>Ga0209624_10000441_pt1 | contig 36659 bp, 30 predicted proteins | sample JacPinW_OM2H0_O1_FD_188565 | JGI IMG/M metagenome (GOLD analysis project Ga0209624, IMG submission 188565) | Forest soil microbial communities from Algoma, Ontario, Canada - Jack Pine, Ontario site 1_JW_OM2H0_O1 (SPAdes) (version 2) | ecosystem: Environmental > Terrestrial > Soil > Boreal...
TCATGTTCGACCGGCAGGCGGCGGCGACCGTGGTCACGTGGCTATCGGTGCGCGCCCCCGCCTCGACCGTGGCGAACCAAGCGACCGCGGCGGCCTGTGCCTCGTCATAGCCGAAACGGTCGGTGCAGTCGCCCAAGGCTTGGTATCGCTGCACGAGTTTGCCGTGCTCGTCCTCAATGCGTATTCTGGCGACCCACGAGCCCGCGTCCGCCGAGATTTTGCGATAGCCGAGGAATTGGCCGCGAACGATCGGCGCCGCCCAATAGGGCTCGGTGCGGACGGTGCATGACGCCCGGAAATTGGCTTTGTGGATCGGCTTTGACACGTGAAACTCCCTCGCACGGAATTGACACGGAAAGCCTACCATAGACACGAGTAGACAGTCAGATACAGAAATTGAGTAAATTCAACTAGTTACTAAACGACGGTAGGCACGTATAGACACTGTGACAGCCTTCACACGGCAGGGGTCACAGGTTCAATCCCTGTACCGCCCACCATAAAATCAATAACTTACAACCGAAATCTGCTCTAAATTCGATGCTCGGGGATCTGTCTCGCCGCACGGTCATGCAAAGCTGTCGCGGGTACGAGCGCGCACCGCATCGATCGGTCGATGGTCCGGTACCCATCGTCGTCGATCGACGACCAAATTCCGCGCCTCGCCGCTGCACGGGGCAGCGTACATCTCCCTCAAGTGTTTGGTTGTGCAAAGACCGGAAACGTCGGCGCGCGTGCGCGCAAAATCGTCCGCGCGGATTTGCAAGATCAGGCCGCATGGGCCACGCCTCATGTTGGACAACCCGTCACATTCCGCGGCGCACGTTGGTTGATATACTACGTGCAATATTTATACGACCCCGGCATCCGCTAGACCCGCCAAGCATTCTCCGATGTCGGAATACGTTTTCAAACCGCTCAAGCACAATCCCGTCGTCGCCGGCCTGGCGAAACAGGCACTCAAGTGGCGGACGCGCGACTTGCAGAAGGTGATCTTTACCGCGACCACGGGACGCAGCGGTACCCTGACCCTGGCAAAGCTATTCTCGACCATCCAGGGCTGTATCGCCCTGCATGAACCTCCCCCCATCATGAACGGCCCCGTGCTCGAGGCGGCGAATTCCGGAAACGCCGCGCTGATCGACCGCGTCTATCGCCAGATCAAGTCGGTCAACATCCTTCGGGCGGCAGTCGGCCATCGCTACTACATGGAGGCCAATCATCTTTTCATAAAGACCTTCTACGATCACGCCATTCGCGATTTCGGCGATCGTCTCTCCGTAATCCATTTGGTACGCCCGCCCATCGAGGTGGCGACATCCATCTATCGTCTCGAGGACTATCCCGGCACGGAGCGCGGCAACTACTGGTGGCTTGATTACCGCGCTCCCTCGAATCTCATCAAGATCGCGGATCTTTTGGATTGGGACGTCGAATTCTCCCACCCCTTATACAAGGCTCTTTGGTATTGGCATGAGGTGGAACTGCGAATCTCGACGTGGAGCGCGCAGATGCCCTCATTGCACATCGCCCGCTTCGAGACGGATTGGCTCAACGACACCGGCCGGGTATTCGCGCTGCTCGACGGCCTCGGGATCGAGTACGACAAACGCCTGGTCGAAGCGCGGGTGGGGATCCGGGAACATGACAAGGAAGATGACAAACAGCGGCCGGCTTTGCTGGCCGCAGAGATGCAAATAATGCTCGATCTATTTCGGGAGATGTTGACGAGCCGCGGCATCGCCACGCCGCGCGATCACTTCACCTCTTCAGGCTGAGGCATCGGCAGTATCGCGCTCCTCGGATTGCGCGGCATCGTACTCCGATACATTGATTCCGGCTTCCCGCTTGCGCTTCGCCAACAAGGCGAGGTGCACCAGCATTCCCCGAGCGCTGCGATTAGGCGCGCAATAGGACCACACCCCCACCAGCAGCGGGCGGAAAAAAGCGGCCCACGGCGGTTCATTGACCAGATGCACCACATCGATGCCAGGATCGTCGCAGGCCCGCTGAATGACGCGTTCGAGCATCAGCAGTCCCGGGGCGAATTTCGAATGAGCCTCGCTGAACCCGATTTTCAAGATGTGGAGCGTCTTACCGATTTGCAGGCAAAACTGCGCGGCGACCGGCTGATCGCCGTGCCACAGCACATTGAACACGCAGGCGCCGCGCGCGCCGAAATCGCGCATCAGCGCGGAATAAAATCCGAGCAGGGGGGGCCGGCACCGTATGGCCGAGCCCTCGCCCGCCTCGCCCTTCCAACCTGAAGCCTCGAGGTCGAGAAAGATGCGGAACCCTTCGTCGAGTTCATTCGGACACCGATACACTTGATGGCGCAGCGGCGCGATCTCGCGGGCGATCCGGTTGCGCCGGCGCAGATTGCTTTTGAATTTTGCGGTCATCGCCGGCGTCGCCTGCTCGAACGTGCCCTGGGTGCGGAAGTAGGCGCTTGCGTAATAACGCAGCGCAACGGTCCGAGACGGCAGGCGGGCGCGGGCGGAGTAGGCGATCGAAGACTCCGCCGAGACCTTGCGCAGCCGCAATTCGTCCCAGCGGATGTCGTGCTGGTTCCGCAGCCACTGCGTCAGCGAATACAACAGTCCCTTGTTCTCCGGCGACTGCGCGAACACGAAATCGGACAGCTGCATCTGATCGTCTTCGATGCTGCCCAACAGACGGGGCCGGAACCCACCGAAGTGAAATTCCTGAAAATGAAGCGGGCAAACGGCGGCCAGGGCCGGGCCCCGGCGAGCCGCTACGAACCACAGACGGCCGGGGTCGGGCTCGAGCGAGGACAGGTAGGATCGATACCACTCGGGAAAGTGATTGAATCGAGCATCGGGCATCGCCTCTACCAAAGCCGACCATTCGGGTACTAGCCGCTCCAGGCCTTCCAGCCCTCGGTACGCTTGAAAAGCCAATCCGTCATGGTCGACGACACTCGGCACTCATCCTCTCCCTATTGTCCGCCGCTACATCCATTGTTCCCCAGTTATGTGTCAATTGTTTGTGTCACTAACAGCGCCCGCTTCCGTCCCGGGGGAACCTACGGGGCGGGAGATTTTTTGATTCGGGACGCCGCAAACGTCAAGGGTACCGATCGGGCGACGCCATCGGCGACTGCCATGCTAATTACCTTGGGGCGCCGTATCAACAGCCGCCGCGCAATCAGTCGGCCGACCGCACACTCGGCATTGCATTAGGTTAACGGCTTCGGTCAGTCGGGGCGCGACGCGACGACGGTGAAACGCTTGCGCTTCAGGCGCAAAAACGGCAACTCGATCCAGCGGTACGAAGCGGCGGCAAGGACAATGGAGCCGCCGAGGCCGAAGACCCAATGCGCCAACATCTGCGACGTCGAGACCACATAGTCCGGAAAGAGGCGGTCGTCGAGCTTCAGCACCAGCTCGTGGTACACATACAGCCCATACGAGATTCGGCCCAGATATACCAGCGGACGGCTGCGCAACGGCGCGGTGAGAGCGTCGGTGCTGCCCAGCACCGACAGCAGTATCCCTCCGCAAGCCAGGGCCGCCAGCGGCCAGCCCAGCATCAAAGGCACCAGTCCCACGGGTAGGCGCAACAGCCCAAAGCTGTGTGCGATCCACAGCAGCACACCGATACTGCCGAACAGCAGGGCGCCGCGGGCCGCGGCGCTCAACTGCGGCAGGCGTCCATGCAGGGCCACCGCCAATAGAGCGCCCACGGCAATGCCGTCGATGCGCGTGAACGAGTTCTTGGTGACCCAGTCGAAGTTCGGGTGCAGGATGCCCATCGCCAGCCGCGATACCATCGCAACCGCCATGATCCCGAGCGCCACGGCCACCACGCGGCGCGCCCCGGATCGGCGGATCACCCAGGGCCAGATCAGGTAGAACTGTTCCTCGAGCGATACGCTCCAAAGTGGGGCAGCGACGGTCGTCACCGGCATCAGAAAGTAAACCCAATTGCCGGCGAACAGCATGTACCCCAGAACGTGTTTCCAGGTCAGACCCTCGCTCGGGACGATGAAGGTCAGCGCATAAGCCACGAACACGAAAAGAAAGTACAGAGGCCAGATACGCAGGATGCGTCGTATATAGAAGGCCTTGACGTCGAGTTCCCCCCGGACCGCGCGTTCGCGCAGCAGTAATTCAGTGATGAGGTAGGAGCTCAGTACAAAGAACAAATCGACGCCGAAGACTCCGGCCAGACCGACGGTACCCAGCAGGTCTCCCAGCCAATTCGGCAGGTGTTTGTGCGGGTGTTCGATGCCGAAACCCACCGTATGAATCATGTAGACGGCGAGAAACGCGAAAAAGCGCAGGCCATCGAGTTCCGGACGATAGAACGGGGCCGTGCGGGCCTGAGCGGCGCCCCCGCCGCCCGCCGAATCGCGGATTCCGATCATCGCAAGATGATCCGCGCCCAGAATTTCATCGCCATGAATTGCAGCAGACCGTGCGTCTGCCGATACTTTCCGTGAATTCGGCGGTACGACACATGAAGCTTTTCGTCGTTCTCGGCCAAGTTATGCATCATCGAGGGTGCGCCCGTGCGATAGCGCACCACCGGACTGTCGATGAAGACGTGACCCCGGCCCTGCGCGACACGCGCCCACAATTCCGAGTCCTCGCAAATAGGAATCTCCGCATCGAAGCCGCCGACGGCGGCAAAGGCGGTTCGCCGCGCCATTCCGGCCGAGCAGACCATGATGGCGGATCGGAATGTCAGGCAGGCGCTCAACTGATGCCGGCCCTTGAGCTTGCGCGCAATGCGCCGGGCTTCGGCGAAATAGCGTTGATTGTGCAGCAGCACCGCCTCGTCGAGCCCGAACGGCGAAATCACTCCGAAGGCCATGCCGGCCTCCGGCGCTGCATCGAGCGCCTTCGATAGGGTGGCGAGGGTATCGGTCTCCAGCATGTCGTCGTCGTCGAGAAAGTAAAGGTAGCGCCCCTGTGCAAGCTTGGCCCCATCGTTGCGTACCAGCGCAGGACGGCCGCCCGAGGGCTCGGGGCGCAGCACATAACGCAGCCGCGAGTCGGCCACCGATGCGACTGCATCCCGCGCGGACCCCTCTGGGCTGTCGTCGACCACGATGATTTCAAGAGCGACGCCGCGCTGCCGCTGTACGCTGCCGATCGCCTCCAGAAGCTCTTTTTCGCGATGATAGGTCGGGATGATGACCGAGACGTCTATGGGATCCATGGTAGTTCTGTTCTCTAGCGCACAGTGATCCCAAATAACTTAAGTAAAATCATGTTTCGGCGGCCAGATGCCGTCTTAGGATTGGGACATGAGCGCAGGTTCTAGCCGCGTGATAGTAGGATTCTTACCCTCTCAGGTCTTTTACCCTCTCGGGTTTCAGTGACTTACGGTAGCATATTGGGTATGGTCTCTCGGAGGCGTTCACGTGCGGATTAGCAAGTTCTCGGGTCCGCGGATGCTGTCGGTCATTGCCCTTATCTGGAGCGGGAACGCGCTCGGCGCTGCCGCGCCGCCGAGCCCCCCTTCCCCCGCCCCTGTCCCTGCCGATCAGACCGAACGTGAATTGGCGGGATTCAAGGCGCCCCTGCTGCAGTTGGGGCCGGGCGACAGCGTCGCGATCCAGGTTTACGGCCAACCCGACCTGAACGGTACCCTGTATGTGTCCGATGACGGAACCATTCCGGTGGCGCTCGCCGGCGCCGTCAAGGTGGACGGCCTGTCGCCTTCGGATGCAGGGCGACGTATCGAGAAGGCCCTGCGCGACGGCAAGTACCTGGTCGATCCGCACGTCACGGTGACCGTCACCGAGTCGCGGAGCCAGCGGGTCACCGTCATGGGAGAGGTCGGAAAACCCGGCCGCTATTCCGTTCAATCGAACACCTCGCCGTTTGATTTGCTGGCGGAGGCCGGCGGTATCAAGGACACCGGCGGCGACATCGTTTACATTTTCCACCCCGGGAAGGACGGGAACGTCGCGCGTTCCCGGGTCAGCCTGAAGAGCCTGTCCGACGGCTCGAACACGAACCCTCCTCCCGCACTCAACGGCGGCGACTCGGTATTCGTGCCACTCGCGCCGCAGCTCTACATCTATGGGGAAGTCACGGCTCCCGGGAAATTCAAAATTGAGCCCGGCATGACCGTGGTGCAGGCAATCGCGCGGGCCGGCGGCATTACTCAGCGCGGCAGCCAGAACCGGATCGAGATCAAGCGCATCAAACCCGACGGGAGCTATCAGACCACCAAGGCGAAGCTGAGCGACCTAGTTCAAGCCGATGACGTCATTCGCGTCAAAGAGAGCATTTTTTGAGAGCACGTAGAAATCTGCCGGTGCTGTCCGTGACGGCCACCCCGGTCGCCGAAGCGGATTTGCAAATGCCGCAGGACATGCAGCAGGACTCGAGCCCGGGCATGTCGATGCTGCAAGTGCTGTCCATCGTCAAGGCCTACCGCAAACATGCGCTGATCATTGCGGCCGTCGTCATCGTGTGCACCGCCATCTTCGCGAAGATGCTTCCCAAGACCTACACCGCCACGGCGACCTTGATGGTGAGCTCCGATCAACGCGACCCCATGGCCGCCGCCCAGACCCAGCAAGAGCCCATCGGTCCCTACATGTCGACCGAGATACAGCTGATGCAGAGTCCGTCGGTACTGCTGGGGGTCGTCGATCAGCTCAAGCTGACCGACGACAAGCGCTACATCGCCGGGTATGGCGGCTACGGCACCGTGAGAGAATGGGTGAAAGAGAACCTGGTCAAGGATCTGGACATCGAGCCGGGACAGGCCGGTAGCCAGCTCATCTACGTCAATGCATCGGCGCGCGACCCGGGCATGGCAGCTCAGATCGCGAACACGCTGACGGATACCTACCTCGCGCAGGAGCGCGAGCGCGTAGCCGGCCCGGCCAACGAAAGGGCCAAGCGCTATGCCGACGAACTGGTCGAGCTGAACAACAAGGTGCGCGTCGCCCAGGATCAGGTCACGGCATTCAGACAGCGCAACAACCTGCCGAATATCGCCGCGCAGAACGCCAGTATCGACACGGAGCTTCTGGCGTCGCTGGAGACGCGCCTGCAGGAGGCACAGAACGCGCGCCGCGCCGCCGAGGTCAAGGCCGCGAGCGACCAGAGCCTCAACAGCAGCACGAGCACCATGGCGACGACCCAGCCGTTGAAGACCCAGATCGACACGGAACAGGCACAGCTCGCCGAAATGCGCTCCACCCTCGGTGCCCGTCATCCCAAAGTGTTGGAATTGGAAAGCGAGATTGCGGCCAATCAGCGCAATTTAGCCAGGGCGGTGCAGACACTCACCTCGGGCGCGTCCGCGGAACTCACGGCCGCGCGGCAGTTGGAGGCCAAACTGCAGGCGGCGGTCACGGAGCAGCGTACCAAGGTGCTCGGCGTCAGCCGGCTTCAGGACGAGGGTACGAAGTACGTGTTGGAATTGGAATCCGCACAGAGCGTGTACAAGCGCGCGCTCGACGGCTACGACCAGATAATGTTCGCCTCGGACAGCCGCTTCTCCAAAGTGAATCTGGTCAGCCGCGCCGTCCCCCCGCAAACCTCCAGCAAGCCCAAGAAGGTCAAGCTGCTGATGATGGGCGCGCTGGCGGGAATATTCCTGGGTCTGGCGCTCCCGGTCGCCTACGAACTCGTGATCAACCGGCGCGTCCGCTGCCGGGATGATTTCGAGCGCGGCTTTTCAATACCGGTGTTGATGGAGTTCGACGGGATCCCGGCGGGCACCGCGTGAGCGCGCAGTACCCCATGGGCGGCGCGGCGGACGACGACAAGGAGTTGCGCGCAGAGCTCGTGGCCAATTTTCATATCGATGCGCAAGCCGTCGAGCAGATCTTCGAGATGATGCAGAAGACGGATCTGAGTTTCAGCGATGCGGCGCTCAAGCTCGGGCTCGTGACCCGCGAAGACATCGATCAGGCGTTGATTCGCACGCGGGGCCGCAAGGCACCCGGGGAGTCGGGCTTGATCGAGAGCGCCATCCGCCGCATATCGTCCGATCGGCGCATCGTGCTTCGGCACGGCGAAGCGGTCACGCCCGGTCCGAGTCTGATCCTGGTGCACGACGCGGACAATCCGCGCAGCGAGAAGCTGCGGGCCCTGCGCACGGAGCTGCTGCTGCTCAACGAAGGGACCCGCGGCGCGAACATCGTGGCGGTGGTGAGCCCGGGCTCGGGCGAGGGCCGCTCGCAGCTGGCGGCGGAACTCGCGATCGCGTTTGCGCAGCTTGGCCGCCGCACGCTCCTGGTGGACGCCGACTTGCGCAACCCGCAGCAGCACGCGCTGTTCGGCGCATTTAACGAACACGGTTTGGCGAGAACCATCTCAAACTTCGAGAAGCCCATCTATCATCCGGTCGTCGGATTGCCGCAAATGCATCTGTTGACCGCAGGGCCGCCGCCGCCGAACCCTCTGGAGCTTCTGTCCGATGGGCGCTTCGAGAAACTGGTCACGGAGTGGCGCAACGCCTACGAATTCCTGGTGTTCGATACACCGCCCGTGTCCAGGTTCGCCGACGGCGTCGCGGTGGCCACGCTGGCCGGGCGCGTCCTCATCGTGAGCCGCGCGCAGCACACTTCCTACACGAGCACACGCAACATGATGCGGCGGCTGGCCACGACGCAGTCGAGGATCCTAGGCGCCGTGCTGAATCACTTCTAACCCCTTAGAGGTGATTGAAGGTCCAGGTGTAGTAGGTCACTCCGAGACCCACGGTCGGCGTGTAGCTGGTGGTGTTCTGGATCAAGGTGTTGGCGCCGCCCCAGGGATTCCAGGTCCACGCCATCACCGAGTAGTCGTGCAAATCCGCCCACGCCAGAACCGGCGTCGCAAAGGGTGAACCGGCGGTCCCGACCTCATCCCCGAGTTCCGTGACGATGACGGGATGATTCGCGGCAATCGGCGCCAACATGGCATTGATGCCGGAGGTCGGTCCGTCCGTCGCCGCATTGTTGGGGTATTCGCCCGGATACTGATGGACGGCCGCCGCCAGTTTGTTCAGGGAATCCGTGGGCGGATTGGTGGTCCACCAAGTCAGGTCATCATCGTAGTTATTGCCGCCGCAAATGATGACGTTGTTGGCGCCCGCGGCGCGGATGGCATTGATGGCCGCCTGATAGCTGACCGTCGAGTAAGAATAGGCGTATCGCGTCACGCTACCCGCCCCGCTGTTGCCGTTGCTCAAGGCGACGTAGGAGTTCGCCGGACCGCCCTTCGCCAATACATCATTTTCCGCGGCCTGAGTCGCGGCGATGCCGGTACTCGAGCAGAGCGGGTTCCCCGAGCCCGAAGGACACACGACGGGCTCGTTGAATACCTCGAACATCACCGCCTGATTGGCTTGGAAGGCCGTGGCCACCGAGGACCAGAAATTGAGCGAGTTGGTCGAGTTCAGGAAGGTATTTTGCGTATTGGCCGCAAAGTTGGAGGGTGCAGTCCAGTGCAGGTCGAGGATCACGTACAGGCCCGCGGCGTTCGCCGCGGCCACTGTCGCCTTCACCTCCGCTTGATACCCTGCGCCGTTGAGGGCAAGGGTGGTGCCGGCCTGGTCCGTCACCGTCAAACCCAGCCAGGAATCCTCATTGAGCGGCAGGCGCACCGCGTTCGCCTTCCAGGCCGCGATCTTGGTGAAATTCGGCCGTCCTCCGAGGTTGGAGGAAGCCCAATAATCCGTGCCGCCGAAAATGATGCCGCTCTCCAGGCCGCTGACGTTCACGCCGCGTACCTGAATAATATCTCCCTTGGCATTGATGAAGTGACCGCCCTGCGCGTCGACGTGCACGCTGATGGCCATGGTGCCGCCGGAGCTGCTGGAAGAGGAGCCGCCGCTGCTGCTGGAGGAGCTGCTCGACGAAGAGCCGGCGCCGCTGCTCGAGGAACTGCTCGACGAGTGGCCGCCGCTGCTGCTCGAGGAACTGCTCGATGAGTGGCCGCCGCTGCTGCTCGAGGAGCTGCTGCCGGACGAGCCCACGCCGCCTCCGCCGCTCGAGGAGCTGCTGCTGGAGGAGCTTCCGCTCGATGAGCTGCCGCCGGATGAACTGCTGGAGGAGCTGCTCGTCGATGAGCCGCCGCTGATGTTGACGGACGGGGGATCGGAAGAGCTGCCTACGGGGCCGCCGCACGCCGCCAGTGTGCCGAGCAACGCGCAGCACGCGCCGCGCATAACGATGTTCTTGAGCTTTGTGTCTTTAACCATATTGTCGGTAGTGTCTTTGCAAAGATGTGCAACGGCAATCTGTCACTAAAGGCAGACGCGCCCCTCCCGCGGTGCCTGGCAACTGTGTCGCGCGTCACACATCCGCCCGGCTTGATGGCGGTTTGAGCGCGCCGACCTGACAATTGCATCCGACTTGCGCACGAGTCCTTGGCCCCGCGACAGAGGCAACACTTCTGCGTTATTATTCTGGGTGGCGAATGCGACATAATGACGCCAGCTACCGATGGGTTGCCCCTCGAGGGACTGAGTGAGTTTAGCTATGACAGACCAGGCTGCTCAACGCGTCGACACCCCTTCACGCCAGGCCGATGTGCCCGCGCCTTTCTCCGTTCCTCAATTGAGCCAAGCGCAGCTCGCGGAATTTCGCCGGGACGGTTTTCTCCTCGTCGATGGTCTCTCGACTCCCGAAGAGATCGTATCGCTGCGCGCGCTGTACGATCGGCTGTTCTCGGAACGCCGCGGATGGGACAAGGGCGATCTGTTCGATATGATCGGCCGGGACGATACCGCCGAGGGAAAGGGGCTGGCAATTCCCCAACTGCTCTGGCCTTCCCGCTACGAGCCCGCCCTGCCGCAAACCCAATTGGCCGCGAGCGCCCGCTCGATCGCGGTACAGCTTCTCGGTCCGCAGATCGAGAGCATCCTGGAACATGCCATCATGAAGCCGCCCAAGGGCGCGGCGACGCCCTGGCATCAGGACGATTCGTTCAGCCACAAGGGTTCCCGAATCGTCGAGTCGATTTCGATTTGGATGCCGCTGCAGGATGTCACAGTGGAGAGCGGCTGCATGTGCTACATCCGCGGCAGCAACTTGGGCCCTCTCTATCCGCACCGCAGCCCCAACAACGACCCGCGGATCCATGGCCTGGAATTGGTCTCACCGCCCGACCTGACACACTGCGTCGCGGTGCCGATGCGCGCCGGCAGCGCGGTGATCCATCATTCGCGCACCATTCACGGAGCCGGCGTCAACAGCGGGGATCAGCCGCGGCGCGCCTACGTATTGGGCTACGGTGTGAAGACCGGCAAGCGCCGGCTTCTCAGGCGCGATTATTCCTGGAACCTCGAGAAACAGACGGCGCGGGAGGATCGCGAGATACAGTCCCTTTCGCCCCTGAAGCGCACGGTGCGCAAGATCAAGCGCTTCATGCACGGGCAGAAATTTTAGGCGTCGGGCGAAAGTTTACGACGGCGCAGGCGCAGTCCGCGTGTCGAGTATGGAAAATACGATGATGCCGAGGACGTTGCACAGCTCTCCGACGAGGAGACCCACCAGAGCTCCGGCCACTCCGATGAAGTGCATCGCGACCAGACTGCACGAGATCGAAATGATCGCACTCACCAGCGTCACGGTCGAGGTCAGACGAAACCGCGCGCGAGCCACCAGATAGTGCAATAGCTGATCGCGAATCAGCATGACGAGCGAGATGACGCACCACAGTTCCAGCAGCCAATCGCTGTCGGGCAGATGCTTCTTCAGAATGTCGTCGAAGATCCATCCCCGCGCCAGCCACATGATCAGCAGGTAGCACGCGGCCAACCCCGCAAGACCGATCGAGGCCAAGGTGAGCCGGATGAACACCTTCGGCGGGCTGAATTTGTGCATCCAGCCCGTGGTCATGGGAAACAACAAATTGGCGACGCCGGTGGAGAGCAGATTGACCGGCATGACCAGGAGCCGCGTCGCGGCCAGCGCCGCCACCGCGGTGACGCCCAGGGTGCCTGCCACCAGATAGTTGTAGCCCTGGCTGAAAACCCAATGCACTGCGCTGCCGAATGCGGACCATGCCCCGAGGGGCGCGATTTCGCGCAGCATCCCGAGCGGCGCATCGGGATTCCAAGGCTCATGAGCCCAGAGCTTCTTGGACAGGAAACGGCTGCCGAGCACGCAGGCAAACGCCAAGGTCAGCGCGGCCGTCGCGGCCGGCAACGGCGTGAGCGTCGCGGCATACGCCCCGATGATCAGCAGCGCGCAATAGACGGTGTCGGCTCCCAGCACATCGTTCGGGCGGCGAAAGGCGAACAGAACCGAGCGAAGAAAATTGCGCCGCAGGGAGGTGATGGTGGCCGCTGTGCCGGCGACCAGCGTCATGGCGATCGGAAAATCGAGGCTGCCCTGGATTTGCAGCACCACGCCCATGATCAGCGGCGCGAGCGCAAGGTAGGGCAGGATCCGGGTCTGATCGCGGTCCAGCCCGCCGATCAGATTTGCCCGTTCGGGGCGTTCCGCCCGCGCCATGCGGATGATCATTGGCGGTCCGATGAACGAACTCTGAAAGCTCGTCACCAGCCCCACGGTGGTAATGATCAGGACGTAGTAGCCGTACTGGGCATCGCTGGTACGTCTGACCAGCAGCAACCCCACGATGAAGGCGGACGCCGACAGCATCGCCTGAATCGCGATGGCGCCGCTGAACATGCGCAGCGCCGAAGTGTGTTTCGTCAGGAATTTTCTGACCATCGTTCAGGTGACTTGAATATCGGTTCCGAACGATACCACGGGCGCCGCGAAGATAAGCTCTCCGCACGGGCACATCGCGAACTGCGACACGGTTGAGCGAACTGCGACACGGTTGCTGGCGTTTCCCCCACCGGCGTAGACTGGCGACCAATGACACCCGCGATGAAGATTGCAGTGGGCGCCGCGCTTGCGCCGCTGTGGGTACTCGCGGCCGCCTGTTCGGGCGCTGTCTCCGCCCAATCTTCGGACCGGCCGGCCCCCCCCGCCGCGAGCGGGCAGGTGCGGTTCGATCATCACATCCTGGTCGACCAATTCGGCTATCGGCCGGGCGATCCGAAAGTCGCGGTCATCCGCGACCCGGAGATCGGTTACGACGGCGGGGACAGGTTCGCGGCGGGGCCGCTCTACCAGCTGCGCGGCGCGGACGACGGCCGCGTGGTATGGAGCGGCGCGCCGGTCGTCTGGAACGGCGGAGCTGTGGAGGCGTCGTCGGGCGACCGCGGCTGGTGGCTCGATTTCTCGAGCGTTACCGCGCCCGGCACCTATTTCGTATATGACCCGCAGAAGAACGCGCGCTCCGCGGCCTTTCAGATCGGTGAGCGGGTCTACGCGAACATCCTGCGGGCGGCGGTGAGGATGTACTTTTTTCAGCGCAGCGGTTACGCCAAGCGTCCGCCGTACGTCGAGGCCTGCTGGGAGGACGACCCAGCCTACCTCGGGCCCAAACAGGATTCGGAGGCCCATGACGTCACCGACCGCGCCAACCCTGCAAAGGTCAGGGATCTCAGCGGCGGCTGGTTTGACGCCGGCGACACCAACAAGTACGTCACCTTCGCCGCCTCGGCCGTACATCAATTGTTGACCGCCTACCAGGAGAACCCCGGCGTCTTTACGGACGACTTCGGAATCCCGGAGTCCGGCAACGGCGTTCCGGACCTGCTCGATGAGGTGAAGTGGGAAACCGACTGGCTCAAAAAGATGCAGTACCCCGACGGCAGCGCCGCCCTCAAGGTGGGCGACATCGTCTATGTCCCCGCGGCGCCGCCGAGTTCGGATCATAGTCCCCGCTACTACGTGCCCAGCTGCACTTCGGGCACCATCGCGGCGGCGGGCATGTTCGCGCACGCGGCCTACGTCTTCGGCGGCGTCGGGGCGCTCGCGCGGGAGAGCACGGAGCTCAAAACCCGGGCCATCGCCGCCTGGAACAACTATCTCAGTGTCACGCCCAAGCAGACGCACTGCGACGACGGAGTGGTCCACTCCGCCGTCGCGGATTGGAACGAGGCGGACCAGAACGCCGCCGCCGTGGTCGCCGCCGTCTACCTTTTTGCGATCACGGACGATGCCGCCTACGATGACTACGTCGGGCGCCACTACCGGGAACTCACCCCGTACACCCAAGACGGCTGGACGCGCTACAAGCCGGAGCAAGGCGAGGCTCTGCTGTTCTATACCACCCTGCCCCACGCCCGAGCCGGTTTGGCCAAGACGATTCGCGCCGACAAACTCAATGACGCGAAATCGGACCCTCCGATCTACGGCTTCAACGGCAAGGATGATCTGTATCGTGCCTTCCTGCTCGATCAGCAGTACCACTGGGGCAGCAACAATCCGCGCGCTCAATACGGCAACACCAACATGGACGTCGTCACCTTCGATCTCGACAAGGCGCATGCAGCGAGTTATGAAACCCGCGCGCTCGAGATCCTGCATTACTTTCATGGAGTGAATCCCTTGGCGATGGTCTACCTCAGCAACATGTCGCACTACGGGGCCACGCAGTCGGCGAACGAGATCTACCACACCTGGTTTTGGAGCGGCACGCGATGGAGCGACGCGCGAAGCTCGGACTGCGGCCCCGCGCCGGGCTACGTGCCCGGCGGCCCCAATGCCCACGCGGTGAGGGACGGCGTGCCCACCGCGCTCGCGCCGCCGGCCTCCCAGCCGGCGCAAAAGTCCTACAAAGATTGGAATGCCGGGTGGCCGGAAAGCTCATGGGTAGTCACGGAACCCGCAATTTATTATCAGGCGGCTTATGTCAAGCTTCTTTCGAAATTCGCGCGCTAGCCGCGGCGCTCGCGGCCTGCTTCGCGACGCGATACGGCGCCTCCTTGCGGATTCGCTTATAGTGCGTGCGGCATGTTTCCCCAGCTCATTCAAGCGCCGCTGTTGATCCTGGCCTTGCCGGCGGTACTGTCGAGCGGCTACCTTTTGCTGGTCACGGTGCTGTCGCAGAAATTGCCCGTACCGCGGTTGAAATCCAAGCTGCTGCGTTTCGATTTCATCGTCCCCGCGCACAACGAAGCCGCCGTGATTTCGCGCACCGTCGCGAGCCTGCGTAAAGTGAATTGGCCGGCGGATCGATTCCGAATCGTGGTCTGCGCCGACAACTGCACCGATGCCACGGCGGAGCATGCGCACGGCGCGGGCGCCATCGTGATCGAGCGCCAGAATCCCGCGCAGCGGGGCAAGGGCTATGCGCTCGACTTTGCCTTTCAAGCGAGCCGCGCCGCCGGCTTCGCCGATGCGGTCGTGATCATCGATGCCGACGCCGAGGCGTCGGAGAACCTGCTCGAAGCCATCGCCGCCCGCATGGAGAGCGGCATTCGGGCGGTACAGGTGCATTACGGAGTTCTCAATCCCATGGCCTCGTGGCGCACACGGCTCATTACCATCGCCAAAGGCGCGGTACATGTGGTGCGTTCGCGGGCGCGCGAGCGTCTGGGGGTGTCCTGCGGCATCCGCGGCACGGGCTGGTGCGTCACCCATGAGCTGCTGCAGGCCGTCCCCTATCGGGCGTACTCGCTCACCGAGGATCTCGAATACGGCATCGATCTGGGCCTCGCCGGCGTACGTGTCGCCTATGCCGATGAAGCGGATTGCGACGCCGAGATGGTGTCGAACGAACAGAGCGCCCGCACGCAGCGCCAGCGCTGGGAGAGCGGGCGCTTCCAGCTCATGCGCACCAAGACCGGGCCGCTGCTCTCGGCGACGCTGCGGCGGCGCAGCGCCCTGTGCCTGGACCTGGCGCTCGACCTCTTGGTGCTGCCCATCTCCTACGTCGCTCTCAATATCTTTGCCCTGGTGGTCTTGGCCGGGGTCGCGTCAACGTGGGTCCCCGGCATGGCGGTGTGGCTCTGGGTGGGTGCGGCCTGCGCCGCGAGCCTGGTGTGCTATGTACTGCGGGGGTGGCAGCTCAGCGGCATCGGCTTGATCGGGCTGCTCGATCTCGCGCGTGCGCCGGGGTTCTTGCTGTGGAAGCTGCGCCTGCTGCTGCGGCGGCGCAAATCGAACGAATGGCAGCGGACCGATCGCGAGCGCCCTTAGTCGGCGCTGCGTCCGTGCAGCGCCTGTAAAGTTTAGGAACTCACCCGGCGATCAATCTACCGTGAACCCCACGTTGTCGAGGTAGTAGTGATTGCTCGACAGTCCGGTTTGATCCGAAATGGAGAACTTCAGAATGATCAGATCGGTCAGGCCGTAGATCGACAGCGGGACCTTGCACGATTCCCACTGCCCGACGGGCGGATTGCTGCCGCCCGAGCAATAGGCCGACAGATCCTGCTGTGAGGTGCCGTCCGGCGTATCTCCCGCCGACAGGACCGCGGAGCCAAAGGTCTGATTCGCCACGGTCGGCTTGAGATCGGAGATCAGATACTTGTAGGGCGTGGTGACGAAGCAGTCGAGTATGTTGGTCTGGCAACCCCCGCTGACATAGGGTTGCCAGCCGCCCCACTGTTGCCCCGTCATCTCGATATCGTAGGGACCCTCGATGGGAATGCCGGTCGTGTCCTTGTAGTTCGGAGTGGCCGCAAAGGACCAATCCCCGCCCCAGTTGAATACCCCATTGTAGTAGACCCAGAGGGTCGAGCCGCTCGAGCCGGCGCTGGAGCCGCTGATGGTGACCGGGGCGGTGCTCGGGGTGCTCAAAGTCGCCCCGCCGGTGGGGCTCGACAGCGTGACCGAGAACTCCTTGCTGCCCGAGAAGGGGGTGGCGTTGCTCACGGTGACGGAGAAGGTCTTGGAGGCGGCGCTGCCGCTCGTCCACGTCAGCGTACCGCTGGCGGCAGTGTAGTTGGTCCCCGCCACGGCGGTACCGTTGGCGGTGGCATAGTCGACGCTCACAGCACCGTTCGAGCCGCCCGTGCGATTGACGGTGATGGTCACCGATCCGCCGCTCTGCGCCACGGTATAGCCGGTGGCCGACAACTGCAGGCTGCCCGGGGTGGCGCTCACGGCATCGCCCGCGATCGACACGGTCGCGCTGCTCGGACTGGTGACGGCCGCTCCTCCGCTGGGCTTCGACAGGGCCACGGTGAACGACTTAGTGCCGGAGAACGGCGTCGTGTTGCTCACGGGGACCTCGAAGGTCTTGGAGGTCGCATCGCCAGTGGCCCATTTCAGTGTGCCGCTGGCCGCCGTGTAATCCGTCCCCGCCGCGGCCGAACCGTTGGCCGTGGCGTAGGCGACGCTGATCGCTCCACTGCTGCCGTTCAGCCGCTCGACGGTCACCGTCAACGAGCCTGCGCCCTGCGAAACCGAATAAGTGGACTTGGACAATTGCACGTTGCCGACGGGCGGCGAGGCGTCCCCCGAAATAGCCACGGTGGTGCTTCCCGGGCTGCTGATCCCGGCGCCGGCGCTGGGGTCGGAGAGGGTGACGGTGAATGTCTTGGTGCCGCTGAACGGCGTCGTATTGCTGAAGGCAACGGAGAACGTCTTCGCCGCGGCATCGCCATTGGCCCATTTCAGCGTGCCGCTGGCCGCCGTGTACTCGCTTCCCGCCACGGCGGTGCCGTTGGCGGTGGCATAGGCGACGCTGATCGCACCGTTCGATCCGCCCGTGCGGATGACGGTGACCGTCAGCGACCCGGCGCTCTGCGCAACCGCGTAGCTCGAGGCCTGGAATTGCACCGTGCCGATGGGCGGGGATGCGGCGCCGCCGATGGTGACGACGGCGCTGCTCGGAGTTCCGATGCCGGCGCCGCTGGCGTTCGACAGCTGGACGCTGAAGGTCTTGGTGCCGGTGAATGGCACGGCGTCGCTGATCGTGACCGTGAAACTCTTGGATGACGCATCGCCGTCGGCCCACGTCAGCGTGCCGCTGGCCGCCGTGTAGTCGGTGCCGGCCTTGGCGGTGCCGTCGGCCGTGGCATACGAGACGCTGACCGCGCCGCTCGAGCCGCCCATGCGGTTGACGGTCACTGTCACCGGCCCCGCGCCCTGCGCAATTCCATACGCCGTATCGCCGAGCTCCAGGGTGTCAGCGACCGAGGATACGGCGCCCGAGATCGCGACCGTCGCGCTGCCCGGATTGCCGATGGCCGTGCCGGAGGGATCGGTCAAGGTGACCTGGAACGATTTGCTGCCCGAGAATGGCGTCGCGTCGCTGACCGGCACCGAAATGGATTTCGACGTGCCGTCGTTCTCAGCCCATTGCAGGGTACCGCTGGAGGCCGTGTAGTCGGCGCCGGACACGGCGGTGCCGTCGCTGGTGGCATAGGAGACGCTGATCGCGCCGGTGGTTGAGCCCGTTCTGACGACGGTCAGGGTGACCGAACCGCCGCCCTGCGAAACCGAATAGTTGGACGCGGCCATGGCCACGCTGGATGGAGTATTCGAGACCGGACCGCAGGCCGCAACGCTGAGCCCGAAAGCCGCGGCGGCGGCGATTCGTAGCAGAGTCGTACGCGATAGGGCTTGAAACATGTGGACCTCAAATGCTCGCGGCAGGTTTGTTCTTGAACTTGTGCGCCATTACATGAATGTTCAGGCAAAGGAGCAAATGTCGGCGTTTCAATACGTCGCGATTTGGCAACAGTGTTTTTATTGTTCGAACAGCCGCCCGGAGCTGTCATCGTGCGCCGGGAATATTGCAGGCCAACGACGGCCGTCAATCGACCGCAAACCCCACGTCGGCCAGATAGAACCGCGCCGGCCCGCTCTCATCCTGGATGCTGAATTTCAGGACTTTGGAGTTCTTCAATTCGAATGCGGAGAGGGGAATCTTGTAGCTGCACCAGTGACCGACAGTCGGGCATTCCGGCGACTGAGCGAAGGTGGAAATATCGTTGACGCGGCCGTCCGGCTTATCCTGCGCCGAGAGGATATTCACTGCCCAGCGTGCGCCCGCGACCGTCGGCTTGAGAGAAAAAATCATGAATTTGTACGGTGTTATGTCAAAGCAGTCGGTGGACCTGAATTGGCAGGTGGTCGACACATAGGGCTGCCAGCCGCCGGTGCCGCCGGTGATCGTGGCCGCAATGTCGAAGCGGCCTTCGACCGGAGCGCCGGAGGTATCGAAGTAATCTATCTTTGCCTCCCAGGACCAGTCGCCGGGCCACTTGAAGGAGCCGTTGCGGTAGACCCAGTACGTCGAGTCGTGCGGCCTGGACGTAGACCCGCCGTCGGCAATGGCAGACCTGTTGCAGCCCGCGATACCGAGTGCAAGCCAAGTCACCGCGGCGATCCGCAATAATGTTTCGTGGCGCTGCATGGATGTGGCCTTTCTCAAACTCAAACCGTCCTTCGCGTTCCCAAAACCCGGCGTCCGGGTGCGGCCCGCGGGCTGCTCGCGGCACGCGCGGCGGCAGCGGATTGCCGCTGCATATGGAGGTCCAAGAGCGTGCGGCCCATGGCCACCGTCGCAATGGTCATGATAGTGAACTCGCAGGTGAGCACATTGAACCAGCGCGACTCCGTCAGATTCGCGACCAACTGCTCGAACAGCAAGGTGAGGTAGAGAATGCCCTGTGGACGCACCCCCGCCAAGAGCCGCAGGCCCTGACGCAAATACGAGATGAGGTAGCCCAGCAGGCACACCGCACCGACGATTCCCAGATCGTTGATCACGTCGAGATAGCCGTTGTGGCCTTCCGTGGGATAGAAGAAAAGTCGGCTCTTCATGATCATCGACGGCGACCAGGGCAGCAGCACCCAGTAGGCGCCGTAGCCCGAGCCGACGAGGGGACTCAAGGCGATGTGCTCGTTCAGGATCTGCCAGATTGCGGTGCGCCCGCTGAAAGTCAGGTCCTTGCCGGTGAGCGTGGTGATCGGCGACAAAAGGACGCTCGAGCCGGGCAGAAGATTCAGCACCGCCAGCGAGTACACCAGCAGGATGGCCACGAACAGAACGACCATATAGGGCAGGTAGCGGCGCAGACCAGCGGGCGGCCGCAGCATCACCAGCATCAATGGACAGGCGAATGCCGCGCCCATGATGGAACTGGAACTGCGCGACCCAATGAGGCAGGTGAGGGAGATGCCGGCCCCGGCCCCGGCCAGCCACCATTTCGTCTCCTTGCTGAGCAGCCCGTGCAGCCAGAGGATGAGCGCAATGGCGGCGAGCGACCCCAGTCCGTTCTTCTGCGTGGCCAACCCATGCCAGGCGCCGAGCAGCGCCATCGCGTCGGCCTGCTCGATGGCCAACTCCGGCGCCGCAATCACGAAGATGATGGATCCGATCAGCATGAGCGTGAGAATCGGCCGCAGAACGCCTTGAAAGCGCGTGGTGTGCCAGGTGAGGAGAGTGAATGCAACCGCATCCAGCAGCATCGTCGTTACACGCACCAAGCGGCGCAGCGTAACCCCCGGGTCGATGGACCACAGCATGCTCGCCGCCGCGAGCGCCACGAACAGGAGGAAAAATGGATTGATCTGGCGGAACAACTTCAATGCCATGCCGGAGCGCGACAGCGGCACCACGATGCCGAACGCCAGCAACGACAGCCATATCATCCGGCTGGTCGGGCTTCCCTCGGTGGGCATGGCCCCGAACGCCCCGTAGTAGAGGCCGTCCGGGACGATCATGATGACGATGAGCACCCAGATCGCCACCGCCGCGAATATCGACGGCCGCTCGCGCCGCTGCTGCGGTCCCGCCCGGCCCGGCACCCTCGCGATACCGCTCCTCAACTACCCCTCCCGCGAGCACTGGGGCTCACGCGTTGTTCTGCCCTTCCGCGAACGGATCCTTATACATCCCCAGCCGCTGCCGCGCGAACAGGTACAGGAACGGCGGCTGGTGCAGTACGTAGCGACGCCAGCGCTGCCGGGGCTCCCGCAGCACGCGGTACAACCACTCGAGCCCCGCGTTGGTGACCCAGGCCGGGGGCCGCTTGAGGCTTTCCGCCTCGTAATCGATGGTGCCGCCGAGCGGCAGGAATAGCCTGATGCCCGGCAGCCGGTCGCGGTACTTGAAGATGAATTTCTCCTGGCGCCCGCCGCCCAAGCCCACCATCAGCACGCTGGCTCTGGAGGCGTTTATACTGGCGATGATCCGCTCGATTTCCTCGGGGTCGCGATCGTAGTCGCGCGACGGAGCGATGGTGCCGACCACCATTTCGCGGCCGACTTTCGCATTTACGTTACGGCGCGCAATCTCCGGGATTCCCGGGCTCCCGCCGCAAATGAACACCGTCATCGACGGATCGTCCTTGTAGCGCGTGTAGAAGCGCGGGAAGTAGTCCGAGCCCGAGACCCGCTCCTTCAGCGGCGTGCCGAGCAGCCGCGCCGCGACCACCAGGATCTGACTGTCGCAGGTGACCACGTCGAACTTCGGCAGCAGATCGTAGTAGTCCCGATCCTTCTGCAGCTTCATGATGGAGTCGACGTGCAGCGTCAGCATGACTCCCTCGCGGAAGTTCTCGACCAACTCGTCCATGGTGATGTCGTCGACGTCGACGTTCAGCAGCTTCACCTTTCGATTCATTCGCTGGGGTCCTCTATCTCGAGAAAGGCGCAGCCCACCACAGCCGGGCTAGCGGCGCGTCAATTCGTCGATCAGCTGTTTGGTCTGCGCGATGTTGCGGCGGCTCGATGCGCCGAACACGATGGACTCGATCTGCGGAAAATTGCAGACGTATTCCAGCGCCTCCCGCGGGGGCAACGCGCCGCTGGCGAATACCGACATCGCCACCAGCCGGCAGCGGCCCGCGGCGATCAGGTCCTCGTAGGCCTGCATGCCGCCGCACATTCGAAAGCCGATCTTGTTGATGTTCGCGCAGATGATCGGATTCTCGATGCCGGCGGCCTCCAAGCGCTTCTGCAGCAGGGGCGCGTTCATGGTGATGAACGCAGGCTCGGCGTTGTAGCGCTCGCGCACCCAGCCGGCGAAGATCTTGAACGCCTCGTCGAACCCGAGGCCCAGCAGAAAATCGGTGGCGACGTTCTGCAGAAATATCACCGGCGTGTTGAGCCCGGCGAACATTTTCATCTCCGCGTCGATCAGCAGCCTGGCCAAGCCCTCGACGTCCTGCCGCGCCAGGGACATTCCGCCGCGCAGCAGCGCCCCCAGCTTGTTCTCCTCCGGCAGGAAGCTGCGCACCGCGCCGAGCATGCCCAGCTCCGCCGCCGCGTTGGCGTACTTGTGCGCGTACGGCATGCAGGGATAGAACACATAGTCGGGGTACTTGTCACGATGGGTGCGGAAGAAATCGCAAATTTCGGTCATGCGCTCATGCGTCGTGCACATGAAGGCCTTGACGCCCTCGGCGTAAGCATCCTCGAGCACTTCGATGATGGCCCGCCCCTCCTGGAAGCGCATGGCCTGCGCGCGCGCCTTCTCTTCCGACATGTGATTCACGCCGAAGAACTGGTTGTCGCCGAATAAAACTCTGTCCATTTGAAATCGCTCTGCTTGATGCAATGGTGAGAAGGAATCGCCTCGGCTGCTAGAACCGGTCGAGCAACGATCGCACGAAGGATTTCGGCCGCGCCTGCGCCGCCGCCTCGCGGCCGGCGGCAACACCGGCGGCGCGGCGAGCGATGGCGGTGCGCGGCTTCTCCGCATCCTGGCGCAGCATGGCCGCGATCAACACCGTATCGCTGGCGCTCCTGAAGGTGCTCAAGGGCGTCGCCCCCGTCTCAATGCATTGTACGAAATGGTCGATTTGCGCCGAGTACTCCTCGCCGCGCACGTAGAACCACACGGGACGGGTCAGCTCCGTCGTATAGCGTACGTTCCAGCCCTTGGTGAACCCTTCCGCGGTCTGCGGGACGTTGCGCAGATAGATCTGGATTTCCTGGCGATCCACATTGATGCGCCCGCCGGTGCCCCAGAAATTCAGCCGCACGGACATCTTGCGGTAGCTCTCGTCGCTCCAATTCGTGGCGAGCTGTCCGAAGAGCCGCTCGCCGAATTGCAGCGTGGAGTAGATCTCATCGTCCACGTCGCTCGAGAACACGCTGTTGAGCACGGTCCCCGATACCGCCACGGGCGGTCCGATCAGATAGTTCGTCAAGTCGATGGCGTGACAGGCGTAGTCGAACAGGCAGCCGCCGCCTTCGCTCTTCTGGGCGCGCCAAGTCGAGCCCTTCGGCCGCAGCACCACCGGGCCATAGGCCTCGATGCGCACGTGATGCAGCTCGCCGATGAGCTTCAGGTCGAGAAGACGCTTGGCTTCCTGAAAGGCGCCGACGAAACGATAGTGGTAGCCCACCTGATTGACGAGCTTCTTCCGCTCGGCGATGTCGGCGAGACGGAATCCGGTCTCGGGATCGAGGCCGAACGGCTTCTCGCAAAATACGTGCAAGCCCCGCTCGAGCGCGAGTTCGACGATTTCGGTGTGGGACTTGGACGGCGTGGCGACGAACAGGCAATCGAGCGGCACCTCGTCCAGCATTTTCTTGAAATCCGAGTACGTCGTCACTCCGGTGTATTTCGACAGCACATCCAGGACATAACCTGATGTATCGCACACCGCCTTCAGCTGTATTCTCGGGTGGGCATTGACCATGGACTGATGAGACAGCCCCATTTTTCCCAATCCGACGATTCCAGCTCTAATCATTGCTCGTTCCAGTGCGTGAGAAAAACCATGCCCCTCGCGACCGATGCGCACGCCACGTTTGCGAACGGAAAAATCGCCGGGTCGCAGTCAGGATCACGGTGCGCGAGAGCGCCACGAAACGGCGTAGTCTACGCTAGTGCACCGCACCCAAAGTATGACATAGATCTTATTAGCGGATGAATATTGGGGGGTTTTCATGATTTCAGAACGCCAATCCTTCCGCCCTCCGGAGGCGTACCTGAAGATGGTGGAGGACTGCGCGCGCAAGCTGTTGCCGCAATCGCAGACCTCCGCGCAACGGCACGGGTCGTACGTGTCGAATCACAAGCTGCGGATAAACAGAGCCTACTACCGCGCGCAATTCTCCACCCGCCCGCGGAATCCGGCCATCAGGACTTTCCCTGAGCTCAGCCCACTCGCCTCCTGTATCGCCGCCAAACCCGCGCCAGGGGCTTTAGGATCTAGTATTCTACGGCGGGATGTTAAACCGATGGCTGAATCAATGAGCGATGCCTGCCGCGGAAAGGCCGGGCGGAAAGGCGGCATGAGCCTGCGCGCCGCGCTATGGGGAGCTGTGGCGATGGCCGCGGCCTTGTCGCTGCCCCTGCGGGCGGGCGCGCAAACCACGGTGTCCCCCTATCTCGACGCACACTACGAACACGACTCGAACGTGTTCAGAGTCGAAAACTCGGCGGCCAATGTCGCGGCCCTCGGCGATCCGACACTGGCGGACAACGACTTGAAATCCGTCGTGGGCGTGGACGGCACCTATCTGTGGAGTCAGCAGAAATTGACCGCCACCCTGGAGGGACGGCGTTTCGACTACGATCACTTCACGGAGCTCGACCATAACGAGTACCTGGCCCACGTCGCATTCGACTGGAAGTTGACCAGCCTGTTCGACGGCATCCTCGATGCCCGGCAGGAGCAGTACATGGCGCCGTTCACGCTCGGCAACAGCTCGCAGCTGACGATCGATGTCGACCGCAAGATCGACGGCAAAGGGAACATGAACGTCACTCCGGAATGGCGGGTGGAGGCGGAGGTCTATTCGCATGACTTGAAGGCGCCGTTGGAGGGCTTTCCGGATTTCGACGAACGCGAAATAGGCACTCATCTCGCCCTGCTCAACAAGAGCGTCACCAATTTGAGCTACGGCATTGCGCTCGATCACATCTCGGGCCGCTACGAGAACGCGCCGGACGTCGGAACCTATAACCAGATCGGCGCCGAGTTGACGGCCGATTACACTGTGAGCGCGCTGTCGAAGTTGAACGCGGCGCTCGGTTACACCAAACGCGATCAGAACGACAATATCCCCAGCATCTCCGGCGTCACCGGGGCCTTCGGGTACACCCGGCAGCTCACGGGGAAAACCAGCTTCAGCGTCAATGTCACGCGCGCCATCAACAGCTATGTCGCGGCGGGCGGCTCAGAAGTCGATACCGGCGCCAATGTATCGGCGACCTGGCAGGCGACCTACCGGGTCAGCGTCTCGCTGATGGGCGGCTACGTGCACAGCAGCTTCGTCGGGCAGACGATCCCCGGTACGGTGGTTCCCGGTGCGGTCGCGAATGGACGGGTCGACAACTCGCCGGTGGGACAGCTGCACGTCAACTACCAGGCCTTGCGGCGCCTGAAGCTTCACGCGTACGCGACCAAGCAGTCGCGGTCGTCGACCATCGATCTGTACGACTACAACGACACGATCGTCGGCATCGAGGCGAAACTGAGCTGGCAGTAGCGCGGCGGCGCCGGCACGGCCGGGCTCCGGCGCGGCCCGGCGCCGGTGCGGTTCAGCGCTGCGACTCGCCCTTCAGGGTTTGCGCGAGGCGCATCGCCAGCGCGACGATGGTGAGGGTCGGGTTCGCCTGGCTGGAGGTCGGAAAGACCGCCGCGCCCGCGACGAACAGATTGCCCACGCCATGCACTCGGCAGTCGCCGTCCACCACGCTCGTGCGCGGATCGGTTCCCATGCGGGCCGTACCCAAGTGATGGCCGCCGTAGGCGCCATAGCGGGTGATCTCGCCCTCGAGGCTCGCCGGATCGAACTCGAGCTCGCCGACGCCGCCCCTGCGCAGATCCGACTGGAGCAATGCGAGCGAGCGGCCGACCGTATCGACGTCGAGCGCGGTGTAGCGCCAGTCGATCGACAGGCGCGGCATGCCGAGCGCGTCGACCGTCTCCCCCAAGCTCACCCGGCTCGAAGGGTTCGGCTGCTGTTCGCCGTGAAAATCCAGGCTGAACAAATTGGCCTTGGGTTTGATGATGATGGAGGGGTATTTACGCTGCGCGAATTTGCGATCCTTCAGCATGTGCAAGGCGAAGCCGGCGGCATCGAAGGGACCCGCGGCCACGTTGCCGACGTGCCGCAGCCAGGTCGAAAAGCTGGCGCGCTCCTCGCCGTGCAGGCGCTTGCCGTACTCGTAGGGAATCATGAATTTGGCCAGGTACAGCAGCGACAGAATGGCATTGCGATGCGCCGGATCGGTGATCCGCGGGTGATGCAGGCGGGCGATGAAATTGCCGATGCCGTGCTGCCGCTGCGCCGCCGCCGTGAGGGCGATGCGGCGGCGGCAATACACGCCTTCGTCGGACACGTCGTAGCCGTTCCACACGGCGCCGAGCGGCCGGTCGATGGTCAGCGCCCCGACCGTTCCCGCGAGGTGGCACATGTAGTACCGCCCCACGGCGTCGTGCCGGTTGCCGATACCCTGCGGCTGCACGTCGCGGCTCGCGAGCAGCAGGCGCGCGACCTCGAGCCCGCCGGTCGCGAGCACGAACCGGGCGGCGCTCACCTCGAACCCGCGGCCGCGCAAGGTGCGCACCCTCGCCGCGCGCACCCGCTGTCCCGATTCTTCGAGTTGCAGAGAAGTGACGTTCGCGTGCAGCAGTACGCGCACATTGGCCGCCTCGCGCAGGCGCCCGCCGTAGCGCGCACCGAAATCGGTCGGACAGCTGAAACGCTCGATCGAGTCGGTCGTGAAATTCGGGCTGGAAAATCCCTCGATCATCGGCCGCGGCGGCGGTTCGAAGGCCTCCTCCACCGTGTATTTGAATTCTCCGGCTTCGCACAATGTATTCGCGTCGGGATAGTAGGGTGCGAGATCCGAAAGTCCGATCGGCCACCCGCTGTGAGGCAGGTAGTCGCGCGCTTCGAAATCGATGGGATCGAGGGGCATGCAGCGTCCGCCCCAGATCGTGGTCGTGCCGCCGAAACGGCGCTGCCGGTAGCGATCGGGCGGACTGTGCAGCCGCTCATCGACGACGGTTCCGGCGTATAAATCCTGGGTCGCCCGCTCCGGCTTCAGGCCGCCGGACTCGAGGACCAGCACCTGCCGCCGATCGCCGATGAAGCGCAGCGCCATCGCGATGCCCGCGGCCCCGGCGCCGATGATGCAGATGTCGGCTTGAAGCGACGTGCCGTCCGGCAAATCGTTTGCGTCTAAAATCATGGGGTGGATCCCGGCGCGAATCGTGCTGCGGATCGATCGATCGGGAATTCGCGATCGATTACACGGAGTATGCGGGTATCCATCCTATAGGATAGTATATTAACGGTCGGCATCGACTCTGTGAAATAAAGCGCTCGTCGATCGAAATAATGGCCGGCATCGAGCGGCACAATACCGCAACGTAAACAGGGTCAAGAATCTCGCCATGCACACGTCTACAGCGCCCCGGGTCAGCATCTGTCTGCCCACCTTTCAGCGCAATGAGCGCCTGCGCGCGGTGCTCGAGGACCTGGTGCATCAAGAACGCTTGCCGGATCAAGTCGTCGTGGTCGACAACGATCCCGGCGGCGGCGCGCGGGCCATCGTCGATGAATGCCGCGCCGCCGGCGCACCCTTTCGCATCGACTATGACATACAGCCCATCCCGAACATCGCTCTCACGCGCAATCGAACCTTCGAACTCGCGACGGGCGAATGGACGGCGTTCATCGACGACGACGAACGGGCGCCGAAAGAATGGTTGCGCAACCTTCTCGAAGCGGCGGAAGAATTCCACGCCGACGGAGTGCTGTCGCCGGTGGAACCGCAAGTGCCGGAGACGGCCCCCGCGTGGATTCGCCGCGGACGATTCTACGATTTTCCGCACCAGCCCGAAGGCGCCGAGGTACCGTACCAAGGCATGCGATTCGGCAATGTGCTGCTGCGCGCAGAATGCTTGCGCGCCGAACAGGGTCCCTTCGACATTCGGCATGGACTGATGGCGGGCGAAGACGTCGACATGTTGGTGCGCCTCGCGCGCAAGGGCGCGAAAATAGTCTGGTCCGAGAAGGCGCCTGTCTACGAACCCATCGAACCCAAACGGCTGTCGCTGCACTGGCTCTTGATGCGTGCGCTCAGCGGCGGTCAGGCCTTTGCCCGCTACACAGTGACCGGCGGTTTCAGGCCCATCGGCTTTCTGGGATGTTGCCTGTTCTTCTTGAGGGCGTTGGTGCAGATGCTGGTCGCGGCCGGCATCGCGTCGGTGGCGTGGATTTTCGGGTGGCACCACGGCGTTGCGTGGCTCATCAAGACCAGTGCGAATTTCGGCAAGTTAACGGTGATTTGGGGCTGGCGCTACGTTGCATATGCGCGGCCTACTTAAAGGCTTACCTTAGCTATGGCGCGTAATCCTCGTATAGCTTTACGAAATCTCCAAAAGTCACGGGAATACTGTCAACGCTGACGAAAGGATCGAATCCTAAGGTATCCTCCAGACGGGCGACGATGAGGGCGAAGCTGAGGGAATCGAGACCGGATTCCAGCAATTTAACATTATCGGATAATTGGGACAGAGTTCGCTGCTGCTCGATCGCGACCTGTGTGAAGGTATCGTTTATGATGGCTCGAACGGACATTGTCGGGGCACTCCGTTTGTAAATTTTATAAACTAGCTGCTAACGGCGAGAAAGTCATCTGATGGTCGGCAGGGAGAGCATGCGCTTCGGCGGCGGTTGGCGGACCGGATTTTCTCGCAATAAATTTGGTGTACAGAATGAACTTGGAGCCGAAGACAAGCGCGCCCGAATCGCAAGGGCTCCGAGCGCGCATTCGACGTTCCTGGGAACGGGATAGCCACCTAACCTTGGCGCGGCGCATTCGCAAGGGCCTGAAGTTCATCGGCCAATTGATCCGTGCCCATAGCGCGCTGAAAGACTGCAATCGCGTGGGCGCAAGCGCCAGGGTCGCCGGGCGATTGCGGGTGGAGAACCGGGGCTCGATCGTCATCGGTGACCACTTGAATGTTAACTCTTCCTGGGTACCCATCGAACTGATCACCGGTTCCGCGGGCCGGATCGAAATCGGCGACGACGTACTCATCAATTTCGGCACCGTCGTCGCGGCCGGCAGCCACGTCTCGATCGGTAGCGGCACCATGATCGGACCGCACTGCATCATATCAGATGTAGACATTCCGGAAACGCTGCTGGATTCGACGCCCGTTGCCGCGCTTCCCATCGAAATCGGCAAGGGAGTCTGGCTTGCGGGGCGGGTCACGTTGAGACCCGGCGTCAAGATCGGCGATGGCGCGGTGATCGTCGCCGGCAGCATCGTCGAGACCGATGTTCCGGCGCATTACATGGCGAGCGGCATACCGGCCCGCCCGTTGCCCCGACTCGGCGCAGCACCGCAAATCGTCAGTGCTGCTCCGGCGATTCCCCAGGGTACCAACATCACCGGAACCGACGCCGCCCGGCTCCGCGGCAGCCTCATCTCCAATTTCCGGCTCGACGATCTCCTGCATGAGCTCGGCGCCGGGGATGGAAGTCCGCCGGTGGATGCCGAGATTCTCATCGGCGAGCGTGTTACATCCCTGTTGGCAGCGCCTGCGCGCGCCGACGCGCGGGACTTCCTTCTCGTTTGGACCCAGCCCGAAGGGGCCGTGCCCGCGTTCGCCCGCCTGCTCAACGGCGAGCAGGTCGTCGATCAGGATCTCGATGCCGATGTGGACGCATTCTGCGCACTGGTGGTCGAGAGCGCGGCACGCTACCGGTACGTGCTGCTGCCCACCTGGACGCAACCGCCCCACGTTCGCGGGTTGGGGGTGCTGGACGGACGGCCGGGCGGCATTCTGTCGGCCTTGACGGCGATGAACCTGCGGATGATGAAGGCCGTCCAGGCCCGCGCGAACGTGTTCGTGCTCGATGCGGCGCGCTGGCAGGCGGCGGTGGGCCCGGCAGGGTTCAATCCCCGGGCCTGGTATCTCGGCGGCATGGTCATGGCGCGCCCGCTCATCGCCGAAGCGGCACGGGATATTCGCGCGGCGCTCGCCACGCTCTCCGGCACACAGCGCAGTCTGCTGGTGTTTCGCCAGGAAGATGCGCTGTGGGGCGATGCTGCCGACGACGGCACTTCGGCGGCACCGCGGGAACAGGCCTATACCGCATTTCAGCAGGCGCTTTGCGCGCTACGGCGCGGCGGCGTGCTGCTCGCCTTGATCGGAAGCGCCACCAAGAGCGAGATGCTGGAAGCGATCCGCGCCATCCCCAACCCGGTGGTGCGGGAAGACGATTTCGCAGGATTCGGCGCGGCCGAGGGGGATGAAGCCGCCAAGATCACGGCGCTCGCGGCGCGTTTAGGCGTGGGTTTGAACGCCGTGGTCTACGTCGATGCCCGAGATTCCGTGCGCACGCGGCTGCGCGCCGCTCTGCACGAGGTGTACATACCCGACTGGCCCACGGATAAATTGATGTTCCCGAGCGCGCTCGCGGCCCTGCGCTGCTTCGACCCCGGGAGCGAGTCGGCGGTCGAGCGCCGCGCGTGCAATGAGTAGCGTCGTGATCCCCGTGCCCCAAGGCGGCCTGCGCCGCATCGTCGGGCGGCTGCGCGCGGGCCTGCGCAGAGAATCGATCGATCATGTGGGCCGCGGCACCGTCATGGCGGGCTCTCTGCATGTGGACAACGACGGGATCATCCAGATGGGCGAGGAGTGCCGCTTGAGTTCGCACCCGGTGCAGTCGCACTTGGTCGTCATGCGGGACGCGCGGCTGACATTGGGCGATCGCGTGTTCATCTCCTATGGCGCGGCAATTTCCTCGCGATGCTCGATACGGATCGGCGACGACACGCGCATCGGACCGTTCTGCCTGATCCTGGACAACGACTACCATCGCGTCGATGACCGCGATTCTCCGGGCGGCATCGCGCCCATCGAAATCGGACGAAACGTAACTATCGGCGCGCGCGTTACCGTGCTGCGCGGGGCGCGCATCGGCGATGGCGCCCGCATCATGAGCGGCAGCACCGTCGCCGGCGTCGTCGCCGGGGGCACCGTGGTAAGCGGTGTGCCCGCCCGCGTCGTCGGCAGCGAGGCCTCCGGAGCGCTCGGCCGCTCGGTCGCATCCGTCGTCATGCGCGTCTTCCGGCTCGCCGCGCTGCCCAGCCCGAAGGATGGGCCGGCGCAAATCCCCGCGTGGACCGAATCGAGCGCGATGCGGCTGCTGATCGCCGTAGAAGAGGCGTTCGGCGTTACTCTGCGCGAGGATCAAATGCGCGCGGCGCGCGCCGTCGCCGACGTCGCGCGGCTCGTGACTCGCGCGCGCAAAGCGGGCGCGGCGAACACGAGCGGGTCGGCGCGCTAGTCCATGGCGTTTTCTCGTCCATAGCATGCAGCAGCGGGTCCTGGTGCTGGGCGCCGACAATTTCATCGGCCGGCGGGTCGTCGTGCAGCTCGATGCGACCGACTGGGCGAGGCCCAGCCCGGGCGACGCTGCCGCGGGCGAGGCCGCGCTCGATCGCGCGCTCGACGGGATCGATGCCGTGGTCAACTGCTTCATCGGCAAGGCGGCAGAGATCAGCGAGGGTGCGCGCGCCCTGTTCGCCGCGGCGGCGCGTTCGGCGGGAAAACCTCGCGTCGTGCATTTGAGCTCCATGTCCGTCTACGGCGACGTGCGCGGTCTGATCGATGAAACCGCGCCGCTGCGCACCGAGCTCGGCGCCTACGCCGGGGCCAAAGTGGCGGCGGAAGGATTCGCGGCCGGATACGCGAACAGCGTGATCTTGAGGCCCGGTTGCGAATACGGCCCGGAATGTCCGCAATGGAGCGTGCGAATCGCCGACTGGCTCAATGCGAGACGGCTGGGCGACTTGGGCGCGCAGGGCGACGGCTACTGCAATCTGCTTCATGTCGACGACCTCGTCGCGGCCATCCTCGCCTGCCTGAAGCAGCCGCAGCTCGCGGCCGCGGTATTCAACCTGAGCGCACCCAATCCGCCGACCTGGAACGAGTATCTGATTCGCTACGGGCGCGCACTCAGGGCCGTGCCCATCCGGCGAATTTCGCAGCGCCGGCTGAAGATCGAAACCCGGCTTCTGGCGCCGCCTCTCAAAATGCTGGAGCTCGCGCTGGGTGCGGCCACGCTGGGAGCGCACCGCGTGCCGCCCGCCATGCCGCCGTCGCTGCTCCGATTGATGCGCCAGGAGATCAAGCTGGACGCGACCCGGGCTGAACGGGCGCTCGGGCTGCGCTGGACTCCGCTGCAGTCGGGTCTCGATCGGACCGCCGAGTGGTATCTGCACGAGCGTCGCGGACTTGTCCGCTGAATCGCACCCCGCGGGCGCCGTACGCCCCGTGAGCGCGGCACACCCCGCGGGTGCGGCAGGGACGCGCCATATGCCGTCGCTGGACGGCATCCGCGCCATCAGTTTTCTGCTGGTGTTCTTCTCCCACGCAGGCCTCGGAAGCCTCGTGCCGGGCGGAATCGGCGTCACGATCTTCTTCTTCCTGAGCGGATTCCTGATCACGACGTTGATGCGTGCCGAATTCGAAAAGAACGGCTTCGTCAATCTGCGCCACTTCTGGCTGCGGCGCATATTTCGCATTTGGCCGCCCTTCTACCTGGTGTTGCTGGTCACCGGGCTCGCGGCGCTCGCATTCGATCCGCCGGGTACGCTGTCGGCGCCGGCGGTGCGGGCCCAGCTCCTGCACTACACCAACTACTGGATCATCGGCCACGGCTACAGCGGCCAGCCCGCGGGCACCGGGGTGTATTGGTCGCTGGCGGTCGAGGAGCATTTCTATGTGCTGTTTCCGTTCCTTTACATCGCCATGCGCAAACTGCGGCTGTCCGCCGCCGGACAGCTGAAAGTGCTGTGGGGCATTTGCGCGCTGGTCCTGGCATGGCGCTGCGTGCTGGTATTCGGCTGGCACGTGCCGACCGACCGCACGTACATGGCCACCGACACTCGATTCGATTCCATCCTGTTCGGCTGCGCGCTCGCCGTGTGGAACAATCCCGTGCTCGACGCGCGCCCGCTCAATGAGCGCCGGTGGAAGTACCTCATCGTCCCGGGGGCCTTGGCGGTGCTCATCGGCTGCCTCCTGTATCGGGCGCCGGAATTCCGGGAAACCCTTCGATATTCGCTGCAGGGGTTGGCGCTCACGCTCATCTTCACCGCGGCAATCCGCTTTCATGGCTGGCTGCCTTTTCGGTTCCTGAATTGGCGCCCCATCGCTTTCATGGGCGTGCTCTCCTATTCGCTGTACCTGCTGCACTACGCCGTGCTGTTTGCGGCGGAACGAAATCTGCCGGGACTCGCACCGCTCCTGCAAGGTTTGGTCGCGCTCGCGGTATCCCTCGGGTTGGCGTGGATCATTTATGTGACCATCGAAAAGCCGTTCGCGCGCATGCGCCGCCGGCTCACTGATTGACGTTAACAATCAATTAGTTACGGCGGCCATGCGCAGCGTCATCACGAAACTGCTTCGCGCCCGTCCATACAGTGCTACCTTGCCTGGCTAACATGCAAGGAGACTGACGTGAATCACTACAAGCCGAACCCCGGCCTAGGGCGCCCCTCGATTTCGGCGGCCGACGATCCGATGCTGGACTACCGCACGCGCCTGGTGCAGAGCCAGGCCGAAGCCGCGGAGCGGCGTCGCATGGATTTGGCCGAACAGTGCTCGCGCCTGAAAACCGCCGAGGAGCGCATTCGCATTTGGGAACGCATCCACGAAGTCACGCTGCCGCGGGACTCCGAGCACCGGCTGCTGCCCATCATCGCCGCCAATACGGGTTTGAGCACCGCCGACGTTCTCGACGAACAGCAGCGCCGCGCGACGCTTCGCGCCGCGGTCTAGGCGCTAAATCTCCCAGGCCGAGCTCGCGCCGATGACGCCGGCCTCGCGCAAGTACGCGATGATCCGCGAAGCGGCCGCCTCCGGCGCGAGAAGCGTCGTGTCCACTCGGATTTCCGGATCTTCCGGCACCTCGTAGGGCGAATCGATGCCGGTGAAATTCTTCAATTCTCCGCGGCGCGCCTTCTTGTACAGACCCTTGGCGTCGCGCGCCTCCGCCTGTGCCAAAGGCGTGTCGACGAACACTTCGATGAACTCGCCCGCCTCCACCAGCGCGCGTGCCATGCGTCTTTCCGAGCGGAACGGCGAGATGAACGACACCATGACGATGAGTCCGGCATCGACCATGAGCCGCGCCACCTCGGCGACGCGGCGGATGTTCTCGACCCGATCCTGATCGGCGAAGCCCAAGTCCTTGTTGAGCCCGTGCCGCACGTTGTCGCCGTCGAGCAGGTACGTATGCCTCCCGTCGGCGTGCAGCTGCTTCTCGACCAGATTGGCGATGGTCGATTTGCCGGCGCCGGAGAGGCCGGTGAACCAGAGAATGCAGGGCTTCTGATGGCTCAGTATCGCGCGCGAGCGTTTGTTCACATCGAGCGCCTGCCAGTGCACGTTTTGCGAGCGGCGCAGCGCGAAGTGCAGCAGCCCGGCGCCCACGGTGTTGTAAGTGAGCCTGTCGATCAGGATGAAACCGCCCATCACCCGGCTGTCCTGGTAGGGCTCGAAGGGGACGGCGGCCGAGAGCTCGATGACGACGACGCCGATGTCGTTGAGGTCGAGCTTCTTCGCCGCGATGTGCTCCATGGTGTTCACATTGACGCGGTACTTGATCGGCGACACCGTCGCGATCACCGTCGTGGTGCCGATCTTGAGCAGATAAGCGCGGCCCTGCAGCAGAGGATCGTCGTGCATCCAAATGACCGTGGCCTCGAACTGATTCGCGACCGCCGGGGGCGAATCAGCGGCGGCCAGGACATCGCCGCGGCTCACGTCGATTTCATCGGCAAGAGTCAACGTCACCGACTGGCCCGCCACGCCTGAGCGCGCTTCGCCCTCCCCGGTGAATATGCGCGCCACGGTGCTGGTGCGTCCCGACGGCAGCACCCGCAGCGCATCGCCGCGGCGCACCGCTCCGCTCGCGATCAGACCGGTAAATCCGCGAAACTCCGGGTTCGGCCGGTTCACCCATTGCACCGGCATCCGAAACGGCGCGCCCTCGGCGGGGTCCGGTACGGCAACCGCCTCGAGATGTTCCAGAAGCGACGGCCCCGAGTACCAGGGCGTGTTCGCGCTGCGCAAGGTGACGTTGTCGCCGACGACGGCGGAGACCGGGATGCAGGTGACCGCCTCGAGCTTGATCGCCTTCGCGAACTCACGATAGTCGTGCTCGATTTTATTGAAAATATCGGCCGAGTACTCGACCAGATCCATCTTGTTCACCGCCACGACGATGTGGCGGATGCCGAGCAGCGCGGCCAGATAGCTGTGCCGACGCGTCTGCGTGAGCACTCCCTTGCGCGCATCGATCAATATGACGGCAAGGTCCGCGGTCGAGGCGCCGGTGACCATGTTGCGCGTGTATTGCTCATGGCCGGGAGTGTCGGCGACGATGAATTTTCGCTTCTCGGTCTTGAAGAACCGGTAGGCCACGTCGATGGTGATCCCCTGCTCCCGTTCGGCGGCCAGCCCGTCCACCAGCAGCGCGAAATCGACCGCGCCGCCCAGGGTGCCGACCTTCACCGAGTCGTCCTTGAGGGTCGCGAACTGATCGTCGAAGATCATGTTCGCCTCGAACAGAAGGCGCCCGATCAGCGAGGATTTGCCGTCGTCCACGGAGCCGCAGGTCAGGAAACGCAGCAATTCCTTATGCTGGTTTCGCTCGATATATTCCTCGACTTCGCCCGCGTTCCGGCGCGCGTCCTCACCGCCGCGTGCACCCGCCTCCATCAGAAGTACCCTTCCTGCTTCTTCCGCTCCATCGACGCCGATCCATCCTTGTCGACCCCGCGGCCTTCACGCTCGGAGTTCTTCGCCGACAGCATTTCACTGATCACCGCGGGGACGTCCGCGGCCGTACTCATCGTGGCGCCGGTGAGCGGGTAGCAGCCGAGAGTGCGGAAGCGTACCGACAATGTCTGCACGCGATCGTCGGCCTCCAAGGGCAGACGGTCATCGTCGATCATGATCAATCGGCCGTCGCGGCGGACCACCGGGCGGGGCTTCGCGAAGTACAACGGCACGATGGGTATCTGCTGCAAATGGATGTACTGCCACACGTCGAGCTCGGTCCAGTTCGAGAGGGGGAATACCCGGATGCTCTCGCCGCGATTCTTGCGCGCGTTGTACAGAGACCAAAGCTCGGGGCGTTGATTCCTGGGGTCCCAGCGGTGCTGTGCCGAGCGGAACGAGAACACGCGTTCCTTGGCGCGGCTCTTCTCCTCGTCGCGGCGGCCGCCGCCGAATGCCGCATCGAAGCCGTACTTGTCCAAGGCTTGGCGCAGCGCCTGGGTCAGCATGATGTCGGAATACGCGGCGCCGTGGGTCCACGGCTTGACTCCGGCCCGCGCCCCCTCCTCGTTGGTGTGCACCAAGAGATCCAGGCTGTGTTGCTTCGCGACCGCGTCGCGGAATTGCAGCATTTCGCGAAAGTCCCACCCCGATGCAATCTGCAGCAGCGGAAACGGCGGCTTCGCCGGCGCAAAGGCCTTGAGCGCGAGATGCAGCATCACCGAGCTGTCCTTGCCCACCGAATACAGCATGACCGGCTTTTCACACTCGGCGATCACTTCGCGAAAAATGTGTATGCTCTCGGCCTCCAGGCGCTGCAAATAGTCGAGCTTGGACATTTATCCTGAATATTTCGCGGGTGTCTTGCGGCGAACTTCCTCGGCGGTGACGCCGGGGGCGAGTTCGATCAGCTTGAATGGATCCCTGCGGCTGGGCCGCGAGAACACCGCCAAGTCGGTGATCAGCATGTCGACGACGTTGGTTCCGGTCAGGGGCAGCTCGCATCGGGATTTGAACTTGGGATCGCCTTCCTTCGAGGTGTGATCCATCACCACCACCACGCGCTTCACCCCGGCGACCAGATCCATCGCCCCGCCCATGCCCTTCACCATCTTGCCCGGAATCATCCA
>Ga0209624_10000442_pt1 | contig 36572 bp, 22 predicted proteins | sample JacPinW_OM2H0_O1_FD_188565 | JGI IMG/M metagenome (GOLD analysis project Ga0209624, IMG submission 188565) | Forest soil microbial communities from Algoma, Ontario, Canada - Jack Pine, Ontario site 1_JW_OM2H0_O1 (SPAdes) (version 2) | ecosystem: Environmental > Terrestrial > Soil > Boreal...
GATTGCCGGCGGCAAACGCAGCTTGAGCTTTGGACCACAGCGAGTTGGCATCGCCGACACCGGTCTTCGCGGCGTCCAGGTCTATCCCTTTGGCCTGCTTCTTGTTCGATTTCTTGCTCAGCTCGTCGATGCGGTTCTGAATCGCGGTGACATCGCCGGGCAGCGAACCAGCGAGCCCAGTCCATTCGTCATTGAGCGCCTTCAGGCGCGCCCGCGTCGCATCGTCCTTGTCGACGCCGGCCAGCCGAAACTCGAGCAACTGGCGGCGCACGTAGTACTGGGTGGCCGCATCCGCATGCTCGAGGGGCATGGCCGCCAGCGCATCGTAGACGCCGCGGTTCAGCGAGAGCGCCGTTTGCAGGGCGCTGACCTTGCGCGTCATCGCGGTGGCGCGGTCGCGAAACGCGGCATCGGGGTGCACAGCCTCCATCAGCGAGGAGAAGTACATGGCGGCATTGGATTGCCTGAGAGCTTCATCGTACTTCGTCAGGGTGTTGTCGATGGTTCTCGGCCCAGCCACCGCGCCGATGCCGTCGATCGCCCGCTGTGCCGCGTCGAGCTGCGCGTTCTCGATCGCCTCGAACGCGGCAACGTCGGGCTTCGTGCTCCAGATGGGCGGCTGGTCCTTCGGAAAATCCTGTGCGCCGGACACGGATGCGACGGATGCCGCGATGGATCCCAGAAGACAGAGGCGGGCTATGCGCATTCAAACCCCGAAGTTATTATTCGATGCGCGAGTATAAAAGGGTTGCGCCCGCTTCGTGGGATCGTGGCGATCCCTGTACGCACCGTGGGCGCGCGTCAGGCAATCGTTCCATCGGAGTCATCGATAAATAACGCGAACTGTGCGTTGTAACACTTTGATTTGGCGTGCGAATTTACGGCAAGATGCGCTGACTCACGGTTGCTTGAGGACTTCGGTCTCAATCGCCCGTGCAATCCTTACGGCAATCGTCGCGACTTCGGTAAGTCTGGATGCTTCCATACCGCCGAACTTGCCGTACTGAGTGGCCGCCATCGCGCCCGCGATATTCGAGGCGGCTTGGATGAGTAATGCTGCTTCCATCGTGAGTTTCTCCTGGTTCTGTGCATCGACCTCGCACCAGTGTGCACATGTTGGTTGAAGTAGTGCAGAATATTAAACAAGTAGTTGATTTCAATTGGTATCGGAGAGGTGGCAGAGCGGTTGAATGCACCGGTCTTGAAAACCGGCAGGGCCTCACGGCCCTCGTGAGTTCGAATCTCACCCTCTCCGCCAAATCGTGAGTTCGACAAAATCGCCGGGAGCGATTTTGGACGACGGAGCGCTTGGGCGACGGCGCGCAGCGCGAGGGCCAGGATGGCCCGAGTCAATCTCACCCTCTCCGCCAAGCGTTGCGCAAATTCTTGTAGGACTGGATCAGCCGGCCCTAGATCCGAAACGCTCAGGCGGGGCGCCGCGCGCGAACGCTGTCAGAAATCCCTGATCTTTTTGTCAGGCGATGGCTGAATCGTCTCCTACATTGTCCTACAACAGCCGCGTTCGCACCGTTCGCGACATTTCTCGTAAATCGTTGATTTCTCTGTCTGATCAAAAAATGATCAGTTGATTTATCGCCGCGGATTTTTTCGCTCTGCGCAAATCGACCGAATCAAGTGTCTGCCTTTGGCGATGTACGGGATCAGCGACGCTTTGCGCTCCCTTGACATCGCTTGTATCTATCGCTGCAACGAAAGAGCAAACCCGTCGAAAAGGCGGGGACGCAAAGCCTCCGGTCTGAAGGGTCCAAGAGATCACAGATAGCGGGGTTGCCGGTAGAGCCGCCGATCTGGGCTCATCGTCATCCCTTATGTCCATCTCTTATCTCGACCGGGGCATTTTTATTTTGCCAGCTACGAGGTGCGGAGATGGATCGAATCAAGAGAACTGCAATTTTTGTTCGAGCGGCGGCAGCGTTGACGTTCGCGCTCGCTCTTTCCTCATGCGGCGGTTCTTCCGCCGGTACAACCGGTTCTTCCGCAGCTACTCCCGCGGCCACGCCGGCGACATCTACCGCCGCGCAAAGCACGACTGAATCCGCGACCCAGGATTCTCAGCAGCGGGCCTGCATGGGTTGGGAGTTCGGCGATCCTCGTGTGGCGCTCTGCGCCTCCAGCTACTCCGTGTCCCAGGCCGCGGGTTCGGTGAGCCTGATCATCAAGCGCGGCGGTACTGCAGCCACCGCCATCAGCGTGGACTACGCAACCATGAACGGCACCGCAGTCGCGGGGACCGATTACACGGCCGCGAGCGGCGTGCTGAAGTGGGCCGAGAATGACTGGACCCCGCGAACCGTCGCGGTTCCGATCTCGACCGCCCTGGCGTTCTCGGGGAACAAATCGTTCAAGATTGTGTTGAGCAAACCCAGTACGGGAGTCACGATCGTATATCCGGGCAACGCCACGGTAACCGTCGCCGGCGCGGCCTCGGCCACCGTCGGAACAGTAGCGCTGACCGAGGCCGATTACTTGGTTGGGCAGGGCGCGGGCGCCGCCACGGTCACAGTCACTCGCGCGGACGGCGACGTCGGCGCGACATCGGTTTCCTATGCCACGGTCAACGGCACGGCGGTCGCCGGAACGAACTTCACGGCAACGAGCGGTACGCTGCAGTGGGCGAGCGGTGATTCAGCCGCCAAATCGTTCAACATCCCGATCAGCAACGCCGCGCCGTTCACGGGCAGCAAGTCGTTCAGTGTGGCGCTGTCCAATGCGACCGCGGCGGCGGCGATGGGCTCTCCGCAGAGCGCGACGGTCACGATTGCCGGCGATGGCTCGGCTCCTGTCGGCAGTTTGGTGCTTTCCGCCTCCGGCTACTCCGTCGCTCAGAACGGCGGTCAGTTGAGCGTGACCGTCGATCGCACGGGCGGCTCCAACGGCGCCGTGAGCGTCTCGTACGGAACGAGCAACGGCACGGCGGTTGCCGGTACCGATTACACCTCCACGAGCGGCGTCCTGCAGTGGGCCGATGGAGATACGAGCGCGAAAACCTTCTCGATCCCGGTCAGCAACGCGGCACCGTTCTCCGGCGGCAAGACCTTCACGGTCGCGCTTTCCGCTCCCAGCGCGGGTGCGGCGATCGGCAACCCGGGCAGCGCCACCGCCACCATTGCCGGCGACGCGGCGGCACCGGTGGGCAGCCTGCAATTGTCGGCCTCGAGCTATACCGTCGCCCAAGGGGCGGGCTCATTGACCGTGACCGTCACTCGCACGGGCGGCTCCAGCGGCGCCGCCAGCGTCACGTACGACACCACCGCCGGCAGCGCAGTTGCGGGCACGAATTTCACCGCGACCAGCGGCACCCTGAGTTGGGCGAGCGGCGATGCCGCATCGAAGACCTTCTCGATCCCCATCAGCAATGCCACGCCGTTCTCGGGCAACAAGTCGTTCACCATATCTTTGTCGAACGCCGGCGCCACCGGGGCCGCGCTCGGCAGCCCTAGCAGCGCGATCGCGACCATTACCGGCGATGCGGCGGCTGCGGTGGGAAGCTTGCAGCTCTCGGCGTCGAGTTATGGCATCGGACAGGCCGCGGGCATCGTATCGGTAACCGTCGACCGTACGGGCGGCTCCAGCGGCGCCGTCAGCGTGACCTACGCCACCGTCAACGGCACCGCCGTAGCGGGGACGGACTTCACGGCCAGCAGCGGCACGCTGAGCTGGGCGAGCGGCGATACGGCCTCCAAATCGTTCACCGTTCCCGTCATCAATTTGACTCCGTTCTCGGGCAACAAGGCGTTCACCGTCGAGCTGTCCGGTCCGACCGGCGGGGCGACTTTGAGCAGCCCGAGCAGTGCCGGCGTCACGATCGCGGGCAGCCTGGTCGTCTCTACCGGCACGACGGCGTGGGTCTACTACAACGGCGTGTTCAATTGGGGAGGCGACTGGTCGTTTGCGGCCACACCGAACTACACGGATACGAGCGGCGCGCCGATAGAGGGCGGCTACGATATCGAGGTCACGACTCAGCAGTGGGGCGGCTGGCAGCCGTTCGTAAACGCGAACTGCCAGAGCAATATCTCTCTGTGCTTCAACACCACGCCGTACAGCTACATCATCTTCTCGGCCAAGCCGGTGGTGGCGAACCAGACGTTCCTCGTCGACTTCCTGTCCTCGGGAGATACCACGGACGGTGTGGCCGTACAGGCAGCCGCGTACTGTTCGGGCGGCAGCAATCCGGCCATTGGAGAGTGGGAAACGTGCAAGATTCCGCTCTCGGCATTCAAGTTGACGGACCTGACCATCTTGAAGTTCGGTCTCTCGGATCAGACCGGGTTGTCGAGCAATCACTTCTATCTGGACAACGTGGGCTTCAGCACGAACTGATCGGCAAACGATGAACTGAGCCCCTGCGCGCTGCATGGATGCAGCACGCAGGGGCTCACACTTCGAGCCGATCCCCAGGGCGTGCCACCAGCCCATACAGCGCCGGCATCAGGAAAATACTGATCAAGAGGCGCGTGAACAGGCCGCTGACGATGACCAGCGCAAACGGCCGCTGGGAGTCGGTGCCTACGCCAGTGGCGAGCGCCACCGGCAACAACCCCAACGCGGCGACCAGGGCGGTCATCATGATCGGACGCAATCGCAGGATGGCGCCTTGGCGAATGGCTTCGGCGAGGTCGGTGCCGTTGCGCCGAAGTTCGTTGACATAGGATATGTAGACGACGGCCGTCTGCACGGAGACGCCGAATAGGGCGAGGAAGCCGATGCCCGATGACACCGAGAACGGCGTGCCGGTGATCCACAGGGCCACGATGCCTCCCACCGGCGCGGACAGCAGCACTCCGAGCACGGTGATGAACGGAAATTTGAAATTGCTGTAGAGGGCGAACAGCAACAGGAATATCAGGAACAAGGTGAGCGGTAGAATGACGCTCAGTTGATGGCGCGAGGCCGTGTATTCCGTGTATTCGCCGCCCCAGTCCAATCGATACCCCTGAGGCAAAGAAACCTGCGCATTGACCTGCTGCATGGCATCGCCGACCGCGCCGGCCAGATCGCGACCCTCCACGGAGAACTGCACGCCGATGTAGCGTGAGTTGTCCTCGCGATAGATGAATGAAGCGCCGTTGGTCACGCGGATGTCCGCGAACTCCTTGAGCGGAATCTGCTGGCCGGCGGGAGTGGCCACCAGAATATTGCCGATTTCCTCGGGATTGTCCCGATACTGCTGTTCGAGACGTACGATGAGATCGAATTCCTTCTCTTGCTGCACCACCTGGGTGGCCACGTCTCCGCCGATCGCCGTCTGGATCAAGCCGTTGATGTCGGCGACGTTCAGACCGTATCGCGCAATTCCGGCGCGGTTGATCGCGATGGTGAGACTCGGCTGCCCCAGTTCCTGCACCAAGGTCACTTCTCGTATGCCGCGCACCTTCTCCAGGATCTGCTTGATGGCCTTGCCCTTCTTTTGCAACGTATCCAGATCGGCACCGAATACTTTGACCGCCAGAGCGCTCTTCAATCCCGTTTCCGCTTCATCCACGGCGTCCTCCGCCGGCTGGGTGTAATTGAAGTTGATACCGGGAAATTGTTCGAGCTTTTTGTTGATGGCCTCGATCAGTCCCGCCTTGGTGCGGTAAGGGCCGGTCCACTGCGCGTAGGGCTTCAGATCGACGAAGAACTCGACGTTGAAGAATCCGGTGGGGTCGGTGCCGTCGTCGGGGCGGCCCAGTTCCGAAGCGACCGTGGTGACTTCGGGGAAGGAGTGCAGGATTTCGCGCACCTTGGGCGCGATCTTGGCCGACTCGTCGAATGAGATGGTGTAGGGCATGGTCGCACGCACCCACAGCGCGCCTTCATCGAGTTTCGGCATGAACTCGGCGCCGATGCGGGGGATGAGCAGCAGCGAGGCCGCGAGCAGAATGGCGGAAGCGCCCGTGGTTGCCCAGGGACGAGCGAGGCAGAAGTCGAGGCCCCTGGCGTAAACGGATTTGATGGCCTCGAAAGCGGCATTGCGCCGCTCCTGCACGCCTTTGCGCATGAACCATGCGCACAGCACCGGCAGCAGGGTGAGCGTGACGATCAACGAGCCCACCAGCGCGAATACCATGGTGTCCGCCATGGGTTTGAACAGCGTCCCGGAAGGCCCTGACAGCACATAGATCGGCAAGAAGCTGGCCACTATCACTGCCACCGCGTAAAAGAGCGGGCGGTCCACCTCGGCCGCGGCATCGAGAATGATTTCCTTGACGTTGAGCCCGGTGCCTTTGCGCGCGACGATCTGGCGGAAGATGTTCTCCACCATGACCACGGCGCCGTCGACCAGAATTCCGAAATCCACCGCACCGATGGACAAGAGGTTGGCCGAGGCGTTTTGGATGTCGAGGCATATGAACGCGAACAAAAGCGCCAGTGGGATGCTGGAGGCGACGATCAACCCCGCCCGAAAATCGTAGAGAAAAAATATCAGGATCACGACGACCAGCAGCATGCCCCGCAGCAGGTTGCTCTCCACCACCTGCGTGGTCAGTTCCACCAGGTCGCTGCGGTCGTAGAACGGAAGAACCTTGACATCCTTGGGCAGGATTTCATCGTTGAGCTGCTTGGTTTTCGCTTCGACCCGCTTCAGAACATCCTGAGTTTTTTCGCCCGTGCGCAGCAGAATGACTCCTTCCACCGCGTCGTCCTGATTCTGGAAGCCGAACTCTCCCAGGCGCGGAGCGATGCCGATGACGACGCGCCCTACGTCCTTGACCAGCACGGGAGTGCCGTTGTGCACCGCCACCACCACGTTGCCGATGTCCTCGATCGTGGTGATGCGCCCGATGCCGCGCACGTAGTAGAACTCGCCGCCCTGGGAATAGAAGCCGCCGCCGGAGTCGTCGTTGTTGGCCGTCAGGGCGCTCTCGACCTGGGTCACCGACAATCCAACCGACGCCACCCTCGCCGGATCGAGCAGCACCTGGTATTGCATGGTTCCGCCGCCAAACCCCGAGTCGTCCGCCACGCCGGCAACGGATTTGTATTGGGGCTCGACTGTCCAATCCTCGAAGGTCTTGAGTTCCATCGGCGAGCGGTCGGAGCTTTGCAGCACATAGCGGTAGATGAGACCCGATGGCGATGACATCGGAGACACCGAGGGGCTTACCCCGCTGGGCAGGCTCAGGTCGCCCAGTCGGTTATAAACCTGTTGGCGTGCGAAATAATTGTCGGTGTTCGTTTGAAAGGTGAGGAGGACGTCGGACAACCCGTACAGCGAGATCGAGCGGATGGTGGTCATCTGAGGGATGCCGTTCATCTCCTTCTCGACAGGTACGGTGATGAGCCGCTCGACTTCCTCGGCCGCGCGCCCGGGCCACTGCGTGATGACTTCGACGATGGGTGGAGATAGATCGGGATAGGCGTCCACCGGAAGGCGATCCAGCGAACGCGACCCGGCGGCGATGAGCACGAGCGTCATGAGGACGATGAGAAACGACTGCCGCAGCGAAGAAGCCACGATCCGGTTCATGATCGACGCGCTGCGCGGCGCGGGTTCGGGGGGAGGCAGTTGCGCGCTCATTGATTCTGGATGAATTGAACGAACAGACCCCCATCGACCACGATCCGGTCGCCGGTCTTGACGCCGGCGCCGATGGCATATTGATCCCCGACTCGCGGACCCAGGGTTACGTGCTGCCGCGCAAAGCCGCCGTCCGCCTCGGCGAGATAGATGAAGGGCAGGTTCTCGTCGTCGCGCAAGATCGACGATACGGGGATCAGCAGGCCGGCGCTCTCTTGACGGGCCTGAATCCGCACGTGCACGTACATCTGCTTCTTCAGGACGTTTCCCGGATTGTCGGCGACCACACGCACGATCACCGCTCGCGTATCGGGATCCACCAGCGCCGAGATGTTATCCACCTTTCCGGAGAGGCTGCCCGTGCCGACGCCGGTCATCACGTCGGCCGAATCGCCGACGCTGACCGACGCAAGATCGGAACCGAAAACCTGCGTCAGGATCCAGACGCGCGACAGATTGGCGACGGTGAAGCACGGGGTGCTGCCCGCCTGCAGAAGCTCTCCCGGAGTGATCAGCTTCTCGACCACGGTACCGGAGATCGGCGAGCGGATCATTCCCTCGGGATGCAGAGCGGGACGGCCTTCCTGAATGTCCTTGATGGATTGAGGCAGGACGTTCAGCGAGACGAGTGCCTGCAGGGCGGCGTCGCGGTCTGCCTCGGCGTTGACCGCATCGGTTTCCGCCTGATCCGCTTCGCGCTGAGCTACGCCGTGATGCTCGAGCAGATCGCGGTCCAGATCCGCCAGATGCCGATTGGTCTTGGCGGTGGCGAGTGCCTTGCGATACGCGTCCACGGCGGCGGCAAAGTCCGGCGATTGCACCGCCGCGAGAGGGTCTCCCTCTTTGACCTGGCGGCCGAGGGAAACCAGCAGCCGCGATACCGGACCGGAAAAGGGCGCCAGCACGCTCGTCGCCTGGTCGTTGTCGAAATCGACGACACCGGTGGCTTCGATGGTCAGGTGATATCTGGAATCGGCGACGGTGTACAGATGCAGCTTCTGCCTCTGCGCCGCCGTCAGCGTCACATTGCCCGACGTCGATATGGCGGGCGGCGATTCCTCGTGAGCCTTGGGCGAACAGCCCCCGGCTGCGAGGAGCGCCGCGATCGCCGCGGCGGCAACCGAAAACCATGCGCCGCGAAACAGTTTATTTTTCATGTTGATCCGTGACTAATTCCGAGCGGTGCCACCAGCCACCGCCAAGCGCCTGAAACAATGCAGCCGTATCGGCATAACGATTGGCCTGCGCCTGCACCAGGTTGATCCGCGCCTGCTGATACGCCTGCTCGGCGCTCAACAGCGCCAGATACCCCGCATAGCCGCCCTGCAATTGACGTTGGGCTAGATCCAGAGTGACCTTGGCCGCGTCCGCGGCGGCGGAGGCCGCCTTCAGGCCTTCCGCGTCCTGTTCGAGCGCCGTCAACGTGTCGGCGACATTTTGAAAGGCCCCCAGAACCGTGCTGCGATATTGTTCGGCCGCTCGAGTGTAGGCCGCCTTGGCGGCTCGCTCCTGGTGCAGCAACGTTCCGCCCTGGAAAATCGGTGCCGTCACCTCCGCGCCCAGCCCCCAAAAGCCCGTGCCCGACGTGAACAACTGGTTCATGGCCGCGGCAGTGCTGCCGGCGTTGGCAGTCAGAAGGATATTCGGCAAGCGGTTCGCCGTCGCGATTCCAATCTTGGCGCTGGCATCGTGCAGATTTGCCTCGGCCTGCAGCACATCGGGGCGCTGCGCCACGAGCGCGGACGGAAGGCTCACCGGCAGATCCTGCGGCAATTGCAGATCCGTCAGATCCAGTTTCTCGTCCGGCGCCTGACTCGGGAAGCGGCCGGCCAAGACCGCCAGGAGGTCCTGGGCCTGGGCCAACTGCTTGAGCAGGGGAGGCAGAGTGGCGGCGACTTGCGCGAGCTGCGATTCCTGCGCCGCGAGATCGAGCCGGCTGGCATATCCCTTGTCGAATTGGTACCGCAGGATGTCGACAGTATGTGCGTTGCTGTCGATGAGTTGCCGGGTCGCTTCGATCTGCATCCGCAGCGACGCCTCTTGAACGGCCGTGACCACGACGTTGGCGGTCAATGTGGTGTAAGCGGCGGCCATCTGGAAGCGAACCTCCTGCTCCTGGGCCTGTAACGACTCCACGGTGCGGCGGTTTAGGCCGAATACGTCAGGGGCATACGATACGGTGACCTGCGGCGTAAACAGGTCATACAAGAAGGCGTTCGAGCTGAGCGCCGGCGCAACTTGTCCCGATTGCCTCTGTCGGCTGGCCGAGAAGCTTGCGGCGACGCTTGGATAGTAGACCCCGCGCTGCGCCAGCACATTTTCCCGGGCCACCGTCAACGCCGCTTGCGCCGCCTTGAGATCGTGATTGTGCGCAAGCGCCGCATCGATCAATTCATTGAGCGGTGTGCAATGGAACAAAGTCCACCAATCCGCGGAGATGTCCCGTCCCTTGGCAAAGCGCTGAGCTTCGCCGCCCGAGACGTTTGCGACGGCGTCGGTGCTCGAGAGCGGATGGGCTGTATAGTCGTCCACATCCGGAGGTGCGGGCCTCCTGAAGTTGGGACCTACCGCGCAACCGGTCAACGCCGAAAGGGCGCATACCCCGATGAAAGCCGGCGAGCGCGATCTGCGGGCCAGGCTCACCGCTTGTCCGCTGTGGTTGTTTTGTCTGCCATCGACTTAATTGGCTCGTTCTGCTGGTCGCGCGCCGCTCCCTCCCTTGGAGCCCTTCGCGGGCTCGAAGTTCACGCGACGGCTGTCGGGCGCTTCGATCGAGAGCGTAGCTTGTTGACGGGACTAGCTTAGCAAGAATAGCGAACGGCCGGCGGCAATGCATCGCCGCTGGACACGGCGCGCGGCGAGCGGCATGCTGATGCAGCGTATGACGCGCGGACCCTTGGGGATGGAGATTCGTAAGCAGACGCAACGGTAGCCATGTCGGCTCGCATTGCGCAGCGAACCGTGCTCGGCCAACTCGCCGCGCCCAGGGGCGGGACGCGCCGTCTGCTGCCGACGGTGGTCAATTGGACGCTGGTCGTCTATGCCCTCGTCTTGTGCGCCGTCATTTGGGGGTTCGCAGTCCAGCGCATCGAGAGCGACTATCGCTCAACCCTGCAGTCCGAACGGGAGCATTTGGTCAGCGTCAGCGGAACGCTGCAAGCGCAAGTCGAGGCCATGCTCGGCGATGGTGTGGGCGCCGCGCTTGCCGCTGCCAATGAACTCGAGTATCGCGGCGACGCCGGCGACGCCCCGTATTCCGACACGCTCGCGCACATGCTGACGGGCGGTCCCTACGTTCGATCGCTGTTCCTGGCCAATGCAGGGCGGTTCGTGCGGGTGGGCCGCTCCGCGGCCCCGGATAATCGCACCACGGCACCCGCGTGGATGCTGCCCGCGCTCAGTCTCAGTTCGGACGATGCCTGGGTGGGCGCTCCGATCTTCGATCCAGAGAAGCCGTACGAGCAGGTGATTCCGATTGCACGACGGGTCGTGCACGGCAAGCTGAAGGGCACCTGGGCAGGGGCATTGATCGCATTCGGCACGCTGGACGAAGTTTACGTACAAAACGAATCGGGCAGCGGCATCGGTTTGTTTGCGAAGGACGGTACGGCGCTGCTGCTCACCCCGGCGGCGAAGATGCGCGAGGCGGAAGGCATCAACATCGCCGGCTCCGACCTGTTCCGGCGCGTTGTCGAAGGCCCCGACACGGGCGTGCTCGAGGGCATCAGCCCCTTTGCCGGCCGTCCGACCATCGTGGCCTACCACCGCGTGCACGGATATCCTCTGTATGCGGAAGCCGCGCGGCGCCGCGAGGAAGCGCTCGAAGGCTGGTATGGCCGCCGCCGCAGCGCCGTGCTGACGGGGATCGGCATCACCTTGCTGGTGATTGCCGCGACCTGGATGCTGAACAATTCTCTGCGGAGGCTGCGGCGCCGCGAGCTTCACTACCGTACGCTGTTCAACAACGCGGCCTTCGGCGCTTTCGTACTTGAAGGCGAGCGCATCATCGAAGCCAATCGAACCAGCGCCGCCATGTTCGGCACCGGTCAACCGAATGCGCTGATCGGCATGCGGCTGTGGGACCTCTCGCCCGCCATGCAACCCGACGGCAACTCCTCCGAAGTGGTGTACCGGGGACGAATCCGCCGCACCGTCGACAGCAGCGCCGCCAGTTTCGAATGGATGCTCCTTCGCCTGGATACGGGCACGCCGTTTCCCGCGGCAATGCATCTGTCGAGCCTCGATGCGGACGGCAAGACGTTGACGCTGGCCGTCATTCACGACGTCAGCGAGCGCAAGCTGGTCGACGAAGAACGCGAGCGGGTGCTGGACGAGCTGCAGGAGCTGGCCGCCACGCTGGTGCACGTTCAGGATGACGAGCGGCGGCGCATCGGGCGGGAGCTTCACGACAGCACCGGGCAGTGTCTGGTGGCGCTGGAACTCAGCCTCACGCGTCTGGCGCGAATGACGGAGCCGGGCTCGGATCTGATCCGCACCCGGGTCGACGACTGCGTGACGCTGGCGCGCAAGTGCTCGACCGAGATTCGCACCGCATCCTATCTGCTGCACCCGCCGCTGTTGGATGAAATCGGACTGCTCAGCGCGCTGCGCTGGCTGGCGGATGGTCTGCGTCAGCGAAGCGGCATCGAGATCGAGCTGGAACTGCCCGAAACGCTGGAGCGCTTGCCGCCCGAGCATGAATTGGCGATCTTCCGTGTGGCGCAGGAGGCACTGACGAACGTCCATCGCCACTCGAAGAGTCCCTCAGTGACCATTCGGCTATTCGAGCAGGACGGCTCGGTGATCATGGAGGTGGAGGACGCCGGCCACGGCATCCTGGTTGCCGGCGCGTCGGGCAAGGTGACGGAAGCCGCCGCGCTGGGTGTCGGCCTTGCGGGCATGCGCGAGCGCATGCGGCAGCTCGGAGGATCCCTGACTGTGCGCACCGGCCCGAGCGGGACCTGTGTCCAGGCCAAGTTGCCGCTGGCCCGCGCCTCGGGCGTCCCCACCGGCCGGCGCGTAACGCTGTAGAGTAGGGCGCGATGGGCAATGTCCGGATACTGATCGCCGACGACCATGAGTTGATCCGCCGCGGGCTGGTCGCGTCGCTGGAGGAGCGGCCCGACTGGACCATCGTGGCTGAAGCCGCCGATGGCCGCCAGGCCTGCGAGTTGGCGGCCCTCCACACCCCCGACATCGCGGTGCTCGATTTGACCATGCCCGAATTGAACGGCCTCGATGTCACGCGCCATCTCCGCACATCGACGCCCAAGACCCGCATCCTGATCGTCACTGCTCATGAGTCCGAGCAGCTCATTCGCGAAGTGCTCGACGCCGGTGCGATGGGGTATGTATTGAAGTCGGACGCCGGACGGGTGCTGGTTCAGGCCATCGAGGCCCTGCTCGACGAGCGGCCCTTCTTTACCTCCAAGGTGGCGCGCTTCGTGCTCGATGGGTACCTGCGCGGCTCCGAGGACGCTGCGTCGCCCGCCACCGTGGCGCTCTCGCCTCGGGAGCGGCACATCGTGCAGCTGCTCGCCGAGGGCAGTAATAACAAGGAAGTGGCCCGAACCCTGCAACTGAGCGTCAAGACGGTCGAAACGCACCGCAGCAATATTATGCGCAAGATGCAATTCGGGTCCCTGGCCGACCTGGTGCGTTACGCCATCCGCAATAAAATCGTAGACGCCTGACGGCCTGCGCGCTCCGTAGCCCCCGCGCGGCTACACACTCTCACCCACCCCCATGGGTGATATACCGTATATCAACCCCGGGACCTTTACCCTAAAGTGCGCCGCCTACCAGGGGGTGATCATGATCGGGTCCGCGTCCACGACTGCAAACGAAAATGCCGAACGCGTCCGGCGCTTCGCGAGCCTCGGTGAATTCGCCGCCGGCGTTGCCAACGATTTGCGCGCGCTGTTGGCGCCCATCGATCAACACGCCCAGGCGCTGCATGCCGAGGCGGGCGGCAATGGCGCTGCCCAGGCCCAATTGCGGAAGATTCTCGACACACTCGAACTGGCGCGCAGTCTCGTCGATCAGGTGCTGATCTTCAGTCACGGTTCGATCAGCGAGCGCCGGTCGTTGTCGCTCGGCAAGGTGGTGCGAGAGGCGCTGCCGCTGATGCGTGCCGCGGTTGCGAACACGGCCATGCTGCGCATCGCCGTCGATTCGAATGCGCCGCAGGTGTCGGCTGATCCCGTTGCCATCCAGCGCATTCTGCTCAACCTGGTGCTGAATGCCTCCCGGGCCATTCGCCGGCCGCACGGTGTCATCGAGATCGGCGTGGCCGGCATGACGTCCGCGGATGGCCATGGGCCGCAGTTCGTGCGCCTCACGGTGGCAGACAACGGCATCGGCATGGATATTGCGACCATGGGCGACCTGAAGCAGCTCTTCATCGAGCCGCCGAGCCTCTCTGAGGGCGCCGGGATGGGTCTACGGACCGTTCACCGGACCGTCTTCGCTCATGGCGGCCGCGTCCAGCTCGAAAGCGAACCGGGTGGCGGCACGACGGTTCGGATCGATCTGCCGGCGGCCTCGCAACCGCCCGCGGTGCTCGAATGAAACCGATGTCAGCCTCGCAGCATCCCGGCGTCGGCGAGGCCGAAGCCGGGTCCGCGGCGGCCACACGGCTGGCGCAACTGCAGCGCCAGTATCGGGTGCTGAGCGCCTGCAATCACGCGATGATCCATTCCGTCAGCGAGGATGAGTTGCTGACGGACATTTGCCGGGCGCTGGTCGAAGTTGGCGGTTATCGGCTCGCGTGGGTCGGCTACTCGGGCGCACGCCCCGGCCGCGAACCTGAAGCGACCGTGGGAAGTGCCTGGGGCGGCGGACCGCTCGATGCGGTCGAACTCGGCTGGACGCACACCCATGGCGATCAAACGCCCGCGGTGCGCGCCATGCGTCTGACCTCGACACAGGTGGTGCGCGATCTGGGCGATGAGCGCTGGAGCGTGGAGTGGCGCGCACGGGCGCGCGAGCGCGGGCTTCGAGCGGCCTTGGCCGCGCCGTTGCTCACCGACGACCGATGTCTCGGCGTGCTCGAGGTCTACAGCGACCGCGCCGCGGACTTCGATACGTCGGAGATGGCGCTGCTCGTCGAACTCGCCGCGGATCTCGCTTTCGGCGTCGCAGCATTGCGCACGCGGCGCGAATGCGAGCGCCAGCAAACCGACATCGCTCTGCTCACCCGGGTGCTCAAGATGCAGAGCGCCATCAATTCGGCGGTTCTGCGCATTCGCGACCGAAACCTGCTGCTGCAGGAGGCCTGCCGCGTCGCCACCGACGTCGGCCGCTACAACAGCGCCGTCGTGTGGCGCGTCGAACCCGGCGCCCGGCATGCGCGGCCGGGATTTCGCGCCGGAGCGGAGGTGCCCAAGATCGCGCCGGAGCTTTTGCCCATCGGCGACGGTAAGGAGCGCGATACCAGCCTGACGGGCCGCGCCATGCGCACCGGCGAGGTCAGTGTGTGCTGCGATCTCACGCGCAGCGAGCCTCCGCTGGTCGGCCGCGAAGCGTTGTACGCGAACGGCATCCGCTCGGTGGTGGCGTTGCCTTTCATGGTCGACGGAGTGCCGGTCGGCGCTCTCACGCTCACCTCCAGGGATTCCGGCCTGGTACGCGACGATGAACTGGTGCTGCTCCAGGACATTGCGGCCTCGCTGTCGTTCGCCTTGCGCTCCCAGCAGCGGGCGGACACCGCCGAGTATCTCGCGCACTACGATCCCCTCACCGGATTGGCCAAGCGCTCCCTGTTTTGCCGGCGCCTCGACGACATGCTGCGCACGCGCCTGGGACCGGAGCAAACGCCGACGGTGACCGTGCTCGACATCGATCATCTGAACAATTTCAACGACAGCTTCGGCCGGCATTTCGGCGATTTGCTCCTCCAGCAGGTGGCCGAGCGGCTGCGGCAACAAGCCGGCGGCGACGAGCGCGTGGGCGACCTGGGCGGCGGCACCTTCGTGTTGGCCGCGCCGGGCATCGTCGGCGCCGATCCGGGCATCGCATCGCTGCTCGAGAAGACCGTGTTCGCGCGGTCCTTCCTGATCGAGGGCCGCAGTGTCCGTGTTTCGTGCCACTCGGGGGTGGCGCGCTACCGCATCGACGGAGAGGACGGCGGCACGCTGGTGCAAAAAGCCGAGGCGGCGCTCAAGCACGCCAAGGAGACCGGCGAGCAATACCTTCATTACAAGCTCGAGATGCGCAGTGAAATCGCCGAGCGGATGGTGCTCGAGCATAGGCTGCGCGAGGCGATCGACGAACAGCAGTTCGAGATCTACTACCAGCCGCAGATCAATATCGTCAGCGGCCACATCGAATCCCTCGAAGCGCTGCTGCGCTGGAACGACCCCGAGCACGGCCTGGTGCTCCCCGCGCGATTTCTGCCCGTGCTGGAGTCCTCCGGATTGATCATTCCGGTGGGCAAATGGGTGGTGCAACGCGCCCTGCAAGACTGCGACCGATGGCGGCGGGTCGGCTTGCGCCCGGTGCGGGTCGCGGTCAACGTCTCGGCGGTGCAGTTTCGGGGGCGGGACTTCATCGATTTCATGCTCGATCTCGTCAAGGATTGGCCGCGCGATCCGCGCGGTTTCGGCATCGATCTGGAGATCACGGAGACCGCGCTGCTGCAGGACATCGACGGCGCCGGCCGGCAGCTGCGGGAGCTGCGCGCCGCGGGAATCCGGGTTGCGTTGGACGATTTCGGCACGGGATATTCATCCCTCGGCCTATTGTCCAAGCTGCCCGTGGATCTGCTCAAGATCGACCGCAGCTTCGTCAAGGGGCTGCCGGGCGACCACACCAGTATGACGCTCACGCGCACCATCATCGGCCTGGCGTCCGCGTTCGGCCTGCTGACCGTGGCCGAAGGCGTCGAGACGGCTGAGCAGTTCAAGCTGCTGCGGTTGCTCAACTGCGATCAGTCGCAGGGCTACTTTCACTGCCCGCCGGTGTCGGTGCGGAGAATCGATCAGCTGCTGGCGCAGGATCAGTAGCGCCGGCTTCATTCACCCTATTCCCCGATAGGGTACTTACCTGATTGGACGGGTATTTACCCGATTTCTTTTCCCCGCGAGAGGCGGCATCGTTGCTGCACAACAATTGAGGGGACAAGAAAAATCACCATGGGCGGAGCTCGAAGATCAACTTCAGACTCACCCTCGGCATTGTTGATCGGCCCGTACGATCCGCACTGCGGTGAATTCACGTTTCTCGCTCCGCCGCTCGGAGTCTGGCGGCTCGCGGGCGTGCTCGAAGCGGCGGGGATAAATACCAAGGTCTTCGATCCGAACTGCTGCGGCGAGCCGCCGCAACGAGCGCTGGAGCGCGAGCTGCGGAGCGGCGCCTGGGACATTGTCGGCGTCTCCACCACGGGGATGACGCTGCGATTCGATCTGGAGCTCGCGCACATCGTGCGCCGGGTGACGCCGGCGGCGTTCATCGTCGCGGGCGGCATGGAGGCGACATTTCGTCCGGAGCTGATGTTCGAGCTCGGCCCGTTCGATCTGGTCGTGCTCGGTGAAGGCGAACGGCCGCTGCTCGAGCTCGCGGCACGCCTGCGTGCGGGGCAACCGGTGGACGGCATTACCGGAACGGCCGCACGCAACAAGGACGGCAAAATCATTCGGATACCGCAGCGCGCTCTGAATCGGGAGGAGCTGCGCGACGCCATCTTCAGGACGCCTTACGACAAGATGCCGTATTCAGCCTATTGGCAGCGCCTGGAATCGGCTTACAGGACCGGCGCGCTGCCGAGCAAGGCCGCGCGAGAAGCGCATCTTGCCGAAATCCGTTCGGTGCGGTTGATCACGCTCAACTACTGCCCGATGGGTTGTACGTTCTGTTCGGCCACCAACTTTCTACACGAGGCTCAGGGGAGTGTCGCATCCCTGGCGCGTCTGGAGGCCGACGAGTGCCTGACCATGATAGAGCGCATCGTTGCGGCGCATCCGCGCGTGCGCACCATCATCTTTCAGGACGACATCTTCGTCTTCACGCGGGACCGCCGAATCCTGCCGCTGTGCGATGGAATCATCGAGGCGAAGCGCGTTGGACGGATTCCGCAGCATCTGCAATTCATCAGCACGAACAGGATCGACGCCATGTCCGCCGAGCGCCTGACGGCCATGAGCCGGGCGGGTTTTCGCGTGCTGGGCTTCGGCGTCGAGAACTTCTCGCCGAGGGTGCTCGGAGAGTTCAACAAGGCGCAGATCCATCGTCATATCGAGCCGATGCTCTCCACTGCTCTGTCGAGCGGGGTGACTCCGTTCCTCGATCTGATCCTGAGCTCGCCGCATTCCACTTTGGAAGATGTCGGCCAAACGCTGCGTGAGGCGTATCGCTGGCTGCGTGCAGGATGCGAGATCGGAATGTATCCGTATGTGATTCCGTTTTCGGGATCGGTGGTTGCGCAGGACCCGAATCTTTTGCCTCAAACGCGCCACGCCCACCAGCGTGTGGCGGGAACGGACATCGCATGGCAACAGCCGGTGAAGATCCTGCCGATCGATCCCATCGTCGCCGACGCGATACTGCGCATGGAGAGCAGCTTTGAAGCGATGCTCGGTCCGCTCGAGCGGCAAGTTGCGCATCTGCCGTCGCGCCTGCGCTCGCTGCTGTGGATTTTAAGTTCTCTGCCGATCATGGCGGAGCTTGGCGAGCACATCGCCGATGAGAGCGAGGTCTGGTCGGAATTATACGCCCGACTCCCCGTGCCGCGGCCGGCGGCGGCGCCAATTGCCGCGGCGACGGCATGAATTTCCCGCGGAAATACTCGGTCATCGCACCGCTTGCGGTATGCGGGCTGCTGGCCGGATGGATCGTGCTGTCCGTGGCCGATGCCCGAGCCGTCGGATTCTCAATCTTCGTGTACGCAGTCGCCAATCTCATCGTCTACACGGATGCGATCGATTTCGCCCTGCGCTTGTACATGCGGCGCCGGCACACCTTGGCCGCCGGCGCAGGTCATGGCCGGCAAAACGTCGGCCTTTCCATCAATCTGTCCGCCATCCTGCCGCCCGACGCAAGGCGTGTGGTCCAGGCGCCGCCATTTGCGATCATCGCTTCAGTATTCAACCTCGAGGACCGCCTCCAGGAATTCATGGAGGCACTCGGGCCCTATAAACACCGCGTGTGGCTCATCAGCGACGGGTCGACGGACCATACCGTGCTGCGCCTGCGCCAGGCCGGATGGCGATGCTTCGACGACGGCGTGAACCGGCGCAAACCGGGCGCATTGCGCCGCCTGCTCGCGCGTCTGCCGGCGCATATCGAGATCGTCATGGTGATCGATCCGGACATCCGCATTCGCGGGTTGAACGAGGGCAGCACGATCGATGTGGAACAGTTCGTCAGCGACTTCCAGCAATCCGGCGCGGCCGCGGCCTGTCCGAGGATCATAATCGAACCGGACGGATTTCTGGGGCGATTCCAGGCCTTCGAGTACGCGTTGGCATTCCGCGTAGGGCGCGAGAGCCTCGCGGACTTCAGCGTCACATCCGGCGTGTCCTTTTATCGGCGCAGCGCACTGGCACGCGCGCTCGATGAGCATTCGCTCTCCGTCTACGCCGAGGATTTCGAAAACGCCTTGATTCTGCTCAGCCATGGCGAGCGTATTTATTACGACGGACGCCTGGTGGTGAGCACCGATGGTCCGGGATCCCTGCAGCACTGGTTCTCGCAGCGCGTCGGCTGGTACCACGGTCTCCTCAAAGTCTACAGCGAACGCTTCTCCGAGGTGCTGCGAATCAGCCGCCGCTCGCCGTTCGCCGCCTATAATTATCTCATCTACATCGGCTGCCTCGGGCTGGCGATTCATCTGATCAAAATCGTCAGCGCAGCACTCCTGCTGCTGAGTTTATTGGGCGGGCTCGACGCGTTGCTGCTGAATGACTTCGTGCCGCAGGGCAGTCTCGGCAATCCGGAATACTTCACCGCCGCCGTCGGCAGCTATCTCGCGCTCGGGGTGATTGCGCTGTTCACCTGCGTGCCGAAGTCGGAACGGGCCTATACCGCGCCCATCGTCCCGCTGTACCTGTGCTACGCGGTCGCTCATATCGTGCCGATGACGGTGGGCTTCGGCAATTTCTTTGCGCTCCGGCTGTTTCGACGCCGTATCTATCAGGATCACTACGAAAGTCCGGCGGATCCCGGCATCCCCGCGCAAGAGGCGGGGTTGATCGAATGAGCGTCCGAGGAATTCCCGCTCCCGAACTGTACCGCCCCAACGCGTATTGGGAGGATCGCGCGCGGCGATTCGCCGGCGAAGGCGACGGGCTGGCGGCGGTTTGCGCGTACGGAATGCCCGAATTCTACAATCGAGCGATTCAACTGGAGCAGCGGCTGGCGCTCGAACCGTGGCTGAACGTCGCCGCGGGAACTCGCGTCTTGGACGTGGGGTGCGGCGTGGGCCGCTGGAGCCGGTTGCTCGCGGCGCGCGGCGCCGAAGTACTGGGCGTGGATTTGAGTCCGACGATGATTGCGCAGGCCCGGCGGCGAGCGGCCGCCGACGGCGTTGCCGGCCGCTGCCGCTTTCGAGTGCGGGATGTGTCGCAACTCGACGTGGGTGAACGGTTCGACCTGGTCCTGGGCGTCACCGTCCTTCAGCACATTCTCGATCCGGACGCACTGCGTGCCGCGCTCGTGGCGATGACCGCCCACGTCGCGGCGGGCGGACGCATGATCCTGCTCGAGGCGGCGCCGACCGCCGCGGCGAATTACTGCGATTCGACGGTGTTCAGGGCGCGTCGTCGCGACGTTTATCTGCAATTGTTCCGTGATTGCGGGCTGGATCTGACTGCGCTGACGGGCGTGGATCCGGCTCCGTTCAGAACGCGGCTGCTGCCGTACGTGCGCAAACTGCCCGGCCCGTTGGCGCTCGGGCTGCTGGCGCTCGCGACCGCGCTTTCATTGCCGATCGATGCGCTTTTCGGGCGCCGCGCGGTGACGCGCTCGTGGCATGCGGTGTTTGTCCTGGAGATCAAAAACTAGGGAGAGTGATCATGAAAATCAACCTTCGGTTGATGGCCGCCCTTGGCGTTTTCGCATTGCTTGGACTCGTGGCGGCACTGGGTCATTGGCGCGAAACCCAAACGCCGCCGCAGGTTCGCGCCGCCGCGAAAGCCGTCCTGGTGCACGTTACCAACGCAGGCGACAGAGGGCCCGGCACGCTGCGCGAAGCCTTGTTCGTCGTGGCGACGGTAGACGGCCCGGCCAGCATTTCAATCGAGGTTCCTAATATCAGTTTGGAAACGGCCCTGCCGGCCTTCGTCAATGGACATGGCGTGAGCCTGCTGGGCCGGACCCCGGGGGCGCAAATCGATGCGCAGGCGCTCGGTGCCGGGCCGGTATTCGATATCGCAGGTCCGAATACCTCGATCGACGGGATCACCATCAGAAATTGCCACGATGCCGGGATACTGGTGCGTAGCGTGCACTTTCGCCTTTCCGCCTCGACCATCGCTTCATGCGACGTCGGCGTGGAAGTCGCCGACAATGCCAGCGATACCCTGGTGGAGGGCAACCACTTCCTCAAGGACCGCCTCGGCGTGCGCTTCGGAGCGGCGGGACACAATTCGGCAGTCGTCAACAATGAGTTCAACGAAGACAAGGACGCCGGCCTCTGGGCCGTGCGCGGCACGCCCGAGCCGCACGGCGATGTCATCGGCATTCACGGCAATAAATTCACCGCGGACGGTATTGGGATCGTCGCCGGCAATATTGCGGTTTTGGTGGAGCACAATGAATTCATCAATGCCCGTGATGCCGATGTTCATCTGGTCGGCGCAGGTGCGGTGATCCGAGGGAACCGAATCAGCGGCGGCGCCTCGATGGGCATCGTCGCCGAGAATGCCCGCGGCGCGGACATCGACGGCAACGATTTGGAGGGGATTGCCGCGTATGGAGTGATGGTGCGCGGTTCGTCCAACACGCTGGTCCGCGGCAATCGGCTGCACAACTGCGGCTACGGTTTAGCCTTCGTGCTCGGCGATGCCCGCGCCGCCAGTACTGTGGTCGGCAATACGATCATCGCGCCGAAGTTCGACGGAATCGATGTGATCGGCGACTCGCCGGTCTTGCGGCACAACGAAGTGCTGCGGGCGCATGCCTACGCGCTGCACGTCGAGGACTTTCAGGCGCCGAATGGACAGAAAACGCATTCGCAGCCGTATCTCGATGACAACAACTTCGGCGACAGCCCGGTCACCGCAGGTGGTGCGGCCGGCGCGACCGTCGCCGCGCAACCCAATGCGCGCTCGGCAGAGTACCCGTGAGAACAGACGTCGCGAGCACGCAGCTGATACCGCGCCCCGGTTGGGAGAACCCGCGCGCCCGGCTGCTGAGCGACAGCTGGCTGCTGATCATCGTCGCCATTCTTGCCGCCGCCGGCGTCCCCTGGTTTGTAAGCGGCTTCGAAGTGGATCTCGGAGCCGTGAGTTGGGGTCTGCTTGCGTTGGGCGGGATTCTCATCGCGTTGACGATTCTGGAATCCCGCACTGCGTTGCGAGGCCGGTGGCGCGATCGCGCGCTGACCCTGCTGGACGTGATCGGCGTCATCGTGATGGGCATGATCTGGCAGCACGTGGGCGCGCTGCAAAATCCGACATTTCTCGCGGTCTTTGCGCTGCCCGTCATCGGCGCAATTTTTCTTTCTCGCTGGCACCCCTATCTCATTTCCGCGGCGGCTGTGGTCGTCGTCGGGTTCGTGTCTCTAGCCCAATCTCCGGAGCTGCGTTGGTATGCGAGCGGGCTGCTTGGCAGCGACGCGTGGCTCGGCGCATTGTTCGGCCATCGAAGCGCGGCGACGCCGGGGTCTTTTTCGGGATTCTATGCGCCGTCGAGTCATCTGATCGTCCTGCTCGAAGTATTTACCGTCGGAATCTTGGCGTGCGCAGTGGTCGCCGAATACGTCGGGTCTGCGTTCGAGCGGCTGAGCACGTACACCGCCGTGGCGCGGGCCGAGGCGGAGCGCGCGCAGGAGGTGTGGGCCAGCCTGATCGAGCGGTTGCCTTTGCCGGCACTGCTGATCGATCCGGCCAACCTGCGGATTGCCGCCTCCAGCGAAGTTGCGATCGCCTATCTGCAGAGCGGGGAAATGCCGCTCGAAGGCCGCAATCTGTTCGAAGCGGTGCGCTTCTCCTACCCGGATATCGTTCAGGAACTCATCGTCGGCGCCGACGGCGAAGAGCCCTCGACCGTCATCCGCGTCGCGGGCCAGCTTCGAATGACGCAGCTGCGGGTGCTGCATGTCGTGCACAAGGGACATCGCTTCGCGCTCTTGACCATCGAGGACGCAACCGAGGTCTTCTGCCTGAAGTCGGCGTTGGACACTTCCGAATATGCCGCCCTGGTGATCGATGCACGGGGGCGCATTCTGGCATTCAACAAGCCTGCCATGTGGCTGTTTAGCGGCGCGAAAATCGGAGCGGATGCGGCGCGATTGCTGTCGCAGGGAAATCCCGGCCAGCTTTGGTGGGAGCCCGGCTTGACCGATCGACGCAAGGCGCACATCGAGATCGGACAGCGAATTTATCAGGTCACGAGCTCTGCGATTACGTTGGAGGGCGAGCAGGAACGTATCTTCACGGTGACGGTTCTCCCGGTCGCCCGCGGGGCAGGCGATTCGTTCGGGACCGGCACGGCTGTGCTCCCGGGCATCTCGAGGCAGCTGCGGTGAGATATGCAGGGCTGCGTATTGCCCTGTTGGCGGCGGGCTGGTTCGCACCGGCAATCGGAATCGGAGCGGATTCCGCAACTTCCGACGATCGGATCGCACTCAGTGCCGACGGTTCTACTCTCCCCGGCACCAATGGCGGCGGCGGCGGATCGATCGGCTGGCTTCACAACTTCGATGCGGACACGCTCGCCGCAGTCGCGGTGGAACACCAGGAGATCTCCGTTGCCCAATGGACCTTCGCCTCGGTGAACGGCGCTGTGACTCGCACATTCGGCAACGCGCGTTATGGCTTCTATGGTGAAGCGCACGAGGGTGCGGGCGATGACGGCCCGAATGCCTTCAAATACTCCATCGTAGCCGCGGGAGTGGTCGGTACGTACTTCGGTAAATTGTCCGTGCAACTCGAGGATCGGCAGTACGACGTCGAAAAAACGCACGGTAGTCTGCCCAAGCTCGCGGTTTCTTACCTCTGGACTCCGCGCGTCTTGACGACCGTCTCCTATGCGGACTCGGTGAGCGGCAATCTTGGAACGCATTTGACGTCCGGCCGCATCGACCTGTTCGGGCCCAAGGTCGGCTTTCTGGGCGGCGTGGCCTTCGGGCAGGTTTCACCGACCGTATTGGGCCTGGAGGGCGCCATTCCCGGAAAAACGCTCAGTGAAGGCTATGTAGGCGTGACCAAACACCTGCCCCGCGCGCGCGGCGACCTGACCCTGGTCGTCGACTACCAGGATCTCTCGGGCAGCAGCCGCGTCGCGGTGACGCTCAATTACATCTTTCACGTCGGCCATCAAGGCCAGCCACAGTGATGACCTGGATTCGCCGGAGTAACGTCCGATGGTTGCCCACAGCCGTGGTGCTGGCGGTGGTGTTGATTGCCGGATCGCGTCTGATCGACCTCAGTGCGCACCACCATGCAGCGGTGGCTCGCGAAACGGCGGCCAAGGATGCGATCACTTTCTCCGGCCAGATCGAGCTGCTGCTGCAGAAGCTGGCCGATCGAGCCGATGGACCGGCGACCTCGGCGGCCCGGGCCTCACCGAAGGCGGGCGCGCGCGCGCCGCCCGAATCGGTGCCGCCGGCGGCCAAGACCTTTTGGATGACGAACGACGACAAAGTGCTGGCTTCCCTCCCGGCGGACACGGCCACGGCCGATGGCATCGCCGGCGAATGGCGGTCGGCCGAGTCCACCCGCACGCCGGCCGGCTCCGCCGTACTGGGTCCGTTGCGTCTGGGCAGCCTGTGGCTCGTGGCCATACGCTATCCGCGATCGGGGGGTTGGTCGGTTGCCTACGCCGACTTGAACGAGTTGATCGCGGCGAGCCGTTGGGCGCGGCTGGCCGACATGGGTTACGACTTCGAGCTGTCGCAAGTCGAGCCCAGCAGCGCCCGCTCGCGCAGCTTCATCAGTTCCCGGACCGAGCCCTTGACCGACGCGGTCACGGCAAGGATCCGGCTTCCGGCGGCGGCTGCCATTCCCGGAAGTTACCTGCAGATAGCGATCCGGCCGCGTGCAGGGTGGTATCCCGCCAGGCTGCTCGCCTCGGAAATCGGCCTGCTGGTTTTCCTGGCATGGCTGCTCGCCTTCGGCACTCACGATTTGAACCAGGCATTGCAACGCTCGCGCGCGGCGTTGGCGGCCTCGCGGCAGCGCCTGCGCGCCGTCAATCAGCAGCTTGCCGAGGAGATGCAGCAGCGGCTCACCCTGCAGGAGACATTCGACCACGCACGATTTCATGATGCATTCACCGGACTACCGAACCGGCGCTATTTCATGGATCGGCTCGACCGGGCGCTGCGCGAGGTGCGTGCACGGCGCCGCCCGCGCCTTGCGGTCATCATCGTTGACATCGTGCGGTTCAAACTGGTCAATGAGGTGCTGGGCCATACGGCCGGCGACGAACTGATGGTCCAGGCCGCGCGGCGCTTCGAGAAAATGACGTCCGCGTTCGGGGGCGTGCTGGCGCGCTGGGGCGGAGATCAGTTTGCGGTGTTGATTCTGGACGTGGCCTCCCCTGAAGCGGCCTTGAATCTCGCCGGCCTCCTTCAAGAAGAATTGCGCCCGCCCTTCGAGTTGCGCCGGCACCGACTCGTCGTCGCCGCAACCGTGGGAGTCACGTGCGTCGATTCGGGCCAGCAGCGCGCGGAGGACATCGTCCGGGAGGCCGACATAGCGCTGTCGGCCGCGAAGCGCCTCGAGACGGCCAAGATCGTCCGCTATGCGCCGAACATGGCGGGGCAGGCGGCGAATCTCGTGAGCTTGGAAGCGGACCTGCACGTTGCCATGCAAAAGCTCGAATTACAGCTGTTGTTCCAGCCGATCGTCGATCTGCAAACGTACAAGATGGTGGGTGCCGAGGCGCTGCTGCGCTGGCGCCATTCGGTGGAAGGTGTGCTGGCTCCGGATCGATTCCTGCGCATCGCGGAAGAAGCCGGATTGATGGTGCCGATCACCCGCTGGGTCATTCTCAGAGTGATACGGCTGGCGGCGGATTGGCTGCGGCGGCTGCCCGCCGATCAGAATTTCTTCATCAGCGTCAATCTGTCCCCAACGGCATTGCGAGATCCGGGCTTGGGCGAATACGTCGCTTCTCTGCTGCGCGAGACGCAGCTGAAGCCCTCGGTGCTCAAGCTCGAACTGACCGAGGCGGCGCTCATCGGCAACGTCGGTGCGGCGCATGAGACTCTCGATCGGCTGCATGGCTTGGGGCTCCAACTGATGCTCGATGATTTTGGAACCGGCTATTCATCGTTGAGCTATCTGCAGCTGTTTCCGTTCGACTTCGTGAAGATCGATCGCCCCTTCGTGAACCGCACGGCCGCGGATCAAGCCAACACGGGCATGATGGCCGCGCTGGTGCAGATAGCGGGCAGTCTGAAACTCACCGCAATCGCCGAAATCGTCGAGACCGAGGCGGCCGCGAAGGCTCTTCAGCAAATGGGCTGCGAATATGGGCAGGGCTATTATTTCAGCGAGCCGATCGAGGCCGAGCAGGCGCTGCAACGACTGCGCAGCCAGGAGCCCTTCCAGCCTCCGCAGGAGACATCGGAAAGCCTGGAGACTCGTTCGATGGAGGATTCCATGGAGGACTCGCTCGAGGATTCGATGGAGGATTCCATGGAAGACTCGATGGAGGACTCGCTCGAGGGAGAGGGTTCAGTCACCGGCGTGAAGGTTCGTCCGCCCGAGGAAACGTCGGCCACCATGAAGATTCCCGCACTGGACGAGCCTTCGGCTACCGTGAAGTTTCGTCCGCTCGAGGAAACGTCGGCTACCATGAAGATTCCCGCGCTGGAGGAAAGCTCGGCCACCATGAAGGTTCGCCCGCTCGTGGAAACGTCGGCAACCATGAAGATTCCAACTCTGGAGGAAACCTCGGCCACCATGAAGATTCCAACACTGGCGGAAACCTCCGCAACTATGAAAATTCCTCCGCTGGAGGAAAGTTCGGCGACGATGAAGATTCGTCCGCTGGATGAGGCTTTGGCAAGCGTGCGGATTCGTTCGCTCGAGGAAGACGATTCACCCACGGCCAAGATATCGGTGTGTTCCTTGGCCCTGGACTATCCCGAGCACTTGGACTATCCGGACGACGACAACTGTCCGGAAGACGAGGACTATCCAGAGGACGAGGAACCGTCCGTCACACGGTGAGCGCGGCACCTGGGCGTGCGTCTTCGAGCTATTTATCGCCCCAGGCGCGCGCGAATTCCTTCATCAGGGTCCGGCGGCGCCCGCTGTCGATCGTGCCATACAGCGCCACGTGCGGAGGTAACTTAAGCCCTGGGAGCACAATGCATCCGGGACTCAGCGTGCTGGACGCGCCAAAGCGAACGCCGTCGCCGATGAGCGCGCCCAGATTGGTACGGTTCGAGTTGAGCCGAGCGGCGCGATAGCGCAAGCCCACCTGTCCTTTTTCGACCAGTGTGTTTGCCATCATCACGTTGCCGGCGACCATGATGTCGCGCCCCCCGATGCTGTCCCCCATGTAGACGAAATGTCCCAGATAACTGCGGGGACCAAGAATGACCGAGCGCACCACCTCGCAGTGTGCACCTATGAGACAGTCGTCGCCCACCACCACTTCATGCCGTAACACGGCACCGGCGCGCACCACGCTACGCGCTCCCAGTATGAGGCGGCAGGTGCGATCGAGGACGGCGCCCGCTTCAATCACGCTGCCTTCACCCATGGAAACGATCGTGCCGCGTACCAATGCGGCCGAATCGACGGTGCCCTTCATTTGTAACGGTGTCGCGGCGACGAATTCGCGCAGTCGCGGGAGAAACTCCTCCAATGAGGCACGGTCGAGCGGCAGGATGCGATGCCGCGGATCTTGCGGGGGCAGATCCCAAAGCGATCGAAGAACATCGAACACGATTTCGGAGTCGTTCGGCATCAGCGCTTCGCCCCTCTGGCCTGGTGCTGCAATACCCCGCGATGTTCGGCGATCCTCCGCAGCAGTTCATCGCCCGCTGATTCGACGGTGCGCGCTAGATTGCCGTGCAGGGTTCCGAAAATGGTCTCGCGGTCACGATCGTGCTCGGCCCAATTGATGGGATGCAATCCCAATTGAAAGCGGGGCGGCGTGTCTCCGGAAGTCAGCATTTCCCACGCGGGATTCCACCAAGCACGGCATGAATCCGAATAGTAGGGGATGTCGCGGTAAAAACAATCGTCGTAGGCGTTCATATACTGCCCGGAATGCCGCATTGGGTCCTCGCCATTGAGGCCGGGCTGGTGCATGGCGATTGCCGTTACCCGCGTTCCGCTGATCTCGCCGAGCAAGGTTGCCTGCATGCGGATCAAATCGCGCCACTCCTCCCGGGGGAACGCCTCGAGAAATTTAACGTCGTAGTGCAATCCTACTTCGTGACCCATTGTGGCCAGCCGCCGTCCAAAGGTCCCATGTTCGGGACTGAGCATGTTGTAGTAAAGACCGTTGAGCAACAGGAAATACGTGGCGCGCACGCCGCGCCTCGCTTCCTGATCTGCGAGGTCCAACGCCGCCGCGGGAGAGTAGTCGACATCGTGTCGCAGGATGAAAAAAGGTGCCGTCGGGAAGCCGCCGGCCAAATCCCCGAAGCGTAGCGGCCGATTGGTGCGGGAGAGGCGCTCGATGATCCACCAGTAGGTGTCGTAGTCGAAGCTGTCGCGCATGGCATTCACGTTCATGGTCGCGTCCGTCACTTACCACACATGCATGGACACCAAGCGGCGGGCATCGTTCAGCAACTACACGGTTAGCGCGGCCACCGGACGTATCTCTTCGAGCCCATGGCCCTTGGGCCCCGCTTCGCGCCGCCAGAGGAGCAGGGCCGAAGAGAGCGCGACCAGACTGAGCAGGAAGAAAAACCAGAGCATGATCGAATAGCCGCCGGGGTTGCGCGCGCCGGCGCCCGCCCGGTCGGCCAGCCAGCCCGCGGCGAGATTGGATGCCGTCATGCCGAGCGCCTGAATCAACGTGATCAGCCCGAGTGCCGTGCCGAGACGCCGCGGCGCGACGATCAGCGTGGTGGCCGGCCAGATCACGGCGGGCACCAGCGAGAAGCTGACGCCCATCATGACGGTCGACACCCACAGATTCATATTCGTGAGACCGAGTATCACGAAGGTCAGCGGCAGAAGCAGCGTCCCGAAAACCAGCATCAGCGCGCGGTGGCCGAACCGGTCGGCCAGCAAACCGAAGAACGGCGTGGCGAAGATGGCTGCGAAGAACACCCAGCTGTTGGCGACGCCGGCGTCGGCGAGGCTCAAGCCCTTGACGTGCTGGAAATACTCGATGGCGTAGGTCGTGCGGAAGGGGAAGAACACCGCGGCGTAGAGCACATGCAGTCCGAGAATGTACCAGTAGGACATGTCGAATTTCAGCAGGTGCCGCCAGTCCACGCGCTCAACCGCGGGATCGGCAGGCCGCGCCCCCGGGCGGCGATGACGGTCGAGCCGGTAGAAAATCACCGCCGCGATCAGACCGGCCGTGGTGATGCCGGTGCCGAGCCACAGAGGCGGCTGCCAGCCGGCCTCGTAGAGCGGCCGGGCCCACGCCGTTGAAGTATCCACCGCATAAGAGCCGACCCGGGCTAGGCTCAGGTACAGCGCCGTCGCGAGCGCGATTCCGCTGCGCGAAAACCACTGCGCGAGCCCCGCGACCAGCGCGATGAAAATGGCGCCTTCGCTGACCCCGAAGATGAACCGCCCGGCCACCATGAGATCGTAGGGAGTGCCGACGGCGGTGAGCGCCGCGCCGACGACCCCGATGGCGGCTGCCCAGAGCGCCACGCGTGCAGGGCCGTAACGGTCGATCAGTACGCCGTTGATCAGCGCCAGCGCCACATTCGGGATGCTGATCACCCCGTTGAGCATTCCGAGCTGCGATTGGCCGAAGCCGCGCTGACGCTGCAGCAGATCGGCGATCGGACCGATCACATCGTCTTCGTAGTAGCTGCTGGACACGGCGATGGCCGCGAGCAGCAGCACCCACCAGCGCAAGGGCGATTGGCCGCCGCCGCGGCCCGAGTCGGATCCCGCCGCGGTTTGAGTCACCGGAATCGGGCGCCTTGCCGCGTGAGTTCCGCCTGCACCGCGCCGATGTTCAATTGATCGAAGGGCTCCCCGCGCTGCAGCGACACGGCCGCCGCCACTCCCGCGCCTTGGCCGCTCACGGCGCAGCACATCATATTGCGCGCCGAGGCATGGGAGATTTTGTCGCCGCCGATGCACCGGCCGGCGACCAGGAGATTGCCCACGCCCTTGGGGACCAGGGCGCGATAGGGCACATGCCAGTAGCGCCCGGTGGTGGGCAGGATGAGGATGCCGAAGCCGTCGATGAACTCGGGAAAGATGCCGATGGCGTCGTCGAATCGAGCCTGTTCGCGGACATCGGTGCCGGTCAGATTGTAGAGCGCATCGATCTTTCGGGTGTCGCGGATCCCGAGGGTCATGCCGAAGTTGCGCAACTTGGCGTGCTCGCAGCCCGGCATGAAGCCGCGCAGCGCTTCGAGAGCATAGATCGCCTCGCGCCTGCCCCGCATCTCGCCCACGGTCAGGTCGGTGGGGTCGGTGCCGTCGATTTCCGGCACGTGCACGAGATTCAGGTACGTGAGGTCCCCCTGATCCGTGACCGTGCCCCAGGTGCCGGCGATGGTTTTCAAACTCGGCGGAATGATGCCGGCGGCCAGCGCCTTTTGGAACGGCTTGCGCAGGAACGGCGAAAAAAGTTGGTCTTCCTTGCCCGTGGTCTCGTAATCCCACTCGCCGTTGCCGGACCAATCGGCATAGGTCTGCGGATCGGCCTTGACCGAGTCGATGAATTCCCGCTTGTTGACCCCGCTCATGGAGAACATGACGGACACCGCCATCATCTCGTTCTTGGGAGATTTGTGATAGGGCGCCCCGGCGCGGGCCGCGATGTCGGCGTCCCCGGTGGCATCGATTACGCGGCCGGCAAGGATGGCTTCGCGGCCCGCCTTACTCTCGGTGATGACGCCCCGAATGACGCCGTTATCCATGATGGGCGCCACGCACAATCGATGCAGCAGCGGAGCGACTCCGGCTTCCTGCACCAGCGTGTCGGCCACCCATTTGAACATCTCGGCATCGAGGGCGTGACTCAACGACTGCGGTTCGGGCATGGCCGCGCCCATGGCCTTGGCGCGCTCCTCGAATTCGATGCCGATCCCTTCGCAATCAACGGTTTGCTCGTGCCGATACCAGGCGAACCCCTCGACTCCCACCTGAGTGATGTTGCCGCCGAAGCAGCCGTTGCGGTCGATCAGCGCCGTGCGGGCGCCGGCGCGCGCCGAGGCCAAGGCCGCCGCCAGACCTCCCGGGCCGCTGCCGACCACCAGTACCTCGGTTTCCAATACCACATCAACGGAGCGCGCGGGTTCCACTATCGTTTTCATTCTGAGCCAGCCCTTCATTAGTCAGTCGGCGACGGCCGCCATTCGTAGCACAAGATGCGCAAGTTTGCGTCTCTAGCCGCGCCGCCCGGCCCGGGAGGGGGAGGGTACTTGAACGGGGCGTCGCTATTGAGTCATAGTAGTGTCATAAATATGTAATCTGCGCTGCGTACAAACTACGCAGCGGGGAATTGGCGGGCCGAAGTAGGGATGTATGGAGGCTCGATCATCCTGGGTTTATCTGCAGTTCCAATGCGCGCGTAGCGATGCCCTCGCTGCGCCTTTCTTTATTTGTGTGTCTTGCCTGACCGTTTAGGGAGAGTCATTTGAATACCAACCAGAAGCTCAGTTTGGCCATTTCGGCGGTGCTCAGCGGCTATGCCGGAGTGTCGTGGGGCGCCCCGGCGGCGGCGGCCGACACCGAGACCGAAAACGCATCGGGAATCGAGGAAATCGTGGTCACGGCTCAGCGCCGCAATGAGTCCATCCAGAACGTACCCATCACGATCCAGGCGATGACGGGTGAGCAACTCGGTCAGTTGAACGTGACGACCTTCGATGACGTGCTCAAGTACCTGCCGAACGTGACCTTCAGCTCGAACGGGCCAGGCCAGGGCAATATCTACATGCGCGGCATGAGCGCGGGCTTTGCCGGCAACCAGTCGAGCGCTGCGATCGATCCGTTCCCGAACGTTGCGACTTACCTAGACGATCAATCGATGGCGTTCCCGGCGCGCAATGTCGACGTCTACATGGCGGACATGGAGCGCATCGAGGTCCTTGAGGGTCCCCAGGGCACCCTGTTCGGCGGCGGCGCCGAGGCAGGCGCGATTCGCTACATTACCAACAAGCCCAAACTGAACGTCACCGAGGGCAGTGCCGACGCCTCGTACAGCACTACGGCTCATGGCGATCCCAACTCCGCAATCACCGCTGTGCTCAATATTCCGCTGATCGCCGATACGTTGGCGGTGCGCGCGGTCATATACAATGATCGCCGCGGCGGCTACATCGACAACGTGCCGAGCCAATTCACGCGCTTCCCGACCGATCCAGGCACCCTTTCCTATCACCTTCCGTACCCGGCGGATGCGGCGACTGCCAACAACTACGCGATCGCGGGGAGGGCGCAGAACCCGGTAACGTACCAGGGCATCCGTGCCTCGTTGCTCTGGCAGGTCAACACCGATTGGAGCGTGCTGATTCAGCAGAGCTACCAGAATATGGACGCGGAGGGCATCGACGAGCAGTTCCCCTTGAGTTCGCAGGAGACACCGCTCGGCGCCTGGCAGGAGACTTCGTTCACGCCGTCCTACGACAAAGACAAGTGGGAGAACACGTCCTGGACCGTCAACGGCAAGATCGGCGACTTCAAGCTGGTGTACACCGGCGGCTACCTCGACCGCACGATCGACAATGCGATGGATTACACGAACTACGCGCGCTCGGCGGGCGGCTTCTACTACACCTGCGGCGGCGGCGGTGCCCCCATCGGCAAAGGGGTAGGACCGCTAACCTGCTACTCGCCGGTCTCGTCCTGGCAGGATCATGTCGAAACCACCCACCAGAGCCACGAACTGCGGCTCAGCACACCCGACGATTGGCGGGTGCGGGGCCTCGTCGGCGCATTCTGGGAGGACTTCGACATCAAGGACGACATGAACTTCCTATACAAGTCGTTCCCGTCTTGTACCCCCGCGAACCTCCTGCTTTACCAGGCGGGCGAGCAGGTGTGTACCGCCAATGTGATTCCCGCTCCCGGGTACGCGGCGGTCGATCCGACCGAGCGCAACCAAGATGTCGCATTCGGCGAGGATCTCGAGCGCGGCTACAAGCAAACGGCATTCTTCACGTCGATTGACTTCGACCTGATCCCGAAAGTCCTGACCTTGACGGCCGGGACGCGCTATTACGACTATAAGGAGACCTTTCACGGCTCGCAGTACTCCACCAGCACCGGATGCGCGGGTATCCCGAACGGCAGTTGCGTGGGCAGCAAGCTCACCGACGCGACGCACGATGCGGATTACACGGGATTCAAAAGCCGCGGCAATCTGACCTGGCACGTTACCCAGGACGCGATGGTCTATTACACCTTCTCGCAGGGATTCCGTCCGGGCGCCGGCAACCGCAAGAACAGCGCCGAGGTCAAGATTGACGTGGATCCGGTAACCGGATTGCCCACGGTCGGTCCGGATGCGAACCCGAACCTCGTCAAGCAGTACAACAAACCCTATACCTATCCTCCGGACACGCTGGTTAATAACGAGATCGGATGGAAGACAGAGTGGCTGGACCACCGGCTCCTGCTCAATGGCTCGGCGTACATCATGGACTGGAAGAACGTCCAGACGCTGATCTACAACCCGCCCATCTTCGGCAACACCACGTTCGGCGTGGCGGGGCCCGACTATCGGATCAAGGGCGCCGAGCTGCAGCTCGTCGCGCGCGCCACCGACCACTTGACGCTGCAGGGTTCGATTTCGCACAACAACGCCAAGGAGACCAACTCACCGTGCCTCCAGTCGTCGAACCCGGGCAACCCGACACCGATCGGCAGCTGCATTACGCAGGTCTGGTCGCCGACCTTGAGCGAGAATGTGCCTTTGCAAAATCCGCTCGGCACCGTGGGTGCAACACCCGCCTTCTCGCCGACGATAGAGTACAACCTGCGCGCGCGCTACGACTGGCAGGTCAACGATTACAAGATGTTCTTCTCTGTCGGCGCGCAGCATGTCGGCGACATGCAGAACGAGCCGAGCAGCTTCCAGTCGGGCGCAGGAGTCACCGTGCCGACCACGTCATGGCTGCGCTACGACCAGCCCGGATACACGACGTATGACGCGGCATTCAACGTGGCAAAGGACCAGTGGAGTGTTCAGGCTTACGGCCAGAACCTCAGCAACTCCGACGCCAGCCTGTTCACGACGTCCGGGCAGTTCATCAAGGCGGAGGTGCCGCTGCGGCCGCGGGTACTCGGCATCAAGGTCGGCTTCAAGTTCTGACGTTGCATCGTCCGGGCGCCGCCCGGCCGGGCAGCGGTGCGGTAACGGGTTGGCGCCGTTGAGCTAGACTAGAGGGTGGGCAGAGATGCCCACCCTTTTTATCGGAAGCCCATGACTGCCACCGCAATCGATCATGTGCCCTCGACCGTGGAGTCGGAGGTTGCGCGCATCCGTGCGCTCATCAACGAGCGGCGCTTCGCCGAGGGCGTGGCGGCCGCGACTGCTCTTCGCGAACGAGTCCCCGAAAACCGCGACGTCCTCTATCTGCTCGCGCTCGGCCAACGTCAGCTCATTCGGACCGCGGATGCGCTCGCGACCCTCGAGCAGCTCGAGCGTTTCCATCCCGGCTACAGCCGCCTGTATCAGGAACGCGGTCATTGCTACGTGGCCATGAAGGATGCGCCGCAGGCGATCCAGGCATTCCTGCGGGCCGTCGCGATCAACCCGGCGTTGCCGGCGAGCTGGGGCATGCTGGAAGGCCTTTACCGGATGTGCGGCGATGCCGGCAATGCGGGCACGGCCGCCGCCCACGTCGCGAAACTCAAGACGCTGCCGCAGGAAGTGATCACGGCGACCGGGCTGTTCAGCGACGGCGACCTCCTGGCGGCGGAGAAAATCATCCGCGCGTTCCTGCTTGCCAACGGCGACCACATCGAGGCAATGCGCCTGCTCGCGCGGATCGGCGCCGCCCTCGAGGTGTTCGACGACGCGGAGTTGCTGCTCGAGGGGGTGCTGGAGCGCGTCCCCGACTACATTGCCGCCCGCCATGACTACGCCACGGTGCTGCTCGGACGGCACAAGTACAGCCAAGCCCTTGGCGAGCTCGACAAGTTGCTTGCAATTGATCCGGCCAATCGTCAGTACCGCACGCTGTACGTCGCCGCCAAGGTGGGCCTCGGCGATCACGCACAGGCGGTCACGCTGTATCAGGATCTGCTGCGCGATGCGCTGCCGGGATCGCCCAATGCCGCCGAACTACATCTGTCGATCGCGCATTCGCTGAAAACGCTGGGACGCGGGACTGATGCGATCGATGAGTACCGGGCGGCGGCCCGGGAGCGTTCGGATTATGGAGATGCGTACTGGAGTCTCGCCAACCTCAAGACCTACCGCTTCGCCGACGCAGAGCTCGCGTCCATGCGCGCCGCGGAGAGCGGTCTCGAGACCAGGCTCATCGACCGCTACCACCTGTGTTTCGCGCTCGGCAAGGCCTACGAGGACCGCGGTGAATACCCTGAGTCCTGGCGCTACTACCAGCGCGGCAATGAGTTGAAGCGCGCCGAGAGCCGCTACCGTCCGGAAGTGATCGAGCTCAACACGGCGAAGCAGAAGGCGGTCTGCACCCGGGATTTCTTCGAAGATCGCACGGGCTTTGGCGCCGCAAGCACGGCGCCGATCTTCGTGGTCGGGCTGCCGCGCTCGGGTTCGACGCTGATCGAGCAGATCCTGGCCTCGCACTCCGCGGTCGAAGGCACGCAGGAGCTCGCCGACATCCCGCGCTACGTGCTCGAATTGCAGGGCCGCGAGCGGGATTTCGAGTCGCCGCGGTATCCCGGCGTACTCGCGCAATTGCCGGCCGCGGAATTCGTGCGCTTCGCCGACAGATATCTGACCGACACCCGCGTCTATCGGACCGGCAAGCCGCGGTTCGTCGACAAGATGCCGAACAATTTCCGGCACATCGGTCTCATCCACCTCATGTTTCCCAATGCCAAGATCATCGACGCGCGGCGTGAGCCGATGGCCTGCTGCTTCGGCAACCTCAAGCAGCTCTTTGCGCGCGGTCAGGAGTTCACCTATAGCATCGAAGATATCGGCCGCTACTACCGTACCTACGTCGAGCTGATGGAACACTGGGACGCCGCCCTGCAGGGCCGGGTGCTGCGCGTGCATCACGAGGACGTGGTCGACGACCTCGAGCGCAGCGTCCGGCTCATCCTCGACTTCTGCGAGCTGCCCTTCGAGCCGGCCTGCGTCGAGTTCCACCGCACCGCGCGCAGCATCCGTACCGCGAGCTCGGAGCAAGTGCGCCAGCCCATCTTCCGCGAGGGCCTCGATCAGTGGCGCCGCTACGAGCAGTGGCTTGGGCCTCTGCGCGAGGTGCTGGGCGATGCACTCGTGCGCTACCGCGGCTAGCGCGGTCCCAAGATGCCCCCCGGACGCAACGAACCCTGCACCTGCGGCAGCGGCCGCAAGTACAAGCACTGCTGCGGCAAGACGCCGGCCGATGCGGCCGCCGCGAAAGCGCCGCTGCCCGGCGATGCCGACGAGCACTATCGGCTCGGCCACGCGCTCGAGGACCGTGGCTTGCTCGAGCGGGCAGCCGAGAGCTTCGGCCGCGCAATCGCTCTGCGTGCGGACTTTGCCGACGCGCACAACGACCTAGGCCAAGTGCTGTTGCGGCTGGGGCGGACGGACGCGGCGATCGCGAGCTGCCGGCGTGCGCTTGCGCTTC
>Ga0209624_10000443_pt1 | contig 36548 bp, 26 predicted proteins | sample JacPinW_OM2H0_O1_FD_188565 | JGI IMG/M metagenome (GOLD analysis project Ga0209624, IMG submission 188565) | Forest soil microbial communities from Algoma, Ontario, Canada - Jack Pine, Ontario site 1_JW_OM2H0_O1 (SPAdes) (version 2) | ecosystem: Environmental > Terrestrial > Soil > Boreal...
AGTGGAAGGGGCTCGCCGAGACCAACAAGATCCTGGGCCTGGATCCGCCGGTGCCCGTGGACGGAATTTGTGTGCGCGTGGGAACCATGCGCTGCCACAGCCAGGCGCTGTGTATCAAGCTGAGGAGGGATATTCCGCTGGGTGAAATCGAACAGATTCTGGCCGGGGCAAATCCCTGGGTCCGAGTCATTCCAAACAACAAGGAATCAACCCTGCGCTGCCTCACTCCCACGGCCGTTTCCGGAACACTCAACGTCCCCATCGGCCGCCTGCACAAACTCAACCTTGGAGGGGAATTTCTAGGAGCGTTCACTGTCGGCGACCAACTGCTCTGGGGCGCAGCCGAACCCCTCCGCCGCATGCTCGGCATTCTCCGCGAACACCTCGGCGCGGGTGTATAATCCCGCGGCCGTCGGATGAAACGAATCGGCCTCTGCAACCGTATTAGCACCCAGGAGGACTACATGCACCGGAAAATTCTTGCGATTTCATTTGCAGTTGCGGTGGCCGCGCTGCCCAGTTTCGCGCAGAGCTCGAGTTTGAATGGCACCTGGAAACTGAACAACGCCAAGAGCTCCTTCGGCCAATTCCCGCCGCCCGCAAGCGAGACCGATACCATCGGGGTAAGCGGCACAGACTTCAAGCAGCAAGTGACCAGCGCCGGTGCGCAAGGCAGTCAGACCTATACGCGCTCCTGCACAGTCGACGGTAAGGAAGTAACCCTCTCTCCCGACGATCCGCGCGGCCACCTGGGCGCAATTACGCTGTCGAAGATTCAGTGCGCCTGGCAAGGCACTTCAGTCGTTTTCACCGAGACCGCAAACCTTCGTGGCACCGAGCTGACTGATCGACTGACGTTTTCGGCTTCCCACGACGGCAAGACCATGACCATGGATTCGCACATCACCTCGGCGACAATCAACGGCGACAGGAAGCTCGTCTACGACAAACAGGACGGGTCGGCGGCGATGAATGATCCAGGGGCGATGGCCGCAACGCCCGGCGCCGCTTCGATGATTCACACTGGTGGTTCTCAGCCGAACCTCACCGGCACATGGAAATTGGATATACCCAAGAGCAATTTCGGCCAGATCCCCCCACCCACAAGCCAAACCGATACGATTGACGATAGCGAGCCTGCGGTCAAAATCGTAGAGGACCAGAAAGGCGGCATGATGGGCGACATGAACCTCACCTCCACACTCAGCACCGACGGAAAGGAGACCACCTCCCCGGGCATGGGAGGCGCCCCGACAACGAGCACCGCGCATTGGGACGGCGTCGCGCTGGTCGTTGACTCAAAGCTCAGCTTCCAGGGTACCGACGTCAAGGTTAAGGATACCTACACCCTGAGCAGCGACGGGAAAACGCTCACCGAAGTCACTCACGTTGAATCGGGAATGGGGAATTTCGATTCGACCAGCGTGTACGACAAGCAGTAGCTCGAAATCCGCGCCAGATGCGGCTAGGTGAGATACGCCGAACGATCCCCGAGCGGGAGAGCGGCCCGGGTGGTGGCGTGGAACAGGCACCGCACGGTGTCAAGAAAAGCGAACACCGCTCTGGAGTCTTCGTTCTTGCGCCACATCAGGTGTACGTCTGCCGTGGCGCCGGGTTCGTCGAGCGGGACCACAGCCACTTCGCTGCCGGGAGCCGGACGGCAAGCAATTTCATCCGGGATAATCAGAATCCCCTTGCGGCAAGCGAGCAGCATGGCCTGGACGCCATTGTGGGGCGCCGGCTCCGGCGGGACATAGATAATATTTGGAGTCACTCCGGCTGCGGCATACATCTCGAGCGTTTTGTCGTGAAGACCGGTGGCCAGCACAGGATCGAAAAGCAAGAGCGGTTCCTCTGCTAAATCCTTCAAGCGCAGGCTTTTTCGTTTCGACAGCGGATTCGATTTGCTGATGTGAACCGCAAGCTTTTCCTCGAACAGGAATTCAGAAGCCAGCTGGCCGGAGTCACCAAAGGGGCGCAGGAACCCGATGTCGACTTCGCCATCGGACAAGGCCTTGTACTGGGCCCTTGAGAATACGTCCCGGCACTGGACTTCGACGGCCGGAAACTTCTTCGCGTGCTCAATAAGCACACGGCTCACGCGTTCTCCCAATCCGGGACCGATTCCGATTCTAACCAACCCGACCGAGCCGCACTTCGCCATGCGAACCGAATCCGAGACGCGCGCCGTCTGGGCGACTAAAGCCTTGGCTTCTTGCAGGAGCAGGCGCCCGGCATCTGTGAGCACTACGTGGCGACGATCGCGCACAAACAGGCGCACTTCGAACTCTTCCTCCAGTTGACGGATCTGGCGGCTCAACGGAGGGACGGTGACGTGCAACTGCTGCGCAGCCTTTGAGAAGCTGAGATGTTCTGCCACCGCGATAAAGTACCTAAGCTGACGAAGCTCCATCGGAGGTCCCCGCCCTTTGCCAATCCTTATATTCCGAATCGGTAACAGAAGCAATCAAAATAAGAAATAGACAACCTGAACTATTAAGGTATTAGTGTCCCATGCGGTTGGGGTGGAACGATCCCGGTTGTCAACTTGGGTGATAGTCCAAATCAAGTTGCTAAAGGTGCGCTTTCACTCTGCGATATGATGTCGGTAATTCTTGCTAGCAACAAAGACTGACTTGGGGGACGTGATGAACACACGATTTACCGGACGCAAGCTTGTGAACTCGCTGCTCGTTTTCTTGGGAGTCGTGCTGCTTTGCGCGTCGGTCGCGCATGCGCAGACTTCCGCGACGGGTTCAATCGCTGGAACTGTCACCGATCCGCAGGGCCGCGCAGTGCCCAATGCAACGGTGACGGCCACCAGTCTCGACACGAACCAGATGCGCACCTCGACGACTGGCGCCTCCGGCGATTACAAGTTTTCCCTATTGCCCGAGGGAAACTACTCGCTGAAGTTCAGCGCCGCGGGTTTTAAGACCTCGGAAGTTTCATCGGTCCCGGTGAACGTGACCGAGACATCGACCTTGAATCAGTCCCTGGAAGTCGGCGCGGTGACCCAGACCGTAACGGTTGAGAGCAGCGTCGAGACCTTGCAGACCGAGAGCTCCACGCTCGGAACCACGGTCACAGGTACCCAGATCGCAGCTCTGCCCATGGCCAACGGCAACTACACCGAGATTCTGAGCCTGTCGGCTGGGACCAACGTCGGCGTCGACAACGCGACATCGGTCGGTAAAGGGACACAGGACATCAGCGCGAATGGTGTCAACCCGGGATCGAATAACTATCAAATGGACGGCGTGGCAGTTAACAACATCGCCAACTCCGGCAGCGCGAACGACGGCACGATCTATACCGGAATCCCGATTCCCAGTACCGACGCCATCGCCGAATTCAAGGTACAGACGTCGACCTATGACGCAAGCTACGGCCGCAACCCCGGCGCGAACGTGACCGTCAGCACCAAGGCCGGCTCCAACGACTTTCACGGCTCCGCGTTTGAGTTCTTCCGGAACTCTGTTTTGAATTCGAGCGACTACTTCTACAACCAGATTCCTGATCAGCCACACCAGATCCTGAATCAGAACCAGTTCGGAGCCACGATCGGCGGTCCGATCAAGAAAGATAAGCTTTTCTTCTTCTTCAGCTACCGCGGAACCCGCGGCAAGAACGGCGTAGCGGCCCAGGGCGAGACCGAGGGCGCGCTTCTGCCCACCTTCTTGAACCCGTACGCAGCGCTGGGTTCGCGCGGCACCTGCGCTACCCCCGCGGGGGTACCTGATCTCGGCACTATAGCCGCCGAGTGCGACGCCACTGCGCAGGCTTTTGCAACAGCTGCGGGAATTCCAAACGGGAATGTCGTGGGACTCCGGATTTTCCAGCTTACGACTGGTACTGGCGCGGGGGTGCCGAATAACTACTACATCCCTGCTCCGATCTCCGACCCGCAGTTCTGTAACGGAACCACGGGAGTGTGCAATTTCGACGTTCCAGCCATCTACCACGAGAACCAATACGTCGCCAACGGCGATTACGTGATAAACAGCAAACAAACGCTGACCACCAAGTTCTTTAACACCAGAAACCCCCAATCGTTGTTCTTGGGCCAGGCGGGCGGGGATCTGCCGGGCACGCCGGTGTCAACGCCTTGGGGCAATGACGCTGCCGTTCTGAAGCTCACTTCGCTGGTGACAAACAATTTCGTCAATGAAGCGCGGGCGTCCTACCAGCGCAATAATGGCGGCGCAAACGTATCTGTTCCGCCGGGCGGCTGCCCCAATGCCGGCAAGCTCACGGGTCTGGAAGGATGCGGCTCGCCGGATCAACTGGGTTTGCAGCCCCTGGTTCCAGGATTTTATGAGCCGCCGACCATCATTGACATTATTGACGGCTACACTCTGTTTGGAGGCCTCCTTCCCTTTAAGGGGCCGACGAACCAACTCCAGTTGGCTGACCAGATTTCCTGGTCCCACGGCAGACACAGTATCCGCGCGGGTTACGAGTATGAATGGACGAATTGGCCCCTGACCGATGGCGGGCTTCAGCAAGGACTCGAGCTGGTGCTTGGCGCCGGTGCGGTCCCGGGACTGAACGGGCTTGAGGCCGGAGGCTTCGGGACCGCTGGACCTACAGCAGGTCCCGGCTGGGACGTCGGATGCATATTCTGCGTGAAGGGCATCACCGGGGAACACGGGATTACGCACTTCTACAAGCTGAACAACCAGAACGCTTATGTGCTGGACGACTTTAAGGTCAGTTCGCGACTGACGTTGAACTTCGGCATGCGCTGGGAGTTTGACGGGTTGCTCAGCGACAGCCTCGGAAGGCTCACGCAGGTCTGGCTCAGCCAGTTGGCTCCTGCTCCCGACGTGCCAACGTCGCTCGCGCAGGCGCTCGTGGACCCGGCCGGTATCCAGGGATACGTGGTAGCAAGCAACTTCGCAGCCCACTTCGGACCGCCGCCTGTGGGCGTCCAAACCGCGACGAACAGAAACTCGATTCAGGGGCACACCCCGTATAGCAACTTCGCTCCACGGTTCGGATTCGCCTGGCAGCCGCTCAGCGGTGGGAAGCTCGTAGTACGCGGCGGAGTCGGTATCTTCTACAATCGCGTTGGACTGGACAGCGTAGTACACGCCTATGAACAGGGCTACCCGTACGCCGCGACGTACGACTATGGTCCGCCGAGCAGCCGGTGGGCCGCGGCCACTTTGCCGCAACCCTATCCACAGATACAACTGGCTTGCATGCCTTCGGATCCGAATTGCAATTCGGATTTCGGGCTCGGATTTGCCGCACGCTTCGCGAATCCAACCACCGGTGCGGATTCCAGCTTGAGTACACCTTTTGATCCGAACGCCGTCCACACACCGCTAGTCCGGGAGTACAGCCTGGGCACGCAATATGAGTTCCTTCCCGGTTGGGTGCTCGACATTGGATACGTCGGATCGAGCGGCATCAACCTCCTGGATTACAACCACAATCACAACCAGGCCATCCTGGCAACGCCGACCAACCAATTTGCGTCCCTTTGCACAGGAGTCGCCCCCGACCAGATTTGTAACACGGCCTCGAACGCGCAGTTCCGCGTGCCGTTTCCCGGATACCAGACCGATGGTCTGGCGGGCTCGGACGATAACGGCTACTCCAACTACAACAGCTTGCAAGTCACTGTGCGCCACCAGTTCTCGCACGGCCTCTCCATACAGGCTGCCTACACTTGGGACAAGGATCTCACTACCGTCTTTTTTGGCCCGAGTGCCAACATCAATAACGCAGCGTGCATGATTTGCCAGTACGGCCGGGCATCGTTCGACCGGCCCCAGCGTTTCGTTGTCAACTACAGCTACGATTTGCCCTTTGGCAAGAATACCGAGGGGATCGAGAACAAGTTGATCAACGGCTGGAATGTTTCGGGTATTACGATCGCACAAGACGGTGACCCGCTTACGTTTATCGCAGCGTCGGGCAGTACGAACGCAGCGGTGGAGACTGGCGCGGCTTTCGGCACAAGCACAACGAGTTATCTTGATGGCGTCTCGACGGCTGAGTACTGTGCCGGCGCCAACAATAAGAACGTCTTCACAACCGGCCCGATTAACTCCAGAGTGGGCTCGAACAACAACTACTTTAACCTGGCCGACTTTTGCCCGGCGGCGATCGTGCCGTTCGGGGATGCGACTGCAACAGACTACGGGAATACCAAAGTCGGCGCGGTGCTTGGCCCGGGTCAGTTCAACTGGGATATCTCGATCCTAAAGAACACCAAGCTTACCGAGCGGGTTAACATGCAGTTCCGGTCGGATTTCTACAACGCCTTTAACCACGCGCAGTTCGCAGATCCCGGTGGCACCTCGTTTGGCACCATTGGTTTCGAGGACATCGCGTCGCCGACGACTGTACGCGTAACCCACACGAACGTGAACCCGCGCTTGATTCAATTCGGAGTGCACTTCACGTTCTAGACCCCAAGCCGCGGCGAATGTGGCGCGGGGCACAACGATATGTTGCGCGGGTCAGACGGGACTCGAGAAATTCGCCTGGCTCGCAGCGGCAGCGAATGTACCACCCCTAGTACCACCCCGGGAGCCCGGCGCGGAGACTTCGGTCTTCGCGCCAGGTGACCGCCTCTCCGTTCTCAATTCCGCAGAGCTGTGGGACTATCACCTGCTTCGGTTGTATTTTCGGAGACAGGATTGTCGAACGCCGTAACCGCGGCGAATCGAAACGATTACGGAGATGAACTGAATTGAATGCGCCGCGCCTTTTCGCGGTGTACACTCTGGGCCGGATCGGTCGAGCCTAAGGGGGTGGGCCATGACAGTGCCGTCTCGGACGCCTTCGACGGAACAGATGAACGCGCGGAAAGCGTTCTACGATCAGATCGGTAAGCAGCATCTCGCGCCGCTGTGGGAGCGCGTAAGCGGCCTGGTCACACGCTCGCCGCAGCCGTTAGCCGTTCCGGTGCACTGGAAATACTCCTTGGTGCGCGGACACCTCCTACATGCAGGATCACTGCTTTCAGCCGAGGAAGCAGAGCGGCGCGTGCTTATTTTTGAAAACCCCGGCCTTCCCGGACAATCGCGAATCACCGGTTCCCTCTTCAGCGGATTGCAGCTGCTAATGCCCGGAGAAAAAGCTCACGCCCATCGCCATACCGCGAGCGCGCTACGCGTGTTTCTTGAAGGATCAAGCGCCTACACGGCGGTTGACGGAGAGCGCACGAAGATGTCGCGCGGCGACTTCGTAATCACCCCGTGCTGGACTTGGCACGATCACGGAAACGACGGCGCCGACCCCGTAATCTGGCTCGACGGACTGGATGTACCGATCGTCAACCTGTTCGACACTAGCTTCGCCGAAGGAAATGAAACCAGCCAGATTCCCATAGCCCGTCCCGAGCACGATTCCGAAGCTCGCTATTCGGGAGCACTGCTTCCAGACGGCGGAAGATCTGATTCGCTGTCGTCTCCGCTGTTGAATTATCGCTACAGCCGCGCCCGGGACAGTCTGGCCCAGATGCAGCGCAACGGACCGGTTGATCCGTGCCACGGTGTCAAGCTGCGTTATGCCAACCCACTTACGGGAGGCTCCGTGATGCCGACCATGAGTGCGGCCTTGCAGTTGATCGCCGCCGGATTTCGCACTGCTCCCTACCGGTCAACCGACAGCACCGTGTTCGTGGTGATCGAGGGCAAGGGACACAGCAAGGTGGGAGATTCGTCCTTCGACTGGACCGAGAACGACGTCTTTGTGACGCCGAGCTGGACGCTGCAGCATCATCGCGCCGAAAGCGAAGCGGTTCTGTTCAGCTTTTCCGACCGCGCGGCGCAGGAAAAACTCGGAATCTGGCGGGAGCGGCGCGACGCAAGCGCATCCTGAATTGCTGCCGGCGACCCAGGCGCGCGCACAGAGGAAGCAGCAATGATCGAAGGTTCATCCGGAACGCTGCCGATTCGAGTCAGAGTGCGGTCCAAAGCTACTGCGGCGGCACAAGTGGGAGCTGACATCTGCGTTGTCGGCGCCGGAATTTCCGGCATCTCTGCGGCCATCGAAGCGGCGCGATTGGGCCGCAGTGTTCTTCTGGTGGACGGCCTGCCAAGCCTGGGAGGCCAGGCGGTCAACTCCATTATCGGCACCTTCTGCGGGCTCTACTCCAACGGGCCGAACGCTCGCCAGCTCACGCACGGAATTGCAGATGACATTCTGCGCGAACTTGGCGCAGACGGCGCGGCGCGCCCCATTCGCGGGCCGATGACCATTACCGTCTACTACGACGAAGTTGCGCTGAGCCGGTGGATTGAAACCACGGTCCGCGCCGCAGGTATTCGGGTCGTTGTGGGAGCGGTGCTGCGCGAGGTGCGTTTTGAAGACCGCCGGATCAAGGAGCTTTCGCTTGCCACGCGCTACGGCGATTTGCAAGTAACGGCCACAGGATTTGTGGACGCCACCGGAGACGCGGCACTGCTGTGGCAGGCGGGCCTGCCGTGCCGTCAGCCCGATGTGCCCATCTACGGAACGCAAATCGTGGTCCTCGAGCATCTGAGGGAAGAACATAAACCGTCACCCAAGGATTACAGCGAGCGCCTGGCCGCGAAAGCCAAACAGTACGGCCTGGTGCGGCAGGACGGATTCGCGTTTTTCTTTCCCGAGCGCGGCACAGCGGTCGTCAACATGACTCACGTCGAGACGCCGCTTGACCCGATTGGCGCGAGCGAAAAGGCTCTCGAGGGCAAAGAACAAGCCGACCGCGTCGTCCAGTTTCTCAAGAAAGAGTTTCCCGACGCATTCGGCCAAGCCCGCGTTCGCGCCTACGGACTTCCCGGAATTCGCCAGACGCGCTGGATCGTGGGGCGGCATCAGCTCACTGCCGACGAGGTGCGCTCAGGCACTCACTTTGAGGACGAAATCGCGCGGACCGCATGGCCGATTGAGCTGCACGGCCAGCCCGAGGGCTACCTCTGGGAGCCGTTCAGCGACGATCACCTGCACTATGTTCCGCTGCGCAGCCTGATTCCCGCGGATGCGGACAATGTGCTGGCGACCGGAAGATGCATCGACGGCGATGCGGCGGCGCTCTCGAGCGTTCGCGTGATGGGACCGTGCATCGGCATGGGAGCAGCGGCGGCGCACGCGCTGGATCTCGCCGGCAGCGGTAGCGTGCAACAGGTCGACCTCGGTCTGCTCCGGCGCCGGCTGGTCCATAATCTCGAGGGTTAACCAGATCTGATGGCCGAACCCCGTACCACCGACCTGTCGGAGATCATCGAGCAGCAGAAGCTCACTCCGTTCATCGTCCGCCTGGTGATGCTGTCCTGGATCGTCACTTTTTTCGATGGATTCGATGTCAGCGTGTTGTCGTTCGTCGCGCCGGATTTGTCGGCGACCTTGCATATCAACCGCCTGACCCTGGGAAACGTATTCGGCGCAGGGCAAGCCGGCATGGTGCTTGGCGGGTTTCTGTTCGGCTATCTGGGAGACCGGATCGGCCGGCGCCTATCGATCATTCTCGCGACCGCATCGTTCGGCGCGCTGTCTTTGGCAATCGCGCTCTCGGGGGGTTATGCGACGCTGCTCGCGCTGCGATTGGTCGAAGGCGTAGCGATGGGCGGGTTGTTCCCGCTGGCATGGGCACTGAACATTGAGTACGTGCCGCGCCGTTACCGGTCAACGGTCGTGACCTTGATCATGGTCGGATACTCCATCGGCAGCAGTTCGGCCGGCCCGATGACGATCCTGTTGACTCCTCACTACGGCTGGAGGTCACTATTCGTGGTCGGTGGATGCGTTGCTATTGTTGGCACCGCGCTGCTGCTGTTATGGCTGCCCGAATCGCTCAGGTTTCTTACGATCAATAACAAGCGCCCAGACCTGATCGCAACGTATGCTCGCGACCTTGCGCCCGGCCGGGCGATCAGCGCCGCCGATCGCTTCGTGATTTCCGATGAAGGCCGCTTACCGGGGAAAGAGTTCTCCGTATCAATGCTGTTCCGCAACGAACTTCGCTTGATTACTCCGCTGTTGTGGCTTGCCTATACGGCGAGTTCGATGGCCGTCTTTTTTGGATCGTCCTGGGGTCCGACCATTCTGCAAATGGTGGGGTTTGGTCGATCTACTGCGGCGCTGACTGCATCCCTGAATGTGCTGGCAGGGGCGATCGGCGGGCTGCTCCTGATGCGCTTTGTAGACAGGCGTGGAGCGACCAGTATTGCGATATTCCCCGCCTTCGCCATTCCCATCCTGCTTGCTTTGGCATTCTCCGGAATTGGCGGACGGGGCTTTCTCGTATTGTACTTCTTCGGCTCCCTGTGCGTTGTCGGAGCTCACTACGGACTGATGAGCATCGCCGGCGTCTTCTACCCCAGCGCCTATCGCTCCAACGGCACGGGCTGGACCTCTTCGGTCGGCAAGATCGGATCGATCATCGGGCCGATGCTCGGAGGGGTTGCACTGTCTTCACATATGCCGGTCAAAGGGGTCTTTGCGATGCTCGCGGTTTGCCCGGTCGTGGTGGCCGCCTGCGTCTTGATGATCGGCCGCCTCCAACGACGCCTGACGCGCTTGGAAGACGCTCAGGGCTGTGCCGCCTCGGGTGGGCTGCTGTCGAGTGAGGTCCATGCGCACGAATGAGCAATACCAGCTGCGCTTCTCTTCGTTGACACTCGCGGAGGCAGGCAGGTAGCATTCCTCTCGGGGGCGATCAGGCGACTCATGCAGATTTTTGATCTTGAAACTTTCCAGGCCACACCGCTCAATCGGGATCCTTATGAACATCTCGTAATTCCGGGGTTTGTCAAAGCGGAGGCTCTGGAACGAATCAACGCCGATTACCCGAAGATTGAGCATGCCGGTAGTTTCCCGCTAGACCATCTTGAATTCGGTCCCGCGTTCAAGGCTATGATCGACGCGCTGGAAGGTGAAGAGTTCCGCAAAGCCTTCGAGGACAAATTCGAGCTCGATCTTTCGAAGCGTCCGACCACAATCACGGTTCGCGGGCGTAGCGATACGCACGACGGCAAGATTCACCACGACTCGGCCAGCAAGATCATAACCGTGCTGCTTTATGTGAATCCGGCCTGGGACGATTCCGGGGGCCGTTTGCGCGTGCTTCGCTCGCGCGACAGCATCGAGGATGTCGCCGCCGAAGCGCCCGCTGCCGGCGGCGCCCTGGTCGCGTTCCTGCGCTCCGATCATTCTTGGCACGGTCATCTCCCATTCGTCGGCGAACGCCGTGTGATTCAATTCAATTGGGTCACCGACAACGACAGCCAGCGATTCGCCATCTTTCGGCACCGCGTTTCCGCCTCCGTCAAGCAAATGCTCAGCTTCGGCAAGTCCTCCAAGGACCCTCGCCCCATTGCTCCTGAACGCATGTGATACACCTTCGCGTAACCGAGATTCTGGGACCCATCCTTGTAGGCATTCTGTTCGTTTTCGCCTGTTCGCTGATTCGGGAACCGAACAGACGAAACTTCATGGCCATCATGATCGCCGGTGCAGGCGCCGCCTACCTGAATGGAGGTCTCGGTAAATGGGAATTCGTCTTTACCACACTGTTGACCTACGTTGCTTATCGAGGGCTGCGTTCCTATAACTTTATCGGCTTCGGATGGCTCCTGCATACCGGATGGGATGTCGTGCATCATCTGTACGGAAATCCGATCGTTCCTTTTATTCCAGGGTCGTCTCTGGGATGCGCAATCTGCGATCCCGTCATCGCTCTATGGTGTTTTATGGGCGCGCCTTCCGTGCACCACTTATTTCGCAAGAAGGCCTAGGTCGAGTCGGACCGCACGTGAACCGGTCGTGTGAACGCAAAAGCGGCTGGCGCCCCTTTGGCGCCAGCCGCTTCTGTGAACGGGACAGTGAGGTTGCAATTACCGGTGGCCTCCGCCGTGGAACCCGCCTCCACCGTGAAATCCACCGCCGCCGTGAAACGCGCCGCCACCTCGCGGCGCTACGCCGTGGAATCCGCCGCTAAATCCACGCCCAACTGGACCGCGGAAACCAGGGCGCCCGTAGAAGCCAGGACCCGGTCCGAAGCCACGACCATAGAAGCCGTGGAACCACGGACCCGCGCCGATAAAGACGCCTCCGGAAAAGTAGCTAGGGCCATAGTATCCGTACGGGGCGCAGGCATACGGAGCGTACCCGTAGTAGCCATAGGCGCAGACCGGAGCCGGACCGGCGAAAACCGGACCAACCCGAACCGCGACCTGTGCGTTGGCAGCACCGGCCATCACTGCGAAAAGTCCTATCAGAGCCACATACTTTAGGTATCTCATTGCAAAACCTCCTCGCCATTCTCGCTATCGCGTTCGATTCGACAGCTGGCATCCAACCTGTCTTGCCCGTTCTCTGCCGCATCGGTGTTGCTGACGCTCACTCGCTATAAGGCAAGGGACGTGCCAAACCTGGTCGATCGCCGCAGGCAGCAAACTCTGTCAAATCATGAACCTACAGAAGGACACCAAAACAGAGGGCCGGGCTGTGCTCGCTAGCTGGTGGCTGGAATCAACCGAGGTGCTTGAATTCAACCATATCGGGAAAAGGCGCAGGAGGCAGGCCACTCAAGGTCGGCCTTAGCGAGTCAAACGCTCAAGCCCACCCCGGATTCAGAACCGCAGAGTAAACTTTCGCTCGTTAGGTACTCGAACTTAGAGATTTCCAGCCCGCTTGGAAAAGGTCTGCGGCCTGGGAAATAACGGCTCGCTTTCAGCAGTCCGGACAGACCGCGCGAGTCGGAATATGCCGAGAGTTTTGCAGCCGATCGAGTTATCAACTTTGTGACAGATTTACACGAGTTGAACGGGAAGGATGATCGCAAAAAATCTGCTCGCTCTATCTCGAGCGTGAGCACACCCAAGGCGCGGGATCGGATTTTAGCGAGGAACGCAGCCCGGGGGTCGAGTCCCTGAAATTAGCGATTTCGGGGATGAGCCCGGACAAGTCGATCTCGTAACCGAACCGGTCATTTTGGTCCGTAGAAGGTTTTGTAACAATGTGAAATATCCGCATTGGCCTCGACGATGCATTCACCATACAGGCGTGCCTTGTCGTCTTCATTTAGCTCGTTGATCTTGGTGCCTAGCGCGTCTACTTCTGCATCCAGCTTCGCCTTGGCCGCCCTGGCGTGGGCCTCCCAGCAGGCTTTGGCGGCCGCCCCATCAACCTCCGCGTATCCGCCATTCTTGGTGTAGGTCAAGCGGTCGATGCAGTCGCGTAGCTTGGCAAGCAGAGGGTCATCGGTGGGCTGAGTTGCCCACTCGCGAAGGTCATCATCATCGCTTTTAATTTTTTCCTGTTGGGCACGGGACTCACGGTAGTGCGCAAGGCCGGCGACTGACCCGACGTAGCCCAATAGGGCCAGCAGCAGCGCCGCAAGGACTGCAAAGAACGGCCAATGCCTCCGTAGTGTCAGCCTGATCGGGATAGTGTCCATCGGCGGCAGAATAGCACGATGCCGGTGCGATGTTTGGGTGGCTCAACATCGAGAACGGGAACCCGCCAAAAGATTTCAAAATGCGGGCAAATGCACGGTCCCGGGCCAGGTGCAGTTGCCGCCCAGCGTCAGCATCGAAACGTATTTTGCCATGGGCTGATGCCGGATTCGCAGGGCTTCATCTTTGTAGGCCACGAGCCCGGTTATGATTCCCGCTTCTACATCCCGGACACTCACAGCGGCACAGCGCGCCCGCTGACGCCGGAACGCCATCGCGCCGATACGCGGGTTGCCATATCGCCGGACGGCAACAGATTCGCCGCTCGGGAAATGAGCAGCCGCGCCTGGAAAACGTGCGAGGTCGACCCAGGGGCGTCTGCGTCCATTAGGCGCTCAGACCTGTAACGTTGGCTGCGCGGAAATCGCCATATCTACGGGGCCCGAGTTCGTAGATGGAGGCTTCGATGAACGCTTCCTTGCGCTGGGTTGCTGCTCCCGGCCCATTCATCTGCGGCCCGGCTGCTGGGCAATATTATGACCCCGGGCCTCCCGACGCTGCCACGCGGTGGCGTCCCGGCGATCCGGAAATCGTGCGCCTGGATTACGTGGAAGGCGACGTGCGCCTCCGGACAAGCGACAGCAAGAATCAAAAGGCCGCGAGGCAGTCGTGGGCACAGGCGCAAGCTGGGATCCCGATCGAAGCGCGCTTCATGCTCGTCACTGGTACCGTGCGCGCCGAAGTCGACTTTCAGAATGGCTCGGTTCTCTTCCTTGCCGACAATTCAGTGCTGGTTTTTGGCGAACTCACCGATTTGAACGGGCCGATAGACACCCAGGTCATATTGGTTACCGGCACGGCGACCATCGACGTGCAGCCCGCTCGAAGTGAGGTGTTTCGGATCCAGTCGCGCAGCCTGGACGCAATTACCGTGACCTATCCGGACAAAGCCTATCTTCGCTTAGAGAGCTTCCTGGACGGAACGAAAGTGACCCCGCAGCAGGACACTGGCGCAACCACTAACGGGAATCAGAAGACCCAAGCGCGGGCAGGGCAAACAATGACTTACGAGAACGGTAAATTGGTCGATGACGGCGCAACGACCTCTCGTGGTCCCACTGATTGGGACAGGTGGGCGGGAGGTCGTATCGATGCCAGGCAGAGTGCGATTGCCGCAGCGCTCAAGGCATCAGGACTCTCCTCTCCGATTCCCTCGTTGGCCTATCTCGATGAAAACGGGATTTTCTTCGCCTGCCCGCCGTATGGAACGTGCTGGCAGCCCAAGGAGCAGGATCCGGAATCTCGACCTCAGAACGCACAAAATTCTGGGAGCTCCATCGAGAAAACCGACTTTTCGTCTTGCTCCGAGACGAAGGTGATCTCAGCGTTGGATCCTGGAACGAAGCAAGGGATCGAGCATTTCGAAACCACGACTCAGTATTGGGATTGGGCACTTTGCGGAAGCGGGAGATGGGTCTTCCAAAATGACCGCTACGTTCTGGTTCTGCCCGATGAAAAGCGGAAGGTCGACTGGCAGCGTCATCCATCAGTAGCCTGGGTCCGGGTGGGAAACACGACGGGATTCGTTCCCAAGGACCCGGGGGACAAAAACGGCCGGCCGCCCATCAATCTGAAGTACGGACTCTTTGTGCCCTCGAACGGGCAGGATCAACCGGGCGAGCGAATTTCTGTGAACGCATCGGACAAAGTGACGCTCCTGGCAACCGCTCCTGAGGGATTTCGCGAGCTCGCGTCGTATTTTCCGCCGTCGCAACCACCCAAGATCAACGCGGAGGTGCTGAGGGGCACTCCGTAATTCAGCCCAATTGACAGCAAGAGAGAAGGGCTGATGCGCCCGCGGTGATTCGAACACCGGACCTCCTGGTACTTAACCAGAGGATCTGTGCTTGTATCACATTGCTAACTATGGTGGATAACGATAAATAGGGTGCTTCATCGTATGAAATTCCGAACCGGTCTCGACGGTGATCCACTGAACCCAGTTCTGGTAGCCATTCATAAACATCCGAACGGCGTGTTTCCCCGGCTTCAGTCTCACCGTCGTCGGCGTGAAACCGACATCAGCATCATCTATGTTCAGGTTGGCTCCCGTTGGTTCTGACGTGAGGTAAACCGACGTTTCTGGAGAACTCGGGGATGCGTTTTGTGGGCGGGCGTTCGACGGAGCCACTGCCGCCAAGACGAAGAGCGCGGCCCAAGCAAGGAATCTTAACTACATTGGTCTGTTTCGACTCATTTCTGCACCCTCGCAAAGAAGACGCTAACGGATCTATGCGCGGCAGGATAGCACGCAACGCGGAAATATCGTCATGGACCAAGTGCGCAGAGCCAAACAACTATGAGAACAATCTGACACGGATTCCTGCGAATCATTCGGTCATTCGAGTGGACCTGGTAGCGGGAATAAAAAAGGGAACCGATCAAGGTTCCCTTTTGCCTGTCTGCCATCTCTGTTCCCGCCGCGTCGGCAGGTGGTTGAAGCGCAGTTTATCCTACGGGTTGCGGGGCCACCACATTTCGTTGCACTCTCGGGAACGCAACTTTGGTGAACCAGAACTCATTGAGGCTTTTGACCAGCCTCTCGAACTCCCCTAATTCCGCCGGTTTGGTGAGATAGCAACTCGCCATGAGTTGATAGCTTTGAGTGATGTCACTTTCCGAGTTGGATGTGGTCAGGACAACTATCGGGATTACGCTAAGTCGGGGGTCCATCTTTAGCTGGGCCAGAACTTCAAGTCCATCTAATTTGGGCATCCGCAGGTCGAGCAGGATAAGCTGCGGGCGAGGTGCGTCCAGATACTTTCCTTGGTATTTCAGAAACGCCATAGCCTCAAGCCCATCAGTCACCACATGAAGGTGCACAGTCTTATTGATCCCAGACAAAACTTCCCGCATCAAACGGGCGTCACCTTCATTGTCATCCACTAGCAGTATATCCATGGACCTTGCTGAGAAATCTGGCACAGCTTCGTTCGCTTCTGTCCGCCATTTGAATGGAGGTAGTAAATCGATGGCTGCCGTCCCCTTCTCGTCATAGCGAGGCAACTCAACCTTTGTCAGCCAGAAGTCATTGATGGTCGTCATCAGCGTCTCATAGTCGTCCAAGTTCACGGGCTTGACGAGAAAGCAGTTCGCCTGTAGCCCGTAGCTATTTGCAACATCCAGCCCTTCTTTTGATGTACTCAGGATAAAAATAGGCGTCGTTCTCAGGCTCGGATCGGCCTTAATCTGGGCCAGAACTTCGCGGCCGTCCATTTTGGGAAGGTTGAGATCCAGCAAGATAAAATCCGGGCGGGGAGCATCAGAGAACGCTCCGTGATGCCTCAAAAACGCCATAGCCTCCGAGCCGTCGTTTGCGACGTGCAGTTGAACCGACGGATTAACCTTGCGGAATGCTTCCTGTGTCAGCCGAACGTCGCCGGGATTATCTTCGACCAGAAGAACGTGTATGGCCACCTTATATTCTCCAGCTGACCTTATAGGAGGGTCGGCGGTGACACCGTTTCGGAAGGGACCTCCAGTGTGACGCGCTCACCAGCAAATTCAAGCATGGCATATGAAATTCATATGAACTGGTTAACATCAACAGGGTTCAATGCGTTGCGTAGATCAGCGAGCCCGCTGTTGGCGAGATTACTGTAGTTAGGTTCGCCGTCCTTGACTTGCCCGCCCCACCGGTCACAATCAAGGCACTTAATTTGGTCTAGGCCCTCTTGGGAGGACATATGTCCATTCATATCCTCAGTGAACTGATCGGATTCCAAGTTCACCGCGAAATCGGATCCGGTCCGATCTTTCAGCTAAACGAACTAGAATCGCTTCAGGACAAGGCGGAGTTGCGCGGGCTCTGTGGCAAAGACTTTGAAAAAGTCCTCTATGCTGTTAGGGCACTGCGTCTGGAGCTAGAGAAAGCCAAAACTGTAATCGCTGAGTCGAAACTTGAGATTCTGTTTCTTGAAAAATAGAAACCCGGTTATCACGGATGCGATGGTGGAGGCAAACTTAGTCCGGATAGCCACGCCCAGGAAATTACTGGCATCGTGGCTGGAGAACTGCGCCGAGCCAACGTTGCGTACTTTATAAATCACTTCCAGGGCTTCGCCCCTCCCGCCGCTTGGCCCGCCATTCTCGTTTCCATCGCAGAACAGATTTCCAGTGCTCGAATCTTGAGGCTTCTCGCAGTTTATAAACACGACCTTGGGAGTCTTGTGCATACCATTAGTCGATTTTGGCGAAATCCAAACCATCTTGCTCCCAGTTGCTTGTTACGAACTGTCCTTCTCCGATCTCGGCGCGTAGCTGTGGCTGGCTCTCCATTCCGGACAAACTCTTGTGTGGCTGAAGACAAAACGCACCGAAGGACCTGATCGTCACAGGACGATGGCCGGAGTTGGTAATCGCAATCACCGTTAGGCTCCGCCAGGTAAGTGAACATGAATGACAGACAACTGACGTTTCTCGGTATAGAGAAGAGATCGCTGACAAGATTTCCCGAACTATCAGCACGAGTTGAGCAGACATTCGGGTCTTATTACGATTTGAAAGCGGAGATTCCGGGAGCCTACCCAATCTTCGAGGGTGTCCTCAAGAAATTAATCTTAGAGCTTCTCAAAACAGAGAAAGCTGACCCACTCTTGCCGAAACTTTTCGCATTTGTGGAAGAAATGGCGAAGTCGCCTGACTGGGATGTGACCGACCTATTAGGTATCGCGATTCTCGAACCACTAGTCTTTGAGCGCGAAAGCATTCGGCGGGCTCGGAGATACATGGGAGTAAAAACTAGGACTTCAGCTATCGGAACGGCGCAAGCCAGGGGCTGGGAGGAAAAGCTTCCCGGCGAAGCGGCGAGCGGAGAAAACGGACACTGAGAACAGGGCTCAACGCTGCGCGAGCGAAAAGGGGAAACGAAATGGACATCTATTGCGTGATACTCAGGTCGCAACCGAATAAGATTATAAAAATGCATAACGTGAATCTTGAAATGGTGTCTGACCCGTTGGAACCTCAAGGGCGCGGGCTGCTGATCTTTACCACCGCCAACGGAAAAGAAGCGGGATGCTTCGAAGGAAGAGACGTTTCCGGATATTGGCGCGACGATTACGCGACTGTGGAGGTTCCAAAGCCGAATAAACGGTCTACAAGAGGACTCCTTGCGGCAGCATTGATAAGTTTTCCAGTCTTATTTCTACTCGATTGGACTGGGATATACGGCAGGCACTTCCCTAAGAGTTGGGAGGAAGCGGTAATAGAGATTGGCATCAACCTAGGATGGACAATAATTCTCACACTCACATATTATTTTGTGATGATGCGTCCGTTCGCGCCCCCCAAACAACAGATCTGATCGCCTTCGGGAACCAAATGCGCGGGCTGGTTTACCCGCTGACATACGGTGGCGACGGCAAGCCAAGAGTTAGCGCGTTCTCGATTCAACTCCGGGAAGCCAGAGCGGAGTGGCGTAGGCGAAACCCGAAGGAACCTACCAGGTGGACGCGAAGCGTCACCGAGTATTCTATCTAAACCGACTTGATCCCACGAACGTACAACCAACCCCAGCCACTGCACTGGTCGCACTGCGCCAACTCTTTCCTTCCGGTGGCCGCGCAACTCGGGCACTCCGTCCAATCCCCGTCAGTCATTGCGCTTTGATAGGTTCCGCTTCACGTTTTTCCCGTGGCGAGATGGCGGCCACACCTGTGGCCGATCCTAGTCTCGGAACGGTACGGAGTTGTGCAGTTATTGCAGACGGCCACTGGTATAGGTTCTTTGTCCATCGCTGGCCTAGTCTAGCTGTTCGTGCGGCATCGGCGACACCGAACGCTGCTGTCAGCCGAAATAGTCTAATTCCCCACCAGAGGATCCCATACGATCAACATACGATATAAACAGGGCCGTCACCCTCGCGGCTCTGCGGATCTCAGAATACTCAATATTTATAGGGTAAATATGGTGCGCCCGCGGTGATTCGAACACCGGACCTTCTGGTTCGTAGCCAGACGCTCTATCCAGCTGAGCTACGGGCGCACTCGGAGCGCACAGTTTATGGCTTTTGGATCAACCTTGGCAACGGCCAATTGAGGGGCTTGACTTCGATCGCGGCCGATTTGGCCATCATTTAAGCTTGACTTGCCGGACTGACAGATCGCCGGCCAGGGACGATCACTTCGCGCCTGGTCGAACCAGCAACGTGCGGGGAGTGGCCGACGGTCGGTGACAGGCCCTTGCGATTACCGCGTGGGTACCTTGATGGGAGAACCGGGATAATAGACAATTACATACAAATCGTTCGCCAAGAGATTGGTTCCTTCGAATCCGTTTCCAAAAGAAAAATTCCACTCAAACCCATCGGCGGGCCCCGCAGTCTGGCAAGGCGATATGGCGGTTTCCGCTTCGCATGCCCAGTAAAGATAAGGCTGAATATCGTGGAAGGGACCGACCTTGACAGCTGGGACTGCGACCACGGATTCGCCTCGGCTGAGCCCAAATCGTCTGTAGAACAACTCCCCCATCGGGCTTGCCGTACAGTCGTAGCCGGTCATCCCTTTCGCACCGATGCTACAGGAAGGATCGGGCAGCACAGTCTCGGGCAACTGCCAGTTCGTTTGAGCGAGGTACCCGCGGCCTTGATCGGCTTTGTTCATGGCGGCAACCCACTGCACCGCCGTCGCGTGCTCCATCGATCCATCCGGGTTGATATCTGCAACACCGAATGTTTGCTCGGCCGCAAGATTGGCGTCCGCGAGCCAAGTGATATTCACAATCGGGTCATAGACGGTTTGTCCGCCGGGGTTGATTTCCAGTCCTGTGCCGCTAGCCGGCGGCGTGCCGGGCAGCTTGCCTTTGATCATCGCTAGAGCATAGAGATGGTTCAAGGGTACGTTGGCCCCCTGAAACCCGGTGTTAAAGGAAAAGCTCACAAATCCCTGCTTCGGATCAGCGGCCGCAGATCCTGACCAATACAAATAGGGTTGGAAATTCTTGAATGATCCTACGGTATTGGCGGGGATGGGGACCGCAGTGTCCGGCTCGCGAAGACCCAACGAACCGTAATACAAAGATCCCAGAGCACTGCCCGAACAGTGGAACCCGAACGATTCGCCGTGCCGTCCCGTATGCGCGCAGCTGCTGTCTTCGGCCGGCGCGGTCGGAAGCTGCCAGTTATTGTGACCGAGGTAGCCGACCCCGTGGTCCAGCATGTTCATGGCATCGACCCATCGGAGCGCCGTCGCATAATCCATCGAGCCATCCTTGTTGATGTTTGAAATTCCGAATGTTTGCGTACCAGCCAGATTGGCGTCGGCGAGCCAGGTGACGCTCAGATTGGGATCGTAGACCGTTTGACCGTCCGCAGCAGGAACCAACGCTGCGTTCGCTTGCGCCGCGGCGGGGGCTGAGTTGTTCGCCGCTCGACAAGCGTTCACCAGTTGCGGGCTTATGACCGGCAAGGGTCTCGTTGCTGCCTTAGGCCGCGGTGTCCCTTGCACGATCGGGTTGAAACAGTCCAGAAGGAGCCCGTCGCGAGCCCCGCCGCCTAGAACGAAGCCGGCATTCTCGCATGCCTTTCGGATCTGCTCACACGACGCGCGATCGGCTCGGACCGGTCTGGTGGTGCAGACCAGGTATAGCCCAAGGATGATCGAAACGTGAATGAAAGCAGATCGGCCGAACTGCACGGAACTCTCCCGAGCTCGCAGGCACCGGCAAGGACGATACCTTAATTCTCGCAACTTTCAACTGAACATTCTCCCGAATGAGCTAACAGCTGCACGCTGCGCGAGCACTCACAGGCTGTGCCCAATTTCTCGCCGATCGCGACCTTACTGATGGTCCCTTCGTTATCGAGCTGCTGGAATGTCCTGCTGATTTCATTGCGGAGTTAAAAGCGGGTCGACGAACTCTGGGTCGTGCCCACGAATGTTCGAGGCGCGAGCTGCGGATCAGGCTAGCGATTCGCCAGCCCGCCCGATTGACCAGCGGAGACGGAAGCAGAGGCCTGGGGTGCACGCGGAGCCGCGGCTACAGCGATTGCATAAAGAAAAACCACCGTGGCTAAGGTCAGAAAAACTTTCCTCATATCGCACCCCAAGCATCAAGGCAGCTCGAACTCCGACAACAAGCACGATTCGTTCCATACCATCCGGCTTTATGTCGTTTCAGGTCAGCGATTTCGAATACGCCCTCCCCATCCGCCCTTGCATAAATTTCCGGCGATTGAAGAATTTGCTCTGCCACCCACTGCAGCTTCCAAAATGAAGTCTGAACATATCCGTAATCGAGCAGCCCCGGCATCCCTGATTTTCTGTAATTTAATACGAAGGATCCCTTAAGGGCGACTGTGGCAAACTTGACCGAGTCAAGCGCCTCCGGTAGTATCGTTTTAATGGATCGATACGCGCGTGCGGTACTTCATAGGACGGCTTGTTGTCCGGGCAGAGCTGCGACGGGAGCTTGATCCGAATCGTCTAATCACCATCGAATTTTCGGATTTTAGGAGCCCGCTCGCCGGCGCGAAGCCTGCTGGGCGGGATTTTTGTTTGCGCTTTCTCTGTACAGGGGATCCATGGACAACGATCTGGTGACGACGCGATCAGCTCCAGGTAGGGTGTATCTGGTCGGCGCCGGACCCGGCGATCCCGAGCTGCTGACCGTAAAGGCACAGCGCCTGCTTGCGCACGCCGATGTGATTCTGCACGACGACCTCGTACCGGCAGAAATCCTCGCACTTGCCGGACCCCAAGCCAATATTGTCAGCGTCGGTAAGCGCTATGGCGCGCATGGAGCAACCCAGTCGGAAATCAACGCGCGCATGATTGAATCCGTTCGCCTAGGCCTCGAAGTGGTTCGCCTTAAAGGCGGCGACCCTGGCATCTTCGGGCGCCTGGCAGAGGAAATTGACGCGCTTGAGGCTGCTGGCGTGCCCTTTGAAGTCGTTCCGGGAATCACCGCCGGTATTGCCGCCGCCGCGTCTCTGGGGGTCTCTCTCACCGATCGGCGGAAAGCAACGCGGATTGTGGTGATCACCAACCACCAAGCGCGCGCGAAACCCGGCGCCGCGAGCACCGATTGGCGGGGCCTGATTCGTGACGATTCAACGTTGCTGATCTACATGCCCGGCCGCGATTTCTCCAGTTTGCGCGATGAACTTCTCGCGGCGGGCTGTGCGACCGATATGCCTGCTGCGATTGTGTCGCGAGCCAGCGTGCCGGGTCAGCGGCATCGGTTCACGATTGTCGGTGAGCTCGACAAGCTTCCACGGATGGATTCTCCCGCCGTTCTCCTGATTGGTGCATCGCTTGGTCGCGCCCATCGGCGCGCGAAAGCTGGCGACAGCGCCGTACTTGGCCTTGATGAGGCGGAATTGATCCTCTCCTCGCTCTGACGTTTGGATTTCCGCGAAACGAAAAACCCACGCTTCGTGCTAGATTCGACATGAATTCGCCGTGGATCGCCGTTCGTCGGAGGCCTTCTGCCGAGATGCTTGACCGCAAACGATCGGCTGTGGACTGGATCGACGCCGTATGGCTGCTGTTCATCGCTGGATTGGCGTTTCTGCCCCCCATCAATGAGGTCCACAAACAGCTGATTTTGATTGCCTTCGCCTTGTTTCAGCTTTTCGAAGGCAAGCTGGTCGCGCGCCTTCCCCACGAGGGGCCGACCATCAGCGTGGGAATCAAGATCGTTCTTGCGACTCTGCTGCTGGACCACACCGGCGAGATGGGAATCAACAGCCCTTATTATCCGATTTACTATTTGCCGGTAATCACGGCGGCCATCTACTACGGTCCCATCGGCACGCTGCTATGGAGTTCGGTTGCGTCGCTTGCCTACTGTTCGTTCCTGATCTCCGCACTGGAGGAGTACGAGTTGACGCCGGAGGCGGAAGGCTTGCTGGCGCTCCGTATTCTTTTCTTCTTCCTCGTCGCAATTCTGGTGAACCGCTTCGTGGTGGAAAATCGCCGCCAGGTCGCGCGATACCAGGCACTTTCGCAGACACTGGAGGAGACCAATCGCCAGCTGCAACGCGCCGAAGCCGACGCCCGCCGCTCCGAACGACTCGCTGCACTTGGCCAGATGTCGGCCGGCTTGGCTCACGAAATCCGCAATCCCCTGGGCGTAATCAAGGGTTCGGCCGAAATGCTCGTGCAGAAATTAAAGGACGCCAAGCCACTTGAAAGCGAGCTTGCCGGCTACATTTTCTCTGAAGTCAATCGCCTGAATGCTCTGGTAGCGCGATTCCTGGATTTCGCGCGCCCGTCAAACCTTGAATTGCGCCCGCTTCAGATCGCAAACGTTCTGGACCGCGCGCTTGACTCGGTGCAAGCACAGTCGCCGGAGTCAAAGGTCCGCATCGAGCGTCACTACGCCCCAGGGTTACCGAATATCCAGGTGGACGAACAGCTGTGCGAAAGCGTCTTCGTGAATCTAATTCACAACGCCTACCAGGCGATGGAGGCCGCCCATGCGGCTGGGGAGACCCGCGAACGTGTCCTGCGACTGGGGATCGCGCCGGAATCTTCCAGTGGCAGGGCCGGCCTCGTCATCACCGTGGAAGATACCGGCCCGGGTGTTCCCGCCGAATTGAGGGAGCAGATCTTCAATCCATTCTATACCTCGAAAAAAGACGGTGTCGGCCTGGGACTGGCAATCGTCGCTAAAATCGTGGACGGCCATCGCGGCTGGATAAAGCTTGACGACCACTCTCCACACGGCGCCCGTTTTCGCGTATTTCTCCCGAGCTCGCCGGCATGAACAAACCCAACATAAATCGCGAAACCGCGCCGCTTCGTCCGGCATAGAATAGACTGCCCGTATGAAACAGGAAAAACCCTCGATCCTCATCGTCGAAGACGAGCCGAAAATGCGGCGCGTACTTGAACTCCAGCTCGCCGACGAAGGATTTCACGCCCGCACGGCGGGCGACGCCGAAACGGGGCTGCAACTCCTCGGCAAAGAACCGTTCGATGTCATCGTCACCGACTTCAAGCTCCCGGGCATGAGCGGCCTTGAATTCCTTCAGGCTGTCAAACGCGTGAACGCGGATCTGCCCGTCGTGATCATGACCGCCTACGGCACCGTTGAAACCGCGGTCGACGCCATGAAGGCGGGGGCGAGTGACTACGTGCTCAAACCGTTCTCGCTTGCCGAACTCGTTCTGGTAATCCGCAAGGAACTCGCCAGTCACCAACTGCGGCAGGAGAATCGTGACCTGCGCGAAGCTCTTGGCAAGCGTTACGAATACAAGAACATCATCGCGCGTAGCGACAAAATGCAGGCCGTTCTCGCGCTCGTGGAGCGCGTCGCACCAACCAACTCAACCGTTCTCATCGGCGGCGAAAGCGGAGTCGGTAAGGATCTTGTCGCGCGCGCAATCCACGAACATTCGCAGCGTGCCGCAGGGCCGTTCGTTAAGATCAACAGCACCGCGATTCCGGAAACACTGCTTGAAAGCGAGCTCTTCGGCTACGAAAAGGGGGCGTTTTCCGGCGCCACGGCGAGCAAGCCCGGTAAGTTTGAGCTTGCCGACAAGGGCACGCTCTTCCTGGACGAGATCGGCGACGTCCCCGGGGCGATTCAAGTGAAGCTGCTGCGAGTTCTGCAGGATCGCGAGTTCGAGCGTCTGGGCAGCACAAGAACCCTCAAAGTGGATGTCCGCCTGGTGGCGGCCACCAACCGCGATCTGCGCGCCGCGCTGGAAGAGGGCACGTTTCGCGAGGATCTCTATTACCGCCTGAACGTGGTCGCAATTGATATCCCGCCTTTGCGCGAGCACAAGGAAGATATCCCGGCGCTGGCCGACTTTTTCCTGGATAAGAGCGCACGCGAGTCCGGCAAAGCGCTCCAGGGCATTACGCCGCAGGCAATGAAGCTCCTGATGGATTATCACTGGCCCGGCAACGTGCGGGAACTTCAAAATGTTCTGGAACGTGCCGTCACCCTCTCCTCGGGTGCCATGCTCGATGTTCACGACATTCATATCGACAATGCACCTCGGCGGGCGTCCGCCGATTCCGCTGCAGCCCTGCCGCATGGGATGACCCTGGAGCAATGGGAAGAGGAAATGCTCCGCGAGGCGCTCCGGCGGGCCAACGGCAACAAGAGTCAGGCCGCTCGTGCTCTCGGCCTTTCGCGCAATGCGCTGCGCTACCGCCTCTCGAAAATGGGCGTCTCCGATCCCCCTGACAAGGAATAGCTCCAGAGGGCATCTAGCCGCCGGTTTTTAGCCCCTGTATCGGTGGTTGAAAACCACCACCCCCGCGCCAAATCCACCAGTAGCGGCCCGGGGTGCCCGAGTCCCAACTCCCGCCGAGATCCATGTAACTCGATGTTTTTATTGGTGTTATGCTTCACTCCAAGTGGCCCCGAACTTTGGCACTGTCCCTGCATTACACGGGTGGAGTTCAAAGTTCCCGGCCATCGTTTGCAGGGGGAGAAAAGATGAAAAGGTACCTCGCGAGTTTGGCGGTGCTGAGTCTTCTGACTCTAAGCTTGCCGACGAGAAACGCCGAAGGTCAGGCGCCGCCCCCTCCGCCTGCGGGCTCTTCGGCTGAGCAAACAGATCCGGCCTCGGCTGACGCCCAGGCGCCGGGCGTCGCGCGCGTCAGCTACATCCACGGAGACGTTTCCTCTCAGCGTGGCGACAATAGCGAGTGGGTAGCGGTGACGCAGAATTCCCCCGTTTCCCAAGGTGATCGCGTTGCGACCGGACCGAATTCGCGTGCGGAACTTCAATTGGATTATGCCGACGTTTTGCGTTTGTCTGGCGGCGCCACGGTCAACATCACGAGTTTGTCGCGAGGCGCGATTCAGGTCCAGGTAGGTCAGGGACTGGTCACCTACGTCGTGCTCAAAGGCAGCGAAGCAAATGCGGAGATCGACACGCCAAATTCCTCGGTGCACCCGCAGGGTCCCGGCGAGTATCGCATTGCAGTTAACTCCGACTCGGAAACTCAAATTACGGTCCGTCAAGGCTCGGCCGACATCGCGACTCCGCAAGGCAGCACCCACGTGGACCAGGGTCAAATGAGCACGATCGAGGGAACCGATAGCCCGCAGTATAAGACCGAAACTGCGGCTGGCCGGGATGAGTGGGATATCTGGAACGACGAGCGTGATCACCGCATCAGCAGTGCCTCAAGCTGGGGCAAAACTGACCGGTACTACACGGGCTCGGAAGATCTCGATACCTATGGCACCTGGAGCGAAGTGCCGGACTACGGGCCTGTCTGGATTCCTTCAGGAACAGGCCCGGACTGGGCTCCCTACCGGGAAGGCCGCTGGGTTTATGAGCCCTATTATGGCTGGACATGGGTCTCCTCCGAGCCTTGGGGCTGGGCTCCGTATCACTACGGCCGTTGGTTCGTCTATGGGAACAGCTGGGCGTGGTGGCCAGGACCGGTTGCCGGTTACCCGGGTTACTACCCGATCTGGTCGCCTGCCTATGTCTCCTTCTTCGGTTTTGGCGGGGTTGGATTCGGAGTTGGCTTCGGCTTTGGATTCGGCCGTTTTGGCTGGCTGCCCTGTGGGCCCGGCGACTGGTTCCATCCCTGGTATGGCGGTTTTGGTGGCCGCTTCAACTCAGTCGGCGTCGCGAATTTCAACAATTCTCACAACGGATTCGCGCCACTGGGTGGGAACCGAGCGCGTCAGTTCTCAAACGTGCACGCGGCCATGTCGAGCGATCGAGTTCGCGGAGGTGTCTCCTCGATGGCTGGAGGCGAATTCGGACGCGGCGTGGTCGCCTCTCATCAGGCAACGATGAGTGCGGATTCGTTCCGCGAGGGCAACATGATGACCGGAAAGATGCCCGTCGCGCCGTCGCGGGAAAGCTTCAGCCCGTCGGGTCGCGCGGCCAGTCAGTCAGCGATTCGAAGTGCAAGCACAGGTTCGCAGCACTTCTTTAGCGGTGGCTCGAGGATGAACAACACTGCCGCGGGTTCCCGTTCGTTTGGAAATCCGAACGAGGCCCGAGGGCAATCCGGGTTCGCCGGCAACGGCGGTTCGGCCGCGCAATCCGGTCATCAGGGATGGCAGCATTTCTCAGCACCGCCATCCGGCTCTACGAACCATTCAGGCCAAGGTTTCGGCGCAAACGGCTCCGGAACCCTGAGCAACTCCTCGCGTGGATCGTCTGCATCAGGCGAAGCAGCGGGGGGAAACCAGGCTGAGAATCACAGTTCTTGGCAACATTTTACCCCGCCTGCGTCGTCGTCACGAGGGGGCTCCTCAAACTCATACAATTCATACTCTCGGCCTCCTCTTAATATGAGGCAGCCCATCGTGACGCCGCGTGGCGGATCCAGTACCTACGGTTCTCGTTCAAACGGATCGAATCCGTACGGATCGAGCAGCCCAAGAGGTGTGTACAATGCTCCGCGACCGACGTACAGCGCCCCGCGCAGCAGCGGAAGCAGTAACAGCCCCCATAGCAGCGGCGGTGGTAGTCATTCCGGCGGCGGCCACTCCGGTGGCGGCGGCCATGGCGGCGGACACCACTAAGAAAACCCTCAGCCACATACCCTGGCAAGCACGGCCCAGCAGGATCGGGTCGGTTGACGTACCCGGCCCGGCTCGACGGGAAATTTCTGTGAATTCGAGCGGCTGGAACCGGCAAGAACAAATTCGGTCGGCGAGGGTTTCATGAATGGGAGCATACGAGATTATGTCAAACTTACGCGTTGTAACATGGCTCGCGTGGCTGATGGTCTGGCAACGGCTCACGCGCTTGGTTATGGTGTCCAGGTTTCGGGGCACGACAGGAGAGACTACATGATCATCCGCAAGATCAAGACGATCCGCTCGGTTTTCGCGCTCCTGCTTTTCGCTGCTGGGCTCGTTGCATTATTCCCGGCGTTCGCCTCCGCGCAGGACGACCCGCCAGGCCGCGTTGCCCGTCTGAACTTTATGCAGGGCTCGGTTTCCTACCAGGTTGCCGGTGACCAGGATTGGGTGCAGGCCGATCCAAATCGCCCGCTGACGGCCGGTGACAATCTCTGGGCCGACAATAATTCCCGAGGCGAAGTCCACATTGGTAGTACGGCCATTCGGATGTCGAGCAATACAGGAATTTCGTTCCTGACTCTGGACGACCGTACGGTCCAGCTGCAGCTTGCGCAGGGCGCGATTGAAGTACACGTTCGCAATGTCTCGCCAGGCGATGCGTTTGAAATCGACACGCCGAACCTAGCGTTCACGATTGACCGGGGAGGCGAATATCGCATCCAGACCGATCCGGACGCAGGATCGACCGTCATCATCGTACGCGAAGGCCAGGGCGAAGTGAGCGGCGGAGGAGATTCCTGGAACCTGCCTGAAGGTCAGCAGTACACCTTTAATGGCACCGACCAGATTTCCTATGACGCTTCCCCGGTGCCAGGATTTGACGAATTCGAAGACTGGTGCCAATCGCGCGATCAGCGCGAAAATGCTTCCCAATCGGCGAGATATGTCTCCCGGGATATCGATGGATACTACGATCTGGACCAATACGGCGACTGGCGCACAGATCCGGATTACGGCGCGGTGTGGGTTCCCCGCGGAGTGGTGGCGGGATGGGCTCCCTATCAGGCCGGCCACTGGGTGTACGTTGCGCCGTGGGGCTGGACCTGGGTGGACGCCGAACCATGGGGCTTTGCGCCGTTCCATTACGGCCGCTGGGCTTTCGTCGGCGGTTATTGGGGATGGGTCCCTGGGCCCGTCGTTGTCCGGCCGGTATACGCTCCGGCGCTGGTGGGATTCGTGGGAGGCGGCGGGTTCGGCGTCGGTGTTGCATTCGGCGGAGGATTTTCCGGCGTAGCATGGTTCCCGCTCGGTCCGCGTGACGTGTTCGTCCCCGGCTATCGCGCCAGCGCGCGGTACGTGCAGAACATCAACGTCACCAATTCGCGCGTCGTCAACGTGACGCAAGTCACGACCGTTTACAACAACGTGTATATCAATCACAACACGACGGTGGTCAACAATTACACCTACGCGCACAATGAAACTGCAGTGACCGCCGTTTCGCGAGAAACGTTTGTGAACGCGCGGCCTGTTGCCGGCGCGACCGTTCGTGTGTCGGCTCAACAGATTCAGAGTGCACGCGCGGTCGAGACTTCGCCCATCGCGCCGACGCGATCGAGCTACGTCTCATCGACCGCACACGTTTCAGTCAATCGGCCCGCGGTTCCGTTCGCGCAGCGAGCCGTAGTTGCGCGGCTAAATCCGGCGGTTTCGCGCCCCGTGGTTCAGCCCGCGGCCAAGAGCAACGGCCAATTCGGTCACGACCAAGGTAACCCGCAATACAATTCGCGGGGCAACAACAACGCCAACAACAGCCAGCAGCCTGTGCGCTCAACCACTCCGGCGCAAAACCAGCCGGCGTCGCGCGACGGTTTCAGACCGTTCCAGCCTCCCGCTGCTGGGGCGACCGGCACCGCCAGCAGCACGAACAGCAACAAGACCGAGAACAATACGACGCAAGGCGATCAGCGGCAGCCGATGCGATTTACTCCGCCGGTGAAAGCAAAGGATGAGAATTACGACGTCCATCCCCCACTGAACCAAAGACCAGCGGCTGCGCAGAACACCGAAGCGCCGAAGCAGGAAACCAAGCCGGCGAAAGAACCCAAGAAAGAAGAGGACAAAAAGAAGGATAACAAGTAGTTCGCCACAACCTGTCTTTCAAGCTGATTCGCGGCGGCCCCGAGCGATTGGGGCCGCTTCTTTCTTGGGCCTTGAAAGCCAGGGCTTCAGATCTAAGGCGATGCGGTGTCCGGTCCAACGGGTGCGGCGGGCGGCGCCGCTGCGGGGTTGGGGGACGCCGGGGGTTGCTCGAGCGCGAGGTAGGCCCGGCCAAAGGCGGATTGCTGGGTGCCGGCCGCAATCGCCACAGCCTGTACCGTGTAGTGTCCGGAAGGCAATTTTGCGAGCGGCAGGCTTATGCGGTACGACGCGGTGCGGGTTGTGGGGTCGACGGCAGTCGGCGCAAGCAGCGGCGTGGCGTTCACCTGCACGCCGCCGCGGAAGAACACCAGGCCGGCGCGAAGCGTGCTGGGATCAAGCGGTTCGGATTTATCGGTTTTTTCCGGATAGTAGGCCTGGAAGAAAACATAGAGCGTCTGCTGCTGGGTAAAAAAGCGGGTGACACTGGGAACGATTTTTTCGCCCTGCATCTCGAGCGGTGAGGTGGCAATCTGCGCGCGCATTCCCTGCCCCCGCGTCTGGACCTCCGATGACTTCGCTACGGGAACCAGCTGGCTTGAAAGCAGAACCGAGCTCAGGGTCATGCGTTCGGCCGGGCGCTGGAGCACGGTGAACGCCTGCTCGAACGTGCCGATTTTCCCGGATTCATTTTCGCGCGCGATGAACTTCATCCGATACGAGCCTGGTGCAAGCACTACGCCTCCCTGATAGACCAGGTTGCTGCGGTTGACTTGCTGAAACCTCTCCTCATCGAGATGCACGGTGATCGTATCGCGCAGCTGGGCGACGCTTTTCCCGGATGGTTGGGCAAGGACTTCGGCGGCAAAATCGAAGGCAGCCTCGTGACGGCCATGCTTCTTGGCCCAATCCAGAGCGCTGGACGACAGCTTCGCTGCGATGGGGACGTACACCTGCTGATCGTTCAATCGGAACATCGCGGTTTCAACCGCGATCGGAAGATCAACTTCCGGGCTTTCCGAACGCATGGCGTCGGCAAGCTGATGATCGCGATCCTCTTTTTCCAGGTGTTGAAAATCTCGCGGGGCGTAATAGCCGTTGCGGTAGCGGATGTGTGCTCCCGGTGCGTTAACCTTTAGGCGAATGGCGTGCCAGCGTCCGTCGCGTTTTACGTCTGACGGGAGATCGTACCCGACTAGATAGTACCCGCTGTTGTCCTGCTGAATTTTCGGAAAGGCGTCGCTCAGGTCCCCGAGATCAAAGAAAGCCTTGCCGCCGGTGTCGACCGAAAGTGTGGCGAGCGTGTCACGCGAGTCCTCGCGCTGATCAGTCTGGTGGTACACCGACGCGCCGCTGAACATCGAGGTGCCGGTTGCCGCATTGACGGTGACATCGCCGCCCGGGGGACTTGCGAACATGCCGCGGGCATCGATCGAGTAGATGGATACGTCGGCTCGATTGGCGGCGTCGGTGACGGCTCGCAACTCGGCGCGATTTTCTTCCCCAGTCTGGGTGATCCCGCCGGTGAATTCAACTAGCGCCTTTCTTCCCGGGATGCCCGCCAGGACATTCGCGAGGCCTTCAACAGCCGCAAGCTTTTGATCCGTGTTAAACACGTCAAATTCGGTCTCGTCCGGCGTGTAGGCAGCACCGGTGTACTCCTGGACGTCGTATTCCCCATTTTGCGCGGCGGCGTAAAGTGGATTGGAAATCTGAGAGGCGGCACCTGGAACCAATTGCGCAATGGCCTTGTCCAGTGTCGAGCGGTCGTTCGTGAAATTCGCAAGCACCGCAAGGCGCGTGCTGAACACCACAACGGAAACCAGATCGGCGGGCGTCATCTGCTGCTTCAGAAATTTCTGCGCCGCTGTATGGGCCCGAAGGATGTCGTCGGTCTCCATCGAGGTCATATCGAAAAACAGTACGATCATGCGGCGGTCGCGAACCGTGTCGGTGACGGCTTCGGCGGCGCCCGGACCATCATTGTCTACCGGGACGACAATCGGCGTGGCGTTCTGTTCGGTCGCGGTCTCGACTTTTTCGATATCCGAGTAGGAAAAACTGGATATCTTCTGCTGCTTGCCGTCGTCAGTAACGACAAACTGATCCGCCCGCAGCCCCTTGATCGGCTTCCCGGAGCCGTCGGTGACGGCCACGTCGATACGAACGACGTTTGATTGAGCACGTAGGACGAACGTCGGATTCGCCTGCGGAGGCTGCTGCGCCGGTGCGGGCGGAGGCTGCTGCTGCGCCACAACGGAAATCGCTGCGAAGCTCACTCCCAGGGCAAGAACCGTCACGAGCGAGCCGTGAGCGGGGTCGCCGCGAAAAGTGCGTCGGCCCGAACGATCGCCGGCTGCCTTCTTCTGTTCGCAGTCAGGACCGGATCTTCGCATCACAAACATGTTAGTCCTCGCAGGGACGCGCGCAAGCACGTAGTTTGTGCAAAGACTCTTGCGCAATTCTCGCAACAACCGGTCCAGGGCATCACGTAACTCATCGCTAGAAGTTAAACCGAGCCTGCACGACCATAGTGCGCATCGCTCCGGCACTCGATACGCGGCCGAACAGCGAGAAGCCGGATCCGGTTCCGTTTCCCGTGCCGCAGACGATGCCGGACGCATTGCCGGTTCCGGATCCAGTTCCCGCCGCGCCGAAACAAGGCAGCGTGGTTCCGATGCCCGTATACGAGGGCGTGTTCGTAAGATTCGTGATCTGCCAACTCAGGTTCAGATTATGGCGGCGGTCCGGACCGAATCGAATCGTCTTCGCCAGAGACGCATTCCAATTAAACTGGCAAGGCCCCTCCACAGCACCGCGAGGCTCATCGCCGTAGGCCAAATTCCCATTTGCGTCGGTCGGCAGTGTGAACACGCCTGCTTTGAAGAACGCCGCCGGAGAGCCGCCGCACAGCCCTTTGTTCGGATCGCCTGTCAGGTCGGGACGCAGAGAGAAATTCGCGCCAGTGCCGTTGTCGGACGCAACGCCGCCCAGCAGGACAGTGAATGGCGTGCCAGTCTGCCAGGTGAAAATATTCTGAACCCGCCAATCGCCGAAGACGTGCTCCTTCCAGCCGTGATTGGCCCAGCGGCTTCTCTGGCCAAAGGGGAGTTCCCACGTCGATACTGCGCGGAACTGGTCACGAATGTCGAAGGTGGACAGGCCGTACTCGCCATGGAGATTGCCGTCCTGCTGCTCGACCGTACCGGTTCCGCCACCGATCGAACTGGAATCATCGAGCGATTTCCCATAGGTGTAGATTGCCTGCAACAAGACTCCGTGGGTGAAACGATGAACCAAGCGAACCTGTAGAGCGTTGTAAATGGAATTCGCGCCCGACTGATCGTACGTGAAACCCGTAGCATTCGGGTCAATACGATTCGCTTGAATCTCGTCGGAAGGAGTGCCGAGCGGGGCGCGGTTGGGCGCACGCAGGACGTCGAGATCGGTACCTTTGGTGCCTGTGTAGGTGAGATCTAGAATCCAACTGGGCGACAATGTGGTTTCCGTGCCGAGACTCCAGATCTGCGCGTAACCGTTCTTGTAGTTCGGATCGACCGACTCGGTATTCGGAATGAAGCCGCTGCTTACCGTAGACGACGGAAAACCATTCTGCAGGGTGAGCGGCGCGGTCGAGGTGGTGGTCAAGGTCTGAACGGTTGAAACCGGCGACTGATACGCCAGTTCGCGCGCGAGCGTGTTGTATATTGCCTCGTTGTAGAAGATCGAATAGCCGCCACGGACAACGGTCTTGGGCTTGACGAACTTCGGCTGCCAGGCAAAACCGATCCGGGGCTCCAGGTTTGCGTAGTTGCCGTGAACCAGGGCACGGGGAAGACCGGGAGCCGCCAGACCGACCTGCCCGTGCGCGACGGCGACCACATCGGCGAGATTTGTAATATCGAGATTCACTACATTATCGTCGAGTTCAATCGGCGGCGTGACCGCTTCGTAACGCAGACCGTACTGAAAGGTGAAAGTCTTGCTGACCCGCCAATCGTCTTGCGCGAATGCTGCAACGCCCCAACTGCGCAGGTAGAGGTTCGGATCTCCGAATTGCGCCGTCGTGTTGAACGGAAGGTCGACAAGGAAATCGGCGAAATCGTTTCCCGTAGCGATGCCAGTAAAAACAAAGCCGCCCCGCGGATTCGGATTGGAATCCGTGTTGAGTTGAATGCGGCGAATTTCGCCGCCGAACGTCATCGTGTGTTTCACATGCGTCCAGGTAAGCGTGTCGGATAGTCGCAGCGTCTGATTGCGGACCCGGGATGGGATCGGATCGCTCAAACCCGAAAAGTTTGTGAAATTGATGAGCGGGATTCCGAAATCGATCGGCGAAACGGACACGCCCGTGATCCCCAGGTTCGCGGCAATGTCCGTACCGAACGAATTGTCGCTGAGCAACTGGATGCGGCTGCGACTCCAATTCAGGTGAAGGTTCTCGACCAGACGCGGCGACCAATTGTGAGACAGGCCGAGGTCCACGCTCTGGTTGCGCGTGGACTGATGCCCCCCGATGCCGACAAAATTGCTGAGCGTATTGATGCGCTGGGAACTGAAGTTGTAGCCCCCATTGAGATTAAACTTCGCGTTGATGGTGTGCAGGATGTGCGTGCTGACAATGTCACTATTGAGCGGCGTAGTGGATTGCAACAGATAGTTCTGACCGGTGACGCTCGGCAGGTTCGGCAGGGGCACAAAGGCAAGCAGGCCCTGGACCGCCTTGTTCGTCTCAAATTCGCTAGTTGGAATCTGCTGGCAGCCCGGGGGCCCAGACGGAAACGGAACGGTCGTGAACGGCTCAAAGATTGCGGCGGTCCCACAGAACAGTCCACCGCGCTCGGCAAGCGTCGGCACGGTCGAGAACGAGTTAACCGGATTCTTGGCGGTTTCGTGTTGGTAGTTCACAAAAAAGTAGGTCTTGTCGCTGCCGTTGTAGATGTGCGGAATTTTCAGCGGGCCGCCGACACTGCCGCCTGCGCGCTCGTCGTAGCTGCCAATCTGGGGATACTTCGCGCCGGTGATCGAGTATGGTTTCGCATCCAGCGCCGAGTTCGTGTAACGCTCAAACAGCGTAAATCGCACGCGGTTCACCGTCTGTCTCAGTAATCTGCCGCCCTGCGCCCCATTGGGACCGCCTCCACGGCCTCCGCCGAAGCCGCCACCACCGCCCCCGAACAGGGCGCCCCCCTGCTGCCCAAAACCACCGCCTGGGCCACCACCGGCCCCCCCGGGGCCGCCTGCGCCGCCAAAGCCTGCAAAGCTCGGCCCTCCGAAACCGGCCATGCCGCCTGAACCCTGCCCTTGGCCGGCAAATCCGCCCGGACCGCCGGACGCCAGGCCCTGGCCGACCGTACCTTGCAATAGGAACGAATCCGAGGACGAACCTGAGCCGGAGGAAAGTCCCATGGCTGGCTGTGGGCCTCCTCCGGTGGCTTCTTCGCCCTGCCCAGCCGCTGCCTCACCGGTTAAATCGGTTTGCTGGAAGCCGCCGTCACGAACCGCATTCAGCAAGCCTGGCGGGAGCTGCTGTCCTCGCCCGCCTCTGCCGCGTGTGCCGGGCGCCGAGCCCTGACCCGGGGCTTGGTTCGCATGCCTGGCGGGCGGTGCCGAGGGTCCTGAAGGCGCGGCGAGTTCGGCGAGCGTGCCGACCCTAAGCACAAACTGCAGTGGCGGAGGTGTGGGGCCGCCGCCAAGCTCGATGTTTAATGATGCAGACACGAATCCGAGCTGAGAGGCCTCGACCGTGTAGTGCCCGGGTGGAAGGGCCGGAAATTCAAACTTCCCGGACTCGTCGGTCCAACTGACAAACGATTTCCGTGTGTCGGTATTAACCAGGCGCAGCGTGGCTCCCGGCACCGGAGCGCCGTCGGCGGTATGCACAACTCCGGATGCCACTGCGGTTGCAGTGCCGGTGGTCGCCGGTGCCTGGCCAGCGGCCGGCGGAGCGGGCTCCTGCACGGGCGTCTGCGTCGGGCTCTGCTGCGCCAGGCTAAATGACGGCACGGGACCCGCCAGGACCACGGCGAACAGGCACAGAGCCTTCGCGCGGGCAGCCCGCGGATAGATTGGCCTATGCAACACCATTCCCTCAGCTTACGGAATTCGCGCGTGACTGCAATAAATCTCTTCCGCGGTGTCGCACGGCAACGGGTCTACCCACCCGACTGGGCAGGGTCGTAGACGAGTCGGAAGGTGACCGGATTTTTGAAGCGCGGATTATCAATTTTCGTGGTCACGTAAAGTTGCTTGCTATCGGGAGACAATTCATAGGTTCGCGTGGTGCTGCCTTGGCGTCGGCCCGGCGTCACAGCGACCAGCTGCGTGCCCTGCCACTGCGCGACAGGCGGCGTGCTGGAGCTGTCGGCGCTTGAACCGTTTGAATCACTCGATGTTGGGCTCGTCTGCGAACTTGCGGACGGGCCAGGTGAATTCGGTTTCGACGAATCTTCTGATGTATACATCGCCAGCACTTCACCTGATTCTCCG
>Ga0209624_10000444_pt1 | contig 36460 bp, 26 predicted proteins | sample JacPinW_OM2H0_O1_FD_188565 | JGI IMG/M metagenome (GOLD analysis project Ga0209624, IMG submission 188565) | Forest soil microbial communities from Algoma, Ontario, Canada - Jack Pine, Ontario site 1_JW_OM2H0_O1 (SPAdes) (version 2) | ecosystem: Environmental > Terrestrial > Soil > Boreal...
AGAAAGCGTTGTCACGGCGTTGGCGCACGGGGTATGCTTCGTACATCCCTGAGGGCTGAGACGGCATCTTTTGTACTGGATTTCGTCCGAAGATGCCGGAGGACAACCAATGACGAACCGCTGGTTCATCTTGCGATTGGCAGGAATGGCTGTTTTGTTGTTTCCGGCCGGCGCAGGAGCTGTCTTTGCGCAGCAGGACGGCCCTTTGCCTACTGGACCCGTGGCTCAAGCGCCCGCCCCCAGTACACCGGTGCAGAATCCGTCCGGAACACCCCAGCCATCCGATGGATCGCAAACGTCAGCAGCTCCCGCCGCTCCCACGAACGCCACGGCACCCGCGGCAATTCCAGCTAATGCCAAGATAGAAGTTCCCGGAGGCACGCACATCCCGCTTGTTCTACACAATGCCATTTCCACTCGGAGCGCGCGGCCGGGCGATCCCGTTTATTTCGAAACATTGTTCCCGATTATGATCGATGGGCGCGTGGTAATCCCGGCGGGTTCGTACGTCAGCGGGGAAGTGAGCGAATCGAAACGTCCCGGCAAGGTGAAGGGACGCGGGGAATTGATGATCCGGCTAAAGACATTAATTCTTCCGAACGCTTACATGGTTAACTTGAATGCCGTTCCCGGCAATGCCGGAACGGGAGGCAACGAAACAACAGATAATGAGGGCAGAATTATCGGCGATTCCAACAAGGGCGGCGACATCGGCACGATTGCAAAGACCACTGCGGCAGGAGCCGGGATTGGCTCTATCGCAGGACGGAGTGCGGCAGGAGCCGGGATTGGCGCGGGTGTAGGAGCTGCTGCTGGCCTGCTCGCTGTTTTGTTGACTCGCGGGCCCGAGGCTGAGCTGCCACGCGGCTCGACTGTGGAAGCAGTCCTCGACCGCGCAATAGTGTTGGACGCGAATAAGGTTCAGTTCACCGGCCCGGGGCAAGCATCCACGCTCGCAGGCCCTCCGAATCGCGAGCCGCCCCGCAGTATTCCTTTTTAACTTCCACGTTTTTCGACTATGAATTGGCCGCAGAGTTTCTCGAGGCGGTCGCTTGCGACTTGCGGTTAGCAAACCGCAACGGCGAGAAAATTTCGGCTGTTGCGGGCATCTTCTGATCCACAATCCAATCGCGCACAAGCTTGGCCGTTATTGGAGCGAGTAGGATTCCATTTCGATAATGACCGCTGGCTACGAATAGGCCGTCGATATCAGTGGGTCCGATAATCGGAAGGTGATCGGGAGTTCCGGGGCGCAGACCTGCCCAGGTCTCCATCACCTTGGCGTGAGCAATGCCAGGAGCTAGCTCGATGGCTGCGTCAAGAATTTCGCGAATACCGCCGGCGGTCAGGTTTTTATCAAAGCCGACATCTTCCAGGGTGCTGCCAGCCACGATTCGTCCTTCATGCCTCGGAACAAGATAGCCTCGATCGGAACGGAGCACTCGCCGTAGTTGAATTTCGGTCGAATGCAAGGCGAGCATTTGGCCGCGTATTGGTCGGGTCGGTGCGTAGCGCGAAAGCCAGCCATCCTCGCCGGCAAGATTTGCGGAATGGCATCCTGCTGCGAGAACTACACTCTTTGCGTTAATCGGTTCGCCATTAGCGGTCAGCCCGGTACACGTCCCAGCTTGACGCATTATCGACGTGGCTGAACAACCCGCGCGGATTTCAACTCCGCGATGCCGCTGTGCCGCCAAAATGGCTTCCATGAGTGATCTGGGATCGACGGTTGATTCCCCAGGCAGCCACGCCACCGCATTGGCGTTGGGACTGATCGCGCTTTCCATTTTGCGCGCAGTCTCCAGCGTCACCGGCTCGCTCTCAATACCTAGTGTTTTAAGGTCGGCGACCATTTTGTCCCGCTCTATCTCCGCATTAGACCCGGGGAAAACCTGAAGGGTTCCTTCAGAACTAAAATGCATGAAGGGCTCGGTCGCGTCCTCAATTCTGCTGACGAATTGTGGATAGAGCCCTAGACTTTCTTTGGCGAGTGGAACAAGTGGCCGTGCTTCCGGGGAGTCCGGCGCTGCAGAAAGCATTCCGGCAGCAGCCCAGCTCGCACCGCGGCCCGGCTCTTCGCGGTCCAATAGGACGACGTCAAGTTTTTCGGCAGCCAGCTCGAAAGCAATCGAGCTTCCTATAATTCCGCCGCCAATGATCGCAACATCAAACACTTTCACGCGGTCATTTTAGCAGGATTTTCAACGAGACGGCGTTTCGGGGGAGAGTTGGCGAAGAGGGTCGAATTAAGTATCGATTACCAGCTCACAGCGAATCAACCAATTCAACGGAAAGCAAACGAGCTTTTTGGGCGAGATTTTGCGCGCGGGCCCAATCACCGGCCTTGCTGGCCTCGCGAGACTGCGACAGAAAACTTTGGATTTTTTCAACGAGATCGCGTTGGGCGGCGCTTAGGCGCTTGTCGGCGGATCGCTGGAGATTGTTTTCCGCGACGCTCACATCATCATCCGTTTTGCGGGCGTACGTTGCCTGGTCGTTCGCCGACAATTGCGGCGATATCAGTGGCGCCGGCGGTCGCGTCGATTGCTCAGCAGATGCCTCCGCAGTCTGCGGTTCGGAAGGTTGCTTTCGAGGAGGAGGAGCCGGCTTAGTGCGCGGCGAGGTGACGGATAAGGGTTCAGTTGAAGAAGGCGGCGGGGCCGGCGGCGGGACACTAGCTTCGACAACTTCTGGAGGCGTTGCGGTGGTATCGGGCGCCACGTTAGTAAGCGGCTTGGAATCCGACGGCTGTGGCATCGGAGTGGAAGCAACAGGCACGGCTGCTTTCACCGTCTTCTGTTCACAACCGGTAGTTGCGAGCGCCAACCCCGTGGCCAAGAGCACGAACGAAGCTGTAGCTTTGTTATTTCGGCTGGGCATCTATCTTTTCTCTTCAGCGAAGGGCTGGCTGAAGTCGCGGAGTTTTCCCGCCGAGGCTTCCATGGAGCGAGCCAGCGGCAGTTCTACTCGGAAGGTAGTTCCGCGCCCGACCTCCGAATCGAATTCTATCCGACCATTGTGTAACTGTACAAATCGAAAAGTGTTGGCAAGTCCAATCCCTGTACCACCCGGCCTGGTGGTAAAAAATAACTGGAAAATTTTCTTTTGGTTCTCTGCAGGGATTCCCTTGCCGGAATCCGCCACAGCGATAATGGCGGAGTCGCCGCTGCGTCGCAGGCTGAGTGTGATACGGCCGCCCGGATCAGTGAATTCGCAAGCGTTCAGTAATAGATTCAACACTGCTTGGTGCATCAGCTGGCTATCCACAAGGGTGGGAGGAAACTCAGAGGGCAAATCCACACGCAGTTCGACTCCTGCCTGCGTAATCGCCGGGCGGGCAGCGTCCAAAACTTCATCCAGCAATAGACGAAGGTCAGTTTCCTCCAGCTTGAATTCGAGTGGCTTCGTAAAATTCAGGAATGTTTTTACCGCGCGATCGAGCCTGTCGATCTCGCTGTCCAGCATTTTGACCGCTTGTTGAGCTTCAGGCTCAACCGGCATATTGCCCTTTAGAACTTCAAGCCAGAGGCGCATGGAGTTCAGCGGATTTTTCACTTCATGCGCAACGCCCGCAGTGACGCGCCCGAGAGCGGCGAGGCGCTCGGATACGTGCAGCTGATTTCCGATACGCTCAATTGATTCAACGTCCCGCAAAGTAACGAGCGTACCCATTCGAACACCGTGTTCGCGAATCGTCTGAGCGTTCAGTCCCACTCGCTGGGCGCCATTAGCGCCTTCCATCATAACTTCGGCGCTTTCCACGGGAACGATTTCGTCTCCTTCGACTCCCAAAGCCTGGCGAATCGGATGCCCGGGCGGAAAAATCTCGCTCACGCGGCACCCGCGAAGATCCTCAGGGCGTCTGGTGAGGAAGTTCTCGACTGACGGACTAACCAAGACAGCGCGGCCGCCGGCATTGAAGAGCAGCAATCCATCTTCCAGCCCGCTCATCACTTGGTCCAGGTTTTCGCGCAACGTGCTGAAAATTTCGCGAACGTCGCGTAGTTGTTTCCCGATGCCCACGATTTTCGTGCTCACTGCGCCAAGTTCGTCGCCGCGTTCAACCGGTTCCAGGTCGAATTCGCCCGCCGAGATGCGGTCCAATTGAGCCGAAATCCGATCGATCGGCGCGAGCGATACGCGGCTCACTACAAACGCGAGCATGGTGGACAGCAGAACCGAGCCCAACGCGTACCATCCAGCCGATATGAGTAACGATGTGATTTCGTTGCGAATTAAAGCCGAAGAGAGCCCGATACGAATATCGCCAAATGGACCCGGGCCTAAGTTGAACGGCAGGGAATCTTCGAAAACTTGAGGAGGCCCGTAGAGCGTACGAAGCTGCTGGAAAAATCCACCGCGAACGAGCGACGCGACACCTGGCCTGCTCGGAACTTTTTCTCCGCGGAGCGCAGCATCGCTCGAAACCAGGACGACGCCATCGCGATCGCTGATCGTAATCTCGTAAATCGTGGGCGAATATCCCACCGCTGATTCGATTACCGAATTCAGCGAACTGCTGTTGTCGAATGTTTTGCGCGCGTATTCACGCAAATCCGCAGGGCTCAATGAAGTCGGCGAGTCCCCTCGTTCGGCCGCATCCGCCAGCGCGTTCTGGCAGGCCAGAAAAACCTGTTGGGCGATAAAACGCGCCCGATCGTCCGCCTGGCGCAGGGTTTGCCGGGTGAGCCTGGCTATGTAAAGAGCGGAAACAGCAGTGACGACCGCCAGTACCAAAAGCGAGATCGCCAGCGTGAATTTAGTTTTCAGGCTGAGACGCATTGATCCGCCCCGCCTCGTATTCTTTCAATTTGTTATGAAGTGTCTTCAGACTAATGCCTAATAGTTCGGCCGCCCGGGTCTTGTTCTGGCTCGTGGCGTTGAGTGTCTGCAGGATTAGCTCGCGTTCCGCGGCATCCACGGTTGTGCCCACGGGGAAGCGAATCGCGCCCAGCCCCGAGTTGGTTGTCGCGGGCGTTCGCCCGAAGTCAGAAGCGAGATGCTGGCGCGACACAGTTCCTCGGTCCGACGCGATCGCTGCGCGCTCCAGAACATTGCGCAACTCGCGCACATTTCCCGGCCACGGATAGGACTTGAAAAGATCCATCACGTCGTTTCCCACGCCTGAGACTTTCTTATGATGCTTCGTGGATATATCTGCCAATAAGTGCTCCACCAGCTGAGGCAAATCCTCTTTGTGTTCTCTCATCGGCGGCAGGTGAATGTGAAAAACATTCAGACGGAAATAAAGGTCCTGGCGCAAGTGACCGTCGGCGACCGCTTCTTCAGGGTTTTTGTTCGTGGCTGCGAGAACGCGCACGTCCACCGGCGTTTCCACTTTGCTGCCCAGCCTGCGAACTTTGCGATCTTCCAGGACGCGCAGCAGCTTGGCCTGAGTCTGAGCGGGCATTTCGCCAATCTCGTCGAGCAACAACGTGCCGCCATCCGCAAGCTCAAAGCATCCGATGCGGCGCTCTGCGGCGCCCGTGAAGGCGCCCTTTTCATGGCCGAAGATTTCGCTTTCCATCAGCGATTCAGGGATTGCCGAACAATTGATCGCAACGAACGGACGCTCAGCGCGAGGCGAAAGCATATGAATCGAGCGAGCAACCATCTCTTTTCCGGAACCGGTTTCACCGGTGATTAGCACGGACGCAGTAGAAGGTGCGGCCATCTCGACTTGGCGCATCACGTCCTGCATCGCGGGCGAAGTACCCACTAGAACGCCCAACTTTCCAGCGCTTCGCAGATCACGAGTCAATGCCGCCACGGCTTGCTGATCACGCACGCGTCCCAACGCGCGGTCGAGCAATGCCCGCAGGACAGGCGGCTTCAGGGGTTTTTCAATGTACCAGTATGCGCCCGCCTCGATTGCCTGCACCACGCGCTCGTCGCTGCCACGCCCGGTAATGATGATCACGGGAATTCGCTGAATGTCTTCGCCCAGGTGAGTCAATAAATCTAAACCGTTCATGCCCGGAAGCTCGACGTCCAATAAAATTACGCTGGGCTGAAAGTCCTGAAATTTCGCAAGAGCCTCTTCGCCGCTGGCCACGCCGATTACTTCAAAATTCCACCTGCGCAAAAGGGCTTCGTAGCCCTTGCGAGCATTGTCCTCGTCTTCAACGATTAGTATGCGCGGAAGGTTGGGTTTCTCGGATGACATCTAAGACTGAATCTACCAGCAGTCCGAGGTAATTCCAAGGAGCACACGGCGTCTGAGGTCAATTGAACGCCACCACAAACATCGCTACGGTTCAGGCTCGTCGAATGCGCAACGATCGTTCGAGGACCAACTCGAGTTTTGTATTCTGCTCGAGTGTCAGTTCCTGCCCGATCCCGGAAGTAACCATAAAAGCAGTGGCGGCGCCCATTGCAGCTCCGATTGCTGCGTCTTTGTTATCGTGCGCGGCCATCCCTACAGCAGCACCGGCAAGCGCGCCTGCGGCCGCAGCTTCGGCTTCCGTCTGGTGGTTACTTGAGGTAGCTACAATCTCCCCCTCATGTTCGTACAACACTTGAATGGAATGAATACCGGGCGTACCAATCAATTCCGCTATGAGCGGCACCCAGCCGTTTTGAGTGTGGATCTCGTCGAAGGCCAACCAAATCTTCGCGTGTCCGGTCTTGCCTGCGGAAACGACTTTGTCAATATGGCCGCGCACTTCCGCGCCCGCCGGCAAAGTGGTGCCGTCCGCCGAGACGATCTCTTCGAGCGTGCGGGCTGTAAACTGCTTTCCGCGCTTATCGTCTTTCGTGCTCAGCTTGTCGTGAAGGGCGACCAAGAACCGGGTTCCCGCGTGTACCTCGTACGGCGCGACGTTAGGGTTCTGGGGAGCGGAATCTTGCGCTTGGCTCGTGGCTAAACCAACAAAGCCTACAAGAAGAATTAGCATGGTAAATAATTGCACTCTACGTCGCATGGAAGCCTCCCTCCAGTTCAATTCCTTGTCTCGCCAGGCATGGCTGCCTTTGTAATCGCTTATTAGATGGCGTTGGCTCAGCCTAGAGTGGCCTGCATAGCCAGGGCTATCCCAGTCCAACTAAACCCGCATGCTACCAAGAAGTTGCAAAAAATAGTTCTGGAACCGCCAAGCGTGAATTATACTCGTGCAGTTTTAGCGACCTGCTGAGGGCGGCTCGCTACCAATCGTGCCGAGTCCCGCCGTCAAATCTGCGGGCGTGTAACTTCCCTAAATGTGCCGCCATCGTTAGATTGCAGCTTTAGCGCTGGATTAGCCAGGGTTTGATGCATTTGAAGTCAGGAGGCGGAATGAGATTCGGTTCGGCAGCCGCAATCATATTTTTATCAGCTCTTTTCCTCGTTTCTACGTCCACTTTTGCCGATGACACGAAATCGAAGGATAAGGATAAGGACGCAGCGGCCGCTGCTGAGTCACCCAACGATCCAAACGCGAAGAAGTCGGCTGTAGTCACGGATGCCAATACTTCAACTGACGCTCTCACATCTCCTGCGGGGCCGACAGCCACGCCGGCGCCCGCAGCTCCCGATAGTCAGGCGACGGAAGAGCATCACAAGTGGGTTCCTATGCCCGCTTTGGACGGCACCCCTGGTCTCTTTACTCTAGGCACCGGCGACACGCTTCCCAAGGGTGGCTTCGACATCGTCGCCGGCGTGAATAAAATTTCCCGAATGCCCGGAGATATCACCGTTTTGCAAGTAGTTCCTTCTTTCGGCGTGGGGCTCACGAACTGGTTCACGGTATTCTTCTCGATGGATGCGGATGAGCACATCCATGTGGACCAGCCAAGTCTGTTGAGCTTGAATTCCACAAACGGTCTGCAATACCGCAATACGATATACAATCCGTTTCTGCCGTGCAGCGATCCCATCGCTTGTCCCCCAGCTTTCGTGGAGGACTATCCATTCGCATCGCACAATGGCGGCGGCGTGGGAGAAATAGACTTGGGATTCAAGATCGGTTTGCTCTCCGAGAGACGCGGCAAGCCAATCAGCCTCTCGCTTCGCAACGATTTCTACATTCCCACGCAGACCGGTTTTTCCACGCTGCTTTCGAATCAAGTGCAATCCGGACAATTCAATTACGGTATCGGCCTGGAAGCGAGCAAGATGCTGTTTCACCACAGCATCCAGGCGACTATTAACTGGGCTTATCGCTTTGAGCGCAGAGCGGATTACACCGTAGTTTTTAACGGCGCACCAGTGCCCTCGTTTCTGAAGACTGCGGATCAGATGCCTATCGGAGCGGGCCTGCTGATTTTTCCCGAGAAACGCTTCCAGATCATCACGGAATACGACAGCCTGATTTACGTCGGCAAGCCGATCCAAAATACGAGTTTTGGCGCGCGCGATCCAGTGGATAGCGTGATGGGATTCCGCCTTTACGCGCTGAAGAATCTGGCGCTGGACGTCGGCTACCGCTACAACCTGAATTTGACGAATCACCAGGACCGCAACGGTTTTGTAGTGAAAATCGCGTTTGCGCGCTGGCCCGAAAAGCCGCTCCCTTCTGACAGCGTGACGGCCTCGTGCTCCGCGGAAAAATCCTCCGTTATGGAAGGCTCGAATGAGTTCGTGGCGGCAACCGCTACGGCAACTGATGCGAATGGGCGTCCGCTAACTTACACCTGGTCCGCATCGAGCGGAAAAATCTACGGCGTTGGCCCCTTTGTGCGCTGGGATTCCACCGGATTGGCCGCCGGGAACTATAGCCTCACAGCGCGAGTGGATAACGGAGCGGGCAATAACGCGAGTTGCTCAACTTCTATTGCGGTTCGTTCGAAACCCGCACCGGCAGCGCCGACGATGTCGTGCATCGCGAATCCGGCAACGGTAAACGCCGGTGAGCGTCCCACGATTACAGCGGTTGTAAACGATCCGTCAGGCACTCCGATTACTTTTACCTGGCAAGCAAACGCCGGGCAGATCATTGGCACTGGAGAAAGTGTTCAGTTCGATACTTCCGGTCTTGCTCCAGGAACTTACACGGTGACGGGACGCGCCGAGAATGGCGTCCACAGTGCCTGTGATTGTTCAACGACTGTCACCGTGCAGGCGCCGCCTCCTGCCCCGGAAGCGAGCAAAATCAGCGAGTGCTTATTCGCGCCGAATAGCGCTCGTGCTGACAACGTTTGCAAACGAACTTTGGACGACGTTGCGGTTCGCTTGCAGAGTGATGCGAAAGCGAAGATCGTTCTGGTGGGTTCTGCGGATCCCAAAGAACATCAGTCGCAGAAGTTGGCGGCACAACGCGCAGACAGTGCGAAGAAATATCTGGGCGAGAAAAAGAGGGTGGACACCTCGCGCGTAGATGTGCGCACCAAGACGGGCGCGGGCGAAGAAGACCGCCGTGTGGAAATAATTCTGGTACCGGACGGCGCAACGTACTGAGCGCTTCGCTTGCTTGAAATCGTCGACTTAGAGACGCGGCGCACTCTGTGAGGCGTTTCGAGATACTGTACCTTGGACTGGGGCGTTTTTTTTCTGCAACGAATTCGGGCCTCGAATTGCTCCAAGACATTCGGTTGTTCTACGGTTTTGTGTCCCGCACCCAAACCGTGGCATCTAAACGATATGCGTTGCTCTTTTGACCGTTTGCGACTTCCTGTGGTGGTTGTGCTCACTTTTTGCCTCTTTTGTACGCCCGTTTTCGCTCAGAAATTGACGTCCATGGGGCCCCTCGGAGGAGATGTTCGATCGCTGGTTGCCGACCCGGTTCGGCCCAACCTGCTCTACCTTGGGACTGCTGATGGCTATATCTACGGCTCACAGGATGCTGGTGAGCATTGGCAACCGCTTGGACACGTAGCGGACGGCGTACTAACTGCAATCGTCGTTAGCGCCGATGCTTCCGGTGTGGTGTTTTCAAGTGTGTGGACGGCGGAAAAAGACGGAGAAGGCGGAGGAGTTTTTTCTAGCCGCGATAACGGAAAAACTTGGCAGACCGCTGGGCTCGCCGGCCATGCTGTTCGCGCGCTGGTGCAAGCACCGTCCGATCCAAGGATTCTGGTGGCCGGCGCACTGGACGGTGTTTTCCGATCGAATGATTCAGGAAAAAATTGGGTGCGTATTACTCCGCCGGAAGATTTGGAACTGCGCAATTTTGATTCCCTGGCGATTGACCCGCAGAATCCGGAAATTATTTATGCCGGCACATTTCATCTTCCATGGAAAACGATAGACGGCGGCAAAAATTGGGAGCCGATCTATAGCGGGATGATTGACGACTCAGATGTATTGAGCATGGAAGTAGACTCTTCCAACCCGCAACGAATTTTCGCGAGTGCTTGCTCGGGAATTTATCGTAGCGAAGATGCAGGGGCGAACTGGAGAAAGGTCGAAGGCGTTCCATATTCGGCCCGCCGCACACTGGTCATTAAGCAAGATCCATCGAACTCGGCGATATTGTTCGCCGGTACAACCGAGGGGCTTTGGAAGACGGCCGACGGTGGAGCAGTCTGGCACCGCATTTCTCCAAAAGATTGGGTCATCAACTCTATTTTAGTTGAGCCTTCCGCTTCCGCCTCTTCCGGAGATGAGCGGGTAGCGACTTCAATCGCGCGCACACGTCTACTGATCGGAACCGAAGACCGCGGAGTGCTTGGAAGCGATGACAGCGGAGATCATTTTCTACCATTTAACGAAGGCTTTCATCATCGGCAAATCGTCTCAATAGCATTGGACGCCGGAAAGCCTGGCACGGTCGCCATGGTTCTGGCGAACTCGCCGGACAAAATTGTGCAGACCGAAGACGGCGGGCTCACTTGGTCGTCGATCGACGCGGGCCTAAATCGAAATTCAATAACACAGATTTTTTCTTCACCCGTCGGATGGTACGCGACGCTGGATTCTGGTGGTCTCGCACGCTTCGATCTGCAAGCGGGCAAGTGGTCGTCGCCGAAAAATACGGACGCATTTCGCTTCGTGGTCAATGACATGGCTTTCGCTGAAAAAATTTGGTTCGCAGCGAGTCCTGCCGGCTTGTTCGTTACGCGAGATTACGGAGTCACATGGAACACGCTTCCGTTTAGCTCCGGCGATTTGGCCGTCGACTCGGTACGAGTATCAGCTGATGGCCAAAAACTCCGAATCGTTTCGTCTAACGCCATGGTTTTCTCGGATGATGCCGGCAAAAGTTGGACTTGGCACGATCTCCCGCTCGATTCGGGTGGTGCGATCCGCCTTGAATTCGCCGCGAACGGAACACTGCTAGCGGCTGCTAGGAACGCTCTTTACGTTTCGCGGGACGATGGCGCGACCTGGCAAAAACTTCAAAATGGATTGCCGGCGGCGAAGGCTAACGATTTTCTAATTCATAACGACCAATGGTTGGTATCGATGCAAGGCCGAGGACTATTTTTATCTCAAGATCAGGGCGCCAGTTGGTCGCCAGTGAAAGAGCCGGGCGGCACTGGCGTTTACGGTCAACTCTCCATTCTCGCGAGTGGTGCAGCCGATGGCCTGATTTACGCGGGATCTTTCCATCATGGGCTTTACACTTTGGATTTGCCCCGGATTTCGGCGTCGAAAACTCGTGTATCCGCGTCAACGGGAAAGTAAATATTGACGTCCTGTTTTTCTTCGCGATTCTGGAACCGTCGCATTCCCGATTTTGCACGACCCCGCAGGGCCTGGCGAATATAGCTGTAACCACATTCCGTACTATTACGACTTGTTAGTCGTTCCAATTCGATACTAGACTCCGCCCACTCGACATTCCCTTTGACAGCTAAAGGCTTTGCCTTGAGTGCCCGATTTGTACTCATTTGGTATGCGTGTTGCATTATCGGGCGAGACTTCTTCTTACGAAAAGGGGAATTGAAACTATGGCGAGTGGAACGGAGCCCTCATTATCAAGCGAGCGCGCTGTGCCGGTCACAGTGCTTATCGTCGATGATGAGGATGCAACGCGAAGTCTTTGCCGGGACGTGGTAGCTGAATCTGGCCTACGCACGAAACTGGCTTCAACCACGGAGCAAGCGCTGGACATACTAGACCAATCGCCCATTGAAATCGTCATCACCGACCTGAAGGTTCCTCAACTCGGCGGGATCGAATTGCTCAAGCGCGTGAAAGAAACTTACCCACAGGCCGCCGTCATGGTTCTAACGCAATACGGAACAATCGAAAGCGCCGTGGAAGCCACGCGCATGGGCGCGGCAGATTATGTGACGAAACCTTTCCACGTCCCTGAATTGCGCAGCAAACTCGATCGCGTGGTGCGCCTTCTGGAAGTGAACCAGGAAAATCGCATTTTGCGCGAACAGCTTCGCTCGCGCCCCGGGTTCGCCGGCTTGATCGGTGTTTCGCCGAAAATGCAACGCGTTTACAGGCTGATCGAAAAGGTCAGCCAGCACAATTATCCGGTTTTGATTCTGGGGGAAAGTGGAACGGGAAAAGAACTCGTTGCACGCTCTATACATTTCTCCGGCTTAAGGAAGGCCAGGCCCTTTGTGCCGGTGGATTGCTCTGCATTAGTTCCCACTTTGATTGAGGCGGAACTGTTCGGCTATGTAAAAGGAGCCTTTACCGGAGCGGTTCACACCAAACCCGGATTGATGGAAGTGGCGGATAAGGGCACGTTATTCCTGGACGAAATTGGAGATCTCCCCGTGGATCTGCAGGCCAAACTCCTGCGCGCCTTGCAGGAAAAAGAAATCAGGCCGGTGGGCTCCACGGAACGCGTATCACTCGCCGTGCGCGTGATTGCAGCTACCAATCGCGACTTGGAAGCCGCTGTACGGCAGGGCGGTTTTCGGCAGGATCTTTTTTTCCGCCTAAATGTGGTTCAAATCAAGTTGCCGCCATTGCGCGAACGCAAGAGCGACATTCCCATCCTGGTGAATTCTTTCCTCGAAAAATACTGCGAAGCGAATGGAAAGACGCGCACAATTTCCGAGGATGCGATGTCCCGCTTAATGGTCTATGACTGGCCCGGCAATGTACGGGAGCTTGAGAATGCCATCGAGCGCGCAATCGCCTTGGGATCAGGTCCGATTTTGCATGTCGGAGACTTGCCGACCAATTTGCATCACTCCAGCGGAGAACGCCTGCCTCAGAACGATGAAGTGCTGCCGCTGGACGAGCTGGAGCGTCGTGCCATACTTGGCGCTTTGCGAGAAGCAGGTGGCGACAAATTAATTGCCGCACGTTTGCTCGGAATTGGTAAGACAACCTTGTATCGAAAGCTGAAGCAGTACGAATCAAAAGAGCAGCCGAGCTGACGTAGAGTTCGGCCTCGTGCGCTCTACTTTCTGCCGCCCTTCCCATCTCTGTCCATGCTAGCTGCACCATAATCCGCATTCAAACCATGACTTGTACCGAAGCGGGAATGCCTTCCTTAAATCTAGCCCCTCAGTTTCTGTAATCTACAGACAATACGCGACTTAAGAATTGTCAGTGTGTGGTCAAGGTTATGCAGTGGACTGCGCATGCTTATCGAGACAACCCGGGACGAAAGTCATGTTTGGTTGAAACTCGTTCGACGAACACTCGATTACTTACTGGCTATCGGCGTAGCTGTCCTCTGCAGCTATTGGATCGTTCGAGGCCCGCGGTGATGCGCCGATGAAGCATACAGACGCGTCCACGTTAAACGCGCACGCCCATTCTCTCGCCTCTCCGTCGATTGCTGAAGCTCCGAACACGCTTCCGCTCTTCTCGGATGATCGTTTTAACGCGCTTTTCGACTCCAGCGGCGAAGCTCTCATCGTCATCGACCAAACCGGCGGCATTCAACAAGCTAACTCGCGAGCCCGTGAACTGTTGCGGTTGAAAAATCTCATTACGCCGCGGGCGAGACTTCTGGAGTTTCTGGCCGTGCCCTCGGCTATGGACTTTGCGGAATTATCAACGCAGTCCACCACCTCGACGGCCTTAACAACCCGTGACGCTATGCTGGCCACAGGCTTTCCCATAAAGATCACCCTGCGCGCCGCTCTGCCAGGTTCTCAAGATCTCCTGCTGTGTCTTGAGGAAGGTTCCGTGGTGCAACAAGCCGAAAGAAAATCGCGACAGCTGGAAGCCGAAATATCCAGCATCCTGGACGCAGTTGAAACTGGAATCGTTTTATTCGACCCAACCGGTCGCTTGCGCTTGTCCAACGCACGGTTCGCCCAGTATTTTTCATTGGACCCGCAACAGCTTCGGAAGCTAGAAGGTTTTTCCGAACTGGAGAACCTGGTCGCCAAACGGTTTCGAGATCCCCAGGTTTTTGCCGAGCCCTGGAACTCCTTCACTTCCGGAGAGGGAGTGCCGAGACACGACGAATTGGAGATGACGCGACCATCCAAGCGAATCCTCGAGCGATTCTCGCGGCCTGTGCTTGACCGCGAAGGCCGCGGCATCGGCTGGCTGGAGCTTTATAACGACGTTACCGGCGAGCGCGAGATTCAATCGAAACTTTTGCAGACCGAAAAAATGGCCGCCTTGGGCCAGCTAGTCTCTGGAATCGCCCACGAACTGAACAACCCGCTCACCACAATTATGGGATACGGCCAGCTATTACTCGGCCACGGTCTTACCGCGCCTCAACTTTCCGAGGCCAGAAAGGTTTTTCAGGAAGCCGAGCGCGCTCGCAGGATTGTCAAAAATCTCCTCTATTTCGCGCGGGAGAACAAGCCCGAACGATCCCGTGTCAACTTAAATGAAATCGTCGAGCGCACTCTGGCTCTGCGAAGTTACGAGCTTCGCGTCGAGAACATCATCATCGAATGCGATTTAGCGCCAAATTTTCCGGAAACCATGGCCGATCCGTATCAGCTTCAGCAAGTCGTCTTGAACCTACTTGCCAATGCGGAACAAGCGCTGCTCGAAGATCGCGGGCAAGGCCATGTCTGGATTCGCACGCATCGCATTGGCGGCAACCGAATTTCGCTGGAAGTCTCGGACGATGGCCCGGGAATTCCCGCCGACGTGGGACCGCGCATCTTCGATCCCTTCTTTACTACCAAAGCGTCGGACGTCGGCACCGGATTGGGACTCTCGATTGTTTATGGCATTGTCCACCAGCACGGTGGAGAAGTAACTTTTGAAAATCAACCGGGCGGCGGAACGCGGTTCGTTGTTCAGCTGCCTCTGGTTGCCGTGCCCGCAAAAAATCACGGAACAAACATCGCTCCGGGAGCCAGCCCAAAATTCAGCGTCAGACGAGGACGAATCCTCGTAGTGGAAGATGAACCCACCATTGCCCAACTCATCGTGGATGTGCTGCGCGAGGAAGGCCACCAAGTGGACGCCGTCCTCGACAGTCAGGAGGGATTGACGCGTCTCTCGCGAACTTCGTATGACTTGGTTCTTTGCGATCTACGCATGCCTCGCCTCGATGGGCCCGCGTTTTACGACACGCTTGTCCGGTCGGGTAGCTTAAATCAGAAGCAGATCATATTTGTCACAGGAGATACATTAGCCTCGCGAACGCTTGAATTTCTGGAGACCAATAATTTGCCATATCTTGCAAAGCCGTTCCTGGTGGAAGAACTGAAGCTCGCAGTCAACTCGAAACTGGAAAAGGACCGAGGATTGCACAAGACGGCTGGTCCCACTCGCTCCGCGTCCACACACTCGGGATTTAAGCGAGTTCGGGAATCATGACATCGGCAGAAGGCGTCGCTTTGACTCGTGAATCGAGGTCTGTTCTCATCGGTATTGCTGACCCTCAGCTTGCCAAGCGTTTCCTCGCCGCGCTGCAGCGATCGGTAGAACCCGGCGCCGTTTTCATTGCTGGTACCCTCCCGCATCTCTTCGAACAACTAAAATCCAGCTCTTCGCGCGTAGTTGTATTTGCCGGCGACCTCGCGGAAGGTTTGCCACTCACCGAAATTCTGCAAGAGATACTGGAGGTTGTTCCATTAGTTGTGCTGGCTCCTCAAGAGCGGCAAACGGAAATTGCTACGCTGGTCGCCGCAGGCAATATCGATTTCGTAGCTCAGGTCGGAGACTTCTTGCCCCTCGCTGCCAGCCTCGTCGAACGGCGATGGCGCTTGTCCGAAGGAATGGAAGCGGCCGTACGATTCCCGTTGGGAGAAGTTTCTCCGGATGTCGCCGAAATCTTTCGCCACGAGATCAATAATCCCCTCACCGGTATTCTTGGCAACGCCGAGCTTGTTCTGGCTCACGAAGATCGCATGTCCGTAACGGATATTCAGCGTCTGCGCACCATCGTGGGACTTGCTGTGCGCCTGCGCGAAACCATCCGCCGCGTGAGCCATATGCTGCAGACCCAGCCTCATCCTCTGAAATCCTGATTCTGCCGATGTCGCCCGGATCGGAAGGCCGCCGAACCGCGGCCTGCAATTCCAAACGGAGAGCTGGCACAATCGCATCGTCAGCTATTTACTTCGGACGCGAGTTTCCCTACCATGTGCCATACCTGCGAGTTGCGCTTGGGCGCGATTTCTTCCCGGTGCGTGACGCAGACACAAAAACCCATGCCACGCGTACCCCGGCTCGTCGTAACAGAACCTAACGGTGCTCATCGCGAAGTGCCCATCGGCACAACGCCGTTTCGAATCGGCCGTCAGGCCGGCAACGAACTCACCTTGCGCGACAGCCGCATCAGTCGCCAGCAAGCGCAAATTCTTTCTGTGAACGGCGCCATGGTCCTGGAAGACATGGGCAGCCGGCACGGAACCTTCGTGAATGGCGAAAAAGTTCTTCGCCATGAATTGCAGCCGAAAGACACCGTCGATTTCGGCATGCCTGATTCCTACAAACTGACTTTCCTGGGGCAGGGTGCGACGATTGAAGAACTCGTCGAGCGCGTGGAAGCTCCGGCGCCCACTCACGCAGGTTCGCGCGAACTGTACCACCTCGGGGTTCTGCTCGAAGTGGCGCGAACGCTGGGAACAGGACTTTCCCTGGAGGATGTGCTCACCTCCGTGGTAGACGCCGCCATTCAGGTAACGCGCACCGAGCGCGGGGTGCTGTTGCTGGCCAACGAAAAGGGCGAGTTAAACATGATTGTGGCGCGCGACGCCCAGCGCGGCACTTTGCGGCCCGATCAGTTGCAGGTTTCGCAAAGCGTGGTGAAGAGCGTCGCAAAAACCCGCCGCGAATTGATCGTAAGCGATACCGGCGAAGACGGAGGAATGAACCAGCAGGAAAGCGTCGCTCGGCTGGAGCTGCACACCATCGTAGCGATTCCCATCGATAAGCTGCCGTTGATTGAGACTCTCGACGCCACAATTTCCACCCGACAGGGCGAACTGCTCGGCGTCCTCTATCTCGATAGCCACGTACCTTCCAGCGCGTTCACCGATCTCGACCGCGAAGTCTTGCGCAGCCTGGCGCGGGAAGCTGCCACCGTCGTCGAAAATGCGCGCCTCTTTGCTTCCTCGCGCGCCAAGCAGCGCTTGGACCACGAAATCGAAATTGCCAGCCAGATTCAGAAAACTTTGCTCCCCAAAGCCATGCCCAACACGTCGGAGCTCTCGGTGGCCGGTTCCACGCTTTCGTGCCACTCCGTCGGCGGCGATTGCTTCGACGTGATTTCACTTGGCAGCGGCCGCTATGGATTTTTCGTGGGAGACGTTTCCGGCAAGGGAATTTCGGCGGCTTTGCTCGCCACTCTGCTTCAAGGTGTTTTTTTCACCACCGCCGCAATGGATATTGCGCTCCCCGGCGTTTTCTCGCGCGTAAACCAGTATTTGTGCGAACGAAGCGGCGACGACCGTTACGCCACCGTTTTCTACGGAGTGCTCGACAAAATGGGGCGTTTCGAATACGTGAATGCCGGCCACGTTCCGCCTTTAATCTTGCGCAAGGCGGGCGTGCTGGAGGGATTGGGTTCGGCCAACTTTCCGGTGGGAATGTTCTCGGAGGCGGAGTACCAAAGCACGCGCGTCCAGATTGAGCCGGGCGATTTTCTGGTTATCTATACTGACGGTGTTTCCGAAGCGTCCAACAATCAAAACGAATTATTCGAAGAGTCGCGGTTGCGCAAGATTATGGAAAGCTTCACGGGAACCACGGTGGAACAGTTGGGCGACTTGATTCGAGAAGGCATGAAAGCCTTTACCGAAGGTGCGCCGCAGTCCGACGACGTTACGATCCTGGTCGTTCAATATAAGGGAAGCGCCGGATGAAGCGTAAGTCCACGGCGCGTGTAGCTTCGGCCACAGCGATTGAAACGCTGGAACAAGTTGTATCGGTGCTCAATCCCGAAACCGAGCCGGGCGCTCTCGCTGCTCAGATGGTCCGCGCTCTCGCTGCGCCGGGCCGCCTCGAAGGCGCGCGCCTGTGGCGCATCGTCGATGGCACGCCCGCCCTATGGCACGAAAGTGGCGAGCTTCCTCCGGCGGACCTGGATGGCATTAAAGATGTTTTTCTCGGCAAAGACGCTGGGAAAAATGGCAGGAGCCACACTTGGCTCCTCGGACGCGCCAGTGATCCGGTTGGGGTGCTGGAAGCATTCCTTAAGTCGCCCCTCGACGAAAAAAACCGCGTTTGGCTGGATTTGTTCCGGCGCTACGCGGAAGTAGCGCTCGAAAGCAGCGAGCGTCGCAACGCGGTTATCGAGCTTTCCACCATCGTCGAAGCCACCAAGCGGCTCAACTCCACGCTGGATCTCGCTGAACTGCTGAATATCATCCTGCAGTTGACCATTCGCCAGACCGGGGCGGAACGCGGTACGGTTTTTTTGATCGATCGCGAACGCGGAGAAATCTGGTCGCTCGTAGGGATGGGTTTGGACCAGCACGAAATCAGACTGCCTATTAATCGCGGTATCGCCGGCTGCGTGGCCGCCAGCGGCGACACCATCAATTTGGCCGACGCCTACGCCGACCCTCGCTTTGAATCGGAAGTGGATCTTCGGCTTGGATACCGTACCCGTTCGCTGCTCTGCCTTCCGATACGAAATAAGGACGGCGAGACCATCGGCGTCTTACAGCTCCTGAATAAGAAATCCGGCCCCTTTACCCACGCAGATGAAGGCATGCTGCGCGCGATTTCTGACCACGTCGCTCTCGCCCTGGAAAATGCCCAGCTTCACCGCGAAATGATTCACAAGCAAAGGATGGAGCGAGATCTCGCGCTGGCGCGGAGCATTCAGGTCGGTTTATTACCGGAGCGCCCTCCGGAGTTGGACGGGTTTGACATTGCCGTCTCACACCGCCCATCGCTCGAGGCCGGAGGCGATTATTACGATTTTATTCCGCTCGCGCCGGACACGATCTTGACGGTCGTGGCCGACGTAGAAGGAAAGGGCGTGGGCTCGGCCATGGTGATGGCGAACCTGCAGGCCACGTTACACGCGCTGCTGGCCCACCTGCATTCGCTCGAAAGGCTGGTTGAATCGCTGAACGATATGATTCTTGCCGATACGCGCGGCCAGAAGTTCATGACCATGTTTATCGGCTTGCTCGACCAGCCGCACCGCACTTTGCATTACGTGAACGCTGGACACGTACCCCCTGCAGTTGTGCGCGCAGACGGTTCCGTGGAATATCTCCGCGAAGGTGGCATGGTCGTCGGGCTATTTCCCAGCGTGCATTACGATCGCGGCCACGTACGGCTGAATGTGGGCGATATCGTCGTTGCGTGCACGGATGGCATCACCGAAGCCATGGACAAGGAGTCTGAGGAATTCGGCCAGCCGCGCCTGGTCGAGCTGTGCGTGCGCGAACGCGCCAAGCCCGCTCAGGAAATCGTCGATATCGTGCTGAAGGAAGTAGACCTCTTCTCCCGTGGCGGCACCCACGAAGATGACCGCGTAATCATGATCCTCAAAGTCGTGTGATTTTACAGCGCTTCACGGTTTGACCGGATATTTCTCGAAGAAACTGACAACACGATTTTCGTATTCGGCCGGGTCGTGGCCCAAAGCCGAGGCGTGTCCCGCTCCCTGTACAATCCACAATTCCTTGGGCCCAGTGGCTGCTTTGTAGACTCGTACCGCGTGGCGGCAGGGAATGTTGGCGTCCCGCGTGCCACAAATTAGCAAAACCGGGAATGGCCGTTCAGCGACTGCTTTTTCCGGAGAAGCGTCCTCCGGCTTGAATCCACCATTCTTTTCAACCGACTTCATGGCGGCGATGGAGGCTGGGCGGAAAAGACTCTTTCCTACCCAAGAACCGGCGTGAAGCCCGACGTAGTCGTAACTTACTTCGCGCAAATCGGCGAACGGGTCCTCGGCGGCTACGGCTTCGATGCGCCGCTCGACCGCCGCCGACTGCAACGCAATCGCAGCGCCCAGCGAGACGCCCAGAGCATAGAAATGTCGGACCCGTTCGGAAGCGAAAAGAGCGTCGGTGACTGCAACGGTGTCGTAGCGCTCTTTCCAACCGTAGGTTTCTATGTCGCCACCACTTTCACCCTGAGCCCTGGAGTCCATCATGACCACGCTGTAGCCGTGCCGAAGAAGGAATTCCGCGTGACCGGAATCCCCGCCGCGATTGTCGGCGATCCCGTGAAATAGTATTACCCAAGCGCCGTTTGCTATCTTGGGATGGACCTTCCACCCCTGCAGTTCGATGCCATCAGGAGCCTTTACCGTGAAGTCCTGCTTTGATGAGCCGGTTCGCTGCAACATTTCGTTGATGCGAAGCATTCGTCCGGGCGTGAGCGGCAAACGCGCCGGATGCAAAATGCGGTCGGTAAGAGAACTTCCCACGAATGCGGCGAGGACTGGAGCAGCCAGCAGAAGTATGAACGCGGCAATACCGAGGGAACGTTTCAATCGAACTCCCATGCAGATGATACGCGTCCAAGATATTGATTGTTCAGCTATGTGTTTATTGGGAAGAGTAGGGAGGGCTTCTCGTTAAGACCCCGTGGAAGCGTAGTGGCGCGTGCCGATATTCCACAGGGAAATGGCTAGCGTCAGAAACGCCAGTGCAACCACGGGAACAAGCGGCGCATATTCAGGATGCACGGTGCGGCCCAGCATCCGCACGCTGGGATAGAAGGAAGCCAGGCCGAACGGAATAATCCAGCACAGGAAAAATTGCACCACGCCGCTATAAATGGAAAGTGGATAACGCCCGAATGCGATTACGTTCCAGATCGGCGGGTGCACGCCGATACGGTCCTCAAACCAAAAGCAAACCGTAGTTAGCAACAGGAAAATTGAGACGTAAATTATGGCGGCGCAAGTTCCAAAGAAAAAGAGCATTGCAAACTTGCCCGGTGTCCAGGGCAGACCAAGCCTTTTCGAAGCCCACCATAAACAAAAGATGCCGGTGGCAACTTCTTGCAGCGACTCAATGCGGAAGGTCTCGAACAATACTTGAAACAAGGATGAAACTGGGCGCAGCAGAACGCGGTCAAACTTTCCTTCAATGATGAAATTGTTTCCAAAGTCGTACAGATTTAGGCTGACGATATTGAATATGCCGTAAGGAATCAGCGAAAAGCCGTAGAGAAACATTACTTCTTCGAATCGCCAGCCTGCCAGCTGCGTAGCTTTTTGAAACAGTATGATTACAAAACCCAGGCCGAAGATCGTAGCCGCAAAACTGGTTCCGAGGCTGATAAAGAAATCGCCGCGATAGCTGACACGCACTTTCGCGTATTGCGTGAAGTAGTCAAAGAACAAAAGCGCGTGGCGCTTTGTGGACGTCGCTAAGCCGCGGAGGCCTTGCTCCTCTCGCATCGGCGGCCCGTGGTGCTGTGAAAGCGTCTTTTCACCCGATTCCACGCGATCTTTCATGTCGAAAACGATCACCCTCCGTGAATCGTGATATTCCGCAACGACCGGTTCCACCAAAGATGCGCCAGGACCAGCAGCGCGGCCACCCAGAACCATTCTGTCGCGAGCGCGCGAAATGCTTGAGCGCGGTCGAGTTTGCCCAGATAAATCTGAAGCGGAGTGTAGGCGATGTGCTCAAACGGGAGCCACGCCAACACTCGTTGAATTCCCTGGGGGAAAAACGCCATGGGAATCAACAACCCTGAAAGTAACTCGATTAACCAGTATTTCGCGCGGATGAGTGCCAGGATCGATTTCAACGGAATCGCGCAGGTGCCGATCATGAAGTTGATCGCGCCCATTAGGAAGAAGCTGCCAAGCACCGCGACCAGGAAGAGCAAAAAATCTCCGCCTGATGCCGGCCTTTGCACGGGAAAAACGAATGCCACCACAACCGCAGTCGGCAATGTCAAAAGCACTAAACGAAACGCCGATTCTCCCATGGCCCGAAAAATCCACATCCATTGCACGGAAACGGGTTTGATCAAGTCCATGGCGATCTTGCCTTCGATCACTTCGTACGCCATTTCCTGGTCGATGGTGTTCCAGTAGAACGAGCGAATCATCCACCCGACGCTCACGTAAGTAATCATTTGCGCAAGGTTGTATCCCGCAATCGACTGCCGACTGCTGTACACCGCACTCCAAATAAAGTAGTACACCGTGACGTTCAGAAAATACGTGATGATCCCGGTGAAATATCGCAGGCGGAACGCGAGGATGTTGACGAACCCAACGCGCGAAAATTCCGCATACGGCACCAGCGCTTGGGCCCAACTGCTCATACCACAACCTCGGGCAGCGCTTCGCCGGCATAAATGCGCTTGATGATTTCTTCGATCGGCTCGTCCTCAATTAAGATGTCGCGGACTTCGACGGCACCCAGAATCTGGCGAATAAGCTCGGCCGTAGCCACTTTTACGCGATCAAAACGAATGCGGTAAGTCAGCTCGTCCACTTGCTCAACCTCAAGCCCGTCGCGCGAGAATTTCGCAATCCCCGCAGCCTCCGCGCGGTCCTTCAACGCAAATTTAATTTGCTTGGTCCGCAACAATCTTTCTTTCAGGTGACTCAGCGGCCCATCGTAAAGCACTTTGCCATGGTCAATAATCATGATGCGCCGGCATAACTCCTCAATATCGTCCAGATCGTGTGTAGTCAGCAGGACGGTCGTTCGGAATTCGCGATTAATCGCGCGCAGAAAATGTCGAATGTGATCTTTCGCCACCACGTCCAGCCCAATCGTGGGCTCGTCCAGAAATAGAAGTGGAGGGTTGTGCAACAGCGCCGCGGCCAAATCACAACGCATGCGTTCGCCCAACGAGAGTTTGCGCACAGGTGTATGCAAATAATCCCGTAGGCCGAGAATCTCGTCGAATCGCTCCATGCGGGCGTCGAAATCGCGCTGCGAAACGTCATATATCCGCCGCAGCAATTTAAAACTTTCGATAACCGCGATATCCCACCAGAGCTGCGTGCGTTGCCCAAACACCACTCCAATCGTTTTCACATATTGGCGCCGCTGGCGATAGGGAACGAAGCCATTGATTCGAATTTCACCGCTCGTCGGCACCAGGATGCCCGTCAGCATCTTGATGCTGGTGGATTTTCCCGCGCCATTTGGCCCGATGTAGCCGACCATTTCACCGCGCTCGATCGAAAAACTCACACGGTCCACGGCCGCAACCGTGCGGTAGTCCCTTACGAAGAGGTTTTGGAGCGAGCCCCAAATTCCTTCGCGGCGATTAAAAGTACGGAAATGTTTGCACAATTCGTGGACGTGGATTAACGAATCGGCGCTCATGAATATTCAGATTCTAGCACCTGCGCATCAACAAGCGCCTGCTAGCTCGCACCTCTGGCAAGGTTAGACGCTGATGCCCGATTTTCGGCATCTAAGAACATAAAGAAAATGCACCCGGAGACATCGAAATTGCAGGCCATCTGGAAAAGGGACTTGGCTGGACTTGACGCTGGACTCAACGATTGTGCAGCTCGAATTTCGACGGAGGACTGTCCCGCGCAAAATTACGCCGCAGCTAAACCTTGTGGCAGACCGAGCAATGCTTCGCTTCGTAATTCTCCATGGTCACTTCGAACATATTATTGCACCCGATGCACACACGATGAATCTTCAACGGCTTCTTGCCACCTTCTTGCCCCGTGGGCTCATTAGGTTGAGGTGCGTGCGGCTCGCTCATTTCAAAATTCTAACACGCCCAGCCGGCAGAGCAAGAATCTTAGAGCTTTATCCCCGCCGTGTAGCGTATCTCCGGAGAGAGATTCCTAGCACATCCGTGTTTGCATAGGCAGCCCTCGAACGGGTCTGTTACAATTTTGTGACTAGAGGTAAGCTTCGCTTTCAAGCATGGCGGAAAAGAACAATCGAAAATGGATCGCGCTCGCCCTGGCGGCGGCGCTTGCTCTTGTCGTCATAATCGTTATCGCCGGACGCGGCCAGGCCCCGGAAGTCCCCATCGTAAAAGTATCTCGAGAAGATTTGGCCTCTGCGATTACCAGCAATGGAAAGGTTGAGCCGATTTCTCCGCTCACCGCCCGCGCGCAATTTCCCACCTTCGTCGAGAAAGTAATGGCCACCGAGGGTCAAAGTGTTCATCGCGGAGAAGTCGTTCTGGTCTTGGGTGACGCCGACACGAAATCCCAACTCGCGCAAGCCCGCACCGATTTGCTTGCAGCGCAGACCGCCTTGCAAAATGCCCGCACCGGCGGCCCGCCAAGTGAAGTTGCGCAGCTTGCCGGAGATTTGCAGAAAGCGCAATCGCAAGTTGCCAACCTGGAGCGTACGCAAAAGTCGCTCACGGAGTTGGTCGCCAAGCAAGCTGCTACGCAGGATGAGCTCGCGCAGAACGCGACCGCTCTTGCGCAAGCTCGCGCCAATCTACAATCTCTTGAGCAGCGAACCCAAGCGTTAAAACAGCAAGCCGGCGTTGACGTGCAAACCGCCAGCCTGCGCGTGAAACAGGACCAGGATCTGGTCCAGGCGTTTGAAGCGCGGTTGCGCTCCGCCACTGTCACCGCCATGATGGACGGCACTCTTTATTCGCTTCCCGTGCGCGTCGGCGATTACGTCAAAGTGGGCGACATACTTGCCGAAATGGCGGACCTCCATCAAGTCCGCGTTCGCGCTTTTGTGGACGAACCCGATCTCGGCTCGCTTGCGCCCGGCGAAGATGTGAAAGTAAATTGGGATGCCATGCCCAGTCGCACGTGGACCGGCAAGGTCGAACAGGTCCCCAAGCAGGTAGTCGCACGCGGCACGCGTAGCGTTGGCGAAGTTCTCTGCTCCGTGGAAAACGACAAAGTTGAGCTTCTTCCTAACGTAAATGTCGAGGTGCATATCGTCGTCCGCCAACGCCCGGGAGTTTTGGTCGTTCCTCGCGATGCTGTGCGTTATGACAACAACCAGCACTATGTCTTCGTTTTCGACGGCGACAAGGTTCACCGCCACGACATAACTGTTGGCGTTGCCAGCTTTGATAAATATGAAGTTGTTTCGGGTCTGTCCCTGGGTGACAAGATCGCTTTGCCCAAAGACACAGATCTGAAAGATGGCATGGAAATCCGAGCTGCGGAGGCTAAATGATTATTCGTTCTGCCCGTCCTGGGTATCTGACTGCGATTTTGCGGATGTTCCTCACCGTCGCTGTCTCGCTCGCTGGAATCGTCGTTTCTGGCGCATATCCTTATCCCTTGCCTGCCATTGCCTTACCGGCGGATGCCTCCGCGGCCATTCAATCGGCACAGCATCAATTCAACTCCGGAAACTACGCCGCCGCGATCAAGACCTTGCAAAGCGCGGCTTCGCAAAATCCGAACAGCGCCGAAGTGCAGTATTGGTTGGGACGCTCTTATTACGAGCTGCGCGATTACGACAACGCAATTACGGCTTCGGAAAAATCTGTCGAGCTCGACGCCAAAAATTCTCTCTACCATCAATGGCTCGGCACTATTTACGGCGGGAAAGCGGATCGGGACCGCAGTTTCTCGTACGCCCGCAAGGTAAAAAAGGAATTCGAAGAAGCCGTTCGTTTGAATCCCTCAAACGTCAAAGCTCGCCGCGACCTGGAACAATTCAGTATGGAAGCTCCCTGGGTTGTCGGCGGCAATAAGGACGAAGCTCGCAATCAGGTCACCGCTATTGAGGGCATTGATCCCATCGAAGGCCATTTGGCCCGCGCCGATTTTGAGCTGGAGTCCAAAAAGCCTGAGCTTGCCGAGAAGGAATATCGCGATGTTCTCGCAGCGAAGCCAAAACAGATTGATCCTTATTTTGAGGTTATTTCCTTTTTTATACATCAGAATAAACCGGCCGACCTGGAAACGGCGATTCAAGCGGCGGCCCAGGCCGCTCCGAATGACCCGCGACTTGCCTATGCCCGCGGAGTGTCGGCAGTGCTCTCCAACAAGGATTTTCCGCGCGCAGAGGAATATTTGAAATCTTATCTGGCCAGTACTCCGGATCGAAGCGACTGGCCATCCCATGCCAGCGCGCGGGAATGGCTGGGCAGACTCTATGAGGCGCAAGGCAAGCGCGCTGAGGCTGCCGAACAATACCGCGCAGCTTTGCAATTGGAACCAGGGCGCAAAGAGGCCAAAGCTAGGCTGGAGAAGCTGGAGAAGTCATCAAAGTAAACACCTTGCGGCAATGCCTGGAAACTCTCAACCACGCGAACGCATCCGATTAGCTGGCACTCAAAATGCAACCTCTTCGCGGCTCACCAACTGAATGGCATGAGACTTGGCAGCTTGCTCTGCAAGCGTTGAGCGCCAATAAAGTACGCGCCATGCTCACCATGCTGGGCGTGATTATCGGAAGCGCTTGCATCGTCCTTGTTGTTACCGTTGCTCTAGCCGGAAAGCGCTACATCATCGGGCAAATCGAAGCCGTGGGATCCAATCTCATTTACGCCGAAGTAATCCGTTCGGGCGCCATCACCACTCTCACACTCGCCGATGAAATTAGCCCCGCCGACATGGAAGCCGTGAAACAGAGTATTCCCGCGGTCGTCGAAGTGGCGGGCACCAGTGATATGACCAGGTCCCTTAGCGTCGATGGCCGGGAACATCCCATTAATTTGGTAGGTGTCACCGACGGCTATCAGAAAATCCGGAACTTGGTCATTTTAGAAGGCCGCTATTTGGATCAGGATGACCTAAGAACTCAAAGCAAAGTCTGCTTGCTCACTCAGCAGCTCGCCAAGGTTCTGTTTCCATCTGAAAGTCCGGTCGGAAAGGAGATCGCCGTCGGAGAGCTGCATTTTACCGTGATAGGTGTTTTCAAAGAACGAGTAGCTACATTCGGCCAGACGGAAATTCGCCCGGAATCCGTCGTCGTTCCTTTTCCGCTGATCAAGTACTACACCGGTACTGAATTCCTAAGAACATTGTACGTGCAGGCGGACAGGCCAGAAGATGTCGTTATGGTGACCGAGCAGGTTAAGCAGGTTCTAGCCAGCCGGCACCGTCCGCAGGCCAAGTATCGCGCCGAAAACCTCGCTGGAATTCTGGAAGCAGCTCACAAGATTTCGCTCGCGCTAACCGTCTTGTTGATTCTCGTCGCGCTGATCGCGTTAACCATCAGCGGTATCGGCATCATGAACATCATGTTGGTAACCGTGACGGAAAGGACCCGCGAGATCGGAATCCGCAAGGCGATTGGGGCGCGCCGCGACGCTATCCTCTACCAATTTCTCACAGAAGCTGTGCTCATCAGCGGCACCGGCGCGATTATTGGGATCGCAATAGCTGTTTCGATTCCAATTGTCATCAATTTCCTTATCGGTTTTTTCCCCGAGGTTGGTGGGATTACTATTCCGGTGTCGTGGCTCTCGGTGCTGCTGGCGTTCATAGTATCCTGCTCCACGGGACTGCTGTTCGGCTATCTCCCGGCGAGCCGTGCGGCGAACCTTCATCCTACGGAATCTCTGCGCTATGAGTAGAAATTCGCGACTATTAGCTTGCGCCCTGTTGGTTGCGATGTCTTGGCCGGCTTCCGCGCCCGCGCAAGACACCGAGCAGTTGACCATGCGGCAAGCCGTAACTTTGGCGTTGCAGAACAGCCGTGACTTGGCCCTTGCTCGCGTTCAATACACTGTGGCGCTCAACGAAGCGGGGGTCGATCGCGCTGCATTCCAGCCTAACTTGTACACCGGTTCAGGCGCTGCCTACACCTATGGTTTCCCGTCCGTGGGAGGTTCGCCGCCCGCTGTTTTTCAAATGAACTACAACCAAGCCGTTTTTAATCCGCTCCTGAAAGGCCAGCAGCGTGCTGCCGAAGATCGCGCCAGAAACATGAAACTTGAATTGGATCGCCTCCACGACGACGTGATCGTTCGCGCGGCTACCTCCTACCTTGAACTGGCCAAGGTTCGCCATTCGCTCGAGCTGATGCGCACGGAACAAGCCAGCGCGGAGAAAATTCTTGGAGTCACCCGCGAACGCGTCACCGCAAACCAGGAGTTGCCGATCGAAGTCACTCGCGGTGAGTTGGCCCAAGCGCGCGTGGTGGAGAGAATCATTAAGCTCGAAGGCCGCCAAGAAGCTCTAGAACAGCAGCTTCGCAACCTCACGGGAATTTCGGACTCCCAGTCCATCGAAGTGGATACTGAGGAACCGTCTTTCGCTACGGATTTGCCGCTGAGTCAGATAACCGATCTTGCCATCAAGAGCGACCGCAGTATTCTTGAAGCAGAAAACGAACGCCTCGCCCGCCAGCATCTTTTGCGCGGTGCTCACCTAAGTTATTTCCCGACTGTGGATGTTGTTGGGCAATACAGCATCTTGAGCGAATCCAATAATTATCTTAAGTTTTATAAAGCTTTTCAGCGCAATAACGTGAATGTTGGCGTTCAAATCACCATACCGCTGTTTGCAGCCAAGACCCGCGCGAATGTTGCTCTCGCGAAAAGTGAATTAAACGCGGCGGAGCTCACCCTCGGAAATAAGCGTCAGGAAGTTCGGCTGGACGTTCAACAGAAGGCCAGAACCGTCCGCGAGCTGGATGCCACACGCGAGGTAGCTCGTCTGGATTTGAAGTTAGCGCAAGAGAGTCTGCAGTTGGCTCAGGCCAAATTTGACGAAGGGCGACTGACCCTCCGTGACATCGAACAAGCGCGTTTGGACGAGAGCGACAAATGGGTTGCCTTTCTTGACGCAGATTTCGCGCGGCAGCAAAGCCAGTTAACTCTATTGCAGGCAACGGGCCAGCTAGCTAAGGTGTTTCAATAGAGAACGTGAGACAACCTTGTGTTGGGCTGGCCGTCGAAATCAAGTAAACTAGAGGCTTGAATAGAAGCTAAAATTATACGGACTTGTTTCAAACCCTGAGGGGGTACTAGTAAATATGGCGTCAGTAATGAAAACCTTGTTTCTAAATCCGCCTAGCTTTGAGAAGTTCGATGGCGGCGCGGGCTCTCGTTGGCCTGCCACACGCGAAATTGAGTCCTACTGGTATCCGGTTTGGCTGGCTTATCCCGCGGGAATGTTGGAAGGCAGCCGCTTGCTCGATGGGCCTCCCCACCACATAACGCCCGAGGAAGTCGTACGCATCGCGCAGGACTATGAATTCGTCGTCCTGTTTACTTCCACCGTTGGATTCTTCAGCGATTTGCGAATGGCTCGAGCCATGAAAGACAAAAAGCCGGGCCTCAAGATTTGTTTCGTCGGCCCCCAGGTTCAAATCAAGCCTGCCGAAAGTTTGCTGGCAAGTCCGGACATCGACTTTGTCGTCCGCGGTGAATTCGATCATGCCGTTGTGGAATATGCGCAGGGCAAGCCTTTGTCGGAAATTTTGAGCGCAAGCTATGTAAAAGACGGGAAAGTCGTCCACAATCCGCCGCGCGCGCTTCTTCAGACCGCCGAGCTCGACGAACTCCCTTTCGCCACCGACGTGTACCAGAAGAATCTAAAAATCGAAAATTACAACGTTCCGTTCTTGTTGAATCCGTACGTTTCCTTTTACACCGCGCGAGGCTGCCCGGCTCTTTGCACCTTCTGCTTGTGGCCCCAAACGCTTTCCGGTCATGCTTGGCGCGTGCGTTCCGTTGACAGCGTGGCGCGCGAATTCAAGCAAGCCCACAAAATGTTCCCGCAAGCCAAGGAATTTTTCTTCGACGACGACACCTTCAACATACGCAAAGATCGTGTCCTCGCTCTTTGCAAGGAATTCAAGCCCGTCGGTTTCCAATGGTCCTGCACCGCTCGCGTTCATAGCGACTATGAAACGCTGAAGGCAATGGCTGACGCTGGCGCTCGTTTGTTGATCGTGGGTTTCGAATCCGGCGATCCGCAAATCCTGAAGAACATCAAGAAGGGCGCCACCGTCGAAATGGGACGCACCTTTGTCCAGAACTGCAAGAAAGTCGGCATTCACGTTCACGGCGACTTCATCATCGGTCTTCCCGGCGAGACCAAGCAGACCATCGAAAAAACCATCGAGTACGCAAAAGAGCTCGACTGCGAAACCATTCAAGTTTCCATGGCCCACGCTTATCCCGGCACAGAGCTTTACGATCAAGGCATGCGCGAGGGCTTCCTGGCCAGCGAAGCCGTTACCGATATCAACGGCCACCAGCTTCCTCATCTCGAGTATCCTGGGCTGTCGCGTGAATACATGGTGGACGCGGTGAACCGTTTCTACGACAGCTACTATCTGCGTCCGCGCGTGGCCTGGCGCATCGTGCGAGAATCGCTTTGGGATTCGCACGAACGCAAACGCCTGTTCCACGAAGCTGTGGATTTCTTGAAGCTCCGCCACGACCGCCGTAAAGTCGCCAAGAAAGGCGTGCAGAAAAAAGTTCTGGTCGAAGCGCCGCCTATGGAGCCGCGTCCCCCTGTTGGAGTGCCAAGCGAAACCCAGAACGCATGAAGTCGTCGGAAGGTCTTCACCTCAAGACTTATTGTTTGCTGTTTCTGATGGTTACCTTTGGCCCGGTGGGGGACATCCTGCTGGGCAAAGGCATGAAAATGGTCGGCGTTCCCCCCGCGTGGACGCCATCCGAAATCCTGCATTTCTTCCTCCGCGCCTTTTCTTCCCCTATCGTATGGCTGGGGATCGCTTCGCTGCTCACCTATCTGGTGTGCTATACGCTGGTGCTATCGTGGGCCGATTTTAGTTACGTACAGCCGGCCTCCGCGATTGCTTATGCCATCGTCGCTCTGCTTGGGCATTTCTGGCTCGGTGAATTTGTGAGCACCCGGCGCTGGATCGGGATTGGCATTATTTGTTTCGGTGTTCTGCTGGTGGGCAACACCGCTTTCAGCACTACGGAGCGCCGCTGATGCCGTTAGAGACTGCTCTGCTCGCATTGATCGTTCTTGGTGGCACCGCCGGAGAACTTTGCATCACGCGCGCAATGAAAGTCGTCGGCGAAGTGCACGACTTTCGGCCGCTTGCGCTGGTGCGGGTTTTTGCGCGGGCCATGCGGGTCCCCTGGATGTGGTTTGGCCTCTCGCTCATGGGCATCGGCTTCTTCGCGATGCTGGCGATGCTCTCGCTGGAAAACGTGAGCTTTGTGGTACCCATCACCGCGCTTACGTTTGCCGCGGGCGCGTATGGAGGGAGCCTTTTCCTCGGCGAGCGTGTCACGCCGCTGCGCTGGGCCGGAATACTTTTGGTTTGCCTTGGGGTCCTTTTGGTAGTGCAGGGCAAAGGCTAGTGCGCTATGTCGTCGGCGATGGCGTGGACGGTGGTTCGCGACGCGCTTCTGGCGCTGGCGGCCGCTCCGGTCATCTACTATCTGATCGCGATCATCGCGGCGAGCGAATTCTTTCGCGCCAGACAAGCTAGCGCGCCGGACCAACCGCTCGATCCAGCCAGATCCTCGAACCAACCCACCGATTCCGCCCGGGTCTCGAACAAGTCGATCGATGCTGCTATCGCGTTGCAAAGGCCTTTGGATTTTTTTCCTCCTGTCAGCATCTTGAAGCCGATTCGCGGGCTCGACCGCGAAACCTACGAGAATTTTTCCAGTTTTTGCCGGCAGGATTATCCGGAGTTCGAAATTCTTTTCTGCGTGAGCGACGAGAGCGATCCGGCAGTCGCGGTAATCAAGAAGATCATCGCTGATTTTCCGGGGCGCTCGATTCGTTTGTTTGTTGGCGCGCCGGAAATTGGGGTCAGCGACAAGGTGAACAAACTTTGCCGCATGGCTCGCGAAGCGCGGCATGAGGTGGTGATCGTCAGCGATAGCGACGTTCGCGTGGACCCGGGATTTCTTCGCGCGGCGGTGGGGCCATTCCAGGATCCCAAGGTCGGCGGAGTGACTTGCCTGTACTGCGGGCTTACGGATGGCGGCTTCGCGGCGGATCTGGAAGCGCTGGGGAACAGCGCGGATTTCGCGCCCGGCGTGTTGGTGGCGCGGCTTTTCGGAGACCTCGATTTTATGTTGGGTGCGGTGATGGCTACTACCAAGAAGCACCTCGCTGAAATCGGCGGGTTTGAGGCGCTGGCCGATTATTTCTGCGACGATTACGAGCTGGGGAACCGCATCGCGGCGAGCGGCTATCGCGTGGAGCTGAGCCGCTTCCCGGTGGACATCGTTTATCCGCACGAGACGTTGGCCGACGCGTTCCGCCATCAGCTTCGGTGGAACCTGAGCATCCGCTACTCGCGTCCGTGGGGGCATGCGGGATTGATATTTTCCAACTGGGTGCCGTGGGCTGTGCTGGTTGGGGCGCTTCTGTCATGGAGGGCAGCTGCCGCCTATGCCGGAATGGCGCTGCTGATTCGGATGGCGATGGCAACCTCCACGGGATTCGGCGGGATGCGTGATCGGCTGGTGCTGCGGAAGGTGTGGCTGCTGCCGGTTCGCGATGGGTTTGCGTTTGTGGTTTGGGCGGGGAGCTTTTTCGCGCAGCGCATTCACTGGCGCGGGCGGCTGTTTCGCGTTCGCGACAAGAAGCTGGTCCCGGTGGCGCCGGGTAATTCGCCGTAGAACCGCGGTCGGGCGACGTGGGATGGACGGTTGACGAAGAGGCTTTGGCCCGGTAAAGTAATTCAGGGTCGTGCCTACGGCCCCTTTTTTTTGCTCGCCGGCGTGTTGGGAGGTCGTACAATTGGCAGTACAGCAGATTCTGGATCTGCTTATCCTGGTTCGAGTCCAGGCCTCCCAGCCAATCTCCTGAGTGAACTCCGCGGTAGAAAGGTATGGTGTGGTGCATCTCTGCCTGGGCTATTTTGCGCTCGGATACTTGCGCGATTTTCGTGAAATTTGGTGAGCGGCTATGTGCGGTTGTGGCCCCGGGTAGAAAATCTTCCGTCGTTTGTTTTGTGGAAGTTACGTCGTTTTCTATATTTTGTGCAGAACCGGGTATAAGTGGGCGATCATTCGGCAATAGACGCCCCGTTTTCTTCAATGGGTTCCAGAGCGGGTTCCACAGCGAGAGCTCTGAGTTTTGAGACTCAAAGGCAGCGAAATCCTGCGCGAATTTCGTGAAATTTAGCGAAAGTCTAATGCGTGTTCTAGTGCCGGTTAGACAGGGTTTAGTTGTTTGTTTTGTGTAACATCTGTTTTTCACCCAGAACCGGTTAAAAGTGGGCACCCACTTGGCCAAAACCGTCTCGTTTTTCTGCTTCAAGCAGCCCATATTTTGAGCACTGACGTTGGCGGAATCTCGTCCCGAAAACCGGTCTAGCAAGGGGTCCGGAATTTGGCGATTTGCTGTTGCGAATTTGCGTTTAAAGGGAAGATTGGTAGCGAGAGGAAAGTGCGGGGGGTATAGCTTTGCTGCGTTTTTTTGATGCGCCCGACACTGTTCGATCCCATCCACGCCGAACGGTAGCATGCTGTTTTGCGAATTTCAAGCGGTCGTGTGTGTGGATGGGCTAGTACTCGAATCGACTTCGCGCCATTTTTGGAATTACGCGCGAGTTTAGTCGGTTTCTTATGCTAGAGCTGAGCCTGCCGACTACGAATAAGCACATAAGACCGATGAAATCTCGGATACACTTGCGATAACTAACAGCTTGAGTAACAATCTCGCCGAATCGAGGAGAAAACGTGAGTTGGAAAGTGCTCGCCGGAGTATTTGCGCTCGCGGTCTTGGCGGCGACGGGTGTGCTGGCCCAGGAGCAGACGACTTCGCCGCTGCAGTCTGAGGGGCAACCGGCCGCTCCGCAGGATTCTTCAAGGCAAAGCTCCGGCGATTCCGGAGCTCCTCGTTCAATTCGTCTGGGCGGGAACGTTGCGCAAGAAAACCTGGTACACCAAGTGACTCCGGTCTATCCGGAGGTTGCGAAGTCGGCGCATATCAGCGGTACGGTCTTGCTTCACGCAATTATCGGGAAGGATGGAACGGTACAGGATCTGCAATATGTTTCTGGGCCGCCGCTGCTGATGAAATCCGCGATGGATGCGGTACGGCAGTGGAGATACAAACCTGTGCTGCTGAACGGCAATCCGGTTGAAGTGGATACAACGGTTAGCGTAATTTTCACGCTGGGAGGGTCAAATACTGCGGAGACGCCGCAGGAAGGCACGAATGTGCCAACCAGCGATGCAGCATCAACTACTGTTCAGCCGCTGCACCTGATCAACAGACCGCTGCCCATTTATCCTGCGGACGCCAAAGCTAAGCACATTGAGGGAATCGTCGTGCTACGCGTCCATATCAGCGCACAGGGATCAGTGGAGCAAGTCGAGTTTGAAAGTGGACCACCGGAACTTATGGATGCCGCCATGGAAGCGGTCAGAAAATGGCGATACAGTCCGATGGAGGTAGGTGGTGCAGCGGTTGAAACTCAGGGGAGGATTGCTGTTTTATTTTCTCTTACCAAGAACAACTACAAACTAATAGCGACGAGCTTTGATCCCATCGCAGCTGAAGTCATTGCGTCCTCGGATGATGTTCCGGCAGTGAAACATCCCGCCGCAGCGAGAAGGGGCAAAACGCCCATTCCCGACACGGTCGATGGAATCCAAAAGCAGACTCAAGAAGTTTTTGAGGCTTGGCGCGCTGGGGACAAGGAAAGGTTTCAGGAACTTCTGGATGGGTTCGCGTTTGAAGATCCGACGGTGTGGGTCGGCGTTACTTTTGGGCCAAACGAGGGCGCGGCCCTTCTGCCGCAGTACGAAGTCAGCCTTGAGAAATTCAAGGAGCACATGGTTCGGGTTGCCGGATATTGGGAGAAGTCCATGACATCCGAGCTACATGTGGAAGCTTCGGTCACTCCAAACGCGCCAGAGGAAGCAGGACAGCCGGACGGCCCACCTGTGCCTCAGAAACCATTAAATATAGAGAATTTTCGTTTTTACGTGACGACAGGGCAAGTAGATCCAGGCGATTGGGTGTTCTCGTTTGTATACGCTGACGGAGCATTTCGTATCGTTGGCGGGACGCACACCTTCTGGAATGAGAATTGGCGCCGACAAAAGGATGAAGCCGTGGGTAGCCGCGTGATCACACGTGTTGTGAACCTGACGCCGACTGCTCCGGTCGATCGGTCGCAAGAGCCATTTATATACGAACAAGTGCGCGGGAAGATGCGCTACGAAAACGACGGTACCGGCACGCGCGAGGTATCGGCTCGAATGCGCGTTCAGACTCCGGCCGGCCTAGCCAAAGCGGGCCAGCTCGTTTTCGACTACAACGCCGCCAACGAAAGGATTGAAATTCGAAGTGTGAAGGTAACGAAGCCGGATGGCAAGGTGGTGACGGCGGGCGCGAACGCGGTGCAGGACTTGAGCGCCCCGGTAACGCAAGAGGCGCCCATGTACACCGATGCCCGGCAAAAACATGTGACCGTGCCAGGGCTAGCGGTGGGTGACCTCGTTGAATACGACGTTGTAATCACGACGTTCGAACCGTTGCTCGCCGGGCAGTTCTGGCAGACGTGGACCCTTGTCTCGAACGCGAGTTCGCTTGATGAGGTGGTGGAGCTGGACGTCCCGCGGGATCGCGCCCTGAAAATCAAGACTGCGACAGGAGTTGATTCCAGCGTGCGGGAGGAAGGAAATCGCCGCATCTATCATTGGGCCACATCCACGCTGCAGTATGCGAATCAGGCTGCCCTGACGAAAAATTTCAAATTCGATGTGAAAGCCATGCTCGAAGGTGTAAGGCCCCCACCTGCCCGGACGATCATGTTTTCGACTTTCCAGTCCTGGGAGGAAATCGGGACTTGGTATTCGAACCTGGAGCGTGAACGCAGAGTGCCGACGGCTGAAGTTCACAGCCAGGCTGACGAAATCGTGCGGGGGCAGAGCGGCGATATGGAAAAAGTTCGCGCGATGTACGAATGGGTTTCGCGCAATATCCGTTACGTGAGCCTTTCTTTCGGGGTGGGACGCTATCAGCCGCACTCCGCGGAGGAAGTTCTGCAAAACCGATACGGCGACTGCAAAGACAAAGCCACGCTTCTGGAAGCCTTGTTAGAGGCGGAAGGATTTCACGGAGTTCCGGTTCTGATTAATTCAAGGGCCGATATCGATACTGAGGTGCCGACACCGCTACAATTCGATCACGCATTTACGTTCGTGCGTTTGGATGGCCACGATTATTGGCTCGATCCGACAGTCGGAGTGGGTCCGTTTGGTTACTTGCTTCCGCAGTTGCGAGGGGAAAGCGCTTTGTTGGCGGCCGGCAATGGCAAGTCCGAGATGCGAAAGACGCCGCAGGATTTTCCTTATGCGGCGCTGTACCAACTCAATGTTGAAGGGTCGGCGAGCGAAAGCAAAGATCTCGACATGAAGCTAAGTCTCGATACGCGCGGTGACCTGGAAGTGCTGTTGCGGATCGGTTTCATGAGCATGTCGCCTTGGCAGTTGACG
>Ga0209624_10000445_pt1 | contig 36428 bp, 27 predicted proteins | sample JacPinW_OM2H0_O1_FD_188565 | JGI IMG/M metagenome (GOLD analysis project Ga0209624, IMG submission 188565) | Forest soil microbial communities from Algoma, Ontario, Canada - Jack Pine, Ontario site 1_JW_OM2H0_O1 (SPAdes) (version 2) | ecosystem: Environmental > Terrestrial > Soil > Boreal...
CGCCACGAGATCGGCGCCGTTGGGCTTGAAGTCGTAGACGGTGGCGTCGGCGCGTTCGAACCTAATGGGCAGGTTTTGCGGCGCGCGCTGGCGGGCGCGGGCGAGCATCGGCTCGGAAATGTCGAGCCCCAAGACGTCGCCGCCAGGACTGACCCGGGCGGCGAAGTCGATCGTCGTCGCGCCGCAGCCGCAGCCGACGTCGATCACACGATCGCCGGGCTTCGGCGCCGCCGCGACGATGAGCTGGTCGGAAACCGGGCGCAGAACCTGATCCTGATGTTCCTGGTAATCGGTCCATCGCGGTCCGGCGACGGAAGTCCAATATTCGGCCTGCGCGGCGTTGTCGGCGTGGACTTGCGCAGCGGACATGAACTTTCCTTTTGTCGCGTGATGCGAGGCTTGCCACTTGAGCTAGGTTTTCGCCGTGGCGCAATGAAGAAGGGTTTATTGACCCTGCGACCCCGGCTCCCATCGGGGATCGCCAGATTGTCCGACGGCCTCGACGAGGGCGCTCAGCCGCGCCACGACCGCGGCGTAGCTCGACAGCGACTGGAATTGGGTCACGATGAGAGAGAAGGCGGCGACAAGAGTCGAGAAGGCGACCGCCGACTGAGTAATGACGCCGAACTCGATCTTCCTTTCGATAAAGGCCGGAGCAATGATGAGGGCCGGGATAATCTGGATCATCCAATTGTAGCCGGTGGTGAAGAAACCAACATTGCGGTTGATCGAGGTGATCTTGCGAAAATTGGTGACGAGGTCGTCGAGCCTATCGAGCAACAGAGCCATTTGCGAGTCCTCGTCTCGCGCGATCATAATGGCTTCCGCGTTGTTTCGGACAGAGATGAGTCCGGAGCGGAAGCTCGCTTCCCTGTCCAACTGGTCGTAGTTCAGTCTGATCAGCGGGCGCCCAAACAGAAAGGTGAAGAGCGAGCCGCCCGCCGCGTAGAGCACGGCGACGCCAAACAGGGGCGGGCTGATGGTCCACAAAACCCCCGAGAAAGCCACGATCGTAAAGGCGCTGTTGAGCGCCATGAGCGCGAAGGAAAGCGTCGTGACGGTGAAGGCCCGAACGTCTTCGGAGATGCGCTGGTCGGGATTGGCGATCGCTTCCGAGGCGTTGAGGCGTTGATAGGTTCCGTCGGCAAGATAGCGGCGCAAGATTCCTCTAGTCATGGTGTCGCGCCACAGAAGCCCGAGTCGCTCCTCGCCGAACCGAGCGATCACGGCGACAATGGTCAAAGCGGCAAAAACGCCAATGTAGAAGAAAGCCTGCCGGACAAAGCCGGGCATATCGCGATCGGCAATCGCGGTCATGAAATTCCGCCCGACAAAGCTGTTGATGACGTTGAGCGCGTTCGAGGCGCAGAGCAGCAGGATCAACGCAGCGAAGATGAGCTTGGCCTTCCAACCAACTTCGGATCGCGCAAAAGTCCTAACCGCCCGGACAAAACGAATTCCGGTCGTCTTCAGCGGAATGGCCTGCGCGTCCATGAGCTATGTTTGGAGGTGTCTTTGACAGAGTTCGTTGATCCCCCGCGGGGGTGCCTACCGACCCTACTCTCCCGTTCGGATCACAACCAGCCCGGCCAAGCCAAGATAGATTGTCCGGGGAGTTCGTCGAAGGTGCTAGCGCTGTTGTCTAAATGTCATGACGCGAGCACAATCTAAGTGAAAAGGCGCGTTCACGTGCTTGAGAACTTCCTTGCGGGCGACGGCCTGAGATATGAACCGGGACTGCTTGTCGCCGGTTCAAACGACCATCGGACGCATGTTTGGCTGGATTAGCTTGAAGACAACGGGAGGTTTTAATGGCCAAGGCATCATCGAAAGCCGAAAGCACCCTGTCGAAAAGCGAAAGTGCGCTCATCGACGCGTACTGGCGGGCCGCCAACTATCTGTCCGTTGGTCAGATTTACCTGTTCGACAATCCCCTGCTGCGCGAGCCTCTCAAAGAAGACCACATCAAGCCGCGTCTCCTGGGGCACTGGGGCACGACGCCTGGCCTCAATTTCATCTACGCGCACCTCAATCGGCTGATCAAGAAACACGATTTGGACATGATCTACATCACTGGTCCCGGCCATGGTGGCCCGGGGCTGGTCGCCAACACCTATCTCGAAGGCACATACAGCGAAGTCTATCCTGGCATCTCGCAGGATGTGGAGGGCATGAAGCGGCTCTTCACCCAGTTCTCGTTCCCCGGCGGAATCCCGAGCCACGTGGCGCCTGAGACGCCCGGCTCAATCCATGAGGGCGGCGAGCTCGGCTATTCGCTTTCGCACGCCTTCGGCGCCGCTTTTGACAATCCGGACCTCATCGTGACCGCGGTCGTCGGTGATGGCGAAGCGGAGACCGGGCCGCTGGCGACGAGCTGGCATTCGAACAAGTTTCTGAACCCCGTGCGCGATGGCGCCGTGCTGCCGATCCTGCATCTCAACGGCTACAAGATCGCCAATCCGACAGTGCTGGCGCGCATCCCGCACGAAGAGCTCGACCATCTATTGCGGGGCTACGGCTACGCGCCTCATTTCGTCGAAGGCGACGACCCGGCGGTCATGCACGAGCTCATGGCGACCACGCTAGAAACGGTGATCGGCGAGATCCGAAACATCCAGGCGGACGCGCGGAAGAACGGATTCAAGAAGCGCCCGATCTGGCCGATGATCGTGATGCGCACACCGAAGGGCTGGACCTGTCCCAAAGAGATCGACGGCAAGCGGGAGGAGGGCTACTGGCGCTCGCACCAGGTGCCGATGAGCGTCATGCGCGGGAATCCCGGTCATGTGCGCATCCTCGAGACATGGATGAAAAGCTATCGCCCTGAGGAGCTGTTCGACGAGAAGGGCAAGCTCAAGAGCGAACTCGCCGCGCTTGCGCCGGAGGGCGCGCGTCGCATGAGCGCCAATCCGCACGCCAACGGCGGCCTGCTCTTGCACGATCTGAAGCTTCCAAACTTCCGCGACTATAAGGTTAAAGTGTCGTCGCCCGGTTCAGTGAACGCGGAAGCGACACAGGTTATGGGGCAGTTCCTGCGCGATGTCATGAAGCTCAATCTCGAGGCAAAGAACTTTCGCCTGTTCAGCCCGGACGAGAACAATTCCAATCGCTGGCAGGACGTGCTCGAGGTCACGAATCGCGCCTGGGTCGCCGAGACCTTGTCATATGACGACCATCTCTCGCCCGACGGACGGGTGATGGAGATGCTGAGCGAGCACCAGTGTCAGGGTTGGCTCGAAGGCTATCTCTTGACCGGCCGGCACGGCTTCTTCTCTTGCTACGAAGCTTTCATTCACATCATTGATGCGATGTTCAACCAGCATGCGAAATGGCTGAAGGTTTGCAACGAGATCAAGTGGCGACGGCCCATCGCCTCGCTCAACTATCTCTTGTCGAGCCACGTCTGGCGGCAGGACCACAATGGGTTTTCCCATCAGGATCCCGGCTTTATCGACCATGTGCTCAACAAGAAGGCGGAGGTGGTGCGAGTCTATCTGCCGCCGGACGCGAACTGTCTTCTGTCCGTCACGGATCATTGTCTGCGCAGCCGCAACTACGTGAATGTCATCGTCGCGGGCAAACAACCGGCGCCGCAATGGCTGACGATGGAGCAGGCGGTCAGGCACTGCGAAGCGGGCTTAGGCATCTGGCCTTGGGCGAGCAACGACCGCGGCGGCGAGCCGGATGTCGTCATGGCCTGTTGCGGCGACGTGCCGACGCTGGAGACCCTGGCTGCCGTCAAACTCCTGCGCCAGCACGCACCTGAACTCAAAATAAGGGTGGTGAACGTCGTCGATCTGGCCACGCTGCAGTCGCCAAGCGAGCATCCGCACGGCATTTCCGATCGTGACTTCGACGCGCTCTTCACGGTCGACAAGCCGATTATCTTTGCTTTCCACGGCTATCCATGGCTCATCCACCGCCTGACGTATCGACGGGCGGGGCACGACAACATTCATGTGCGCGGCTATAAGGAAGAGGGCACGACGACCACGCCCTTCGATATGTGCGTCATCAACGACCTCGATCGTTTCCATCTGGTCGGCGATGTCGTCGACCGCGTGCCGAAGCTCGGCGAGCGCGCCGCTTACGCCAAGCAGGAAATTCGCGACCGGCTGATCGATCATCGCGAATATATCCGCCGCTATGGCGACGACATGCCCGAGGTCAAGAACTGGACCTGGAGCGGCGAGAGCGCGGGCAAGGGGCGGCCTCGACCGAGGGTGATAACGTCTAAGCGTCGCCAGAGCGTCACAACCGATGGCTAACAATAGCCCTTTTTGGCGGGAGGGCCTGGCCAATGAACGACGTGCATGAACGCAACCGAGCGGCGCAGGCGACGCCCGTCCAGGCTGCGCCCGACGCCGCGGCGCTGCTCAAGAGCTACGCGATCAGCGCCGCCTTGTTCTCTGGCTCGCCCGACGCCCTGTACGAACGGCACCTGAAATACGACAACATCGTTGAGCCCGAGACGGCGAATACGCGAGAGCGCTACAAGGCCGCCGCGCGCGCGGTAAGAGACATTCTTTCGGACCGTTGGCTGCGCACCCACAAGACCTATGCGCGCGAGAATCCGAAGCGGATTTATTACATCTCGATTGAATTTCTCATCGGCCGTTCGCTCGGCAACAACGTCATGAATCTGCTGCTCGATCCAATCGTCGGACCGAGTTTCAAAGGCGATGGCCGCGAGTGGTGGGAGATCCTGCACGAGGAGCCAGACGCTGGCTTGGGCAATGGCGGTCTGGGCCGTCTCGCCGCCTGCTTCCTCGACTCGATGGCCACGATGCAGCTGCCCGCGATGGGCTATGGCCTGCGCTATGAGCACGGCATCTTTCAGCAGAAAATTCGCAATGGCTGGCAGGAGGAGCGCCCGGACAACTGGCTTGCCCATCCAGATCCTTGGGAGATCGTGCGTCCGGCGGAAAGCGTTTCGGTGACGTTCGGCTGCTCGTTTGAATTGCGCGAAGGCAAGCTGCGGATGCTTCCGAACAGGCCCTCGACGCTTATCGGCGTCCCCTATGATCGACCCGTGGTCGGCTACGGCGGCAAGACGGTCAACACGCTCCGTTTGTGGAGCGCGACTGCGACGGACTCGTTCGATTTTCAGCGGTTCAGCGGCGGCGATTTCGTTGCCGCGATTGCTGAGGCGCTCAACGCCGAGTCGCTTACCCGCGTTCTCTATCCGGACGACCATACGCCTCAGGGCCGCGAACTGCGGCTTATGCAGGAATATTTTCTCGTCGCCTGTTCGCTGGCCGACGCCATCCGCAGATTTCGGGAATCGAATTCCGATTGGCGCCTTCTGCCGGAGAAGGCAGCCATTCAGCTCAATGACACGCACCCGACCCTCGCCGTTCCGGAACTCATGCGCATCTTGCTCGACGAAGCGCATCTGGGCTGGGACGAAGCGTGGGATATCACGCGCGCCACGCTCGCCTACACCAACCACACTCTGCTTCCTGAGGCGCTGGAGCGTTGGCCGGTCGACTGGATGCGCCTCCTCATCCCGCGCCAACTCGAGATCATCTTTGAGATCAACCGCCGGCTGCTCGACGACATTCGTGCGCGGTATCCGGATGACGCCGGACGCGCCGCGCACGTGAGCCTCGTCGAGGAGGGTCAGACGCAACACGTCCGCATGGCGCACTTGGCAATCGTAGGCTCCCACAGCACGAATGGCGTTGCGGCGATCCACTCTGAGCTCTTGCGCAAGACGACGGTGAAGGACCTCGCCGAGGTGTTTCCCGACCGCTTCAACAACAAGACCAACGGGGTCACCCCAAGACGCTGGCTCAAGCTGGCCAATCCCTGGCTCTCCACCGCGATTTCGGGCGCGATCGGCGACGGCTGGATCACGGATCTTGCTGAGCTGCAAAAGCTTCGCCCCTTGGCGAAGGATGCCGCATTCCTTTCAAGCGTTCAGAAGGCCCAGCACGAGTGCAAGGCGCGTTTCGCCGACTGGGTCAAAAGACACACGGACGTCACCGTCGATCCGCACACCATTTTCGATTGCCAGATCAAGCGCATCCACGAGTACAAGCGTCAGCTCCTCAATGCTTTGCGCATCGTCATTCTCTACCAGCGTCTGCGCGAGAACCCGGGCCTCGATATCCCGCCGCGCACGTTCTTCTTCGCCGGCAAGGCGGCGCCGGCCTATTATCTCGCGAAAGTCATCATCAAATTCATCAACAACCTGGCGCAAACGATCGACGCCGATCCGGCGATGCGTGGCAAGCTCAAGGTTGTGTTCCTGCCGGAATATAATGTCACGCTGGCTGAGCGCTGCATTCCCGCCGCCGATGTCTCGAACCAGATTTCGACCGCCGGCTACGAGGCGAGCGGCACCAGCAACATGAAGTTCATGATGAACGGCGCGCTGACCATCGGGACGCGCGACGGCGCCACGATCGAAATGGCCGAGGAGGCGGGAGAAGAGAATTTCTTCCTGTTCGGCCTCACAGCGCAGGAAGTCGCCAACAGCGAACCCTGGTACAGCCCCTATTGGCACTACGAAAACGAGCCGGAAACCCGGGAGGCGCTCGACCTGATCTTTTCAGATCACTTCAGTCCACACGAGCCTGGGATCTTCGAGCCGCTGCGTGGCGCTCTCCTCACCCACGGCGACCGCTTCATCCACTTGGCGGATCTTACCTCCTATCTTCATGCCGACGGGAAGCTCTGCGAACTCCACTGCAAGCGAAACGAATGGACTGAGAAGGTCATTCTCAACCTTGCCGGTTCGGGCAAGTTCTCAAGTGATCGCACGATCGGGCAATATGCGCAGGAGATCTGGGGCGTAAAACCGTGTCCGGTGAAATAGCCTCGCCCACGCATCGTCAAAACGGCGCGCTCTGTCGGCTCATCGCCGACCGCAGCGCGCCGGCTCTGATCAGCTCTTGGGAGCGGCAGGAGCGTGGCGCATAGTGCGCATATGTTCGGCCGAGGCCCTGGCTCTCTCTCGGCTCGTGTTGCCGCTGTGGCGCAAATGGCTTCTGTGAGAGCCGCCCCCGCCGGCGTGGGCTGTCCCCGTTGCGGACTGCGCCATGGCGGCCAGCGGCGAAAGGGCGATGACGGTGCCAAGGCCGATCGCGACAAACGTGTTCTTCATTGAAGTCCTCCCAAAACGATTGGTTGAGCTTTACCTCCTCACTCTGGCCAGCGAGCAATGAATTGCCGATGAACGTAAGCCCTCAGCCCGCCGCCGATGACCACCGCGGTCTTGCCCTCGAGCCCCTCCGGGACGCGCTCCTCCTGATCGGTCCGCAACGGCGGCGCGCGATCCGAGGGCCTAGTCGGCGAAAATACGCGGCGATAAACGCCAATAAACGCTAGTAAACGTTAGTAAATTAGCTAGCGTTTACTAGCGTTTATTTTTTCGAATCGAGACTTTTCAATAGGTTACCGCCGATTCAAATAAAAATTTTCTTCCCTTCTCTCAAGCTCCGCGCAAAACGCCTCAAGGCGAACCCGTCGCTCCCCTTTCACTGCCCTTCGGGTTGGCCAAGCGGCGGACCTTGAGTCCGTCGAATAGAAATGTATAACATGGCTTTAGGAATTCAGCAATATTGGGCGCGAAAAAATTTGAAGGTGTTTCGCGCTGTCCCAGCCGACCGGCGCTCCTCAGCTTGAAGCTATTCCGGCGCGACGTCGCCGACCGTCGCCGCGGTCGGAACGGTCCGCTGGGCGCACTGGCCGACGCCGATCAAAACGCCGTTGTGGAGCAGCGACGCGTATCCGCCCGAGATGCTCGTCCCGGTGCGCGCAAGGTTTGAAACTATGAGCGACCAGCCTGTGTTATTCCGCGGCAGCAAGGTCACGCCGCCGGCAGAGTTCGCGGTCATCAGCCAGACCGGGCGCGAGCCGGCCTGACTCACAACGGACTTGCCGTGCCCGAAATACGAAGTCTCGACAAACGTCGACACCGGCGAGCCATCGGCGCCTATGGTGTTTGGAGCGAATGACCAGGCGCTTCGGTTGCCGTCAGTCTCCGTAACCCGGCAGATTATGTCGGCATTGTAGTCATGCGCCTCCGCTGACCCGGTGAGCGCCAGCAGGGCGGCGAGGGCAAGCATTTTCAACATTGTCAGCCTCCAGTCTCCTGGTCAAATAACAATATCATAGTGTGTAACTCCATGCAAGCGACAAACAACAAGAAGAGCGGTTGATTTGGCTCTCGTTGGCCGTCGGCGCTCGCCTGCGCGCCGCGATCACAGGAGAGCGAGAGCGACGTTTCTTAGGCGCTTGGGGAAGCGGGCCGACGGTCGCGCCGGGCTTTTTCGTTTGGGCGCCCGCGATTTGCAGTCTCCTCGTTTTACGCTACCGGAGCGATATTTGGGAGGCGGGCAAACAGCCCGCGCCAGGAGATCGAAAGGACTTCGTGAAAATCTTAAGACTTTCGGCGGCGCTTGCCGCCCTGATCCTCACCGCCTCGACGACTTGCGCCGCCGTGATCGACCTCAGCAACGCTCTGGGGCCGTCAGGTCGTTACTCTAGTCAGGCGTATTACCAGGGTATGCTTGGCGGTCAGCCGATGACCGCTGCTCAGCACGCCTATGCCGAACAGGAAGACCAGTTGCGTCTGCTGGGCTTTCTGTCGGAATTGGGCGGCGACATCGCGCTTGGCCAAATCTTCTACCACATAGCGTATGGCATAACCCCGCCTCCGCCTCCGTCTGCACTGGACTTGGCCAGTGGGGGCAGTGACCTTCGCCCTCCTTCCCGCAGCGGGGGAAGTGACCTTCGCCCTCCTTCCATCACGCCAGGCGGCCTCGTCACTGGCGCTTACGACGTGGACTATGCGGGCGCCGGCCTGACCCTGACGACCACCGTCAACACCGGCGTAGGCCCGGCCACTGCCGTACCGGAGGCGTCAACCTGGGCGATGATGCTGATCGGTTTCGCGGGCCTTGGCCTTGCCGTCTATCGGCCGACACGGAGACGCGCCGCGGGCCTGACGGGCTAGCGTCTAATATCCCTCGCGGGCCAGGGGATCAGCGGCCCACTGGGGATTGGCTTGCGCAACAATGCTGCGTCTTCTCAAAATAGCTTATGCTCAGGCGTCCAGGCGGCGCGCGAGGACCAACGTTAGGCGTTCTTCGTTTCCCCGCTGAGTTTCGTTCCGGCAAGTCTCGCCATCAACCAGACTCCGGGGATTGTCCGTTTATTCCCGTCGCTCAGCATTTTTTTAGGTCGGGCCCGGCCATCCACGCCGGGCCGTGACGGCGCCGGCTCAGCCGCGGGAAGCCCAATCCTTGTAGCGTTTGAGATTGTCTTCATTAGGCGGATAAAGACCCGGCAGCTTCGCTCCGTTCGTGACTTCATCCATGATCCAAGTCTCCAGGCGCTCCTGCTCCGGAGCGACGCGGACCACGTCCTCGACCAGGGCGGCCGGGATCAGCACCGCGCCGTCGTCGTCCACGACTATGAGATCGTCGGGATAGACGCTGACGCCGCCGCACCCGATCGGCTCCTGCCAATTGACAAAGGTGAGGCTGGCCACAGAGGGCGGGGCGGCTGCGCCCTGGCACCAGACAGCGAGGCCGGTCTTGAGAACGCCCGCCATGTCGCGCACCACCCCGTCGGTGACGAGGCCGGCGACGCCGCGCTCCTTTATCCGCGCGCACAAGATGTCGCCGAAGATGCCCGCATCCGTGACGCCCATGGCGTCGGCCACCGCGATGCAGCCAGGGGGCATCTCCTCAATCGCCGCTCGCGTCGAGCGCGGGGAAGACCAGGAAGCAGGCGTTGCAAGATCCTCACGCGCCGGAATGAAGCGTAAGGTGAACGCGCGCCCAACCGTGCGCGGCTGTCCGGGGCGAATTGGGCGCGTTCCTTTCATCCAAACCCGGCGCAATCCATGCTTGAGCAGAACTGTGGTGATTGTCGCTGTAGACACGGGTCTCAGCGCATCCATGATGTCGCTTAGCTCACTCATGCTTCCTCCGGTTCGGAAGGGCGCGGGCGAAGACGAGGCTTGTCCTCGGCGGCGTCCGCATCTCGCGTAGGACTTATTCGAATGTGCAACGATTATCGATTGCTGACCAATGCGGCTCAGCTCTTCGACGGCTTCTCCGAGACCAGAATCAAAATTCGCCTTTCAGAGGGCGCGCCCAATATCGAGGCGCGCAAGGATATCAAAATCACCGACACAGCGCCGATCGTCCGCGCGATTGATGATGAGGCGGAGACGGGCGACCTGGTGCAGCGGCGCTGGAGCTGGCCCGGGCAGAACGGCAAGCCGGTCTACAACTTCCGCTCGGAAGGCCGCGAATTCGCTTCGGGGCGCTGCCTGATCCCCGCCGATGGCTTTTACGAGTTCACCGATCCGGCCGACAAAAAGAAGAAGCGGAAGGACAAGTGGCTGTTCACCAAGACCGGCGAGCCGTGGTTCTGCATCGCCGGAATTTGGCGGACCGATAACCAAGTCGGCGAGGCTTTTACGATGTTGACGATGCCGCCCGGCCCCGACATCGCGCCCTATCACGATCGGCAGATCGCGATTCTCGATCGCGCGGATTGGGCTACCTGGCTTGATCCCTCAGTCTCGGCCAAGGCGATCCTGAAGCCGCTGCCTGCAGGCAGCCTCGCCGTCGTACAGGTGGCCTAAAAGCGCCGGTCGCGCCCTTTCGCGTAAGCGCACATGAGCAACAGAATGAGCCACCCGGCGGCCCCTGCGAACATGATCGTCACTTCGGTTTCCTCTTGAACCCGGTTGCGTGGTCAGCGTCGGAAGGACGGATCCGTTCCGTCACATCCGCTCGGCGATTTTGAAGACGAGCCAGCCGAGAGCGGCGAAGCTCACGCCCCAAAAAAGCATCACGACGACCATCGCTAAGCCTTCCTCTTTTTACAGGATGATTGCGACTTTATCGCGCGATGGCAAGTAACAAATTGTTAACGGCAAATCGGCGGTTGAAGTTCATCATCCCGTTCTCACGAGTGATTGTAGGCCCCCGGCCGGCGCCGCGCCGTGACGCCGCTCACAGTGCGTTAACCAAATGGAAGCAAGGCGTCTGGCGCGGCGTTCGTGCGCGCGTCGCAGGAAAAGCGTCGCGCGTCCCGCGAATATCGTTGCGACCGGCCAGATAATACGCAGAAACTGTCCGTCCTAACGGAAGATTAACCTTGAGCCCCTAATGCGTTGATACCCATGGGGTCCCATGCTATCCCACGCTATCCCGTCCGCCGACCGCGCTCCCGCGCTGTCGCCTAAAGCCGCAATGCGGCGAGGGCGGGCTTGCTCGCGCGGCGAAGGGCTGTCTGGTGGATCGATTTCTTTCGAATTTCACCCACCGCTTCGACGCCAAGGGGCGGATCTCGATCCCCGCCTCGTTCCGTCAGGTGCTGACGAAGGACGGGTTCGCCGGCGTTTACGCCTATCCGTCGCTGGACGCGCCGGCGCTCGATTGCGGCGGCAACGCGCTGATTGCCGAAATCGATTCGCTGCTTCAAACGATGCCGCCTTATTCACAGGCCCGCGATGCTTTCGCGACCGCGCTTCTGGGCATGAGCGAGGTCTTGCGCCCCGACGCCGAGGGCCGGGTCTTTTTCGAGGAACGGCTCAAGACGGCGTTAGGGCTCGGCTCCGAGGCGGTGTTCGTGGGGCAGGGGCACAAGTTCCAGATCTGGGAGCCGACGCGCTTTCAGGCCCATCTCGAACAAGCGCGGGAGCGGGTGCGGCGCTTGCGGGCGGAACGCGACGCGCTTGCCCCGTCAGGGGCCTCCGGATGAGTCGAGCCGAGCCCGCGGAGCTCGGCCACGTTCCTGTTCTGCTTGCGGAGGCCTTGGGGGCGCTCGAGCCCCGCGCGGACGGCGTCTATGTCGATGGCACGTTCGGCGGCGGAGGCTACGCGCGCGCGCTCCTCGATCGTGGCGCGCGCGTGATCGGGCTCGATCGCGATCCCACGGCCATTCGGGCCGGCGAAGCGCTGAAGGCTTCGTCCGACGGTCGGCTCGAGCTTGTCGAGGCGCGCTTTAGCGAGCTCGTCGAGGTCATGAAGCGCATCGGCGTCGACGCGGTGGATGGGGTTGTGCTCGACATCGGCGTTTCATCGATGCAGCTCGACGAGGCCGCGCGCGGCTTCTCGTTCCGCTTCGATGCGCCCCTCGATATGCGGATGGGAGGAAGCGGCCGTTCGGCCGCCGACATTCTGCGCGACGAGGACGAAGCGACGATCGCCGACATTCTGTTCCATTACGGCGAGGAGCGCGCCGCCCGTCGAATCGCGCGCGCGATCGTCGCCGACCGCGAGACAAAGCCATTCACCTCGACGCTGGAGCTCGCGGGCATGATTGCGCGGGTCGCGCCGGCGCGGCGCGGCGAGCTCACCCATCCTGCAACGCGCTCCTTTCAGGCTTTGCGCATCGCCGTCAACGACGAGCTCGGCGAACTCGCGCGCGGGCTCAGCGCCGCCGAGCGTTTGCTCAAATCGGGCGGCCGCCTCGCAATTGTGACGTTCCACTCACTCGAGGATCGGATCGTCAAGCAATTCTTCGCCAGCCGCTCGGGCCGCGGACGCGCTGCCTCACGCCGCTTGCCCGGCGAACCGGCCGAGGCCGAGCCGACATTCGAGGTTTCGCGCGGTCAGCCGATCGAAGCGGGCGAGGCGGAGATAAGCGCAAATCCGCGCGCGCGCTCGGCGAAATTGCGTTTTGGCGTCCGCTTGAGCGCGCCGCCCCGGGGGCGGGACGAAGGCATTGAGGCGCTGGCGCGACTGCCGGCGCGGAGGGGGAGATAAGTCTGATGTGGCGTATCATGCATGCGTTCGCCATCGCCGCTCTGATCGGGTCGGCGGCTTACGTCTACGGCGTCAAGTACCGCACGATCTATGCGTCCGAGCAGCTGGTGAAGACGCGCCATCTCATCAACAAGGAGAAGGACGCGATCAATCTCCTGCGCGCCGAATATGCGCATCTCGCGAGGCCCGACCGCGTGCAGAGCCTCGCCGACTCGAAGCTCGGCCTGCAACCGTTGGCTTTAAGCCAGATTGCGACCGTCAACGAGTTGCCTGACGCGCAGCCCAAGAGCGATTCGATCGGCCGTACGCTCGAATCGCTCGGATTTACCGCCGACAATTCGACGCCGGCCGTCACCGCCTCAGTCTCGACTCCGCCGGTTAGGTGAGAAATGGCCGAGAACCCAACCGACTCCAATGCGCACCCCGAGAGGCTCGCGCGGCCACGCCTCAACCTCCTGGACGCCTTGGCCGACGCTGGGATCGCATGGCTCAGGCGCTATCTGCCGAAGAATTTCGGCGTCGATTTGGACCCGCCGGGCGCACGACTCCCGCAGCCTGCGGGCGCAACCAAAGCAAAGCTCAGGGCCTTCGCGCGCCAGCTTCTTTCGACCCGGCTCGACCGCTCGAGCGCGCGGGTGCGCACCATCGCGCTTGGGCTATTCGTGGCCTACGCCGGGCTCGGCGTGAAGCTGCTCGCGCTTGGGCTCTCGCACGATCCGCCGCAGACCTTGAAGACAGCCGCCGATGACGCGGTCTCCGGCGCGAGGCCGGATTTATTGGACCGGAACGGTGAGATCCTCGCCAGCGACGTCAAGACCATGTCGGTGTTCGCCGAGCCGAATCGCATCATCGACCTAGACGAGGCGGTCGAACTGATCACCGCTGTGCTTCCCGATGTCGATGCGAAGGAACTGCGGGAGCGGTTGGCTTCGAAAAAGGGCTTCATCTGGGTCAAGCGGCAGATCACGCCGAAGGAGCAGGCGGAAATCTTTCACCTCGGCCTGCCCGGCGTCGGCTTTCTTCCGGAGAACAAGCGCGTCTATCCCAATGGTCCGATTGGCGCCCACGTGATCGGGTTCGTCGACAAGGACAACGTCGGCATCGCCGGCATGGAAAAATATCTCGACCAGCAAAGCCTGACCGATCCCCATGTCGCAGGGTTCACGGTCGATCCGGACAGCCTGAAGCCAGTTCGCTTGTCGCTCGATCTTAGGGCGACGCATGCGCTGCGCGACGAACTGGTCGACGGAATGGATCGCTTCCACGCCAAAGCGGCGGCGGGCATGGTCGTCGATGTCAACACCGGCGAAGTGCTGGCGCTCGAATCTCTGCCCGACTTCGATCCCAACGACCCGGGTGACGTGCGCGATCCGACCAAGATCAACCGGATCAACGTCGGCGTCTACGAAATGGGCTCGACCTTCAAGGCCCTTTCGCTCGCGATGGCGCTCGAGTCCGGCAAGGTCAATCTCGGTTCGCACGTGGACGCGCGCGACAGCTTGCGCTACGGGCGGTTCACGATTCACGATTTTCACGCCACCCATCGCGTGCTGACGGTGCCCGAAGTGTTCACCCATTCCTCGAACATCGGCGCCGCGCGGCTGGCGCTGATGGTCGGCGTCGAGGGTCATAAAGCGTTCCTGAAAAAGATGGGTCAGCTCGACCGATTGCGCACCGAGCTGCCGGAGAGCGCCGAGCCTTTGGTGCCCAGGCATTGGTCGCTTCTCAACACCATGACCATCGCTTTCGGCCAGGGCCTCAATGTCGCGCCCATTCAGGCGGTGATGGCGGTGTGCGCGCTGGCCAACGGCGGCGAGATGATGACGCCGACCTTTCTGCCGCGCAGCGTAGAGGACGCAGCGAAGGTCAGCCATCGCGTTATCAGCGAACAGACTTCCGAATCCATGCGCTATCTGATGCGCTCCAACGCGACGCACGGGTCCGCAAGTTTCGCCAACATTCCCGGCTATTACGTCGGCGGCAAAACGGGAACCGCCGACAAGATCATCCACGGGCGCTATTCGCAGAACAAGGTCTTCACCACCTTCATGGCGATCACTCCGGCGGACAAGCCAAAATATCTTTATCTGACAATCTACGACGATCCGCAGGCCGCACCCGAGGATCACGGATTCCACACCGCCGCCTATAACGCCGGACGCGTCGCCGGCGCGCTTATCCGCCGGGTCGAACCGCTCGAAGGCGTGCCACCGATGAAGGAGGCGCCAATGCAGCCGTTCCCCATTATCGCCCGACTGGGGTATGGAGCCGACGCCGACAAGACCGGCAAGGAGTGAGCTCAAGGGCGATGAGACGGCTTGGCGACATCCTCGAGCTCAAGGACGCCGATCGCGCGCTCGCGTCGCGAGCCATTGCGGGGCTGGCGTTCGACAGCCGAAAGACGGCGCCGGGCGATATTTTCTTTGCGCTGTCCGGGGCGAAGGACGACGGCCTCAAGCACGTCGGCGAAGCGATGGCGAAGGGCGCCGCCGCGATTGTCGCCGAGCGTTGGGCGGAGACCCCGAACGCGGCTTTCGTCAAGGTCGCCGACGCCCGCGCCGCGCTCGCTCACGCTGCCGCGCGCTTCTATCCACGCCAGCCGGAAACTATTGTCGCGGTCACCGGCACCAGCGGAAAGACTTCGGTCGCGGCCTTTGTTCGCCAGATCTGGCAGGCGCTTGGGCGAGAGGCTGCGTCCATCGGGACAATCGGCGTCGTGTCGAGACCGCTGACGGTTTATGGATCGCTGACGACGCCGGATCCGATCGCGCTGCACGAGCTTCTCGACCGGCTCGCCGCAAACGGCGTCACGAACCTCGCGATCGAGGCCTCCTCGCATGGTCTCGACCAGAAGCGGCTGGACGGCGTGCGCCTTGCAGCGGGCGCGTTCACGAATCTGACGCGCGACCACATGGACTATCATGCGACCGTCGAAGACTATCTGGCCGCCAAGCTCAGGCTCTTCCGGGGCCTTCTGCCGGACGGCGCTCCGGCCGTGATCGACGCCGACAGCGCCATCGCGCCGCGCGTGATCGCCGCAGCGCGGGCGCGCGGGCTGCGGGTCATTACGGTCGGGGTGCAGGGCGAGACGATCCGCCTGAACTCCGCCGCGCGCGACGGACTGTTCTCGGCGATCGATCTTCAGTTCGGTGGCCGAAGCTTTCGCGTAGACTTTCCGCTGGCCGGAGATTTTCAGATCTCCAACGCGCTGGTCGCCGCCGGCCTTTGCATCGTGACCGGCAGCGAAGCCGACGCGGTGTTTGGGGCGCTGCAGGCGGTGGAAGGCGCGCCGGGGCGTCTTGAGCGCATCGGCGACATCAATGGCGCCAGTGTCTTCGTCGACTACGCGCATAAGCCCGACGCGCTCGAGAAGGCGATCGCGGCGCTCAGGCCGTTCGTGCCTGGCCGTCTCGTCCTGGTGTTCGGCTGCGGTGGCGACCGCGACCCGGGCAAGCGGCCGATCATGGGCGAAATCGCCGCGCGTTGCGCCGACGTGACGATCGTGACCGACGACAATCCTCGCTCGGAGAATCCTGCGGCGATCCGCAAACAGATCCTCGCTGCTGCGCCTTTGGCGATCGAGATCGGCGACCGGGCGGCGGCCATTCGCGCTGGGATCGCGATGCTTCTCGGCGGCGATGCGCTTTTGATCGCCGGCAAGGGTCACGAAACGGGGCAGATCGTCGGCGACAAGACGCTGCCGTTCTCCGACGCCGATGAGGCGCGCGCGGCGCTCAAGGAGGCGGCGTGACTGCGCTGTGGACCCAAGCCGAGCTGAGCCCAGCGCTCGGCGCCGTCCCCAGCGCGCCGCTGAGCATGAGCGTCACGGGCGTCTCGATCGATAGCCGTACGCTTGAGTCTGGCGACCTTTTCTTCGCCATCCGGGGCGATGCGCATGACGGGCACGATCACGTCGCGCGCGCTTTCGAGGCCGGCGCGGCAGCGGCGGTCGTGTCGCGTGAGCGCGCGCCGCAACTTGCCCCGCTCGGTCCGGTATTCGCGGTCGAAGACACCCTGAACGCAATGGAGCGGTTGGGCGTCGCTGCTCGCGCGCGCGCAACCGCAAAGATCGTCGCGGTGACCGGTTCGGTCGGCAAGACGACGGCCAAGGAGATGCTGCGCGCCATGCTGACGGCCTGCGGCGTACCGCACGCCTCGGCCGCTTCCTACAACAATCATTGGGGCGTGCCGCTGACGCTCGCGCGAATGCCGGCCAACGCCCGGTTCGGCGTGTTCGAGATGGGCATGAATCACGCCGGTGAAATCGCGCCGCTCACCCGCATGGCCCGGCCGCATGTAGCTCTTGTGACGACGATCGCTCCTGTCCACATCGAATATCTCGGCTCGATCGAAGCGATCGCCGACGCGAAGGCTGAGATCTTCCTCGGCCTCGAGCCTCACGGAACTGCAGTCTTGAATCGCGACGCTCCGCAGTTTGAGCGGCTGAACAAAGCCGCGATCGCGCGCGGCGCGCGGGCCATGAGCTTTGGTCGCGGCGCCGATTGCGACGCGCAGCTTCTCGCGGTCGAGGCGATCGACAGCGGCTCGCGCGTAAAGGCGCGCGTTCTCGCCCACGAATTGGGGTTCGAACTTGGCGCGCCTGGAGCCCACATGGCGGAAAACGCGCTCGGCGCGCTGCTGGCGGCGGACACGCTTGGCGCCGACATGCACGCATGCGCCCAGGCGCTCCGGGGCTTCTCGCCGCAAAAGGGCAGGGGCGAGCGTTTCTTGCTGCCAACGGCTGATGGTCCGGTGACCATCATCGATGAAAGCTATAACGCCAATCCCACTTCGATGCGCGCGGCGCTGGCGCTGCTTGCTGCGGCCAAGCCCGGACCCAACGGACGCCGCATCGCGGTCATCGGCGACATGCTCGAGCTTGGGCCGAAGGCGGCGGTAATGCACGCCGAACTCGCCGCGGACCTCAGCGCCAATAACGTGGATCTCCTGTTCGGCGCAGGACCGCTCACGCGCGCGCTTTATGAGGCGGCGCCCGCGTCAATGCGGGCCGTTTGGACCGAACGCTCAAGCGACTTGACCGACGAAGTCGCCCGCGTCCTGCGGGGCGGCGACATCGCGATGGTCAAAGGTTCGAACGGCAGCCGCATGGGTCCGCTTGTCGCGGCGCTGCGCGACCGCTTCGCTCATCGGCCAGGAGGCTAGGGCATGCTGACCTGGCTGGCGGAGCTCCCGGGCGCTTTCCACCTGTTCCGATACCTCACTTTCCGGACACTTGGCGCGGCGGGAACCGGGCTTTTTCTCGTCTTCTTCTTCGGTCCGACGATCATTTCCGCGTTGCGTCTGAAACAGGGCAAGGGGCAGCCGATCCGCCCCGATGGACCGGCCTCGCATCTTCTCAGCAAAAAAGGCACGCCGACCATGGGCGGGCTGATGATCCTGTTCGGCCTTTTTGTCTCCGCTCTGCTGTGGGCGAATCTCGAAAGCCCGTATGTGTGGATCGTGCTGTTCGTTACTGCGGGCTTCGCCGTAATCGGCTTCTACGACGATTATCTGAAGGTGACGAAGCAGTCGGACCGCGGCTTCTCGGGCCGCGCGCGCCTTTTCGGCGAATATGTCATCGCGGCGCTCGCCTGCTATGCGCTGATGCGGGTCGGCGCCAACGGCGCGACTGAGCTTGCGGTGCCGTTCGTGAGCGGCTTCGTATTCGATTTCGGCTGGGCGTTCCTGCTGTTCGGTCCGTTCGTCATTGTCGCTTTCGGCAATGCGGTCAACCTGACCGACGGGCTTGACGGTCTCGCGATCGTGCCGGTGATGATCGCCGCCGCGACGCTGGGGCTCATCGCCTACATCGCCGGCAATGTGCTCTACTCGCATTACCTTCTGATCAATCACGTGCCCTTCGCCGGCGACCTCATGGTGGTCTGCGGCGCGTTGATTGGCGCTGGCGTTGGATTCCTGTGGTTCAACGCGCCCCCGGCTCAGATTTTCATGGGCGACACGGGATCGCTGGCGCTCGGCGGCCTGCTCGGCGCGACGGCGGTGGCGGTCAAGCATGAGATCGTGCTTGCCGTGATCGGCGGGCTATTCGTGATGGAGGCTGCGTCGGTGGTCGTGCAGGTGGTGTCATTCAAGCTCACCGGCAGGCGCGTGTTTCGCATGGCGCCCATTCATCACCATTTCGAACAGCTCGGCTGGTCGGAGCCGCAAATCGTCATGCGCTTCTGGATCATCGCCTTCGTGCTCGCGATGGTCGGCCTCGCCTCGCTGAAACTGAGGTGACGATGACGCCGGTCGAGACCCTGCGCGGACAGAGCGTCGCCCTCTTCGGCCTCGGCGGGTCGGGGCTGTCGACGGCGCGGGCGCTGGTCGCCGGCGGCGCCGAGGTGGCTGCCTGGGACGATAGCGCGACGGCTCGGGAGCGTGCGGCCGCAGCAGGCATTGCACTCGTTGATCTAACTGATGCTGATTGGCGCGGCTTTCGGGTGTTCGTGCTCGCGCCCGGCGTGCCGCTGACCCATCCGAAGCCGCATTGGACCGTCAACCTTGCGGACGAGGCCGGCGTTCCGATCATCGGCGATATCGAGCTCTTTGTGCGCGAGCGTGGTGTCAGGGCGCCGGACGCGCCGTTCGTCGCCATCACCGGCACCAACGGCAAATCGACAACCACGACGCTCATCGCCCATGTGCTCAAGGAGGCCGGGCGCGAAGTGGCGATGGGCGGCAATATAGGTGTGCCAGTTCTCGATCTGCCGCCACCCGCCGCAGGGCGCACGCATGTTGTCGAGTGTTCGTCCTATCAGATCGATCTCGCGCCCTCGCTTAGCCCCAGCGTGGGACTGCTGATCAACATCACCCCTGATCATCTCGATCGGCATGGCGATCTCGGCCGCTACGCCGCGATCAAGGAGCGGCTCGTGGCGCAGGCCGAAATCGCATTGGTCGGCGTCGACGATGAGCCCTGCCGGGCCATCTACGCCCGGTTGAAGGCGCGCGCCAGCGCGCCGCGCCTCATCGCGGTCTCGGGAGCAGAATCTCCACTCGCCGATGTTTGGATCAGCGAGCACCGCGTGATGGCCCGAGGGGAGGCAGCGCCTGCGGCCGATCTTGCGGGCGCGCGCGCCCTTCGCGGCGCCCATAATGGACAGAATGCGGCATTCGCCTACGCGGCCGCCAGGGCGCTCGGCGTCGAGCGCGATCGCATCGCGCTTGCGTTCGAAACATTCCCCGGCCTCGCTCACCGCATGGAAGAGGTCGGCCGGCTTGGCCGAGTGCTGTTCATCAACGACTCGAAAGCGACCAACGCTGACGCCGCCGAGAAGGCGCTGCTGTCGTTCCACGATATTCACTGGATTCTCGGCGGTAGGCCGAAGGCGGGCGGAGTGGAGCCGCTGCGCTCACTTTTTCCCCGCGTCGCCAAGGCCTACTTGATCGGCGAGGCGAGCGATGAATTCGCGCGCACGCTCACCGGCGCTGTCCCGTTCGAACGCTACGGGACTCTGAGTGCGGCTATCGAGGCGGCGGCTGAGGATGCGGCGCGGTCGCCAGCGCGCGAGCCCGCGGTGTTGCTCTCACCCGCCTGCGCGTCGTTCGATCAATTTACAAATTTCGAGGCGCGCGGCGACGCCTTTCGATCGCACGTCGCGAAATGGCTTGCTGAGCGCGCGACGGGCGGAGCGCGCGTGCAAACGGGGAGATAGAGCTCATGGTTTCGAGAGTGGAACGCGGCCCCGTTGCGGATTGGATGCGGACCGCCGACCGGTGGCTCATCGGGTCGTTCGTGGCGCTGATGGTGATCGGCCTGGTGATGGCGCTAGCCGCGAGTCCGCCGGTCGCGGAGCGGCTCAATCTTTCGACTTTCCACTTCGTCAACCGCCAGGCCTTGCTGCTGCTGCCGACGGCGGCGCTGATGATTGCGACCTCATTTCTCTCGCCACGGCACGTGCGGCGCGCGGCGTTGCTGACGTTCGCCGTGTCGTTCGCGCTCATCATTCTCGCGCTCATGTTCGGCGCCGAGGTCAAAGGGGCGAGGCGCTGGATCTTCGGCCTCCAGCCGTCGGAGTTCATCAAGCCGGCGTTCGTCGTTCTTGCCGCCTGGGCCTTCACCGAAGGCGGGCGCACCGGGCCGACCGCGATTCCGGCGAAGCTCCTATCTTTCCTGCTGCTGCCGATCGCCCTTGTGCCGCTCATTCTCGAGCCCGACTTCGGTCAGACGATGCTGGTCGCGGTGGTGTGGACGGCGCTTTTCTTCTTGGCCGGTCTGCATTGGTTCTGGGTGGTCGCCATCGGCGGAATGGGCATGGCCGGCGGGTTCGCCGTTTTCAAACTGTCGCCGCACGTGCACGAGCGCGTTCTGCGCTTTCTCGATCCAGACTCGACGGGCGGCTTGGTCGACACGTTTCAGGTCGACACCGCGTTGCAGAGCATTCTCTCCGGCGGCTGGCTTGGACGGGGCCCTGGCGAGGGCGTCTACAAGCGCATCCTGCCCGATGCGCACACCGACTTCGTTTTCGCCGTGACCGGCGAAGAATTTGGCATGATCGCATGCATGGCGCTGATCGCGTTCTTCGCCTTCATCGTCCTGCGCGCGCTGACGCTCGCGGCGCGCAACCCAGATCCGTTCTGCCGGCTCGCGGCCGCTGGGCTCACGGTCATGTTTGGAGTGCAGAGCTGGATCAACATAGCGGTCAACTTGCGCGCGATGCCGGCCAAGGGAATGACCTTGCCGTTCATCTCCTACGGCGGCTCCTCTCTGCTTGCGCTCGGCCTCGGCATGGGTTTTCTCATCGCGACGACACGCAAACGGCCGGCCGCTGATCTCGACCATCCCGCGGCGACGGAGGGATGAGCTCGGCGCGCTCGATTTTGCTCGCGGCGGGCGGCACGGGCGGACATCTCTTTCCCGCCGCGGCGCTGGCCACTGCGCTCGCCAAACGGGGCGCCGAAGTCGAGCTGGCGACCGACAGCCGGGCGCTCAAATACGGCGGGGATTTTCCCGCGCGCGCAATCCACGCCTTTCCCGCCGCCACAACCACGGCGTCCGGCGCCCTCGCTAAGGCACGCGCCTCGCTGACCTTGGGCGCGGGCCTCGCGGCCGCCGCCGTGAAGCTCAGCCGCATTAAGCCGCGCGCGGTGGTTGGGTTTGGCGGATATCCGACCGTGCCGCCGCTTCTTGCCGCCTGGCTCCTCAGAATCCCAACCGTCCTGCATGAGCAGAATGCGGTGATGGGACGCGCCAATCATTTCTTAAGCCCACGCGTCAACCTTGTCGCTTGCGGCTTTCCCGGCTTGAAGGGCGTCGATCAGGCCAAAGCGCGCGTGACCGGCAATCCGGTTCGGCCATCGGTCATCGCCGCGGCTGGGGTCCGTTATCCGGAATATGTCGGGCAGCGGCTGAACCTCCTCGTGACGGGCGGCTCGCAGGGAGCCCGCGTTATGGCGGATGTCGTTCCCGCAGCGCTCGCGCTGATGAACCCGGACGAGCGCCAATGGATCCGTCTCACTCAACAGGCGCGCGGCGAGGACAGCGCTCGTGTTGCGGCGGCATGCGCGCGAATGAACTTTCCGGTCGAGATCGCGGAATTCTTCCCTGATTTACCGGCGCGGATCGCCGCCGCTCATCTCGTCATCGGCCGCGCCGGCGCTTCGACCGTCTCTGAGCTCGCGGTCATTGGAAGGGCGTCTGTCCTGGTGCCATTTCCACATGCGCTCGATCAGGATCAGGTCGCCAACGCGGCGGCGCTCGCCAAGTCAGGCGGCGCGATTGTCCTGCCGCAGAACGAGTTCACGCCCGAACATCTGGCCGCGATCCTGCGAGACGCGCTCGCGGCCCCGGCCAAGCTCGAGGCTGCGGCGGCGGCGGCGAAATCGGTCGGCGTGCCGGACGCTGCCGAGCGCCTCGCTGATCTTGTGCTTGAGATTGCCCGGCCTGCGTAGTCCGCGAGTTCAATTGCCGCGATTTCAAAGCGCACGCCAACTGGGTCCAGGATTGGATGCTACGGGACCGCCACCCGTCACATTGGTCCCGTTCATCTCCCAGACCGAGGCCTGACCGTTGGCGTTCTGCCACAGAATGTCGGAATGGCCATCGTGGTTGAAGTCGCCAGTCCCGACCGCACTCCAACTCAGTCCAGGGTTGGATGCGATGGGGCCTCCGCCGATCACGTTGGTCCCACTCATTTCCCAGATTGCCGTCTGGCCGTTTGCGTTCCGCCACAAGATGTCGGAACGCGCGTCGTCGTTGAAGTCGCCGGTTCCGAGGGCTTGCCAACTGGACCCAGGATTGGGAGTCACGGGGCCGCCTCCGACTAAGGTGTTCCCGTTCATTTCCCAGATCGAGACCTGGCCGGTGCTCGTGTTCTGCCACAGGATGTCGCAATGGCCGTCGTCATTGAAATCGCCCATCCCGATCGCTTTCCAGCTTGGTCCTGGATTGGGGCTCACGGGCCCGCCCCCGATCAAGCTGTTCCCGCTCATTTCCCAGATCGAGGCCTGCCCGGTGTTCGCGTTCTGCCACAGAATGTCGGAATGGCCGTCGTCATTGAAATCGCCCGTTCCGATCGCTTTCCAAGCAGGCCCGGGATTGGGGCCGACCGGCCCTCCGCCGATCAACTTGTTCCCGCTCATCTCCCAGATAGAGACTTGGTCGGTGCTCGCGTTCTGCCACAGGATGTCGGAATGGCCGTCGTCATTGAAGTCGCCGGTCCCGGCCTCGATCCAACTCGGCCCGGGATTAGGGCTCACCGCCCCCCCGCCAATGATGTTCGACCCGCTCATGTCCCAAATCGACACCTGACCATTCGTGTTCTGCCACAGGATGTCGGAAGAACTCCCGGCGGCGTTGAAGCGGCGCGGCGGCGGGGGCGGTGGGGGCGGGGGTGGTGGCGGCGGCGGCGGCGAGGCGTTCGCCACTCCAAATCCAATAACGCTCAAGGCTTCAATGTCGAAGCTCGTCAACGTTGTCGCGGCGCTGGTGAACGGCAATCTTAAGGCGTCGTCAACAGGCAGATCCGTGAATAATGTTTGATCGAAAGTCGTGCTGAAATCCGCCAAGTTCGTATTGCCGCCGTCGACAGAGAAGTAGGCGAGCTGCCCGGACGTCCACTGGCGCTCTCCGGGCGACGAATAACGAAACAGATCCGCGACGTCGGGAAAGGACCCGCCTTGGGCGATGCTATTCCAGCCCAGCGCATGGGCGATTTCGGTCAGAGCCGCTGGCTCCCAGTCCACAGAAGAGCCTGCGTCCCCGATATTGAATCCGACGGAGCCGTCGATCGCGCCGCTGTCTCCACTAAAGACGCCGAGCGCTTTCTCCTCCGGGCGGCTGACGAAGAAAGTATTAGCGTCGCCCGGGAAAGCGGCGTTGCTCGTGGGTAACGACGCGACCGCGGTAATCTGGGCGCTCGAGGCCGCGTGGGCGACGAGCCAGCCTCTAAGCTCGGAATAACTGACCGCTGAAGAAGTCCCGCCCCCAAGTGAGAAGACACCGCTGCCCGTATTAGTCAAAATGTCCGACGGAGTATTATCAAACGTTCCCCAACCGTAACTGATATTCACATTATAGTTGCCTGGGAAATCCTGCTCGAAAACGCCTGCGGCAGCCTCCACCGCCGCGGTAAGCCCGGCCGGCGCGGAAGCAATACTGCTGTCTGGAACGAGAGTGATCTGCATCGCAGCCCCAATGTGTAGCGCGTCCGACACCTGCGGCCAGCCAGTGGCCAACCTCATAGGATCGCATAAATGTTTCGGGCGCGCGCGGCCAGCCAAGCCTAGTCACGTCGGGCTAAACGAGTGAGAGATGTCTCGCTGGCGCGATTTCCTTGCTCAGCGCGCTGACATCCGAGTGCTTCGCGACGGACAGATCGAGACGATCAAATGCTGGCGGCCGGCGTCAGTCCATCACCGCGTGCGCCGCCGCTTCGCGCGAAGCGGCTGTCGCGGTAGATTTCGGCGAGCGGATGAGCGCAAGCAGCGGGAAGGCGCAGAGCGAGATGAAAGTCATGAACAGGAAGCTGTTGGAATAGGCCATCATCGCCGCCTGTTGGGTAATCATCCCCTCAAGCATCGCCATGCTCGGAAGCCCATGTCCCCAAACCATCGAAGCGTTCGGCATTCTCAGCGCGTCGTTGAACGGCGTCGCGTGCTCGACCAGCTGGCTGTGAAACATGGTGGTCATACTGGTTAGACGCGCGATGACGACCGAGATGCCGACCGACGAGCCGATGTTGCGAATGAGCGTCCAGAGCGCGGCGCCCTCGGTGCGCAATTCACCCGGCAGGCTTGCGAAGGCGATCGTGTTGAGGGGGACGAAGATGAAGCCGAGGCCCAACCCTTGTGCGATCGAGTTGATCACGATCGTATTGGCCGGGACGTCGAGCGACCAACCGACCATGAGCCAGAGCGACCCCGCCGCGAGCACAAGGCCGATGAAGATCATGAGGCGAGGATCGACCCTGCCGCTCAGCCTGCCGACCAGGAACATCCCGACAAATGTGCCGATGCCGCGCGTGCCGAGCAGAAAGCCGCTCGACAGCACCGGGTAGCCGAGCAGGTTCTGAATGAACGGCGTCACCAGCGCCAAGCTCGCAAGCAGCATGATGCCAACCAGGAACATGAAGACAAGCGCAATCGAGAAATTCCAATCGCGAAAGATGCGCACGCTGATGAATGGCCGCGCGGATGTCAGGCAATCGGCAAGGAAGAAATAGAAGCCGACGACCGACAGGGCCGCCTCAATGATGATTTCGGGCGATTCGAACCAGCCGAGCTGCTCGCCGCGGTCGAGCATCATTTGCAAGGAGCCAATGCCGAGCGACAGGCTCAAGAAACCGAACCAAGAGAAGGGCACGTCGCGCCGCGTCGGCGTCTCGCTCATGAAGATCGAGAGGCCGGCGGTGGTGAGGATGCCGAATGGCAAATTGACGAAGAACACCCAGCGCCACGAATAAGAGTCCGTGAGCCAGCCGCCGAGCGTCGGACCCATGATCGGCCCGAGCATGACGCCCATGCCCCAGATCGCCATCGCCGAGCCGCGCTTGGCAGGCGGGAAGATGTCCAGCATCACCGCCTGGCTCAAGGGCACGAGCGCTGCGCCGAACACGCCCTGCAACAGCCGATAGGCGACCATCTGCTCGATCGAGAGCGCAATGCCGCACAGCATCGAGGCGACGGTGAAACCCGCGGTGCAAACGATGAAAAGCTTCTTGCGGCCGAAGCGCGTCGCCATCCAGCCGAGCGGCGAGGTCATGATCGCGGCGGCGACGATGTAGGACGTCAACACCCAGTTGATCTGATCCTGAGTCGTCGCAAGCGAGCCCTGCATATAGGGCAGGGCGACGTTGGCGATCGTCGTGTCGAGCGCCTGCATGATGGTCGCCATCATGATGCAGACGGTTAGCAGCCACTTGAGCGTCGGTGAGATCGTCTCGTAGAGCGTTGGGGCGGGCGCCTGCGCGTTCATCGGATGACGGCAGTCCTCGCCCCCAAGAGCGTGTCGACGTAACCGACGACCCACTGCTTGAGCCCTTCAAGCGTGCCCGCGAGCGTGCGCACCCGTCCCGTGTCGACGGTCAGATAGGTGCTCATGCCTGCTCTCAGGCCCGTCGTGTCATCCTTCGGGTCGAAGCAGAAGCGGAGCGGCACGCGCTGGACGACCTTGACCCAGTTGCCGCTGGCGTTCTGCGGCGGCAGAATCGCGAACTGAGCGCCGGTGCCGGGCGCGATCGAGCAGATCGTGCCTTTCCATTCCCGGTCGGGGAACGTGTCGACGCTTACCGTAGCGGGCAGGCCGACATGGACATAGGTCAGGTCCGATTCCTTCGGATTGGCGTCGACCCACAGGCCTGTATTGGCGACGACTGCGAACACCGGCTGGCCAGCCGCCGCAACGCGCCCGAGTTCGATCTCGGGCACCTGCGTCGCGACGCCGTCGATCGGCGCTAGCACCTTGGTGTTGCGCAGGTTGCGCTCCGCGTCGTCGACCGCGGCTTTCGCCTGCATATAGTCGGGGAACTGGTCGATCGTCGTATTCGGGCCGCCGCCGAGCTTCACCGTCACCGTGCCCTGCTGCCATTTGACGAATTCGAGGATTTGCTTGGCTTGAATAAGATTGGCCATCGAGGTGTCACGATCGGCGGCCGTGCCCGAGCGCGATATGGCGAGGTCGTTCTTTCGGTCGAAATCGGCTTGACGCACGCGCACCGCGTCCTCGCCCATTTTGATCTGGTCGATGTTGCTGACATACGTAGATTTGAGGTTGGAGAATTCGACCTTGGCGGCTTCGAGCTTGCCTTTCGCGAGCGCTAGGGCGATCTCATAAGGCTTGGGATCAATGTCGAAGAGCGGATCGCCGACCTTGACCTTCTGCCCCTCGACCACATGCACCGCCACGATCGCGCCGGTGACCTGAGGCGTGATGAGCGATTTGTCGGCGCCGACATAGGCGTTGTCGGTCGAGATATAGCGACCGCTGCTCAGCCACCAGCCGAACCCGAGCGCGAGCGCGATTAGCGGAATGACAACCAGCATGACGAACCGGCTTACGCCGCGCTTGCGCTTGACGACGATCGGCGTCTCCGCGGCTGGCGGAGGCGCTGGCGGCGCGGAGGGCGGAGACTGCGGGGTTGGCGCAGGCGTTCGCGCTGGCGTGAACTGGATGGGGTGCGACGGCGGCTGTCCCGATGGCGTTTGCGGCGCGGATTCGCGCGCCGCCGACGGCGGGACGGCGCCCTTCGGGGGCGTGAAAGGCAGCGGCGGCGCCGGCTGGAGCGCGCCTGGTGGATCATCCTCCTGCGCGGGATCGCGCCCGGAAGCGGGTTTCGGCATGGTCACTTTGGGTAGGCTCCCGGGCTCAATTCGGTCTTGAGATTGGCTTTTATGGTCGCGAGGCTGTCCTGCATCGCGCGGATGTCGTCTGCGTCGAGGCCCGCAAGCGCGCGTCCCATCAGATCCTCTGCGAGCGCTCCCAGCTCCTTCAACGCTGGCGCAGCTTTTTCAGTCAGATAAAGACGGTTGGCGCGCCGGTCGGTTGCATCGTCGCGTCGCTCGACGAGGCCGGCGACGGTGAGTTTGTCGAGCAGCCGCCCAACTGTGATCGGCGCGAGGTCGAGCGCCTCGGCCAGTTCGTTCTGCTTGGCGCCCTCGCAGCGCTGAAGGCGAGACAGCACCGCCCATTGCGCGCGGGTCGTGCCGAGTTCGCGGGCGCGCTGGTCGGAATAGGTCCGGAGCAGGCGGGCGACGTCATGGAGCGCAAAGCCCAGTTCGCGGGCGGGAGAAACGGTCCATTTCTGAGCAAGTGATAACATAAGCATGCTTATAATATAGTGAGTAGGCTTATGCAAGGGGTGCAGTGCAAAAAACACCCGACGCCGCCCACCGCCGCCGATCGGTTCGCCTCATATAAGGGCATAGAATTCCTGTGGAACTGTTGACGACGTTATCAAAGTCTATGGGATCTCAAGGAGACGCGGAGCGAGCGTTTCCTGTGCCTAAGCGCACGGCGGAAAAAGAGAATGTCGAACAATATATTGCATAACATCAGAAATGCACTTAAGCTTGCCCTTATGAACAACTCTGCGCTTCGGCCTGCCAAAACCACCGTGGTCCGGTTGCTGCGGGCAAAAAACGGCGAAGAAAAATTTTTCGCGATTTATCCCGCATAACCCATTGATAAGTCTCGATTCGGACGAGAGAATCCAAGGAAATCCAAGGAAATACAACACGTCTTTGCTGGGGTTTCGAGCCGAAACCGCGAGGCCCCAAGAAAATCCAAACGGGTCGATCGCACCGAGGTCGCGGCCCTATGCCGAGGAGGACGCGGCCGGCCTTAGCTTCCCCGATAGGTCGAATAGCTCCACGGCGAGACGAGGAGGGGCACGTGATAGTGCGCCTGCGGATCGGCGACGCCAAACCGGATCGGGATCACGTCGAGGAACGGCGGGTCGGCGAGTTCCGCGCGCCGACGCCGGAAATAGTCTCCGGCATGGAAGATGACCTCGAACTGGCCGGCGCGCGCTTGGTCAGCGCTAATCAGCGGCTTGTCGGTGCGGCCGTCGGCGTTGGTCACGACATCGACGATAAGCTTGCGGTCTGATCCGCCCGCCAACTCGTAAAGCTCCACTCGGACGCCCTCCGCCGGCCGGCCGCTGGTCACGTCGAGGACATGGGTCGTAACGCCGGCCAAATCCTGCTCCCTCAGCGCTTCAAACGCCCGCTAGCGGAGCGCGCCATCATCATTCTATCGCGACCGGCCGAGGGTCGGCGAATGCGCTCTACTTCATGCATGGTTGACATGGCAGCAGCGCCCTCCGTCGCAATTGCCAATTACTCGGACGCGTGAGAAGACTGCGCCGGCTCGCTTACGACTTTTGTATAAGTGACAGGGAGGTTGGGCCCGATGGACGACAGGGTCAAGGACCAATCCGACGAAACTGACGAATGGCTCGACGCGCTCGATTCGGTCGAAGCCTTTGAGGGAATCGGCAAGGTCGACGACATCCTGGACGCGGTTGTCGCGGCGGCTCGACGCAAGGGCGCAAAACTGCCGTTCGCGGCCAACACGGCTTACGTCAACACTATTCCGCCTGAAGGGCAGCCGCCCCATCCCGGCAACCGAAAGCTCGAGCAGCGCATCCGCCGCTATGTCCGTTGGAACGCCGCGGCGATGGTCGTCAAGGCGAACAAGGAGTCTTCCGAACTCGGCGGTCACATTGCGAGCTTCCAGTCGGCGGCGACCCTTTACGATACTGGGTTCATGCATTTCTGGCATGCCTGCAACGAGACGCATGGCGGCGACCTGATCTATTTCCAAGGCCATAGCTCGCCAGGCATCTACGCGCGGGCTTACCTTGAGGGCCGCCTGAGCGATGATCAGCTGGTGAACTTCCGCCAGGAAGTTGGGGGCAAGGGCTTGGCCTCCTATCCTCATCCCTGGCTGATGCCGGATTTCTGGCAGTTCCCAACCGTCTCGATGGGTCTCGGGCCCTTGATGGCGATCTATCAGGCCCGGTTTCTATTGTATCTGCACGGGCGAGGGCTCGCCGACACCGCGCCTCGGAAGGTCTGGGTGTTCTGCGGCGACGGCGAGATGGATGAGCCGGAATCGCTCGGGGCAATCTCCCTCGCCGGGCGCGAGAAACTCGACAACCTCATCTTCGTCATCAATTGCAACCTGCAGCGCCTGGACGGGCCGGTGCGCGGCAACGGCAAGATCGTCCAGGAGCTTGAGGCCGATTTTCGCGGCGCGGGCTGGAACGTCATCAAATGCTTATGGGGTTCGGGGTGGGACGCGCTGCTTGCCAAGGACACGGCCGGCAGGCTGCGTCAGCTCATGTTCGAATGTGTCGATGGCGAATACCAGGACTTCAAGTCGAAGGACGGCGCTTACATTCGCAAGAACTTCTTCGGCCGTTACCCTGAGACGGCGGCGATGGTCGAGGACTGGACGGATGCCGAAATCTGGGCGCTGACTCGGGGTGGGCACGATCCGGTCAAGGTCTACGCCGCCTATAAGGCCGCGGTCGAGCATAAGGGCCAGCCCACTGTCATCCTCGCCAAAACCGTCAAAGGTTATGGAATGGGCGCGGCCGGTGAAGGCCAGATGATCGCCCATCAGGCCAAGAAGCTCGGCCACGACGCGCTCAAGGCCTTCCGAGACCGGTTCCAAATCCCCGTCTCAGATACCGATCTCGATACCGTTCCCTTCCTGCGCTTCGCCGAGGACAGCGAGGAAATGAACTATCTGCACGAGCGGCGCGCGGCGCTCGGCGGCTATTTGCCGGCCCGCCGGCGCAAGAGCGAGCCGCTGGTCGTTCCTCCGCTTTCCACTTTCGATGCGCTCTTGAAAGCAACGGCGGAAGGGCGGGAAATATCGACCACAATGGCCTTCGTCCGGATTCTGACCGCTCTCTTGCGTGACAAGAATCTTGGGTCGCATGTGGTCCCGATCGTCCCCGACGAAAGCCGCACCTTCGGCATGGAGGGTCTGTTTCGGCAGGTCGGGATTTTCAGCCAGGTCGGCCAGCTTTATCGGCCGCAGGACGCCGACCAGCTCATGTATTACCGCGAGGATCCGAAAGGGCAGATCCTTCAGGAGGGCATCAACGAGCCGGGGGCGATGGCTTCGTTCATCGCCGCGGGCACATCCTATTCGACGTCGAATGTGCCGATGATACCCTTCTACATCTACTATTCGATGTTCGGGTTCCAACGTGTCGGCGATCTCGCCTGGGCGGCGGGCGACATGCGGACGCGCGGCTTTTTGATCGGCGGGACGTCGGGCCGCACTACGCTCAATGGCGAAGGCCTGCAGCACGAGGATGGCCACAGCCATATTCTAGCGTCGACCATCCCGAATTGCGTCACCTACGACCCCACTTACGCCTACGAACTGGCGGTGATCGTGCACGCAGGCCTGAACCGAATGCTGGTCGATCAGGACGATGTCTTTTATTACATCACGACCCTGAACGAGAATTATCCCCATCCGGCCATGCCGGAAGGGGCGGAGGAGGGCATCCTCAAGGGCGCCTACAAGCTGCGGGACGTCAAAGCCGACCAGCCGGGCCTCCACGTGCGCCTCATGGGCGCGGGCGCGATCCTGCGCGAGGTCGAAGCGGCGGCCGAGATGCTGGCGAGCGAGCACGGCGTCAGCTCCGAGATCTGGAGCGTCACCAGCTTCACCGAGTTGCGCCGCGAGGGCCTCGATGTCGAGCGCTGGAATCTGCTGCATCCTGAAGCGGACGCCAAGGTCCCGTACATCACCCAAGCTTTGGCGAGCGGGAAGGGGCCCGTCATCGCGTCGACGGACTACATAAAGGCGCTCCCGGACGGAATTCGCCCATACGTGCCCGCGCGCTACAAGTCGCTCGGAACCGATGGCTTCGGACGCTCCGACTATCGCCGTCGCCTGCGTTCGTTCTTTGAAGTTGACCGCTACCACGTCACGGTCGCGAGTTTAAAGGCGCTCGCGGAAGAACAATTACTCCCCACCCGGCGCGTGGCCGAGGCGATCGCCAAATACGGCATCGATCCGGAGGGGCCGAACCCGGCGCGAAGCTGAAATCTCGGCATCCGTAAACAATCTACTCGCTGTGGAGAGCGCCGGTGGCGAAAGTCGACGTGAAGGTTCCCGATATCGGCGACTTCCAGGACGTGCCGGTCATTGAGGTGCTGGTGAAGCCCGGCGACGTCGTCAAGGCGGAGCAGTCGCTCATCACGCTCGAGTCGGACAAGGCGTCGATGGACGTGCCCTCACCCGTGGACGGCGCCGTTGCCGAGGTTCTGGCGAAGGTCGGAGACAAGGTCTCGATGGGTTCGCTCATCGCGCGCATCGACTCTGCGGAGGGCGGGACGCCGAAGGACGAAGCTGCTGCCGCCAAAGCCGCCGCCCCGGGGAAAGCCCCTGCTGCGCCCGCAAAGGCTACCTCCCCAGAGAAGGCCTCCGCCGCTCCCGCTCCCAAGGCTGGCGCGCCGGTGGCCCCCGCCAAGGCGGCGACGATCGACATCACAATTCCGGACATCGGCGACTTCAAGGACGTGCCGGTTATTGAGATCCTGGTGAAGGCCGGCGACGCGGTCGAGGCGGAGCAGCCTATCGTGGCGCTCGAATCCGACAAGGCGAGCATGGACGTGCCGTCCCCGGCGGCCGGCAAGATCACGGAAATCGTCGTCAAGGTCGGCGACAAGGTGTCGATGGGCTCGCTGGTTGCGAAGCTCGACGCCGGCGGACAGGCGGGGCAGATCGCCTCTGACCAGGAGGGCGAGGCGGATGCGAAGGAAGAAGAGGACGCGGCCGAAGCGCCGAACACCTCGCCCGTTGCGCCGCGGGATCTGCCGCCCCGGCCGCCCAACGCAGCTGGGCCCGCGATCGCCGATTTTTCCGGGGTCTACGCCGGTCCCGCGGTTCGGCGGTTGGGCCGTGAACTCGGCCTGGATCTGAATCTGATCAAGGGGACGGGCGAAAAGGGCCGCATCACCCGAGAGGATTTGAAAGCGGCGCTGTCCAAGGGCGTCGCTGCGCCCGCGGGAGGGGGCGGCGCGCTGCCTGCGGTGCCGCAGGTCGACTTCGCCAAATTCGGTCCGATCGAGACGGTTCCGTTCTCGCGCATCAAGAAGATTTCCGGCCCACGGCTGCATGCTTCCTGGGTCAACATTCCGCATGTCACTCATGCGGATGAAGCGGACATCACCGATCTCGACGCCTTCCGAAAGGCGCTCGACGAAGACGCGAAGAAAGACAAGTCAAAGCCTTACCGCGTATCGTTGCTGCCGCTTCTCATGCGGGCTGCGGTCGCGTCTCTGAAAGCCTTCCCGACTTTCAACGCCGCTCTCGCGCCCGCGGGCGACTCTCTGATTTTGCGCCGCTATTGGCATATTGGCGTCGCGGTCGACACGCCCGATGGGCTGGTGGTCGCGGTGGTCAAGGACGTCGACCAAAAAGGCGTCATAGACCTTTCGCGCGAGCTTGGCGCTCTCTCGGAAAAGGCGCGCGCCGGCAAGCTCGCGCCTACCGAAATGCAGGGGGCGACCTTCACCATCTCGTCGCTCGGGGGCATCGGGGGGACCGCCTTCACCCCGATCGTCAACGCGCCCGAAGTCGCGATTCTCGGCGTCGTGCGCTCGAAGATGGCTCCGGTTTGGGATGGAATGGCGTTTCAGCCTCGTCTCATGCTGCCGCTATGCCTATCTTACGATCACAGGGTGATCGACGGCGCTGCGGCCGCTCGCTTCATGCGCCGTCTCGCCGGCCTCTTGGAGGACATGCGGCGCATTATCTTATGACCGCAGCCCGACAGAGAGACAGGCATGGCGAAAGAAATCCGGCTCCCCGACATCGGCGACTTCAAGGATGTGCCGATCATCGAAATCCTGGTCGCGCCCGGGCAGAGCGTCCGCAAGGACGAGACGATCCTGACGCTCGAAAGCGACAAGGCGAGTATGGACGTGCCGGCGCCAGAGGATGGGGTGATCGGCGAGATTCACGTCAAGGTCGGCGATAAGCTCAGCCAGGGGGACCTGCTCGCGACCTATTCGGCCGGCGGAGAGACGAAGCAGGCCACAGCGCCGCAGACGCCCAAAGCCGCGCCTACCAATGGCGCCCAAGGCGGCGGCGTCGAAATCCAGGAGCCCGCTCCCAAGGCCGCCGCGCCAGCGGGTCCACCGCCGAAGCCCGCCGCCGACCCTGGCGGGCAAGCTGATTTCGAGGCCGACATCCTGGTTTTGGGCGCCGGTCCCGGCGGCTACACCGCAGCCTTCCGCGCCGCGGATCTGGGGCAGAACGTCGTTCTGGTCGACTCGCGACCGACGCTTGGCGGCGTTTGCCTCAACGTCGGCTGCATCCCGTCCAAGGCGCTGCTGCATGTCGCCAAGGTCATCGATGACGCCAAGGCGATGGGTTTGCACGGCGTCAGCTTTGGCGCGCCGACCTTCGACTCCGCGGCCATTCGCGGCTGGAAGGATGGCGTGGTCAAGCGCCTGACGGGCGGCCTCACCGGCCTTGCGAAACAGCGCAAGGTCAAGACGGTGATCGGGGAGGGCAAGTTCACCTCGGCCAACACGCTGCGGGTCGAAACGGCGGAGGGCGCGCGGGTCGTGCGCTTCAACAAGGCGATCATCGCCGCCGGCTCCGAGCCAGCTGCGCCCGGATTCATCCCGGCTGACCCGCGCATCTGGGATTCGACCGGGGCGCTCGAGATCAATTTCATCCCCAAGCGCATGCTGGTCCTCGGCGGAGGGATCATCGGGCTCGAGATGGCGACGGTCTACCAGGCGCTGGGCGCCGGCATCACCGTGATCGAGATGATGGACCAGCTGATGCCGGGCGCCGATCCGGACATCGTCGCCCCGCTCGCGAAGCGCGTTGGCAAGCTCTACGACAAGATCCTGCTGAAGACGAAGGTGACCGCCGTCAAGGCGGAGCCGGACGGGCTTAAGGTGACTTATGAAGGTGCCGACGGTTCGAGCACCCAGACGTTCGACGCGATCCTGGTCTCGGTCGGGCGGCGTCCGAACGGCGCGCACATTGGCGCGGCGGCCGCAGGCGTCGCTGTCGACGAACGCGGCTATATCGCGGTCGACCGGCAGATGCGCACCAATGTGCCGCATATCTTCGCCATCGGCGACATCGTGGGACAGCCGATGCTGGCGCATAAAGCGACGCATGAGGCCAAGGTCGCCGCGGAAGTGGCGAGCGGACACAAATCCTCGTTTGACGCCAAGGCGATACCCTCGGTCGCTTACACCGATCCGGAAGTCGCCTGGGCGGGCGTGACGGAGACGGAAGCCAAGGCGAAGGGGATCAAATACGGCAAGGCGGTCTTTCCTTGGGCCGCGAGCGGACGCTCGCTGTCGCTCGGCCGCGACGAGGGTCTGACCAAGACCCTGTGGGACGAAGAGACCCAGCGTCTCATCGGTTGCGGCATCGTCGGCCCCAACGCAGGCGACCTCATCTCCGAGGCGGCGCTGGCGATCGAGATGGGCGCCGAAGCCGAAGACATCGGCCTCACCGTCCATCCGCACCCGACGCTCTCGGAGACCTTCGCCATGTCGGCCGAGGCCTTCGCCGGCATGCTGACCGACCTCTATATGCCGAAGAAGAAGTAGCGCCAGAGCGAGCGAGGCGCGACCGGTGAGAATCTTCTTCTTCGGGCTGGGCTATTGCGCCAGACGCCTCATTCAGCGCGAGCGCTGGATCGAGGCGAGCGGAACGGCGCGGACGGCCGAAGCCGTCGGCGCTCTGCGTTGCGAGGGTATTCAGGCCTATCAGTTCGACGGCGCCGATGCGGACCCGGGGCTTGAAGAGGCGCTTGGGAAGGCCGAGGCGATCGTCGTTTCGATCCCGCCGCGCGACGGGGCAGGGGCGGCGCTTGAGCGCTTCGGGGCCGCGATTGCCGGCGCGCCGGGGCTCCGGCGGATCGTCTATTATTCGACCATCGGCGTTTACGGCGACCACGGCGGCGCGTGGGTCGACGAGACAAGCGCGACGCTGACCCGCACGGCGCGCGGACTGGCCCGGCTCGAGGACGAGGCCCGCTGGACGGCCGCGGCGAGGAAACGGGGGGCGGAAGCGGACATCCTGCGCCTCGCCGGCATCTATGGGCCGGGCCGCAATGCGCTGGTCAACCTGCGGCGGGGCGAGGCGCGGCGGATCGTCAAGCAGGGCCAGGTTTTCAACCGCGCCCATGTTCACGATATTGCTAAAATATCTGGCCTCGCGCTCATGCGCGGCCTTAAGGGCCAGATCTGGAATGTCGCCGACGACGAGCCTGCGCCGCCGCAGGACGTGATCGCCTATGCGGCTGGTCTGCTTGGGCTTGAGCCACCGCCCGAGGAGCCTTTCGAGGGGGCTGCGCTCTCACCCATGGCGCGGGAGTTCTACGCGGACAACAAGCGGGTTTCGATCGCCAAGGCCAAAGCCGAGCTGGGGTTTAAGCCCGCCTATCCGACCTATCGCGAAGGGCTCAAGGCTCTGGCCGCGATGGGCGAGTCAGCTTAAAGCGGCGCTACGAGCCGCCCACCGGGCAGACAAGCGTTAATAAACGCCAATAAACGCTAATAAACGTTAGTAAAAATGCTAGCGTTTACTAGCGTTTATTTTTCGGGAATCAGCTTTTTCAATGGGTTACGGCCGATTCAAATAAAAAATCTCCCCAGCCTCATCTCCTGCGCGGAATGTCCCATCGGGTCGATTGTCGCAAACGCCGTTCCTTTTCGTTTCTCGCCACGGGGCGGCTG
>Ga0209624_10000446_pt1 | contig 36373 bp, 37 predicted proteins | sample JacPinW_OM2H0_O1_FD_188565 | JGI IMG/M metagenome (GOLD analysis project Ga0209624, IMG submission 188565) | Forest soil microbial communities from Algoma, Ontario, Canada - Jack Pine, Ontario site 1_JW_OM2H0_O1 (SPAdes) (version 2) | ecosystem: Environmental > Terrestrial > Soil > Boreal...
GGCGGCGGCCGAATAAAGATATGCCGGCGACCGCGCTCGCCAAATAAGCTAGGCGAAATCTGGATGGCCTCGTGGGGCCGAGGAAACGTTCATGGACTGGGATAAGCTGCGCGTCTTCCAGGCGGCCGCCGACGCTGGGTCGTTCACCCATGCCGGCGAGACGCTGGGTCTCAGCCAGTCGGCGATAAGTCGTCAGGTCGGGGCGTTGGAGGCTGACCTTGGCGCGCCGCTATTTCATCGCCACGCGCGCGGTCTCATTCTGACCGAACAGGGCGAAATGCTGCTCGGCGCCGTGCGCGACGTCGTTCTCAAACTCGACGCTGTGCGAAGCCGACTCATCGACAGCCGGGAGAAGCCGCACGGCGAATTGCGGGTCACGACGACATTGGGCCTCGGCGCCAACTGGCTAGCCCCGCGGCTCGGCGAGTTCGTGGATCTCTATCCGGAGATCAAGCTTCAATTGCTGTTGTCGGACGATGACCTCGACCTCGGGATGCGCGAAGCGGACGTCGCGCTCAGGCTGCGCGAACCGATCCAGCCGGACTTGATTCGGCGGCGGCTATTCACCGTGCATTTCCACGCTTACGCGTCAGCCGACTACCTTAAACGGCACCCGCAACCACGCAAGGTTGAGGATCTCGATCAACACCATCTGGTCGCTTTCGGCGCGCCGACGGCGACCCATTTCCTGTACGATCTCAACTCGCTTCTGAACCTGGGACGCGACCCCAAGAGCCCGCGCACGGCGCAGATTACGGTCAACAATCTGGCGGCGATGACACATGCCGTCGAACATGGCGTCGGCATCGCCGTCTTACCCGACTATTGCGTGCAGCCAGAATCGGGGCTCGTGCGCTTGCTGCCGCAGGTGGACATGCCGGAGATGGACTGCTTCCTGGTCTACACCGAGGAGCTCAAGAACGTCGCACGGGTTCATGCCTTTCGCGACTTTCTCGTAAGCACTGCGCAGCGCTGGCGCTACTGAGCGCGTCAAGACGGCACGCTCGGCCGATCCGTCTTAGAATAACCGATCCCTCCAGGTCTTCGGCGTCTTCTCATTTATGATCTCGAGATCGATATGATACTTGAAGTCGCGAGTTCCGCGCCTCCTGATCGCCTCGACCATGCTCGCCAAACCCGTGTCGAGATCGACCGACGTCTTGTACTGCAGCAGCTTTCTCGCCTTGTCGGACGAGCACGACGCGTGCTCAACTTCCTGCGGTCGCCCCTTCATGAAGATGGGGTCGAGATTGAACTGTAACTGATTGGCGATCCGCTCGGCGAGCTCGATGATCGTGATCGTTTCCTCGTCCGGGCCGATATTGATGATCTCGCCAACGACGTTGTCGCGGAACGCCATCTCCTTCAAGCAATAGAGACAGTCGTCGATGAACGAAAAGCACCGCTTCTGCTTGCCGTTCCCATAAATGATGGGCTGGCGTCCTTGCAGCATTAAATTGATCATGATCGACGCCACGTTGCGGAACGGATCGTCCCATTTCTGCCGGGGACCGATAATGTTGTGGGGCACCGCGATCACATATTCGACGCCATGTACGGTGCATAGATTGCGCAGAATGTCCTCGGCGGCGAGCTTGCCGATTCCGTAGGGGTCCTGCGGCTTCGGCGTCTGCTCCTCCCTGAAAGGCGGCTTGAGCGCGCCATAGCGCGCCATCGAAGAGCAGAAGACGACTCGCTTCGCGCAATTGGCGACCGCTGCGGAGAAAATCGCCACCGAGGCGCCGACTATGTTCTGCGTCACGAAGTGAGGCGAGAAAACCGACAGGCCCTCGTATGCCGTCGCGGCGCAATGATAATAGATGTCGCAGCCTTCCGACACCTTTTGGATGTGATTGAAGTCGTTGCAGTCGAACTGGTGGAAATCAACTTTCGATGGGACATTGTCGAGTTCCCCGCCGATGAGGTTATCGACCCCCACAACATGATGCCCTTCGGCAATCATCGCGTCAGCCAAATGGCTGCCGAGAAAGCCCGCGACCCCCGTAACGAACACCTTCATCGTTGACCCTTTTCCTGTTTCAACACTGTTTCACGCAGCAATCTATGCTCAAAACGAAAGCGTGGCTTTTGCTTCCCGGTGTTCCGACCCTCCTCGGTTGCCGAGAAAGCGTTGCTTACTAATCAGCGCGTTGCAAAAAGACTTTCGTAGCCGGTCCCTGAGTGGCTCGCATGAACCCGGGCATTCCCGTTTCGCCGCTCAGGCCGGCCCACCATCCGCTGAGGCCGATCGTGAACGAGCGCCACGAGTGAAAGCGAAGCAGAAGTTCCAAGGTCTCCAATAGCGCGACGCCCGCGAACAGAGGCCAAGCCGCGGGGTATCGCTTTTTGGCGAGGATCACCCGATTCCGCTCGGAAAGGTAAATGCTGAACCGCGACCGCTTTGGACGCGGTCCCCCAGAACCTGAGGTCGAGCCGGCCACATGGTGGACGACCGAGTCGTGCGCATAGCCCAGCCGGAACTTTCCGCGGCGCAGCGACCATTCGGTGTCCTCGTGATAGACGAAAAAGTCCTCATCCATCACGCCGATAGCCTTGATGTAATCCTTCGACACGAACATCGCCGTGCCCGCGACAATGTCCAGGGCCGCCTCAACTTCCCTTGTGTCGGGAGTCATTTCGGCAGGCTGTCCATGCCCCAACGACCGAGCCCGCCCAAGTAAAGGCAAGAATTTGAGCCCGCCCCACAGTTGAACCCGCCCGTTGACCACGTAGACGATTTTACTTCCGACGATTCCGTATCCACCTTCGGCCTGCCGGCGCACCAACGCGCCGAGCGCGTCCGGCTCCGGAAACGTGTCAGGATTGAGGACCCAGATGAAATCCCATTCAGCGCCGGCAGCGGCGATGCAGAAATTGACGCCGCCGCTATATCCGCGGTTCTCACGCGATCTGAGAACCCTCACCACGCGCTGGTCCGCGCCAAGATGGAAACGCTGGCCTTCCGCAGCGCCCAGCCGATCTGCCACCTCAGCGTCAGCCACGACCATCCCCGGGACTTTCGACAGTTCCCGGACATCGCGCTCGAAGGCCTCATGGCCGCCGTTCTCACAGATGACGACGCTGAACTCTCGGTGGATCGAGCCATGGAGCGACCCGAGACAGCCCACGAGGTTCTTGGCTTCGTCTGTCGCGACAATCGCAATGACGACGCGGGGGACGGTGCTAATTGTGTTCGCGACTTCCGACACTCGACACCCCTACCGATTGGTCAATCTCGCATGGCTGGCGAAACATTATTCGCAAAATGCTGACGGGCTCTTGCGTCGGCGCTATGACGCGCGGCTGAAATGCTGCTCCTTGCAAAGTCCTCCCGGTATTTTGGCTGAAGTGGCCGCAATAATTCGAAGCGACCTTTGCGGCCACTCTGAGGGCCGAAAGTGTACGCCTGTCTTCCAAGCCTTGGCCGGAATTAAAGACGCCAGGAGAGGATCGAGAGCTATCGGACCCATAAAGCAGTGTCAATCGGGCCGCGACGGCGCCCTTGATTAAGTTTGAACGCGAGGCCAGCGCAATTCACTCTTCATCTCGTCGCGTGAGCGCTCGATAAGCCACCGAAAAGCGGTACGCGCGAATCTGGGCGAGCCCGACGATCGCCATGAGGCGGTTTCGAGTCCCGTTCAAACGTTTCGAGGCAAGTGGCAGGAAGGCATGTGGCGCGACCGCAAGTAGGGCCGCCGAGTGGCGTAAAAAGACCAGGACAGGCGCCCTGCCCTCGCGCCGGGCGCCTTCGGACGATTCGAGCGTCAGCCGCCGCCATTTGCGCTTCAATTCCTCCATTGTCCGGCGAGCCGGGTGGCCGACGATCGACTTTGGCGCAAATCGAATGCGATAGCCTTGCCGCCACGCCCTTTCACACCAATCCTTGTCCTCCGGGATGCTGTTTATGAAGTCGCCGACCGAGTCGAACACCGAACGCCACACGAACATTGATGCGGTGACCGTGAACTTGAGCTCTTTGACGTAGCGCTCGTTGCGGAAGGCGAACACGCTCTCAAAGGCCTCGGCCGCCGTCATCCGCGCAGGATCCTCAACCAAGACGTCGACGTGGCCGCCGGCGATATCCGCGTGACGCAGTTCGGCGAGGCCTTCCTCAAGCCACCGTTCATCCGGACGACAGTCGCTGTCGATGAAAGCGAGCGCGTCGCCTCGTGAAGCGCGCACCCCGACATTACGGGCGGGCCCGGCGCCCCGCTCTGCGGCCTCAATGACCTGGCCCCGCGATCCGACAATCCGGCAGACCGCGTCAAAGCCGCGCCAGCTGCCGTTGTCGACGACGATGATTTCCGTCCGATCACCTGGAAAGCTCTGCGCCTGCAGCAAGCTTAAGCAGGCGTCCAGATTGTCGTAATCGTCGAGGTGCGGCACGATGACGGAGACGAGACCCACCACGGGCGGCTCGCCCGTCGCCTCAAGCGGCGCGGCCTGTTCGGTCTCCCCAACCGTCATAGCCTGCCTTTGAGCCTCATTTGGCGTATTTGCTCATGATTGATACGGCTTTTTCGAAATTGCTCATCTCTAAAATGTCGTCCGTCTCGAGCATTGTATCGAATTCCGCTTCAAGCGCGGCGACCAGGATCATGTGCCCAATCGACGTCCAAGCAGGGTATTCCTGATAGACAAGCTTTGACGTGTCGGTGTCATCCTCGAGGTCAAAACTTTCCTTAAACGCGGCGAATACCCGGTCCCTTACTGTCATTAACCTCATCTCCGCAATCGTAAGGTCTCAGCCCGGAACCAAAACATCGCTTCCCGGATCGACCCCGGGCAATGCCACTCAATCGACTCGCGTGCAAAGGAAAACCCGTTCCCCGCGCTTTAACCCATGCTTGAGGACGTAAGGCTCTGTCGACACCCACTCGCGGAGCGAGAACCCCGCCCCTCGCAGCCGATCGCGAAGGTCGCGGCCATAGTACCGAGCGTGATCCTCCTGCCCGAAATGGATCAATCGGTCGGCCGCGGACACAATCGATGGGTTCTCGTATGTTTCGTCGAGCCCTTCTTCCAGCGGAACCATGATGATCGCCATACCGCCCGGGCGCAAAATCCGCCTCAGCTCCGACATCGCTTTGCGGTCGTCTGGGACATGCTCCAAAACGTGAAGGCATAAGACGAGATCGAATGACTGATCGGGAAGAGCGATGTTGCAGATGTCAATGCGGAGGTCGACGTCCGTCTTGAATAGGTCGCACGTCTTATAGCTCTTGACCCCTTTACTGCGGATGAACGCGGTTAAGCTCGGCTCGGGGGCGAAATGGAGAAGCTCCTTGCCCTCGAACAGCGGCTCCTGACCGGCGCAGATGGCAAGCGCCCGATGACGTTCAAGAGAAAGACACCCGGGGCAGATCGTATCAGCGGCCAACGGGTATCCGTAAGAAAAGAAACGGCCGGTGTGACCACAAATCGTACAATTTCTGGGATATTGAGCGCCGAACAACCTCAGGCCGGATTTACGAGCATATTTGAGCGCCCGTACAGTGGCCCGGATTGGCTTCGGTACTTTTGTATACTGCATGAAAGCTTAGCCCTAGAACGAAGGAAGCGGCGCTCACGAGAAAACCAAATGGTCTTTTCTTGGCGCCGCTCTTAGTAGGGACATTCTATATCGTTCGCGTGCGGCCATGGCAATCCCCGAATCGGCATAGGCCCGGGCGCTAACGCACCCGCGCGCCAATCGCGCCGAGGCGAGCGCCGGGCGCAGATCGATCGCTATTCGCCTCCGGGCATCGCGGTGTCAGCCGTAAGTGATGTCCGCCTGGGCGCCAATTGGCGCGCCGGCTGTATTCTTATTGCTTTTCGACCTGCCCGAATTCGAGGTCGACCGGCGTGGCGCGGCCGAAGATGGACACCGCGACTTTGACACGCGATCGGGATTCATCGACTTCCTCGACCACGCCGTTGAAGGAGGCGAAAGGCCCGTCCGCCACCCGCACGTTTTCGCCAATCTCGAACCGTATCGCAGCTTTCGGCCGCTCGACGCCGTCGGCCACCTGTCCCTTGATCCGATCCGCTTCAATATCGGGAATCGGCATCGGTTTCTTGTCCGCGCCCAGGAAGCCGGTCACCTTGGGCGTGTTCTTGATCAGGTGGTAGGCCTCGTCGGTGAGGTCGCATTTGACGAGGACATAGCCGGGAAAGAACTTGCGCTCGGAGTTGATCTTGCGCCCCCGGCGCATCTCGACGACCTGCTCGGTCGGTACGAGGATTTCCTCGAACTTGTCGGAGAGGCCGCGCTGGCTCGCCTGCTCGCGAATGGATTCAGCGACCTTCTTCTCGAAGTTGGAATAGGCGTGAACGATGTACCAGCGCATAGTCATATTTGGGCGATCCGGATCATAGCCGAGGTTAGCCGCCGCGCCCGAAGCCAAGGGCGAGAGAAACGATTGTTCGCAGCACCTCGTCGACGACGAGGAAGAACAGGCTCGTGAACACAACCAGCGTCAGCACCAGCCCTGTGGTGATGAGGGTCTCGCGCCGCGTCGGCCAGACGACCTTGGCGGCCTCGGCGCGCACCTGCTGAACGAACTCGAATGGATTGGCCATTGCCTCGACGTGGGTTTGAAATTCGACGCGGCGGGCGACGACGCCCAGCCAGAAAAACTCGCGGCGCGGAGCCTCCCGGCGCCGCGCCACCCCGACCTCATATAGGAAGAGGCGCCCTCTCGCCAAGCGAAATGTGACGTCCTGAGATAAAACGGTCACAATGGTTCGGTCGCGTGCCCGCCCGGCCGCTAGCCGCGGAAATGCTTCGACAACTTGAGGCCCTGGTGCTGATAGCTCGATGTCGCGTCTGCGCCGTAGAGGGCATCTGCCGCACCGGCAAGCTTTTCGTACACTAGCCTCCCGACTGGTTGGCCGTCCTCCAACAGGAACGGCACATCGCGGCTGCGCACTTCCAGCACCGCCCGAGCAGATGGACGCCCGTCTCCGCCCTGCCCGAAGCCTGGATCGAAGAAGCCGGCGTAATGAACGCGAAACTCCCCAATCGCCGGATCGATTGGCGCCATTTCCGCCGCGAGGTCAGGGGGGATCTGAACTCTCTCCCGCGAAGCCAGAATGTAGAACTGGTCGGGATCGAGGATCAGCCGCCGATCCTCGCGAGCCCGAATTGGCTCCCAGAAATCCTCAATGGCGTAGCCGCGCAAGCGGGTGACGTCGATGACGTCGCTGTTCTTGATCGCTTGGTACCCGACGATGGACTCGCCCGAACCTCCAAGATCGACCCGCAATACAACGCCTTCGCGCAAGTCGAGCGGGCCGTCGACCAGCGGGCAGGCAAGATGCCGCTTGCGGATCTCGGCATCGTCGAGAGTGAAGGTATGGCGGTCGCGTTGCTGGGGATGACGGCTGCGAAACCGGACCTGGCTCAGTTTGGACCCCGCTTTGAGGCGGACGCTGAAGCTGCGGGGCGAAATCTCCAACCAAAGCTCGCCTTGGTAGTCTAGCGGCACCTCGTCGAACGCCTCTCCCCCATCGACGATGAGGCGGGTGAAAATGTCGATGCGGCCGGTCGAGCTCTTTGGGTTTGCGGCGCCGGACAGGTTGGGTCTCAGTTCCAGCCGCTCCATCAGCCGGGCGATATAGACAATCCCTTTCTCCAGCACGGCGCCTTTGCCCGCCAACGAGACGGGCTCCGCGTTCAGGCTCTTGAGCCGGTCGCGAACGGTGTGCCCGCGCCCGGGCAGGAAGCTCGAGCGAACACGATAGGCTTCCTTGCTGAGCCTCAGGTCGAGACTCGCAGGCTGAAGCTGGGACGATTCCAATTGAACGTCCGCCCGGATCAATTTTCGGCCGATCATGGCGCGAATCTTCTGCCGTCCGAACAAGCCGAACGGAGCGGAGAACAAGGCGTCCGCCACGCCGGGTTCGTCAGCGTCGAGTATGTGGGGAAGCGGCGTTCGGGGCGGCGTCAAGCTCAGGCCTCAAAGGGCGGTTTTGCGTTGTAAGCGCCTCCAACCTTTAAACCAAGACTTGGTCTTGACGCCAAGAGTTCGAGAGCGCAATGATGAGTTGTCTCGTGGTCATTTGAGCCGATCGGCTTGCCGCCACGTTAAACAACGGGCTAAAAGATCGGGGCGCATTCAAAATCGTCGCCTCGTCTCAAGCCCATCAGGCGCCGTCGGCGCAGAGGACTTGACCGAATGACGAGCCCGCGAAAATCCCGCGATCCTAAGACGCTGAGACTCGCGACGCAATTGATCCATGGCGGATCGCTGCGTTCGAGATTCGATGAGACGTCCGAGGCCCTTTTCCTCACCCAAGGCTATCTTTACGACACGATGGAGCTGGCGGAGGCGCGCTTCAAGGGTGACGATCCGGGGTTCATCTATTCACGTTTCGCCAATCCGACAGTCTCGATGTTCGAACAGCGGATGGCGCTGCTCGAGGGCGCCGAGGCGGCGCGTGCGACCGCGAGCGGCATGGCCGCCGTCACCGCTTCGCTCATGGGCCAGCTCAAGGCTGGCGACCACATCGTCGCCGCGCGGGCTTTGTTCGGCTCGTGCCTCTATGTGGTCGAGGAGCTGTTGCCGCGCTTCGGCGTCGCCTCCACCCTGGTCGATGGGGCCGATCTTAACGCCTGGCGGGCGGCTCTGCGTCCCAACACCAAGACGGCCTTCCTCGAATCGCCGACCAATCCGACGCTTGAGCTGGTTGACATCGCCGGCGTCGCCGAGATCATGCATGGGGCTGGCGCGACCTTGGTGGTCGACAACGTCTTCGCCACGCCGCTGCTGCAGCATCCGATGAAGCTCGGCGCCGATTGCGTGGTCTATTCGGCCACCAAGCACATCGACGGCCAGGGGCGCGTGCTCGGCGGAATCATCCTCGCGAGCGAGAAGTTCATCGCCGACCATATCCATAATTTCCTCCGCCAGACCGGCCCTTGTCTCTCGCCGTTCAACGCCTGGACGCTGCTCAAGTCGCTGGAGACCTTGACTGTTCGCGTCGCCGCGCAAACGCATAGCGCGGGCAAGATCGCGGACTTCCTCAGCCAGCATCCCGCGGTTCAGCGCACCCTCTATCCCGGCCGCGCCGATCATCCCCAGGCGGCGCTCGCCAAGCGGCAGATGGAAGGCGGCGGGACGATGGTGGCGTTCGAGGTCGCTGGCGGCAAGGCGGCGGCTTTCCGGGCCGCCAACGCATTCACGATCATTGGCATTTCCAACAATCTCGGCGACGCCAAGAGCCTCGTCACCCATCCGGAGACGACGACCCATCAGCGGCTCAAGCCGGAGCAGCGGGCGGCGCTCGGCATTGCGCCTGGTCTGCTCAGATTGTCGGTCGGCCTCGAGGACGTGGAGGATCTGATCGAGGACTTGGGCCAGGCGCTCGACAAGGGGGCGCTGCCACGCCGCCACGCGGCCGAGTAGGCGCTTGGGACCGCGCCTTGGTTAGGCGCGGCCGCTCCCAAAAAGCGCCAGAATTCTCCGGCATGCTACGGTCCCCACTAATTGAGATTGAAGCGAATTGAAGAGGAAGCCGAGGTGACGAAGCGTGTCTCGAGCAGACGACCGTCCAACACAGTGATCGTTGCTTCGATCGCTTTGGCCTTTACGCTTTCTGGCATGACGCAATCCTTTGCCGGGTGCGGCGGATATTGTGAGGCAAAGCGAGTGCGCGCGATATGCAATCATGCCATTAAGACGCGAGGCCTCCAGGCCCCCGCGCGGGATGCTGAATTTGAGAAATGCAAAGCCAATCCACTGAGCTATCTGGGCAAGCCCGCCCGGAAGGGGACCTGACGGTTTGGAACCAAGGATTGGTGTGTAGATCTCGCGGCCTTCGACCGCTTGTTGCACGCACAAGTTTACGCTCGCCGGCGATTCCAAGGGCTTAACTGCTCTTCTGCGCAACTGTGCGCGGAGCTCCTCTCAAAAGGCGGCCGCCGCCGCGGCTTCGTGGGCTCATGGTGGCGCGAGCGTCTCTCGTTTCGTTTCCTGCGCCGATGCGGCCCAAAACCGGCGAAAGCGCAACGAATATTTCGCCAAACGAAATGAAACGTTTCGCAGTGGTGGTCGTAAGCCATTGAAATCATTATGACCACTGAATCAGTGATTTCGCGGTTTTGTGTGTTTTCAAGGGTTTAACCGCCTTTTCGTTTCGCCGTTTTCTCCAAACGCCCTTTCCTCGCTCAAAATCGCGGGCGACCGGACCGCGCGGCTGCCTCCTCAATCGTCCTTCGACACGATGCTCTGTACTGCCCGTGAGGATGAGGATAAGGCCGACCCCTTCATAGCCGGCGGAACGACAGAAACACCTGACGGGTGGATCGGAAATGACCCATGTCGCGTAGCTTATCCGAAAGTTCTGATAAATACAATCTATTTCCATACTTTTCTGATATATAGGATCACGGAGCAGTCAAAGCAAGCTCAACGGTGCGGGAACTTCGGTTTGGCCCGCAATGGGGGCATTTGGCTAGCTCAGAGCGGATTGAATTTGGATCGAGGCGGCCAATTGTAGTCGCCGCCATACCCCGTCATCTGAGGGCGTTCTTCCGAACGCCCTTTGGAGCCCGACGGCGGGGTCAAGCGACCGCGTCGTCATCGCCCGATTCGACGGAACTGCAATCTGCCTTAGCCCGCCACGTCGGCGACCGCCGTGTCGGGCAGTGGCGCGCCCATGCGGTCACAGTCATCCGCCCTCCCGTCGATCCAGCCGAGATTCGGGGTGTACCTGCCTTGCATTTCCCGAACTTTTGTCTATAAAGTTGCTAGACATTGTCATAAAGAAAGACGGCATGAAGTTCTGCATTGGAGCGTTCGTTTCCGCGGTTTGGTTGTTGGCGGCGCCGCTGGCTGGCGCCGAGACCGTCAAGGTCGGAGTCGTGCCAAATGTCTACGCGCAATCCATCGAAGCCTTGATCCCGGAAGCCAAGGCTCAGGGTTTGGACATCCAGATCGTCGAGTTTAGCGACTGGACTACCCCGAACCTCGCGCTCCAGTCCGGGGACATCGACGTCAATTACTTCCAGCACAAACCTTTCCTCGACAACGCGACAAAGCAGGCGGGCTACGACTTTGGCGTCGCGGGTCTCGGCATGCTCACCAACATCGGGCTCTATTCGCTGAAGCATAAGGACTTTCAGAGCATTCCCGACGGCGGAGCGGTCGCGGTGGCCAATGATCCGGTCAACCAGGGACGCGGCCTTCTCCTGCTGCAGAGGGCGGGTCTCATTAAACTGAAGGACGGGGTTGGCTTCAAGGGCACGTTGGACGACATCGTCGAGAACCCGAAACACCTGAAGTTCTCGGAAGTCGAAGGTCCGCAGCTCGTGCGCGTGACGCCCGACGTGGACCTTGCGATGGGCTATCCGAACTTCATCGCGATCTCGAAAGCCTTCGATCCGGGTTCGGGGCTGCTTTATTCAGGCACTGACGACAAGCAATTCGCTATCCTCTTTGTCGTGCAAAAGAAGAAGGTCGACGATCCCACAATCAAGAAACTGGTCGCCCTTTACCAAAAATCGGACGCCGTCAAGGCCGCCATCGCCAAAGGATTTGGCGACAATTCAAAGCTCTACGCGCTGCCATGGCTCGATGACGGTCATTAGCAGCGCGGACACCGCGTCCGCGAGCCTGAGGCGAGATTTTCGTCGCGAGGCGCTGGACGCACGGCCGGCATTGCCGGCGACGGCCGCCGACACTTCCCTCTCGGTCGTTTTCGAGAATGTCAGGAAGATCTACCGATCGTCCTCCGGGCCGGTTCACGCCCTGCACGGCATTGATCTTTCCATAAAGCACGGGTCGATATTCGGGATCATCGGCCGAAGCGGCGCCGGCAAGTCAAGCCTTCTGCGAACGATCAACCGCCTCGAGGCGCCGACCAGCGGGAGAGTCCTGGTCGAAGGACAGGACGTCGCCGCGCTCGATGCGGCCGGGCTGATTGCCCTTCGTCGCCGCGTCGGAATGGTGTTCCAGCATTTCAATCTCATGTCGGCCAAGACGGCGTGGAGCAACATCGCCCTTCCGCTCGTCGTGTCGGGCGCGCCAAAAGCCAGGATTGATGAACGTGTCGGCGAAGTCGTCGCGTTGACCGGCCTCGAGGGCAAGGAGCGCGCCTATCCATCCCGGCTCTCAGGCGGCCAAAAGCAGCGCGTTGGAATCGCCCGGGCTCTTGTGCATCGTCCCGACATCCTGCTCTGCGACGAGGCGACGTCCGCGCTCGATCCGGAGACGACGCTGTCGATTCTACGACTGCTCAAGGACATCAACCGGCGGTTCAAGATCACGATCGTCCTGATCACTCACGAGATGAGCGTCATTCGTGAAATCTGCGATTCTGTTCTCGTGCTCGACAGCGGGCGGATTGCGGAAGTGGGGCCGGTCTGGCGCGTCTTCGGCGACCCCGAACATCCGGCGACGCGGGCGCTCCTTGAACCTTTGAATCGCGACATCCCCGCAGATGTCGCTGAACAGCTCAGGCCGCAGCCGGACTCGGGCGCAAGCAGCGCGGTGGTCGAGTTGACCTACATGAGCAAGAGCGGTCTTGAGCCAGACCCGGTGGCCATAGCCAAGGCGTTCGGCGGACCGTTCCGGCTGTTGCAGAGCTCGCTGGACCGCATAGAGGGCCATGTCTACGGCCGACTGTTGGCAGTCGGTCCGGCGCGGCTCGCGGGGGACGTGGACCCATTTGCGCGTGTCGCCGATCGAGCAAGGATACTCGGCTATGTCCCCGCAGATGTATGAGCGACTCTGGACAGCCTTCCTCGAAACGCTCGGCATGGTCAGCGTATCCGTCGCGATCGCCGTCGCGCTCGGCGTTCCCCTCGCGGTGTTCCTTGTGCTTGCGGCGCCGGGCGGTCTCATCCGAGCGCCCTATCTGCAACGGGCGCTCGCGGCGGTCGTAAATGGATTCCGCGCCACGCCTTTCATCATTCTGCTCGTGGCGCTCCTGCCGATCACGCGGCTTCTGGTCGGAACGACGATCGGGGTCTGGGCGGCCGTCGTTCCGCTTGCCGCCAGCGCGACGCCCTTCTTCGCCCGCATCGCCGAAGTAAGCCTCAGAGAGGTCGATGCGGGTCTCATCGAAGCCGCTCAGGCGATCGGGTGCCATCGGTGGCATATTGTGAGGCATGTCCTCTTGCCCGAGGCTCTGCCTGGAATCATCGGCGGTCTCACCATCACCATCGTGAGCGTCATCGGCGCTTCGGCGATGGCAGGCGCGGTCGGTTCCGGCGGGCTGGGCGACATGGCGATTCGCTACGGCTATCAGCGTTTCGACACAGAGGTCATGGCGATCGTTATCGTGATCCTTGTCGCTCTCGTATGCCTGATCCAGTTCGCCGGCGATTTTGTCGTCCGGCGCTTGCGCGAGCGCTGAGCGGGCGGCCTCAGTCGGGGGCTAGGCCCGGGCCTTAGGCCGCCACGTCGGCGACCACAGTGTCGAGCAGCGGCGCGCCCATTGCGGTCACGCGAATGCGCCCACGCTCGTCGAGCTCCAGGAAGCCGTCTTCGACCAGGCTGCGAATCCGCTCGGGATCGATCAGGCGGCCGCTGACCTTCTCAAACGTCCGCGGGTCGACGCCCTCGCTTAAACGCAGCCCCATCAGCAGGAACTCGTCGCCCTGCTCCTCGCGGCTGAGCGGCGCGCTTTCGACCAGGCCGTGGCCCTCGGTCTCGACCTGGGTCAGCCACATCTCCGGATGCCGCTCGGTTTCCTGCGCCAGTCGCCCTTTCGACGTGAGGAGGCGACCATGCGCGCCCGGACCGACGCCCGCATATTCGCCGTAACGCCAATAGATGAGGTTGTGGCGGCTCTCGCCGCCGGGGCGTGCGTGGTTTGAAACCTCATAGGCCGGGAGACCGCGCGCATAGGTCAATTCCCGCGTCGCCTGGAAAAAGGCGAGGCCCAGCTCTTCGTCCGGCAGCTCAAGCTTGCCCGCATCGCGCAGGCGCTCGAACATCGTGTCGGGTTCGATGGTCAGTTGATAGAGCGAGATGTGGTCGCCGACATAGTTCAGGGCCTCAGCGAGTTCGCGCCGCCAACCGGCCTCGCTCTGTCCGGGCCGGCCATAGATGAGGTCGAAGGTGAACCGCGGGAACAGCGACGCGGCGAGCCTCACGGCGGCCAGCGCCTCGACCACCGTATGCTTGCGGCCGAGAGCCTTGAGGTCAAAGTCGTTCAGCGCCTGGACGCCGATCGAAAGCCGGTTGACGCCGGCTGAACGATAGCCAAGAAAACGCTCCGCTTCGACGCTGGTCGGGTTGGCTTCGAGCGTGATCTCCGCGTCTTTGTCGAGGCGCCAGGCGGATGCGATTGCGTCGATGATTCCTTGCACCGTCTCAGGGCGCATGAGCGAGGGAGTTCCGCCGCCAAAGAACACCGAGCGCACCGTCCGGCGCGGCGCGAGTCCCGCCCGATGGGCGATCTCCGCCTTAAAGGCGGCGAGATAGCGCGATTCGTCGATCGCCGCGCCGCGCACGTGGCTGTTGAAGTCGCAATAAGGACATTTCGACAGGCAGAAGGGCCAATGCACATAGACCCCGAATCCCGGATCGGCGGGAGGGGTCCGGTCGGCGCGCGCGGCGTCCGCGATCACGCTGCGAATCATGGTTCCGTTATGCCAGCGAACCGCGGCCAGCGCCAGCGCGGCGCCGGTTTGCTGGCCGACCGAGACGCTCTTTCCTCGGACCGGCGTGGACCTTGTCGCCCTCGCCGTAACTTATAATTGACACCAGAGGAATTGTAACTTACAGGTTACAATTACTGACAGTCCACCAATCCAAAGCCTTCGCGAAATGGTTCGGCGCCCTCAAGGACCGGAGGGCAAAGGAACGCATCGCCCAGCGGATCGTCCGGGTTCAAGCAGGGCTGATAGGCGATGTGAAGCCGGTTGGCGACGGCGTCAGCGAACTGCGGGTCGATTACGGCCCCGGTTACCGGATCTACTTCTGCCGCCGCGGAGAAGACATGATCCTGCTTCTGTGCGGCGGCGACAAGTCGACTCAAGACCGGGACATCCGCGTGGCCAAGGCCATGGTCAAGGAGTTCAAGCAATGAAGACCTTACCCTTCGATCCGGCCGACTATCTCGACACGCCGGAGGCCCAGGAAGAACTTCTCGCCGACGCCGTGGAGAGCGGCGACGCCAGATACCTCGCCGTCGCCCTCGGGACGATCGCCAGAGCCCGAGGCATGTCGAAGGTCTCGCAAGACGCGGGCGTTACCCGAGAAGCTCTCTATCGTGCCCTTAGCGAAGAGGGAGACCCGAGGCTGTCGACCTTGCTCGGCGTCATCAAGGCGCTCGGCCTGAAACTTTCCTTCCAAAGGGCGGCATGACCACAGCAGCCTGAAACCAGCGCCCCTTCCCTCACAAAGCCTCATCCCCGGTCTCGGCGGTGCGAATGCGCATCGCCCGCTCGATCGGAAGGACGAAAATCTTGCCGTCGCCGATCTGGCCGGTGCGCGCAGCAGCCCGGATCGCCTCGATCGTCGGCTCGACCTCGTGGTCGCTGACCGCGATCTCGAGGCGCACTTTCGGCATGAAGGCGACGTTGTACTCGGAGCCACGATAGATTTCGGTGTGCCCCTTCTGCCGGCCGTAGCCGTTGGCTTCGCTGACGGTCATTCCCTTGACGCCCAGCCGATCGAGCGTCGTTCGCACCTCGTCGAGTTTGAACGGCTTGATGACCGCCAGAATGAGCTTCATGATCGCACGCCCTCGAAAGGCAAAAGTCCTGGATCCCTCGCTATGCTGGCAAAGTCGCCCACGCAAGCGCGGATTTACACCCGGGCTCATGTTTTGCAGCCAAGCCAAGACCACTCATTGCCGGACGCCAGCGGCCGCTTCACTCGCCTTGCGTCTTCAAGCGCGCCCTGGGGAAATAGAGTCCGGCCAATCGCCGGTTCCACCATTGGCCGGCCGCTTGGTCCTTTCCGGCATAGGAGTACTCGTAAAGCTCGGCGCGCACATAGGTTGGCGGCTTGTTGGGAAAAGGATTCGTTTCCAAGAGTCCGGTCACCGAGGGTTCGTTTTCCAAGAGGCGCTCGAGAAAGCGCGAGAACCACGGCGCTCGTTGCGGGGCGTCGAGCGCGGCGAACCACATCTGCCAGTCGAGCCGAGGCTGATGAGGGATGTTCCATGGAGGACGGCGCATGAGATCGCCGGGCTTGTAGCGGAATTCGTATTCGCGCCATTGCACGCCGTCATCGGACCCCTCGACGATGATTTCATCGCGGGTCGTGGTCATGACCGAAAACAAGCCGTACGGGCTCACGATATGGAACGGCTCGAAGAGGTCATCGATCGCCAGCGCCCACCCAGGCGGGCTGCCGCCGAATCGCTCGTCCATCTGGACGAGGCTTAAGAACATCATCATGAGCGCGACTGTGTTGACGAAGATCGTCACCGCCCGTCGCGGCTCCTGACTTTGCGCTCCTGCCGGCATGAGCGTGAGGAGGCGGATCGGCGCGATCCGTCGCAGCGCCGCGTCGTCGAACAGCGGCAGGCAGAGCAACATGGTTTGAAGATTGAACCAATTGAAGTTTCCGGTCAGGAGAATACATCCTTCCAGCAGAAGAATGCCGAACCCGGCGGCAAATCGTAATCGCCGCGGGAAGAAGATCAGGAACGGCAGAACGAGCTCGACGACAAACATGGCTCCGGTTGCGGCCTTCAATGAGCCCGCCGGCAGCTGTGCCGCGTACCACGCGAGCGGCGTCGGCAGCGGCTGCGTCAGAAAATGGTAGCTGAGCGCCGAGAGATTCCACCAATTGGGATCGCCGCTGATCAGCTTGACGACGCCCGACATGAACATGAAGCGGAACAAGAGCCAGCGCGCGAGCCAAACCCCGGTGGTCGGCCTGGAGCTCATCAGGAGCGCGACGACAGCCGTCTCCAAGAGGAACGTATCCCACTGGAAGTTCATGAATGTCTGCCCGGCATAGAACAGCGAGAGATAAAGCGCGTAGATCAGAACCAGACTGAGCCGTGGGAGCAGATTGAAAACCAGCATGAGCGACAAGCCAGCTCCAGCCCAGCACGTCGTCTGAACCGCGAGATCGCTGTCGTTCAGCCAGAACACCATCGGCATGAGAACGAAGCGCCCCGGTCCGAGACGGGGGGCGAGCGCGTCGACCAGTTCGGAGAGCGGCAGGATGCCGTGGCTGCCGATGAGTCCTTGCGCCTGCACAGCGAAGGAGACGAAGGCGAAAAGGGTTATGAGCCCGAACAGGTGAAGGAACAGGAACGAGACCAGCTCGTAGCGCGGCGGGTCGTAACCCCTTCCCCACAGCAAGAGGCTGGCCCGGTAGAAGGCCGGGCGGCGCCTGGCGATAAAGGCATAAGCACTTTCCGAGACCGGCGCGAAACCGGGAATGTGGCGGTACAGAGCGAGCCAGAACCCCTTGCCGCGCGCATGGGCGAGCGTCAGGAAACTGGCCTCGGCGCCGCTGGCGCGCTCGCCGTCGGGCGCAATGAATTGCACGGCGCGCTGGAATTCGGCTTCAGGAATCGCCGGGTATTGCGCCAGGACCTGCTGATAAGGTCGGTATTCGACGCTCTCGCCCGTCAGTTTCTGCCAATAGCGCGCCCAATAGCCGCAGAACCCGCAATCGCCGTCATAGATGAGCTGTGGCCGCACGCTGGCTGGCCTTTCAGCGGGATCGACGGACTGATCTCCGAACACCTCTTGCACGACATCACGACGGCTAGCGCAACCTCACTTCGTCAGCCGCTGGTCTGACATCGCCGATAGGCGGTCGATGGCGTGCGTCGACCGCCTGCTTGTGCGCTCTGCCGCCACGCAGCGGAAAAAGGCTCACGCTTGCGCTCAGCCCTGGGCGCCGGCCGCTTACTTCTCGAGATCAGCCAGCGTCGGCATGCGACCGTTTGGCGTCAAGTGGTTGATGATCTGGGGCAGCGCCGTCGCGAGCTGGTTCATCAATTCTTGCTGGCTCATGCCGGTTTTCTGCGAGAGCTGGGCGAGCACGTCCTGGCCGAGCGCCGAGCCGAGCTGTCCAGGCGGAACCGGCTCATTCGTCCCGTGACCGACCCAGGAATTGGCCTGTGGCACTCCCCCGGCGGTGAGCTTGCCAATAAGATCCGTGAGGCCGCCGAGGATGCTGCCGGCTGGCGCGTTTGTTGGCATAGGTTGCCCAGGCGGCGGGATAGGCACGGCCGGCGGGGACGCGGGCGCAGAGCTGCCGCTAAACAGCTTGCCGAGAATCAGCGCGCCAACGGCGACCGCGATCGGTGTCGCCAGATTGCCGCCCGGAACCGCATTTTTCATCGCGTCGTCAAAGGAAGCCATCGTTGTCTCCTCCACCTCAATCCAAATCGCAAAGCGCGAGCTCCGACTACAGCCTAACGCCGCAATTCGAAGATATCACGACCAAGACTAACGGCTTGCGTTTTCCCCGTCCATACCGCACATTCGGACGGTCGGCTCGCGGCGCAAGGGGAGGTTACGATATGTGGGCAATAATCGCCTGGATCATTCTTGGTCTGATCGCCGGATTCATAGCAAGCAAGATCGTCAACAAGACGGGTTCTGGCATGACGATGGACATTGCGCTCGGCGTCGTCGGCGCGATCGTCGGCGGTTATATAGGCAATCTGATTGGCATGGGTCCGACAGTGAGCGTTTTGAGTTTCTGGAACATAATCCTTGCAGTTATCGGCGCCTGCATCGTGCTTTGGGTCTACCACAAGGTCGTCGCGCGAGCCTGACAAGGCCAAAACTGTAGCGGAACTGTTGGATTAATATTATCAAGTGGACTTATTTTCGCCCTAACCATTATTGGCGCATAAATCGGGTATTGATGGGCGTTTCGTCGAATGGCGCGGGACACTTTCGGGGGAGCAAAACGTGTCCGGCACGTGCCGGACGTTCCGTGTACAGGTGACTACCACATGCTCGATCCCCTGGGATTCTGGAGCTACGCCCGCCAGGATGACGCGCAGAGCGACGGGCAGTTGAGCCAACTGCGTGCAATCGTCGGCAAGGCGATCGTGCTACAACACGGCACTGAAGTCATGCTCTGGCAGAACATTTCCGCAATCCCTTATGGTGCGGATTGGGCTGAGACGATTGAGCGAACGATCAACCAGACCACCTTCTTCGTCCCAATCGTGACGCCACGCTTTCTGAAGAGTACGCACTGTCGAGAAGAGTTCCTCGCGTTTCGGCGTCAGATGCAAAACCTCAACCCAAGCGACCTCATCTTCCCAATACACTATGTCGGCGTCGACGACGTAAAGCCAGAGGAGACGGTCTTCGGTGAAGAGTTCACCGCATTGCGCCGCTCGCAGTGGATCGACTTTCGGCCGCTCTTCTATTCCGACCTAAAATCGCCGGAGGTCAGGCGTTGGGCAGGGGAGGTTGCGGCGAGCGTGTTGAAGACACTGCGACGTCCTTTGGCAGCGCAACCGCGTCGGGAGCCAGAACCGCAACATAGGTCCGCAGCCGAGGACAAGCCGAAATCTGCCGACGACACGCCAAGATCGGTCGCCTCCAACCCGATGGCGTCAACGAACGTCGGCGAAGCTCAGCCAACCTCGCGGCAGGGGGCTCGCGTGGTGGTGCGGGGCGGCGGCTGGCCAACAAGTCTATTAATCGCCGGAGCCGTCGCAATAGCTCTCGGGTTCCCAGCGGGCGGAATCATTGGCACCATCATCTGGATCATCCTGGGTCTCATCGTGGGCTTCATCGCAAGCAAGGTCGTTAAAAGGACCGGCTCCGGCATAGCCACGGACCTCATCCTCGGCACTATCGGCGCGATCGGGGGCGGCGTGACTATGCGTTTATTGGTTGGACTACCCGGCATCGACATCATCAGCATCATGGTGGCGACGATCGGGGCCGTCGGGGCGTTGTGGATCTATTATGTGGTCGTCGCGCGTAGTTAGGCGATCAACCACCGCTCCAACGCGCGGCTGACCGGTCGTCCTCCCTCTTGGCCTCGATCCAACCTTCGATAGCGCCGTCCCTGCGTATCGCACGCTTCCAGAATGGCGCGCGGGTCTTGAGGTAGTCCATCAGCATTTCCGCCGCAGCGAACGCCGCGCCGCGATGGCCGGCGGCGACCGCGACGAAAACGATCCGCTCGCCCGGCGCGATGCGGCCGTAGCGATGGATGACGGTCGCTCCCAGAAGCGGCCATCGTGTCTCGGCTTCACGCGCCGCGCGTGCCACCTCTTCCTCGGCCATGCCGGGATAATGCTCAAGTTCGAGGGCTGCGAGCGATCCGCCCTCGTCGCGGCAGTAACCGACAAAGCTCACAACCGCACCGACATCGGTTCGCCCGTGCGCGAGCGCTTCGGCCTCCGCGCCGGGGGCGAAATCCTCTCGCTGGACCCGGACTGTCGCCATCGCTTTCAGCCGCCGGTCATCGGCGGGAAGAACGCCACTTCCTTCACCCCTGCGATGGAAGCGTCGCTGCGAGCGTGAACCCGATCGAGCGCGGCCCGAACAGCCGCAGGTTTGTCGAAAGCATGCGCGTATCCCTCACCGCGCTCACGGAGCCAGGCGATAAGGTCGCCGACTGTCTCCACCGTCGGGGGCGGATTGAGCTCTTCCTCCGCCCTGCCGACGCGTTCACGCACCCAGGCGAAATAAAGCGCCTTCATTTTGTTCTCAATCGTTCCCGGCGTGATCGTAACTCGCCTTCATATAGTCCCAGCCAGTGTAGAGCGTTACTATGGCCGCGATCCACAGGAGCACAATCCCGGTCGTTATCGATCCCGGAAGGATGGATTCTCCCGCTGGCCCAGCGATGAGAAAAGCCAGCGCGATGAATTGTACGGTGGTCTTCCATTTGGCGAGCGCGGTGACCGGCAGCGGAACCCTGAGCTCCGCCAGATACTCACGCAAACCCGAGACCAAGATTTCCCGGCAAAGGATGACGATCGCCGCCCACAGCGTGAGGCCCGAAATGGTCCGATTGGCGGCGAGCACCAGGAGCACCGCGGAGACGAGAAGCTTGTCGGCGATCGGGTCCAGCATTCTTCCGAGCGAAGACTGTTGCGACCACGCGCGCGCCAGATAGCCGTCGAAAAAGTCGCTAATCCCGGCGGCGATGAAGATCGCGAGCGCCGTCCATCGCGCCCACGGCTCATCCGGCCAGAACAAAAGCCCGGCGACCAGCGGGACCGCGGCGACCCGCGCATAGGTCAGAATATTGGGCAGAGACCAATTGCGGCTGATCGGACGGGCGGTTGAAGAAACCATTTGCGGTGCAGCAGACATCGTGCCTGTTCGCCCGTCAATAGCGCTCGCAAGGCGCCGACGCCAAGCGGCCGCGGGCCACGCGGCGCCGGACAAAGCTGGGGACGTGGCGCGCGTGCTGGCCTCCGACGGCCCAACTTCGTTTAATGTCAAGGTCTTCAAAGTCTTCCTCGTGGCCAGGACCTCGCCCATGTCGAATGTTCACGTCGTCGCCCATCCGCTGGTGCAGCACAAGTTGACGCTGATGCGTGACAAGACCGTGTCGACCAAGGGCTTCCGGCAACTCATGAACGAGATCGGCATGCTGCTCGCCTACGAGGTGACGCGCGATCTGCCGCTCGAGGTGGTCGAGGTGGAAACGCCCCTCACGAAGACCATGGCGCCGACCATCTCCGGCAAGAAGCTGGTGTTTGCGCCGATTTTGCGCGCCGGCGTCGGATTCCTGGATGGGATGCTCAATCTGGTGCCGAGCGCCCGGGTGGCCCATATCGGACTCTATCGCGACCCTCATACGCTTGACGCGGTCGAGTACTATTTCAAAGCCCCGGCGGACGTGGCCGACCGGTTGGTGATCGTGATGGACCCGATGCTCGCGACCGCGAATTCAGCGGTCGCCGCGATCGACCGCCTCAAGCGGCGTGGGGTGAAGGATATCCGCTTCGTCTGCCTTCTCGCGGCGCCCGAGGGAATCGAACGGCTGACCAAGGCGCATCCCGACGTACAAATCTGGACCGCGGCGGTTGATGAACGGCTCGACGACCACGGCTACATCGTTCCCGGCCTCGGCGACGCGGGCGATCGCATGTTCGGCACAAAATAGAAGCGCCGCGTCCGATACCTGAGCGCCTCGGTCCTCGGGGCAGGAAATGCAGGGCCGGGACGAACCGCCCGTCTACTTGCGGCGCCGGCGCTGCTGGCCGAGGCCCATCTGCTTCGCCAGGGCCGAGCGCGCCTTGGCGTAGGCGGGAGCGACCATGGGATAATCAGAGGGAAGACCCCACTTCTCCCGATACTCTTCGGGCGACAGGTTGTATTGGGTGCGCAAATGCCGTTTCAACGACTTGAATTTACGACCGTCCTCCAAGCAGATGATGTAATCGCTGGTAATCGATTTCTTCGGTGGGACGGCGGGCTTCGCTGCTTCGACTACGACCGGTTGTGCGCCAGTCGCGACACGCACGAGTGCTGCGTGAACGTCGCTGAGAAGCGACGGCAACTCGCTCGACGGCACGGAATTGTTCGACACGTAAGCCGACACAATCTCCGCGGCGAGTTCAATGTGGTTCGTGGAATCGCTCATTGTTGACGTCACTCCAGTAAGCTGCCTGCGGAGAGACCGCCATGTTGACGATCATCTTCAGGCCATTCTCTGCTCGTCGGATTACGCCGAGCATTCCTCATTCTTTGTCGCTGTTGCGACTTGGGGCGACCGCCACATAGCGCAAAATAAAACATAGCACAAGACAAGATATGATAACTTCAACTACGGAATCGATGGAGATCGCCTGAATACTCACAATGAGCTGATCGACAGAAGCTAAATTTGTATAAAAAAACAATCGCCTTCACTTGACAGATACGAATTAACGTGCCGCAAACGCTTTGACCGAATCATCACGGCCCGTTTTCAGGATCGTGGTACGTCCACGCGAAGGCTTACGCTGCAGCATAATTGCGGGTCAGAAACAATCGCGAACTTGATTCGTCGCGACAGGTGGCCGCGTTCATCTACGCTGCTGCTTCGCAAACAATGATCGAGCCCAAGAATATGACTGCCCGAGGATGTCATCGCCGCTCAAAGCGACTATATGCGGCTTGCCGATCCAATTGATCGGTGCCGCGTGAGTCCCAATGCAGCATCAAAAGACGTCAACGTTCGTCGCCGCGCGCAGGAACGCGACGCGGCAGGCCACGCTGACGGGAACCGTCCAGCTTCTATGGCCTTACATCTGGCCAACCGACCGCTCTGATCTGAAGCTGCGCGTATTTCTCGCCGTGGCGCTGATGCTGCTGTCGAAGTTGTTCACGATCGCAATTCCCTATTCCTACAAGTGGGCGACCGATGCGGTCGCCAATAAGCTCGCGCTGGATGCGGTCCCGCTGCCGCGCGTTCTGATCGGAGCAGCGGCGCTGACCGCTCTTTACGGGGTCTTGCGCATCCTGATGGCCTTCACCCAGCAGGGCCGTGACGGCCTGTTCGCGGCGGTCGCCATGAATGCGGTGCGCCGATTGGCGATCGAGGTGTTCGAACATTTGCACCGCCTTTCGTTGCGCTTCCACTTGGAACGCAAAACTGGTGGACTAACACGCGTTCTCGAGCGCGGACGTAACGCGATCGAGACCATCATTCGCACCTCGATGTTGACTGCGGTTCCAACCGCCGTCGAGTTCGCGCTCGTCGTCGCCGCCATGCTGATCTCGTTCGACTGGCGCTATGTGATCGCGATCAGCGTCATGGTGGTCGCGTATTTGGTCTTTACGACTTTGGCTACCAATTGGCGGATTGGCATCCGGCGCTCGATGAATGAAAGCGACACGGAGGCCAACACCAAGGCGATCGATAGCCTGCTCAATTTCGAGACGGTGAAATATTTTGGCGCCGAGGACCGCGAAGCCGCGCGATACGATAAAGCAATGGCGCGGTACGAGCGGATGAGCGTTCGCACTTATGTGTCGCTCGCAATGCTGAATGCGGGTCAGGCGTTCATTTTCACGCTCGGCTTGGTTGTCGTCCTTCTGATGTGCGTCGCCGAAGTCAGAAACGGAACCAAGACTGTCGGCGCCTTCGTGCTCGTCAACCTGATCATGCTGCAGCTCTATCAGCCGCTCAATTTCATGGGGATGGTTTACCGGGATATCCGGCAGGCGATCATCGACGTCGAGGCGATGTTCGTCATCCTGGCGCAGAATCCCGAGATCGAGGACATTCCCAGCGCTCAGCCTTTGAAGGTGACTGCCGGCGCGGTCCGGTTCGAGAATGTCGACTTCGCCTACGACCCGGGCAGGCCCATTTTGCGTGGCGTCTCGTTCGAGGCGCCGGCGGGGCACACGATCGCCATCGTCGGGCCGTCGGGCGCCGGCAAGTCCACGATATCGCGCCTCCTGTTCCGGTTCTATGAGCCGAACGCAGGGCGCATATTGATTGATGGACAGAACATCGCCGCTGTCACGCAGAGTTCGCTGCGCGCAGCGATCGGCATGGTGCCGCAGGACACGGTCTTGTTCAACGATACGATCCTTTACAACATCCACTTTGGTCGTGACGGCGCCGGTGAGGCCGACGTGATCGCCGCCGCCGAGAATGCGCAGATCGACCGGTTCATTCGCTCGCTGCCGCAGGGCTACGATGCGCCGGTCGGCGAGCGGGGCCTCAAGCTCTCGGGCGGTGAGAAGCAGCGGGTGGCCATCGCGCGCACGATGCTCAAGGCGCCGCCGATTCTGGTGCTCGACGAAGCGACATCGGCGCTCGACAGCTTCACCGAGCGCGAGATTCAGTCGGCGCTGGAGCGCGTCTCCCGCGGGCGCACGACAATTGTGATCGCGCATCGCCTTTCGACCGTGGTCAACGCGGACGAGATTCTGGTGCTCGACAAGGGCGTTATTGCCGAGCGCGGGTCCCATCAGGAGCTTCTGGCGCGGGGCGGAATCTATTCCGCGATGTGGAGCCGCCAGAGGCAGGTCGACGCGGCCCAGGAATTGTTGCGGCAAGCGGGCCGTGAGGACAATCTCCGCGCCGCCGACGGTTTCGTGGCTCAGCCCGCGCCGTGACATCGGAAGCGATTGGCGCCATGAGTGCGCGCGGTTTGTCTCCGAGCGCGGGTCAATGAGCATCGTCAAATCGCTGCGCGGCCAGCTCGCGCCGATCCACCCTGAAGGCTATGTGTTCGTCTTGGGCTTCGCCGTTGCGACGCTCATCCTGTGGTGGATGTGGGCGCCGCTCGGCTGGCTCGGCCTCATCGCGACGCTCTGGTGCGCCTATTTCTTTCGCGATCCCGCGCGCGTCACGCCGGTTCGCAGCGACCTAGTCATCGCGCCCGCTGACGGCGTGGTCAGCTTCGCCGGCTTCGCCGCGTCTCCGCCCGAACTCGGCCTCGGCATGGCGCCGCTGCAGCGGGTGTCGATTTTCATGTCGGTTTTTGATTGCCACGTAAACCGGGCTCCCGTTCAAGGCCGGGTGGCCCAGATTGTTTATCACCCTGGCCTCTTTCTCAACGCCGATCTCGACAAGGCGAGCGAGGACAACGAGCGCAACAGCATTGTCATCGACGCCCCGGCGGGACGATTCGGCGTGGTGCAGATCGCAGGCCTGGTCGCTCGGCGGATCGTGTGCTTCACCCATGAAGGCGCGCTGGTTGGAGCGGGCGAGCGCATCGGCCTCATCCGCTTCGGCTCGCGCGTTGACGTTTACCTGCCGCCGGGCGCGCACATCGTGGTCGGCGTCGATTCGCGCGCCATTGCTGGCGAGACAGTGATCGCGCAGGTCGCGGCCGAGGTCGAGCCGCCGCCCTTTCAACGGAGCTGACACGTGAACGAGGCCGGTCCCGACACCCGGGCGCCGATCGCTGAGGCCGCGTCGGCGCGGCGCGGTCTCCGGGCGGTGCCTCTCAGGCTCTTGATCCCCAACCTCATCACGCTGTTCGCACTCGGCCTTGGCTTGACCTCGATCCGCTTGGCGATGGAGGGGTCGATCGAATGGGCGGTGAGCGCAATCGCCGCTGCTGCTGTGCTCGACGGCCTCGACGGGCGAATCGCGCGCGCTTTGAAGGGCACCTCGCGCTTCGGCGCCGAACTCGATTCGCTTGCTGACTTCGTTGACTTCGGCGTAGCCCCGGCTCTAGTGCTATATGTCGCAGACCTGCACGCGGCCAAAAGCTTCGGCTGGGTTGCGGCGCTCGTGTTCGCTATGGCTTGCGCGCTCCGCCTCGCCCGTTTCAATGTCATGATCGACGAAGATCAGCCGGCGTGGCGCAAGATCTTTTTTGTGGGCATGCCGGCGCCCGCGGGCGCGATCGTCGGCCTTCTGCCGATCTACGTTCATTCCGCCTTCGATCTTGGCCAGCCGACCCCGCAACTCGCCGTGGTCGAGAGTCTGTACGTGCTGGCGGTGGCTCTGTTGATGTCGAGCCGCGTGCCGCACTTCTCCGGCAAAACGATCGGCCGCGTGCCACGCGAATATGTGTCGGTGGTGCTGGTCGGCGTCGCCGCGGCGCTCCTCATCCTGTTCAACTTTCCCATGCAGGCGCTGGTCGCCGTCACACTCGTCTATCTCGCCTCGATCCCGGTCGCGGTCAGGCGTTATCGCGCGCTCGACCGCATGAAGCCATAGCGGCCCAATCCCGCGCGCCATTCGCTCTTGCGCTCAATCGCAGGTCAGGCATCATAGCGGCGCCATGGCCATCGGGCTCGCCCACGGGTATTGTTCGCTCGCTTCCAGGATTCGCGTGCTCATGTCGACCCGACCGCCTCGTTCTTCACTCGGGCTCGCCGTGCGCGCAGCCGTCTTTGCGATAGCCGCGATCACACTCGCGGGCTGCGGCAGCAAGAACGCCTATGTGCCGCCGCCGCCGCCCAAGGTGCAGGTGGCCCAGCCGCTCCAGCAGCCAGTGACCACGTACCTCGAACTTACCGGGAACACGCAGGCGTTCGCCTCCGTCGATCTCGTGGCGCGAGTGCAGGGCTTTCTCACTTCGATCAACTACGCCGACGGCGCGGTTGTGACTAAGGGAACGCAGCTGTTCGGCATCGAGCGCGACACCTACCAGCAGCAGCTCGACCAGCAGCAGGCGACCCTCGCCTCTGACCAAGCGACGGAGGAGTACAACAAGGCCGAATATGGGCGGCAGGCGACGCTCGCCCGTCAGGATTTCGCCAGCCAGGCGACGATGCAGGAGTGGAGGTCAAAGGCGGACGGGGCGGCTGCTGACGTTTTGAACGCCAGAGCGGCGATCGAACTGGCTAAGATCAACCTGAACTACACCCGGGTGGTGGCCCCGTTCGACGGCGTCGTCACGAATCATCTCGTCGACGTCGGCGCGCTGGTCGGCTACTCGGGCCCGACAAAGCTCGCAACGATCATCCAGGCTGTGCCGCTGTACGTCTATTTCACGATGAGCGAGCCGCAAATTCTAGCCATTCAGCGGAACCTCGCGCAGCACGGAGTGAGCTTGCGCACATCTGACCTATCGGACGTCCCGGTCGAGATCGGGCTCGCCGGCGAAGACGGCTATCCGCACAAAGGTCATCTCGACTACGCCGCGCCCCAGGTCGACTTTGCCAGCGGCACACTGACGGCGCGCGCCCTGTTTGAGAACAAGGATCACGCGCTGCTGCCGGGCCTGTTCGTGCGGGTGCGGACGCCCATCGCGCAACAGAACAAGGCGCTGCTGACCCGAGACGATGCGCTTGGGACCAGCCAGGAAGGCAGCTACGTCCTGGTCGTCAACGCCGACAATGTTGTCGAGCGCAGAGTTGTGAAGACTGGAGCGCGGCAAGGCCAGCTTCGGATCATCGAGTCCGGACTCGACCCCGGCGACTGGGTGGTGACCGAAGGCACTCAGCGCGCTTTTCCCGGGGCCAAGGTCGATCCGCAGCGAATCTCATTGGCGCCGCCCGCGGCCGAGCCGGCAAACTCCGGCAAGGCGAGCGCCGCCGATCCGGCGGCGAAGTGAACCCTCGGGGCGGGCGGGCATGATTTCGCGCTTCTTCATCGACCGGCCGGTGCTCGCCAATGTGCTGGCGTTGTTCTTTGTCCTGATTGGCCTGGTCGCGCTCATCCAGTTGCCGACCTCGCAATATCCCAACGTAGTCCCGCCGACGGTTCAGGTGACGACGTCTTATCCGGGCGCGAGCGCCAGGACGCTGGTCGACACCGTCGCGCTGCCGCTCGAGCAGAATATCAACGGCGTCGAGAACATGCTCTACATGCAATCGACGAGCGCGGACGACGGCACTTACACCCTGGTCGTCACCTTCGCGATTGGCACGGATCCCGACGAGGACGAGATCCTGGTCCAAAACCGTGTCTCGGCCGCCATTTCCTCGCTGCCGTTGGAAGTGCAGGTCCAGGGCATCACGACCAAGAAGAAGTCGACCTCGATTCTCGAATATGTCGGCTTGTCCTCGCCCGACGGCCGCTTCGATAGTTTGTTCTTGTCGAACTACGCCGTCATCAATGTGGTGAACGAGCTTGAGCGCCTCCCCGGCATCGGCGACGTGTCGGTCATCGGCGCCGGGCAATACGCGATGCGCATATGGATGAATCCGGACCTGCTTCAGGCGCGCGGCTTGACGCCGCAGGACGTCATCAACGTCATCCAGCAGCAGAGCCAGGAAGTCGCCGCGGGCCAAATCGGCGCTCCGCCGGCGCCGAAAGGACAGGATTTTCAGTACACGTTGAACCTCAAGGGCCGGCTCGATGATCCGAGGGAGTTCGAGAACATCGTCGTCAAGGTCGATTCCGCCAACGGCGGACGCATCACGCGAATTCGTGACATCGGCCACGCCGAGCTCGGCGCCCAAACCTACAGCACAGCGTTTAATTATGACGGCCGGCCGGGCGCCGGAATTGGCATCTCCCTCTTGCCCGGCGCGAACGCAATCGCGGCCGCCAACGCAGTGAAGGCGAAGATGGACGAGCTCGCCAAGAGTTTCCCGGAGGGCCTTGTATACGTCACGCCCTATGACACGACGCTATTCGTCAGGGCCGCGATCAAGGAAGTCTACAAGACGCTGTTCGAGGCCCTTATTCTGGTGCTCATCGTCATTCTGGTGTTCCTGCAGGATTGGCGCGCCATGCTGGTGCCGGCCACGACCGTGCCGGTGACCATCATCGGCGCCTTCGCCGCAATGGCCGCCCTGGGTTTTTCAATCAATCTCCCAACCCTGTTCGCGCTCATCCTTGCGATCGGCATCGTCGTCGACGACGCGATCGTCATTGTCGAGGGCGTCTCGCGCTATGTCGAGCAAGGCATTCCCGGCCGCGAGGCGGCCGGCAGGGCGATGGACGATCTCACCGGTCCGGTGATCGGAATTACTCTGGTGCTGATGTCGGTTTTCGTCCCCGCCGCCTTCCTTCCGGGATTGACCGGGCAGATCTACCGGCAATTCGCTCTGGTCATCGCAGCGACCGCCTTCATCAGCGCCATCAACGCGATGACCTTGAAGCCCACCCAAAGCGCGTTGTGGCTCAGGCCGCCAAAGCCGAACGCGCGGCACAACTTTTTCGTCCGCGGCTTCAACGCCGTCTACGGCGCCGCCGAGCGCGGTTATACGAGGCTCATGGGCGCAATGACCCGCCGGAGCCTGGCAATGGTGGTTCTCGGGCTCGTTCTTGTCGCCGGCGCGGTCTGGGGACTGACCCGCGTGCCGACCGGCTTCCTCCCGACCGAGGACCAGGGCTACCTGATCATCGTCGCACAACTGCCCGACGGCGCCTCCAAGGAGCGCACGGATGCAGTGATGGACAAGATTTCAAAGATTGCGGGAGCTGTACCGGGGGTCGACCACGTGGTTACGGTCAGCGGCGTCTCGATCTTCGACAATCTGGCAAGCCTCGCCAACGCGGGCGTCGGCTTTGTGATCCTGAAGGACTGGGACGTGCGCCTTAAAGAGGCCGGACAGGACGCCCGCTCGATCACCCAGAACCTCAACGGCGGCTTGCAAAGCATATCGGAAGCCATCACTTTCGCGGTCCCTCCGCCGCCGATCCAGGGCATCGGCAACGTCGGCGGCTTCACCATGCAGGCCGAAATCAAGAACGGCGATTTCGACTATGCGCTATTGCAGAGCCTGACCAGCACCGTGGTCAACGACGCGAACGCGCAATCCGCTCTGCAAAGGGTCGCCACTACCTACCGGGCGGGCGCGCCGCAGTTCACGGTCGTCGTCGACCGCATCAAGGCCGAGACCCTCGGCATTACCGTCGGACAGGTATTCGCCGTCCTTTCCGGCTATGTCGGATCGAACTACGTCGCCCAGTTCAACAAGTTCGGACACGTTTTCCAAATCTACACTCAGGCTGATGCCAAGTACCGCGCCAGCGCCGAGGACATCCGCAACCTCAAGGTCAAGGCGGGCGACGGAACCATGACGCCGATCGGCACCGTGGTCGAGGTCAGCGAAGTCCAGGGTCCCCCCCTTATCAGTCTCTACAATCTCTATCCCTCGTCGACCATCATCGGCGGTCCGGCGCCAGGTTTCAGCTCCGGGCAGGCGCTCGACATCATGGATCAGATCGGCGCGCAGGCGCTGCCGAAGGGAGCGGGTTACCAATGGACCGCAATGTCCTACCAGGAGAAGGAGGTCGGCTCGCAGATTTACTTTGTCTTCGGCCTCGGGCTGCTGCTCGTCTATCTCGTCCTGGCCGGCCAATATGAGAGCTGGATCCTGCCGTTCGCGGTGATCCTGGCGGTGCCCCTGGCCCTCTGGGGGACAGTCGGCGCGCTGACCTACTTTGGCGCTACCAGCGTTGCCGCCAGCCAGAGCGGCGTCGCCGCCGTCAATCTCTACACCCAGATCGGCCTCATCCTCCTGATCGCGCTTGGCGCGAAGAACGCAATCCTCATCGTCGAATATGCCCGCCAGCGGCGGGCCGAAGGCATGGACGTCGTCAAAGCGGCGGTCGAGGGGGCGCGGCTGAGGTTCCGACCAATCATCATGACCTCTTTCGCCTTCATCCTCGGCGTCCTGCCGCTGGTCCTCGCCACCGGCGCCGGCGCCGCGGCGCGCCAGTCGATCGGGATCGCCGTCTTCTTCGGCATGATCTCCTCGACCTGCCTCGTCGTGGTGTTCGTTCCGTCGTTTTATGTGGTGATGCAGAATCTGGAGGAGCGCCGAACGCGCAAACCCGCACCTGAGCCTGGGCCCGAGCTTGCTAAGTCGAAGGATGCCGCCCCCTCGTCGGTCGCCTGACGATCGGCGTCCCCTTGCGCCGATCGAGACCTCACTCGAGACGCCTTGAGCCGCCGCCCGCTGTGGCCTTCGCGCGGCGCGCGCCTTATACAGACATGGTGTTTCGAGCTGCGCCAGGAGGAACGTTATGAGCTTTCGACTCGTGTGCTCGGCGATCGTGATGTGTTCGGCTTTGTCCGGCGCGACTTTCGCGCAATCTTCGCCTCTGACAACCACGGAAGCGATGATCCCGTCGTCCGATCCGGGCATCAAACTTTATATTCGCAACAAGCACCCGGAGGGTGTGACGTCATTCTCCCCGGACAAGACGCTGCTGTTCATTCACGGCGCCACTTACCCAGCGGAAACGAGCTTCGACCTGCCGATCGACGGCGTCTCGATGATGGACCTGTTCGCCCAAGACGGGTTCGACGTCTATCTGGTCGATGTGCGCTCGTACGGACGGTCGACCCGCCCGCCGGAAATGGATCAGCCGCCCGAAGCGAACAAGCCGATCGCGACTTCGGAGGAGGCCGGAGCCGACCTCGGCGCCGCGGTCGACTATATCCTGGCTCAGCGAGGCATCACGAAACTCGACCTCATGGGTTGGTCGTGGGGCACGTCGATCACCGGCAACTATACAGCCGGGCACAACGACAAGATCAATCGCCTTGTCCTCTACGCGCCGGAATGGGTCGTGCAGCCTCCGGTCGAGCCGTCGACGAATGCCATTCCCGCGTATCGTCTGGTGGCGAAGGATTCCGCGAAAGCGCGCTGGCTCAGAGGGGTCCCCGAGGACAAACAGGCGTCATTGATTCCACCCGGCGTATTCGACCGCTGGTGGGACGCGACGCTCGCCACCGATCCCGTCGGCAGCAAAATGGATCCCCCTCGGCTTCGCGCCGCGAGCGGCGTAGCAGCGGAATCCACCAATTATTGGAGCGCCGGGAAACCGTACTACGATCCGAGCAAGATCACCGTGCCGACGCTCCTCATCCACGCGGAATGGGACGCCGATCTTCCGACCTACATGGCCGACGCCTATTTCGCCAAGCTGACCGGCGCGCCCTACAAGCGCTTCGTACAGCTTGGCGAGGGCACCCATACCGTCATGCTGGAGAAGAACCGCATGCAGTTCTTCCACGAGATCCTCGGATTTCTGGACGAATCGGACGCCACCGCTCTCAAGTAAATTGGTCCGACAAGCACGCACCGATAGGCTGAGTTCCACGAGCGCGCGCCGCGTTGGATGACCCTTGGAGGTATTCGATCTCACAACCTCGCGGTGGTATGACAGTCTGCCGCTGACGTGCTAGGGGCCGTCAGGGCCGCCGTCTCCGCTCGCCTTTGGCGGCGCGCCGCAACAAGGACCCTTATGTCGAAAGAAGAATTGCTTGAGTTCCCCGGATTCGTCGTCGAATTGCTGCCCAACGCAACCTTTCGCGTCAAACTTGAGAACGACCACGAAATCATCGCTCACACCGCGGGCAAGATGCGTAAGAACCGCATTCGCGTGCTGGCCGGCGATAAGGTGCTTGTGGAGATGACGCCCTACGATCTCACCAAAGGGCGCATTACCTACCGTTTCAAATGACCTTGACCCTCGGGCGGCGCGACGATCGCTCCGCTCCGCACTCGGGCCTGCACCTCGTGCTTGGGTCCGCTTCGCCGCGTCGGCTTGCGCTCCTGGCGCAGATCGGCGTGCGGCCGGACGCAGTCCTGCCGGCTGAGATCGACGAAACGCCACGCCCACGCGAGGAGCCGCGGGCGCTCGCCGAACGGCTGGCCAGTGAAAAGGCGCTCGCCTCGGCGGCGATCGCCGGTGGCCGGGCGGATCTCGCCCCTTGCCTGACGCTCGGGGCTGACACGGTGGTCGGCGTGGGCCGACGCATTTTGCCGAAGTGCGAGACGCGCGATGACGCCGAACTGTGCCTCGACCTCTTATCCGGTCGCGGCCATCGCGTCTTTACCGGCCTTGCGCTGGTCACGAGCGGCGGCGCCGTCCGGCGGCGGCTGGTCGAGACCCGTCTCCGGTTCAAGCGCCTATCGCCGAACGAGGTCGAGGCCTATTTGGCGAGCGCCGAATGGTGCGGCAAGGCCGGCGGCTACGCGATTCAGGGCCTCGCCGGCGCCTTCGTCGAGCGGCTGGTCGGCTCCTATTCCAACGTCGTCGGCCTGCCGCTGGCCGAAACGGTCGCGCTGCTGGGCGGCCAAGGCTATCATGTCCACCGGCGCTGGAGCGCGAGCCTCGTTCAATGACCGCCGACGACAAAAAGTCCGCCGCCAAGCAACCGGATCTGGACAAGAGCAACCGGCCCTGTCCGATCTGCGGCAAGCCGCGCAGCGAGCGCTATGACCCGTTCTGTTCGAAGCGCTGCGCCGACGTCGACCTGCATCGTTGGCTGAAGGGGGGCTATGTCATTCCCGGCGCCAATGCCAAGCCTGAGCCCGGCGACGAGGAGGAGTAGTCTTAGGCCTGGGAGCGTATGTCGGGTTCAGCGCGGACCGACGCCGACAATGTCGGTTCCAGCCTGAAGCTGAAACGCCGCTCCGCGCCGCGGCGCTACCTCATGCGGGGACTCGCTTGCTGAGATCGCGCGGGCGTTCCGAGGAGCGGCGACAGCCCGGTTCAAGGCCGGAACGCTCGATAAGGAAAATCGACAATTTCTTGCCAAGCTGGCTGGAATGGGGTATTGTTTTTCAGAAGGGCCGACAAGCCGACTGGCGCCGATGGGCGGCGCGCGACCAGGACTCTGGCGTTACGGACAGGGAACGACTCGGAATGGCGCCCCAAGCCATTGAGATCGCTCAAAATGGACTCGGGGATCCGCGGACTCCCGCTTGTCGGGGAGGAATCGATCAGGCGAACTCCGTATCTGTCGTCGCCGGGTCGAGTCCGCCCTTCACACTGGCGACAGCAAAGGCGTATTGTCGTGCGACATCGTCAAGCCGGTCGTAGCGTCCCGACGCGCCCGCATGGCCCGCGTCCATTGCGGTGCGCAACAGGATCGGTCCTCCGCCGGTCATCGCTGCGCGCAGGCGGGCGACCCATTTGGCGGGCTCCCAGTAGGTCACGCGCGGATCGGTCAGGCCGGCGAGCGCCAGGATCGCCGGGTAATGCTGAGCCCGCACGTTGTCGATCGGACTATAGGAGCGGATGGTCTCGAACGCCGCCTTGTCGTGGATCGGATCGCCCCATTCGAGCCATTCGGGCGGAGTGAGCGGCAGGCTGGCGTCAAGCATCGTCGCCATCACGTCCACGAACGGCACGTCGGCAATAATTCCAGCGAACAGCTCCGGCGCGAGGTTGGCGACCGCGCCCATCAGCAAGCCGCCGGCGCTGCCGCCATGCGCGACGACTTGGCCCTTGTTGGTAAAGCCCTCGGCGATGAGGAAGCGGACGGCGGCGAGGAAATCGCCGAACGTGTTCGGCTTCCTGCCGAGCTTGCCGTTCTCGTACCAACGCCAGCCCTTGTCAGTGCCCCCGCGCACATGGGCGATCGCGAACACAAAGCCGCGGTCGACCAGCGAGAAGCGGTTGGTCGCGAAACTTGCCTCAGCCGCATAGCCGTAGGCGCCGTAACCGGTGATGAACAGCGGCGCTGACCCGTCGAGCTTCACGTCCCGCTTGTAGAGCAGCGACACCGGCACGCTCTCACCGTCGTCCGCCGGTGCGAAGACAAGACGCGCAACATAGGTCTGCGGGTCAAAGCTGCGCGGCATGGCCTGCCGCTTGACGAGGGCGCGACGCCGCGTGACGACATCGTAGTCGTAGGTCTCCTGCGGCGTCGCTGGCGATGCGTAGTTAAAGCGGATGAGCGAAGTGTCGAATTCGTAGACCGGCTCGAGCCTCAGAAAATAGGTCTCCTCGTCGAATGCAATCTCGTGCGATTCCCCGCTCTTCAAGTCGAAGACACCGAGATGCGGCCGGCTCATCTCGCGCATGAGCAGCACGAGTTGGTCTCGAAACAGCGTTGCGTCGGCAATGAAGCGCCCATCGCGCTCGGCGACGAAATCGCGCCAGTTTGCCTCCTGCGGCGCATCGCGCGGCGCGACGATGATCTTGAAGTCGGGTGCATCCGCGTTAGTGCGGATAAAGAAACGATCGCCGTGATCCATCACCTCGTAGTGCAACCCCGAGCGGCGCGGCGCGACGAGCCGGGGCGGAGCGGTCGGATGATCGAGATCCACAACCAAGGCTTCCGAAGCGTCGTGGCCGTGCACAGAGATAATCGCCGCGCGACCGAGACGGGTCGGCTCAATGCCGATGAACCAGGCCGGGTCGGCTTCCACGAATATCTCGACGTCGTCGGTTTGCGCGGTCCCGAGACAATGCAGCATAACCCGGCAAGGGCGGTGGCTCTCGTCCTGCTCGACGTAAAGAAACGCCTGTGAATCCCGCGTCCAGGCGATGTCCCCGGTCGCTCCGACGACACGGTCGACAAGGTCCGTCTCGCGCTCAAGGTCGCGGACCGAAATTGTCAGCATCTCGGAACCGAGGTCGTCGGAGCTCCAAGCGAGCTTTGAATGATCGGGCGAATGACGCGCGCCGGCGAGATGAAAAAACGCTTTTCCCTCGGCGCGGGCATCGCCGTCGATCAGCACCGTCTCTACGCCTCCTTCGCGAGGCTTGCGGCAATAGATGCGGCGTTGGCCGCCGGGACGAAAGCGCGAGTAATAGGCCCACAGCCCGTCGACTTGGGGCGGCTCGCTGTCATCCTCTTTGAGGCGCGCGCGCATTTCGCGCTTCAGCTCTTTCTGTAAGCTGAGCGTCGGCGCCATAACGGCATCAGCGTAGGCGTTCTCAGCCTCCAGGAGAGTCCGGATGTCGGCCGGCAGCCGGCTCGGATCGCGCAGCACCTCGCGCCAATTGTCGGCCCGCATCCAGGCGTAGTCGTCCACCCACGAAAGGCCGTGCGCGGAAAGCGTTACGGGACGGGCCTCGGCTCGGGGGGGCGCCGGGATCGCGGCTTGCGAGCCCGCTCCGCGCTCTGATCGCTTGCTGGTCATGACGCTGGCGCATAGGCGGCGCGGGGGAGCGCTGAGAAGGCTGCAGGAACATGCGATGGCGATTCGCATAAGGCCGCCGCGCCCGCGGCGCGAAGCTCATCCGCGCCGCCGTAGCCCCAAAGCGCGCCAATGGTCGGGATTCCGTGCCGGCTCGCGGCCAGGACGTCATGCTTGCGATCGCCCCACATGCAGCAATCGTCGGCCTTGAGCCCCTCACGCTCAAGAATGTGGCCGACCAGGTTCGCCTTGTCCTGAAAGCGGCCGCCAAGCTCGTCGCCGTAGGCCGCC
>Ga0209624_10000447_pt1 | contig 36322 bp, 34 predicted proteins | sample JacPinW_OM2H0_O1_FD_188565 | JGI IMG/M metagenome (GOLD analysis project Ga0209624, IMG submission 188565) | Forest soil microbial communities from Algoma, Ontario, Canada - Jack Pine, Ontario site 1_JW_OM2H0_O1 (SPAdes) (version 2) | ecosystem: Environmental > Terrestrial > Soil > Boreal...
CGCGGCCTGGGCGAGAGCTACCGAGCGGGGCCGGCGATAATCTAGGAATGAGGCCGCCGGCGTCCTACGGGAGTTCAAAAGGGCCAGTCGCCCTCAGGCCGTCCTCCACCTGCTGCGACAATCTTGGCGACCGCGGCCTCCAGCTTTTTGGCGGCTGCGAGCGCCCGATCGTACTCAAGTTCACCGGGGCGGCTATCGACCTCGATCGCATAGAATCGCACCCATGCTGCCGCCAGCTCATCGCCAAGAGTGTTGAGCAGTGCGTCATTCGTCGTCCGATCGTTCGAAAAAATCATGCTGTTCCCTCGGCCCACAATCGCCGGAGCACAGTCGTGTTTTGTGATTATAATGTCAACTAATCAATTACGTAAATAAGCCCGATGCGAGAGCTAGAGCGACGTGATTATCCGCGTTGCGAGGGGATGAGGGAGATAGATCGATCTCGCTGTTATTCGTGAAGCAGCCGCTCGCGCACCGCGTCCTTGAGCGCCTCAAGCTTCCTTCCCCGCCCCGAAGAAACTCCAGATCGTGTTTCAGGTCGATAGTTCGCCCGTGCGCCAACTCCATCGAGCGCTGCGCGATCGCCTTGTTGCAACTCTCCGCATTTTCGGCGAATTGATCCTTCAGTTCTTTTGTAATGAAGATTCCCAACCTGTGCAGCATCAAATTAAATTCGTAGTATTCCGACCGTGCCTTCGCGGCGTATCGCCACCGCATCGTTCGGGAGAAGCTTCGCTCCTTGTCCTTAGAAGTTATAATCTGAGTTTTTTGAGACGACATTAATTCAGTTGTATCAATAAATTCCGCTAATTCTTCTTCGTTCATGGAATTAAGAGGAGGAAAACTTATAGCCGCAACAGCGCTAACTCTAGTGGCATAGTATAGATCAACAAATTTTTCCCATAGCTTGCTGAGGTCGGAATATTCTCGCTGGTTAGAATGTTTTCCTCGATCCGTCAGGTGTACAATCTTCGCCCGCAAGTCTTCGATATGAGCGTCCTGCTCGTGCTTCAAGTTCGCCAAAGCGACTTCGTGCCGCTCTTTCTCTTTTTGTAGACGCCGGTCGAGCACGTGCCCGAAAATCTTTTCGCCGAAGAACCGCAACACCCCCCAGAGGATCACCAGGGCGGAGCCGGCCGGGATAGCCAAGTCGAGAAGCAAGTATCGGAGTGTCGCGTTCATGCGGCGCAACCTAGGGGAGAGGCAGATCGCTTAAAAGGCTGCGCTCCACAAGTCGGTCGAGTCAAATTGCCACTGCGCTCGCTTGACTAGCGGATAATTATGCGACATATTGCGCCCGTTGGGAAATGAACGGGAGCAGTTGAAATGTCAGTCCGCAAGCGCGCTTGGATCACTTCGAAGGGCGAGCACAAAGAGGCGTGGATAGTCGACTACGTCGACCAGGCTGGCAAGCGGCGCCTCAAGACGTTCGCGAAGAAGGAGGCCGCAGACAATTTCTCAGCGACTGCGAACGTCGAGATTCGCGCCGGCATCCATACCGCCGACAGCGCGAGCATTACGGTTGCCGAGGCTGGCAAGCTCTGGCTCGAGACCGGCGGGCAGGCCGGCTTGGAGCGCACAACCCTTGATGCCTACCGTCAGCATCTTCGGCTGCATATCGAGCCCTATCTGGGCAAGCTGAAGCTGTCGCAGCTCTCGGCGCCGACGGTCCGCGAGTTCATGGACAGGCTTGCCCGCGGCGACATGCCCGAGGGCGCGTCCCCCGAGCCCCGGTCCCCCGCTATGGTCAGAAAAGTGCGTGTCTCGCTATCGTCGTTGTTGAGCGATGCGCAGGAGCGTGGTCTCGTATCGCGCAACGTCGTTCGCGAGCTTCGCAAGACAAGGCATCGCGGGGCGGAGCGAAGGGCAGAGAGGCGCGAGAAGGGCAAGCTCAAGGTCGGAGTAGACATTCCCGCCCGCGAGGAGATCAAGGCCATTGTGGAGGCAGCTACGGGCCGCTGGAGGCCGATCTTGCTGACCGCGATCTTCTGCGGTCTCCGAGCCTCGGAGCTTCGTGGTCTTCGCTGGGCCGACGTCGACCTTGAGAAACGGGAGTTGCACGTCCGGCAGCGCGCCGATCGCTACAGCACTATCGGCAAGCCCAAGTCCGAATCTGGCGAGCGGACGGTCCCCTTGACGCCGATCGTCGTCAACACGCTTCGTGAGTGGAAGGGGCCGCGCGCCGTCGCGATGGATGCGCCGCCAGTCTGCCCCAAGAGCGAGAAAGGGCTCGTCTTTCCTACCGGAAGTGGCAACGTCGAAAACCATTCCAACATCATGCATCGCGGGCTTGGCCCGACGTTGATCACCGCCGGCGTCACCACGGCAGACGGGCGTCCGAAATACGGCCTTCACTCGTTTCGCCACTTCTATGCCAGCTGGTGCATCAACCGGAAGGTCGACGGCGGGCTAGAACTGCCCGCCAAGGTCGTGCAGGAGCGGCTCGGACATTCCTCGATCATGATGACAATGGACGTCTATGGCCATCTATTCCCGCGGGGTGACGATTCCGCCGAGCTTGAGGCGGCCGAAAAGTCGCTTTTGGCCTAAAATGCGACATGCACGCAACATGGCTAGATTTTCTGCTACTTTGTCCAACGCAATCAATGATCTATGTGACCGAACAGCATTATCATAATCCGTAGGTCCCCAGTTCAAGTCTGGGTCCCGCTACCATTGATTTGACTGATGTTCAGCGCCCGGTGACGGTGAGCCGGCGGCGCGAGTAGGCGTCGATGGTGACGGCAAGCAAGAGGATCGCGCCCTCGACCATGTATTTGACGTCGGCCGGTTGGCCCACGAGATCGAGGCCGTTGGAGACGCTTCCGATCACGAGCGCGCCGAGCAATGCCGCCCAGACCGTTCCTCGGCCCCCGAATAGGCTCGTGCCCCCGATCACCGCCGCCGCGATTGATTCCAGCAGCAGCGTTCCGCCGCCGGTCTGGGTGCTAGCGGCCTGCAGCCGCGCGGTCGAGATCAATCCGCCGGCGGCCGCCAGAAACCCGGCTAGGGCGAAGACGGTTATTCGAATGCGGGTCACTCCGATGCCGGCGCGGCGGGCCGCTTCGGCCTGACCGCCCGCCGCATAAACATGGCGCCCGAACGTCGTGCGCCGCGCCAGCCAGTCGAAGAGCATGACGAGGAAGAACAGGAGGACGCCTGCTGTCGGCACCCCATAGGCGGAGTTGAGCACGGCGACCGCGCCGAAAAGCAGCGCGGCGATGACGCCTGTTTCGACCAGCAGAATTGGCGTGGACCTCGCCGTCATCCGCGCCTGCCGGCGGAGCGCGTTCTCGGCCAGCCGAGCACCGCCCAGGCAGACCACCGCCAGCACCGCGAGCGTCCAGCCCCACGCTTGCGGCAGAAAGGTTGAAGCGATCGCGGTGATATGCGGCTCGAACACGTTCAGCGTGCCGGCGTCGCCCAGCACATGCAATTGGACGCCGAGCCAGATCAGGAGACCAGCGAGCGTCACGACGAATGAAGGCACCCGAAGGAGCGCGAACCATGCGCCCTGAAGAGCGCCGATCAGCGTTCCAAAGCCCAGCATGACGATCACGGCCATCCACCAGGGCCAATCCTGATCGACCACCAGAACGCCCAGAACAGCTGCCGACGCCCCTGCGACCGATCCGACCGAGAGATCGATCTCGCCCAGCAGCAAGACGAAGACCAGGCCGACCGCGATCGTCCCGGAGACGGAAACCTGGAGGACGAGATTTGAAATATTGCGAGGCGTCAGGAAATGCGTGTCTTGCAGTTCAAAAAATGACCAGATCAGCGCGAGACCAACCACCACGGGCAGCGCCCCAGGCTCGCCTCCCCTGAGACGCAACAGCAGATCACGCGCAAGTTTGGACAGTGCGGCTTTCCCACCGCCGGGCTCGGCGTCTTGGTCCGCGTGGCCGACGGGCAGGTCCAGATTCTTCTCCTTCAGCTTTCTTTGCGCGCGCCGGTAATGGCGGCGACCACGTCTTCGGGCGTCGCCGCCATTCGCTCGAAAGTCGCCACGCGGCGGCCGAGGCGCAGCACGACGATTCGGTCCGACACTTCGAACACGTCATGCAGATTGTGAGAAATGAGCACCACGCCCAGCCCCTGCTGGCGCAGCCGCTTGATGAGCTCGAGCACCTGATGGGTCTGCGCGACGCCGAGCGCCGCCGTCGGCTCGTCGAGCAGGACGATCTTCGAGTTCCCCATTACCGCGCGCGAAATCGCGACGGATTGGCGCTGGCCGCCAGAGAGCGACGAAACCGGCGCCCGCACGCTGCGAATGGTCGTCACGTTGAGCCGGCGCAACACCTCGAGCGCACGTCGCTCCATCTCGAGCTCGGACAGGCGCCGCAACACGGTCGGCGGCGAGACTGTCTCGCGGCCAAGAAACATGTTCGCCACCACATCAAGATTGTCGCAGAGAGCAAGGTCTTGATAGACGGTCTCGATCCCAAGATGCGTCGCCTGTCGAGGCGAGTGGATCTTGACCTCCGCGCCGTCGAATCGGATCACGCCCGTATTCGGCTCGTGCGTCCCGGCGATGATCTTGACGAGAGTCGATTTGCCGGCGCCGTTGTCGCCGGCGAGCGCGACAACCTCGGACGGATAGACCTCGAAATCCACGCCGGACAGCGCGTCAACCGCGCCGAAGCGCTTCGTGATGCTCTTGAGTTCAAGGATTGGCGCGGGGGCGTCTATGCCGACGCCCCCGTGCCCCATCGTCGCTTCCATTCTCGGCGAAGCGTTAGGACTTGCAAGGCCCCACTTTTGGCATGCCCTTGCAGAGCGCGTCCTTGGTGACCGCCCCGTCCTCGATCTCGAGGTGCATGTTGTCGAGCGTGATGACGACCGGCTTGACCTTGGCCCAGGGCACGTCGAGCTTGTCGTTGTTCATGGTCGCGCCACCGAACAGATCGGGCGCAGGCTTCTCTTGCTTCAGGAGCGCTGCGGCAATCTCTGCGGCCTTGCCGGCCTGTTCCTTCAGCGAACGCCATACGGTCATTGATTGCTTGTCCTGCAGTATGAGCTGCAGGCTGTTGAGGGTTCCATCGAGCCCTGTCACCGGCACTTTTCCAGCCAATTGCTGAGCCTGAAGCGCTGCAATAACGCCGCCTGCCATCCCGTCATTGGCCGATAGCACCGCGTCCACGCCGTTGTTGGTCTTGGTGAGAATCTGGTCCATCTCCGCCTGCGCTTTTGACGGATCCCAAAGGGGCGTCCAGACATCGGCGACCTGCTTGCGGCTGCCCTTGTCGAACAGTGGCTTGAGGACGCCCATATAACCCTTTGCGAACAAGTGCGCGTTGTCGTCAATCGGCGAACCATTGATGACCGCGATCCGCGCTCCGTCCTTGGTGTTGCCGGTAAGCCAGTCGCCTTGCAATTCGCCGATCTTGATCCCGTCCACCGACACGTAATAGTCGACCGGCGCATCGCGGATCAGCCGGTCATAAGCGATCACTGGCACACCTTGCTTCTGCGCGTCATTGACGATGACCGCAGCGCCTTTCTGATCGATGGCGGTCACGACCAGAACCTTGACGCCGCTGGCGAGCGCCGCCTCGGCTTGGGCCTGCTGTTTCGACGCATCGTTGAGCGCGTTCTCGACCTTCACTTGCGCGCTTGGAAAGTCCTTCTTCATCGCTTCGATGAAGAAAGGCTTGTCCTGACTCTCCCAACGCGCGGTCACATTTTCCGGCAGCAGGAATACGACAAGAGGAGATGTGTCCGCGGAATGCGCGGGCGCCGACGCGGCTAAACCCGCAGCGAGAGCAAAGGCTGTCAACATCGCAGGACGCAGACGAGTAACCCGTTTCATCGAAAAATCCTCCCGAACGGGCGCAAACCCGTTTGTTTTTGCGCAATGTCGATCGCAACTTCGCGCGAACGAGGCGGAGTCACATCATAGGCTTGAGATGGGCTACAAACGTAGTGTCTAGACTTCCTTGATCTCTCAAGAACGCGGCAGCTCGCCAAGCTCTAAATAGACCCAGCCGCTCGTAAGACATCAAGGCTAAGGACAAGCGTCGCGCGTTGTCAAATCAAGCTATGGCGCCGCAGGATTGCGGCTTTGAACGACCCCAGAGCGCGATCCAATCGTTGATGATGACCACCCTGTCGACGCTGACTCGCGCAGCCGCCCCAGATTGATCATGCCGAGCCGATCGCTCAGCAGCTCGAAATGGGCATTTTGGCCCTTCGATCTTCCTCGAAGTCCGTCAAGCTCGCCCAGATGATTGACGACCCACTGGAAAAAGACGCACGAAAGCGATTTCTGATGAGATCGCCCGCTCGCGATCACCGCTTACTCGCGCCGCACCAGGATTCAATGGTCAGCGCAACGGCCTTCGTGCAATCCACGAGATCACGGACGGCCACGCGCTCGTTCGGCTGATGGGATTGAGCCGGATCGCCGGGGCCAAAATTGACCGTCGGCGTGCGTCCGAGCCCGGTCGGCAGACCGATGTCGCTGTGGGCGCCGAAACCGGAGAGCCGAGGATCGAGCCCGGCCTTCGAGGTCGCGCTCTGAAAGACGGTGACGAAGGGATGCTCGGCTGAGACTTCCGCGCAATCCGCGTCGAGAATCCAATCGACGCGGATCGGATGCTTGCGAAGATACGGATCCGCCTGGCACACCGCCGCCAGATGCGCCTCGACCTCGCGCTTCACGTTGCCTCCGAGGCCGAATTCGTCCTTCTCGTGCGGAAGATACTGGACATCGATGACAATCTCGCCGCGCCCCGCCGTCGAAGACGGATGCTCGCCAGCCTTGATCTGCGTCACGATGATCTGGTTCGGAAGATCCATCAGAGCGTGGTTCTTCACCGGGTCCGTCTGCCAGCGGCGATTGAGGATGTCGATGCCGTCGAGCACCTGCCGGCAGAGCTGAATGGCGTCCACCGGGCCGCTGCCGTCCCAATAGTTCGGGGTCAGCTCGGCATGGCCGCCGATGCCGTCAACGATGATCCGGCCCCAAAGGATTCCGTGGCAGAGCGGCGCGATGCGATTGGCTGTCGGCTCCGTCATGATTCCGGCGTCGGCGCGATAACCTCGATCGACCATGGCGAGCGACCCCATGCCGCCAATTTCCTCATCGACCACGGTCGTAAAGACGACGTCGCCCGCTGGGGTGACGCCGATCTCCTTGAGAATCTCGATCGCCATCAGCATGCAGGCGACGCCGCCCTTCATGTCGACCGTCCCACGACCTCGCACAAAGCCTTCGGAAACGACAGGCGCGAACGGATCGCTCGTCCAGTGTTCGGAGGCGCCCGGCGGCACGACGTCGACATGGCCCGTCAGCATGATCGAGCGACCCTCGCCCTTGCCCTTTAGGACGCCAGCCAGATTGGGACGGCCCACGAAGGTGCGGCCTTTGTTGGCGCCGGGGCGGCCCTCATATTTGGCGTAGAGCGCAGGCCCATCGGGTTCCCAGAGATCGGTCGTAAAGCCCAGCGCTTCAAGGCGCTTCTGCAGGTAAAGCTGACAGTCGCGCTCACCCGGGCCCGCCTCGCGCGGATCGGATTTCACGATGGACGGAAAGCGCACGATGTCACAGAGCGTCTCGACAATTCGGTCCGCGCGCTGCTCGACCGCCTTTGCGATCGTCTCTTCTATCGGGCTCATGACGTCCTCCGGACAAGGGCGAGATTGTCGACAAGGAGGACGATGACGAGGATCGTCCCCACGATGCCCACCTGCCAGACGGTGTTGACGTTGAGCTGCAGGAGGCCCGTCTGTAGCGTGACGAGAAGCAATACCGCGGCCAGGACGCCAAAGACGCCTCCCCTGCCGCCGAAAATTCCGATGCCGCCGAGCATGGCCGCGGTCAGCGAAGTCAGTTCGAGGTTCTGCCCGATATTGGGCCGTCCCCCGCCGAGCCACGCGAGGCTCACGAGCGCAGCGCAGCCGGCGAGCGCGCCGCTCGCGCCATAGGCAGCGAGCCGTACCCGATCGACCGGAATTCCAACGAGCCGTGCGGACCGCTCGTTGAAACCCATGCCGTAGATCCATCGGCCCCACGACGTCGCGTGGAGCAGAACGCCCGCTGCCACGAACAAAGGCAGCGCGAGCGTCAGGAACGGGAGGGGCAGACCGCCGACGGCGCCGCGTCCCCACGGCAGCAGGAAGTCGGGAACGCCGGCTTGCGCGGCCCCGCCTGTCAGCGCCACCGCCGTCCCGGAATAGACGTAAAACGTCCCAAGCGTGGCGATCAGCGGCAGAAGCCGCAGGCGCGTCACGAGAAAACCGTTCACGAGACCGAGAGCCAAGCCGAGGGCCAGACAAAGGACGGGAAGCAACGCGCCCGGGAGCCCAGCCTTCACGAGGAGCATGGCGAGAACGACCGCGAGCGAGACCATGCCGCCGACGGAGATGTCGATACCCGCCCCCCCGCATACGATCACGAGCGCCTGCCCAAGCGCGACCAGCGCCAAAATAGTCGAGAACTGCAGCACAGCCGTTACGGTCGACAGGGCTAGCGCTCCGGGCTTCAGAACCGCGAGACCTGCGACGACGACAACCCACATGAGGCCGAGAATCGCGAGTATCGGGGAGACGCGAGGCGTCATCGGAGGCCTGCACGCCGCGCCACGCCGAGCGCTGACGGACGAAGCCGTCCGAGCGGCAGCCTCCCAGACAAGGCCTCCGCGCCCAGCACGAGCAACAGCAGGAGGCCCGTCACCACGGGTTGCCACAGCGACGGCACGCCGGCAAGGAGCAGCCCGTTCTGAAGAAGCCGCAAGAGAATGACCCCGAAGGCCGTGCCGAGCAGGCTGATGCGCCCGCCTGTCACGGCCGTCCCGCCGAGCACGACCGCAGCCACCGCTTCGAGCGCGAGTGTGGCGCCGATCGTCATCTCCACATTGCCATAGGTCGCGACATAGAAGCTCGCAGCGAGCCCGCACAGGGCGCCGCTGATGACGAAAGCCGCGACCTGGGTCCTGCGCACCCCTATGCCCGCAAGCCGGGCCTTCGCTTCCGAATTGCCGATGGCGAGAAGGTGCGCGCCGAACGGCGTGAACCGAACGGCGACAAAGACAGCGCCGTAAGCGAGCGCGATGACGAGCACGGAAACGGGCAAGCCGAAAAAGCGTACAGCCAACAGATTGGTCAGGCCCACGGGAAGGCCCGAGAGCCATGAACCGCCGAGCGCCAGAAAAATCCCGGCGCGATAGACGCCGAGAAGGCCGAGCGTCGCCACGATCGCGGGAATGCGGCCAAAAATCACGACGGAGGCGGTGACGCCGCCGAGCGCGAGCCCCGCGACTGGACCGGCCAGCGCCGCGAGCGCGGGGGTTATGCCCGCTTCGAGCAGCCTTCCTATGCCGATCGCCGCCAGACCAAGTACGGAGCCGACGGAGACATCGATGCCGCCGATGCCGAGAAGCAGCGTCATGCCAAGGCCGATCAGGAGAAGCTCAGTACTGTTGCGGGCGATGGTGAGCAGATTGTCCGGCGTCGCGAAATAGGGCGAGCGAATTGAAAAAACGAGACCGGAGACGATGCAGCCGAGCGCAAGGAGGGCTTCGCGCTCGCAGAAGCGCTGAAGAAAGGCGCGCATCGTCTCCGACCTTGGCCAGCTCAGAACTTATAGTTGTCGACGTTCTGAGCCGTAAACACCGCCGGCTCGCCAAGCAGCAGAACGCCAGTCTGGGCGTCATAGGTGACGGGGTGGTTCATGCCTTCCGGCGTCGTGGTCGCGGGGATCTCTTTACCGTCGATCAGCTGCTCGCCCGCCCATACCGTGAGATAGCCGAGCTCCTTCGGATCCCAAAGCACGCTGTAGCCGAATGAGCCGCTCTTGAGGTAAGCGCGCGCGGTGTTTGGGCTGCAATAGCCGGTTCCGATCACCTTACCGATCTTGCCTGCTGTTTCGATAGCCTGTCCGACGCCCGGACACGTGGTGGAGGCAACGCCGATCAGGCCCTTGAGGTCCGGATTGGCCGTCATGAGGTCGGTCGCAATTTGCGCCGCGCGCTGGGCGGTGCCGCCCGCATATTGCGGTTCGAGAAGCTTCAGCTTCGGATATTTCGCCTTGGCGCGCGCCTGCATGAAGCCGATCCAGGCGTTAAGGTTGGACGCCGTCGCCTCGCCGGAGACGATGCCGATCTTCGCGTATTCGCCGACTCTCCTCACCATCTCGTCGATGATCGCGTTGCCCAGACCTTCGTCGGTCGCCTGCGCGACATACAACGCGCGGCCGGACTTCGGCGCATCGCTGTCCGAGGTGAACAGCGTGACATGTTTAGCCTTCGCGGCCTCGACGACGGGCGCGATGCTGGATGCATCGAGGACTGAGACGGCGACGGCGTTGACGCCCTGGTCAATCAGGTTCTGAACAATCTGCATCTGGTCGACAGGGTTGGTGTCGACCGGACCCTGATAGATGAAATCGAGGCCGAATTTGGCGGCCGCTTCCTCGCCGCCCGCCTTCATCGCGTCGAAATAGGGAATGCCGATGATCTGCGGCACGAACGCGACTTTCTTGTCGGCCGCGAGCGCCAAGGTGGAGCTGACCGCGAGTAGCGCTGCCGTCAGCAGTGCGACTTTGGAATGGGTGTGCATGTTCGATCCTTCCCAGCTGCGACGTGATCTCAGGCTTGCGTTTCGAGCGCTCTCACGTCGGGGTGAGCGCCCGTGATGAAGGAGACGACCTCCTCCGGGTCAGTTTCTGAGCGCCGGCGTTCGGCGATCTTTCGACCCCGCCGGAACACGACGATCCGATCCGCCACTTCGAAGACATCGTGCATGTTGTGGCTGATGAGGATCACCGCTCGTCCGCCCTCGGCGAGACGGCGGATGAGCTGAAGGACTTTGCGCGTCTCCGCGACCGCGAGCGCTGCGGTTGGCTCATCCATGATAACCAGCCGCGCGTTGAGGTTCAGCGCGCGTGAAATCGCCACCGCCTGACGCTGTCCGCCCGAAAGGCTGCCGACCGCCGCCTCCGGATCCGAGATGTGCGCTTCGAGAGTGCGCAGAAGCTCGGCGACCTTCTGCCTCATCGCCCGCCGCTTGAGGAACGGCACGCCGAGCACGCGGCGGACGAGCTCTCTGCCGAGAAACACGTTCTCGGCAATCGACAAATTCTCCGAGAGCGCGAGCTCCTGGAAGATCGTGGCGATCCCGACGTCCGCCGCGTCCTGGGGCGAGGCGAACCTCGCGGGCGCTCCGTCGAGCAGCAGCGTCCCGGCGCTCGGCTCGTAGGCGCCCGACAGGATCTTGATGAAGGTCGATTTGCCCGCTCCATTATCGCCGAGAATGGCCAGAACCTCGCCCGCATGGATGTCGATATCGACATCGGCGAGCGCCTGCAGAGCGCCGAAGCGCTTGGTGATCGACCTGGCCTGAAGCAGGGGTGTCGTCATCGACCCTCTCAGGTGAGGCTCGATATCCGAGAGAGAACATTGATCCAAGGACGCCGACAGCTCCGCCATTCCACGAAACTCGCGGGAACCCACTGCGGCCCGATGTCCCACGTTCGCGCCAGCGCGCATCCGGCGCGAAATCCATCGACGACGAGCAGCACATTCTCTTTAGCCATCGCAGTCTCCACTATCAGGCCAGTCGCCGAACAAATTGGCTGGCGACAACGCCAACCGGCAATTGCCGCGGCCACGCTAAGCGCGAATACAGCTGGAAGCCTTTTGCAGATTCAACTCGTCGTCGCATCGAAAGAACCCGTCGCGGAGCGAGCAGGTGGGGAGGCAGTTGCGCCGGTATGTTGCTAACGGCAGGGTCTCAGGCTTGAGCTTGACGCCGACAACATTGCCATGAAGGCCATTCGGCCATCTGGCGCCATATTGGCGCAAGCCCTGATCGAAACTTGTCATTCCCACTCATTCCGCATTTTACAAACGTCATGACGATCAAGTCGAGACGAACTTTTGGGCGCCGTTGCACGAACAGTGCAGAGGAGCTGTGACATTTGTGAACGCGGGGCGCGAAGCTTGGCGGGCCTGGTTTCTCCAGTTCGATTTCCTGAAGGCGTTCAGATCGACATTTTCAGTGGCGTGGGCGCTGCCGTTGCTCAAACGCCCCCGGCCTGCCCATCCGAGCGCGGATCAGCCGCGCCGATCATTGCCCCAGACATTGTCTGGCAGATCACCTGCGCATGGCCCATGATGTCCTCCGAGGGCCCGCGTAGCTCTACGACGTGGCCCCGCGCGTGAAGACCCTGAGCAACCGCGGTCGAGACGCCGCGTTCCAGCACAACAATGGGTTTGTCCGGCGCAGCTCGATCGAGATACCAGCGGGGACGCGAGACCGCCTGCTGCGCATCCAGGCCGCCATCGGTGAGATCGAGCAGGATCTGCAGCTGCGTCTGGACCTGACCGTCGCCGCCCATGCAGCCCAGAACGGTGTGCAATCCGCCGCTCGCCCGGGTGACCATCGTTGGAATGAGCGTGCTCGGCGGTCGTGTGCCAGGACGCAAGGCGGCCGGACCATCGTCGAGAGCGAAAGCGGCGCCCCGGTTCTGCAGCGTGAAGCCGCCGCTCGGGACAGGAATGGATGCCCCGAAATTGAAGAAGAGGCTCTGGATAAGCGATACCGCCATCCCGTCCCGATCCACGATCGCGAGATGAGCCGTATCGCCCCGCGTGATCCGGCGCGGAAGGGCGGGCGCAACGTCTCCTCGCCGGTCCGGATCGAAGGCCCGCGCGAAACGCTCGGCGCGCGAGCTGCTCCAGCAACCCTCGATCGCCACCTCGAGGTGCGCCCGATCGCCGTTGCAGCGATCACGATCTTCAAGCGCGGCCCGACACGCCTCGACGAGAAGGTGAACGGAGGCGGGATCGAAGACATCCAGCGGCGCAGTCGCGCGGGACTCGACGAAGGTCAACGCAGTCAGAAGCGCGAACCCCTGGGTCGAGGGCGGTGTCGTATGAACCGTCAGGCCCCGGAAGCCTGCGGATAGCGGCGTCACCCAGTCAGAATGGTGGGAGGCAAGGTCTTCCAATGCAAGAGGACTGCCGAAGCGCCCTGCGGCCTCGACGATCGCGGTCGCCAGCGCCCCCTCGTATAATGCGCGACCCTGAGATTTTGCGAGCTGTCGCAGAGTTGTGGCAAGGCGAGGCTGGCGAAGCCGGCCGTAAAGCTCCGGGCCGGCCGCGCCGCAATCCCAGAGTGTTTCGGCCCCCTTGGCCTGCAACTCGGGCATGGCTGCGGCAAAGTTCGAACGAATGTGTCGGCTCACCACCGGCCCCTCATCGGCGAGAACGGCAGCCGGCTCGAGCAGCGCCGGCAACGGGCGAGAGCCAAAGCGGCGATGCGCTGCGATCCAGCCGTCGACCGCGCCTGGGACTGTGACACTCTCGCCCGAGCGCGGCGGAATACGATCGAGGCCTCGCGCCCGTAAAGCGGCCCGGTCGATGCCGGCTGGCGCGCGCCCGGAGGCGTCGAGCGCATACATCGCGCCCTCGGCCGCGATCATCCAGAAAGCGTCGCCGCCGGGCCCGCACTGCATCGGGCAGGTCACCATGAGCGCGGCGCTGGTGGCGATGGCGGCATCGATGGCGTTGCCGCCGCTCTTGAGGACGTCGAGACCGATCGCCGTCGCCGCGGCGTGCGGCGACGAAACCATGCCCTGCATACCCAAAACAGGACGGAAGCCGGCCAGGGCGGGCACGGGTTCATAGCGCCCGAGCCAAGGCCATCCCGCGTGCGACGCGCCTGGTTCGTCGATTGTCGTCATGGCAGGGTCGGTTCCTTGAGACTGTGGGCGATGCTCTCGTCGCTGCCGCCATTTCGCCCCAGGGTCATAGGCTCGCCGGCCGAGCTGAGCGCGGTCGGGTCCGACGCATCGCCCACCGCCGCGCTCGACAGAGCAACGTCGGCAAGCATCTCTGTAGCGCTCGCCAGCATAGACGTGATGTCACCTCTCTCGAACGTTTGAGTCCCCTTCAAAGAATGCTGCGCAGGAACTGCTGCGTGCGGGCTTGCGCCGGTGCGGCAAAGAAGGTTTCGGCCGGCGCGGTTTCCACCACAAGGCCCCCGTCCAGCATCATGACATGGTCGGCGACCTCGCGCGCGAAAGCCATCTCGTGGGTCACAACCACCATGGTCATGCCGCTCTTGGCGAGCTTCCGCATCACGTCCAGCACCTCCCCGACCGTCTCCGGATCGAGGGCGCTGGTCGGCTCGTCGAACAGCAGCGCCTCGGGCTTCATCGCCAGTGCGCGCGCGATTGCGACCCTTTGCTGCTGTCCGCCGGAAAGCTGGCCCGGATAGCTGTCGAGCTTGGACCCGAGCCCGACCCGCTCGAGCAGGTCCACGGCCTCCTGCCGTATGTCGGGCGCGCGCCGACCGAGGACCCGGATGGGCGCGACCATGACGTTGTCCAGCGCCGTCATATGCGGAAATAGATTGAAGCGCTGGAACACCATGCCGACGTGACGCCGCTGGCGGGCGATCAGCCGCTCCGGAAGCGGCGCCATCCGGCCGCGATGTTCGCGGCAACCCATCAGCCTGCCGCCAATGGTAATCCGTCCTCCGTCGATCGGCTCCAGCGCGTTCATGCAGCGCACTAACGTGGTCTTGCCAGAACCGGACGGACCTATGACGACCAGCACCTCTCCCTTGTAGACGTCCAGCGAGATGCCGCGCAGGATCCAGCTGTCGCCGAAGCGCTTGCGGACGTTCTCGGCCCGGATCAGGGGTTCGGTCCGCGTACTCATCGCTGCGCGCCCAGGAGCGAGCGCCTGGACAGGCGAGCGGCTGCAAGCTTCGCGGCCGGCGCCTCATGCCGCGCCATCCGACGTTCAAGCCAGCGCTGGCCAAAACCGAGAACGGTGGTGAGGAACAGATAACAGAGCGCAGCGTAGAGGAAGATCTCGAAGGTCCGGAACGTCGCCGAATTGATGTCCTGAAGCGTGCCGAAGAACTCTCGCACGCCGATGATGCTGAGCAATGACGTGCCCTTGATCATCAGCGTGAACTCGTTGCCGAGCGGTGGAAGAACGATGCGGAACGCCTGGGGCAGGATGATCCAGCGGAAAGCGGTGGCGGGCGTCATGGCGAGCGCCCGTGCAGCATCCGATTGCCCGCTGTCGATCGTCTGGATGGCGCTGCGAAAGATCTCGCTCATGTAGGCGGCTTCGTTGCAGGCCAGCGTGAGCAGGGCCGCCTGCATAGGCCCTGCAATGACCAGGGGACCGAGCACGATGTCCGGGTAGCGGTAGAACCCGGCGGCCGCCACGCCGGTATAGACCAGCAGCAGTTGCACGAGCAGCGGGGTGCCGCGCCACACCCAGACGTAGGTGCCGGCCAGAAAACGCAGCCAGCGGCGAGCGGAGCGGCGGGCCAGGGCGACCACCAGCCCCAGCGCGACGCCCGCAGCCTGGGCCACCACCGAGATGGCGACGGTGACGAGCAGCCCTTGCCACACGATAGCGGGTGGATTGAGGATGAAATCGACTAGAAACCTTGTGTCCAAGGCGGGTTATTTTCGCGCGGGCTGCGGTGTTGCACGTACCTTAGGGCTTCATTGCCATCGATTCGAAGCTCCAGGTCTTGACGATATCGTCGTAGGCGCCGTCTTCGCGGATCTCTTGGAGGGCCCCCTTGATCGCGTCATGCACGTCGGAATTGGCCTTCACCGTGGCGATGCCGGTGGCGAAACTGCTGGTCTGCGGGCTCGCGAGCTTGACCGCGCCCTTGTTGGTCATGTTGTAGATCGCGACCGTGGCCGTACCGCCGTAAAAGCCGTCGGTCAGACCGGTCACCATCTGCTGGATGGCGTCGCTCATCTTCGGCAGGGTCACAATGGTGATCGGCGGCTTGCCGCCTTGCTGTAACGCTGTATTCGCCTCGACCGCCTCCTGCTCGTTGACGGATCCGCGCTCGACCGAGAGCTTCTTGCCTGACAGCCCCTGGAGATCCTGCACGAAGAGCGGGCTGTCGCTGCGCGCGATCACGGCGTTGCCGACGATCGCGTAGTCGACGAAATCCACCACTTCGCGCCGGGTGGGCTTGTCGTAAAGCGAGGAGATGATCGCATCGCATTGGGCCGCCTGCAGCGCCGGGATCAGGCCATCGAAGCCGATGTTCTTAAACTCTGCCGTCAGCCCCATGGCCTTGGCCACGGAGGTTCCGACCGCGATGTCGAAACCCGTCGGCTTCAAGGTTTTCGGGTCGATGTAGAGGAACGGCGGCGCCGACAGGTCGCTGCAATAGACCAGCTTGCCGCTCGCCTTGATCTTGTCGAGCGCGGGGCCCGCCCACGCGGCTCCCGCGAAGGCGCCAAGGAGCGCAGCGACGGCTAGAATTGTTCGCGACGTTGACTTCATCTGATCCTCCATTCCAAAGGAACGGCGCGCTCGGCAATCAGGGGGAAGCGGAGCCGCTCGAACGCGCGCCGCGCGCAAGCCCGAGGTTGCGGGCGATGACGCAGAGCAGTTCGAACGCCACGGTGGCGCCCGCCAGGGCCGTGATGCCGCCGACGTCGAAGGGCGGCGCGACCTCCACCACATCGGCTGCGACGATGGCGACGCCGTCGAGCAGGCGGATCATCTGCTGGGCCTCGCGCGTTAAAAAGCCGCCGATTTCCGGCGTGCCCGTGCCCGGCGCCATTGATGGGTCGATACTGTCGATGTCGAAGCTGACGTAGGTCGGACCGCGGCCAACTATATCTTTAGCCTCGGCCATGACGTCGGCCGGCGAGAGGGCCACGAACTCCTCCATGTACACCACCCTCACGCCTTGAGCGCGCGCCCAGTCATGTTCGCCGGGATCGTAGATCGATCCGCGGATACCGATCTGGATGGTTCGCCGCGGATCCAGCAGGCCCTCCTCGATGGCGCGTCGGAATGGCGTCCCGTGGGTGTAGCGGTTGTCGCCGAAATATCTGTCGTTGGTGTCGGAATGGGCGTCGAAATGGATCAGGCCGACCGGGCGGTTCCTGGCGACGGCGCGCATGGCCGGCAGGGTAGTCAGGTGATCGCCGCCGATGCCGAGCGGGATGGCGCCGGCCGCAACCACCGCGGCGACGCCGGCCTCGATCTGGTCGAGGCTCTCGGCGAGATCGATCGGATTCACAGCGAGATCGCCGAGATCGGCCACGTTGGCGATCATGAAGGGTTCCGTTCCCGAGACATGATGAACGCGGCGCATCAGGCTCGATTGGTTTCGCACCTCGCGGGGCCCATGGCGCGCGCCGGCGCGGTTCGTGGTCCCGCCGTCCCAGGGGATGCCGTAGAGCGCGATGTCGAGACCGTCGGCGCTGGACACCAGCGGCAGCCGCATGAACGTGGCGATACCCGCGAAGCGCGGAACGAGGGCAGCATCGACGGGCTGATGTCGCGTCGCTCCTTGCGTCATAAAGAAAACTCCTGGCGGACGGCTTGCTCGATCCCGGCCACGATGTCGTCGAGGAGCCAATGCCCCTTCTCGGCCGAGGATCCCGCGGTCAGCGAGAGCACGCCGGAGGGCGGCGCCTCGCCGGGCGGGGGAAAGCGGTCGTAAGGCTTGAACTGCGCGGGACCGTCGTGCAGGGCGGCATCGAGAGCGACGAGATCCGGCCTCAAGGCGAGCATCATCGAGGTCTCCAGCACGCTGGCATGTTCGAGTTCGATCCCGGGGTAGCCGTCGGGGAAGATGCGCCCGATCGTCTCAGGCCTGACCATCTCCCAATGGTCGATACGGAGGATCGTGACGGTGTCGCGCGCGGTCCCCAGGGCGTCGAGGGCGAGTTCGATGCCCTCGACCGAGGGCCACACGTTCTCGTAGTGGCCGTTGACCACGACCATGCGCCGGGCGCCCTGCCGGTGAAGGTCGACGAGAATGTCCCGAACCAAGGCCGAAAAGGCGCCGGCGCTGATGTTGATCGTTCCAGGAAAGCCGCGGCCGCCGCCCGTGCGGGGCTGCGATCGGTTGCCGTAGGCGAGGGCCGGCAGGACGAGCCCGCCGACCTTTTGCGCAACCCGCTCGCAGAGCGCCGTCGGCAGCACCACGTCGACGTTCATGGACATATGGCGGCCGTGCTGCTCGGTCGCGCCCAACGGAAGGAAAATCGGCGCGCCCTGTGCGACGCGGCGTTCGGCCTCGGGCCAGGACAGTTCCGCATAGGCGACGGTTTCTGTCATTGCCTCCCTCATGGCATCGCGGCGCCGCCATTCGGCCCCAGGCATTGTCCGGTGAAGAGCGAGGCGGACGGGCCGGCCAAAAACATGATGGCCGCGGCGACCTCCTCCGGACGGCCGATGCGGCCCAAAGGATGCGCCATCTCCAGTTGCTGCTGCGCCGGCGTCGCCCTGTCGAAGGCGAGCAGCGGAGTGTCGGTCGGGCCAGGCGCGATGGCGTTGACCAGGATGCCGGGGGCGAATTCTCGCGCCCAGGACCGCGTCAATCCGAGGATCGCGGCCTTGGTGGCAACGTAGACCGATGCATTGGCGCGTCCGACATAGGCCAGTTCCGAGGCGAGATTGATGATCCGCGCGCCCCGGCCAAGATGCGGCAGCGCCTCGCGCGTGACCAGGATCGCGCCGCGTACGTTGACGGCGAAATGTTGGTCGATCTCCACCGCCGTGACCGCCGCGAGCGGATTTTCCCTCATGATCGCGGCGTTGTTGACGAGAACGTCCAGGCCGCCGAGATACCTGACTGCCTCGGCGACCGCCGCTACAATGTCGGCTTCGCGCGCCAGGTCACACGACAGGATCGGAAACGTCCCGCTCGGGTCGCCGTTCAGGTCGAGCCCCACGACATGAGCGCCGGCCTTCGCCAACCCTTCTGCGGTCGCGCGGCCAATCCCGCTCGCGGCGCCGGTGACGAGCGCGCGACGGCCGGCGAGATCGGCTACCACGGCGCTTCTCCACGGTCGATGCCGAGGGTCTGACCCGTGATGCTGGCGGCCAGTTCCGACGCGAGAAAGAGGTAGGGTCCCGCAACGTCGGCCGGCTCCATCAGGCCGCCGAGCGCCTGGCCGGCCACGATCGCGGCCAGCAAATCGTCGTCGCTCCGCGCCGCGCGTTCGGCCATCCGGGAAAGCGAGGCCATGGCTGAGGGTGTCCGCACCCAGCCGGGACAGACCGCGTTCACGCGGATACCGCGGCTGCCAAGTTCTCGGGCCCAGGTCTTGGTGAGACCGATAACGGCATGTTTCGAGGCCACATAGGCGCCGAAGAGCGGCTCGGCGATCCGCCCCCAGATCGAGGCCGTATTGATGATGCAGCCCCCCGCGCCCATTCGCTGCAGGGCGTGGCGGGTGACGAGGTCGGTGCCGATGACGTTGATTTCCACCACGCGGCGGAAGACCTGCAGGGTGTCGTCGTCGCAGGCGTCGAGCGGCGTAAGCCGCTCCAGCCCGGCATTGTTGATCAAGACGTCCAGCGCCCCCGCCTGCTCAAGGGCGGCTGCGACGGCCGCGGCATCAGTGATGTCCGCGACATAGGCCTGGGCGCCGAGCCGGACGGCCTCGGCGCGCACGCAGGGGTCCTGGTCGAGGAGGTGCAATTGCGCGCCGGCGGCCGCGAAGGCCTCGGCTATACCGAGGCCGATGCCCCGGCCCGCGCCCGTGATCAGAACGCGGGCGCCGGCGAACTCCGGAGTGAGCATCCGCGCTGGCGGCAAAGGAGAGCCCCTGAAGACGCCGCATGCTCGACGGAATTCGCTTCGAAGGATATCAAAATATCTCGAAGCGTTGTTCGAGAAACACCGAGGTATCCGTGCGACGGCTCGACACCATCGATCTGAGGCTCCTGCGGGTGTTCATCGCCCTTGCCGACGCGAACGGGTTCCCGGGCGCGCAGATCACGCTGAACCTGTCACCGTCGACTCTGAGTATGCATCTCGCCGACCTGGAGAGACGGATCGGCGGCCAGCTTTGCGTGCGTGGGCGCAAGGCGTTTCGGCTGACCGAACTCGGACATGCGACCTACGAGGCCGCCTCTGCGCTGTTTCGCGACATCGACACCTTTCGCGCCCGCGTGGGGGCGGCGAGCCGGCGGTTGACCGGTCGCCTGCGGCTCGGGATTGTCGATGGGGTGATCTCCAGTTCCGTTCTGGGCCTTCAGGGGGCCCTAAATCGCATGCTGGAGGCGGATGTCGATGTTTTCGTTGATCTCATCCAGGCGACGCCCCTCGAACTCGAAAAGGCGGTCGCGGAGGGACGCCTGGACGTCGTCATCGGTCCTTTCGGACAGCGGGCGCCTGGCGTGGTCTACGCGCCGATCTTCCGGGAACTGCACCACCTCTATTGCGGCCGCAGGCATGTGATGTTCGACTCGCCTGACGTGGCGATCAGCCGGGCGCAGATCGAGCAGGCTCGGTTGTCGGTGCGTGGCTACCGACACATGGAGGATCTCTACCGAATCGGCCATCCGAGGGCCGCAGCCTCCGTGCTGCAGATGGAAGCTCAGGCCATGCTCATCCTGTCCGGCCGCTATCTCGGTTTTCTGCCCTGCCACATTGCTGAACGTTTCGTTCTCAGCGGTGACATGCGCGCCATCCAGCCGCAGACCTATGCTTTCGAGTCTCAGCATTTCGTCGCGCATCGGCGCGGCGGCGACAAGGATCCGGTGGTCGCGGCCTTCCTCAAGAACCTCGCGGACGCAATCGCAAACCCCTAGTTACCCGCGCCCCGCTCTTTTCCGCTATGTCGCGGTCGGACGCGGACCGCCGATCAACCGCGGTTTTGGCCAATCTAATGTGAGGCGGCCGCGCTTGAACGCCATCACGGGCTGGCGCACCTCGCGGATCGCCTGAACCGGGTCGGCCGTGTCCATCACGACGAGATCAGCCGGGTTGCCGACGGCCAGACCGTAGTCCCTCAGGTTCATCATGCGGGCCGCCCGCGTGGTGATCATCTCCCACAAGGTACGCATGTCGTCGTCGGTCGAGACCTGCACGATATGGGCATAGAAATTCGCAAGACGCACCAGGGAGCAGTCGCCAAACGGCGTGAAGGCGTTAACGATATTGTTGCTGCCGACCGTCGCGTTCATACCCTGCCGGATCAGCATATGACCATCGACGACGCCGCGCCGGACGTTGTCGGTCTGGTCTCGTCCCATCAGGAAACTGTCGGTCGCAGGCAGCACGGCGATGGCGATCCCTGCGTCAGCCAAACGGCGCGCGATCGCATTCTGCTCGGCGAGCGGCAGGGTCGAGAGCTTGGTGACGTGGGCCATGGCGACCCTGCCGCCCATCTTATCGCGTTCGGTGAGGCGGAGCACGCGCTCGAGGTCGAGCTCTGAGGCGTCGTTACCGAAATCAATATGAAGGTCGATGTCGCAGTCGTAGGCGCGCGCGAGTTCGAAAATCCGCTCAAGCTGCCCCTGGCGGTCGGTGTCGGCGCCAGGCGCGCCGCCGATGACGCGCACGCCCTTCTCGAGGGCCGCGACCAAGAGCTCATCCGTGCCGGGATTGTTGGTCAGGCCCTCCTCCGGGAACACGCAGATCTCGACGTCGATCAGATCTGCGAAATCGCGGATCGCCTGGGTGACGCCCTCGAAGCCGCGCATGTCGACGATCGGATCGAGTTCGAGCTGGGTGCGAATCCGGGTCGTGCCCTGAGCCACCGCGCGGGCCAGAACCTTGCTGGCGCGGATATGTACGTCCTCCGCCGCAAAGGAGTGCTTGGCGGCGCTCGTGCGGCGAACGGAATCGGCGTTACGGCCGATTTCGGGTGCGGTACGGTCGAAGATGTGCGCCTTGTCGAGGTGAATGTGGCATTCGACGAGACCTGCGCAGGTGAGCGCGCCGGCGAGGTCGCGTTCCGGCCCGTGGACGTCGAGCTTCGGCCCGATCGCAGCGATGCGGCCGCCTTCGACTGCAATGTCGACAAGCGGATCGGCAGGGCGCGCCTCGGCGAGTCGGGCGTTGCGGAAGACGAGATCCATCGATGAGGCCCGTTCAGAAATCGACGCGGTTCGGGTTTTCGAACCAGTCGCGGTAGACGCCGCGCGCCGCATCCATGTGTTCGGGATCCTGGATCATCGGAACGATGGTTCGCTGGCTCAGCGGCAGGGCGAGTTCGGCGAAATAGTGGTCGTCGCCGAGGCCGATCGCGGTCGAGTCCGCCATCGGCACGCAGTAATAGGCCCGCCGGATGCGGGCCCAGAACATGGTGGACGCGCACATGCAGCACGGGGCCCCGATCGTGTAGAGGTCGCAGCCCGAAAGATCGGACGAGCCGAGCGCGGCGGCGGCTCGGCGGATCGCAAGCATCTCGGCATGGGCGGTCGGATCCTTGCTGGCCAGCACCTCGTTGTACGCTTCGGCGAGCACTTCCCCGTCCTTGACGATCACGCAGCCGAACGGGCCGCCATGCCCCGCTTCGCTGCCTTGCCGCGAGAGTTCGATCACGCGACGCATGATGCTGGTTCCGTCCATTCTCATCCTCCGAGATAGGCCTTGCGCACGGCCTCACTCTCGCGCAGCGCGTCGGCGGCGCCGGACAGCACGATCCGTCCGATCTCGAGCACGTAGGCGCGGTCGCAGCAGCCGAGCGAGCGGACGACGTTCTGCTCAGCGAGCAGCACTGCGGTTCCGTCCCCGACGATGCGGCGCACCGCCTGCATGACCTCGTCGGCGAGCTTGGGTGACAGCCCCATCGAGGGCTCGTCGAGCAGTAACAGCCGCGGTCGACCCATCAGCGCCCGTCCGATCGCCAGCATCTGCTGCTGGCCGCCCGAAAGTTGCCAGCCGAGCGAGGCCTCGCGGGCGCCGAGAGCAGGAAAAAGATCAAACGCCATGGCGAGCCGTTCGGCCCGGTCGCGTGCGCCGCGCCGCACCGCGACCTCGAGGTTTTCGCGCACCGAAAGGCCGGGGAAGATGCGCCGCCCTTCGGGCGAATAGCCCATTCCGAGCAGCGCGCGCCCGCGCGCCGAGATCCGGTCGAGCGCCCGGCCGTCGAGAGCGATGTGGCCGGAGCGCGGACGCACGAGGCCGATGGCCGCCTTGAACAGGGTCGACTTCCCGGCGCCATTGGCCCCAATCAGCGCCACGGCCTCCCCTCGGTTGACGACGAGCGAGACGTTTTCGATGGCCTGCACCGAGCCGTAGGCCACGTGCAGGCCCTCGATCGAGAGGACCGTCTGGGCTTCCGTCATGCGGCCGTCCCGAGATAGGCCTCGATCACCTTGAGATCGGCGCGGACCTCTGTCGGAAGACCGGCCGCGATCACCCGGCCTTGGTCTAGGCAGACGAGCCGCTCGGCCAAGGCGGCAAGGAAGACGAGGTTGTGCTCGACGACCAGCACGGCCGTGCCGGTCGCGGCGATGGCCTTGATGCGTTGAGCGAGATCGCGCTGTTCCTCCTCATTGAGCCCGGCCGCGGGCTCGTCGAGCAGCAGGAGTTTGGGAGCCGCGATGAGCGCCCGCGCCACCTCGACCCGCCGCCGCGTACCGTAGGGCAAGGCGCCGCACGGATCGGCGAGGCAATGATCTACGCCGAGCGCGCGCGCCGCGGTCAGTGCATAGTCGCGCGCCTGCTTGAGGCTGTCGTTGCGACCGAACGCTCGAAAGGCCTGCCGGAGCCCGGCGCCGCCCACGCCCGCCCAGCCGAGCGCGATGTTGTCGAGCACGCTCATCTCGTCGACGAGGTGGATATGCTGGAAAGTCCGCATCATGCCCAGACGCGCGATCCGGAAGGCGGCGAGCCGCGAGATGTCGTGGCCCGCGAACGTGAGACGTCCGGCGTCGCTGTCGTAGAGGCCCGAGATGATGTTGATGAGCGTCGTCTTGCCCGACCCATTCGGTCCGATCAGCCCGACGATCTCGCCTCTGCGGAGGGCCAGGCCGACGTCGCTCAACGCCTGAATTCCGCCGAACGCCTTCGAGACGCCGTCGACCTCGAGAAGCGTTTCGCCTTGGTCCGCGAAATGGCTATCAAGCGCCGGGGCGACGGTCGGTTCAGCGATGGGATCGGCCGTCGTCGGCAGCAGCCGGTTCCGGATGGCTTCCAACGAACCCACAATGCCGTTGGGCACGAGGACCAGGAACGTCAGCGTCGCTACGCCGTAGGCGATGAAGGCATAGTATTCGAGGAACCGAAACTGCTCCTGGAGATGGGTGATCAGCAGCGCGCCCAGGATGCCGCCCGCGATCGACATACGGCCGCCGATCACCGTCATGGTAAGGCAAGTGATCATCAGCGGCAGGCCGACCTGTTCTGGCGAGATCACATGCGTCACATGCGCCGTCAGCGCGCCCGCCAGCCCCCCGTAGCAGCCGCTCAGCACGAAGGCCGAAAAGCGCATGCGCGCGGTATCGAGACCCAGCGCCGAGGCCACTGGGCGGCTCTGGCGCATCAGGTGAAAGGCGCGTCCGTAGAGCCCGCGCAGGATGAGCAGCGCCAGAAGCGCCGCCGCGACCACGAATCCCCAGACGAGCAGCATGGTATCGTAGCGGCTCGCCACCGTTTGGCCGAAGAGGCTGAACGAGGGAATGCCCGAAAGACCATTGGTGCCGCCGGTGACGCTCAGCCATTGCGTGACGACCAGCGTCACCAGCAATGTGATCGCCAGCGTCGCGAGCGAGAAATAATGGTCTTCGAGCCGAAGAACGGCGCCGGCGACGGCCGCCGCCAGCAGGCCGGGCGCAAGAATCGAGAGGGGCAGCGTGATCTCTGAGCCGAACCCGTAGGTCGCGCCAAGCACGCCGGTCATGTAGGCGCCGAGCCCGAAGAAGCAGGATTGCGCCAGCGAGGCCGCGCCAGCATAGCTGAAAATGAATTGGTAGCCGATCACCAGGATCGCATAAGCGCCGGCGACGCTGAGCAGCCGGAGCTCGTAAGCGCCGGCTCGGCCCGCATAGACCGCGAACGCCAGTGCGCCGAGCGCGAGCGGCAGGTTTACGCCATGGCCCAACCAGCGGAGCGGCTGGGCGAGAAGCGTCGGCGCGCCTCTCTGCTCATACCCGGCGCTGGATACGCTCACCGAACAATCCCTGCGGCCGGAAGAACAGAATGACGAGCAGCGCCACGTAGAGGCCGCCCGTCGCAACGGTATAGGGCACGAAGGCCGATGCGACGACCTGAAACAGAGCAATGATGACGGCGCCCGCGACGGCGCCGAAGATGCTGCCCCAGCCTCCGATCACCACCGCGATATAACCGTAGATCGAGAGCGAGACGCCGCCCGTGGGAGAGACGAAGAACTGGTTGGACAGCACGGCGCCGGCGACGCCCGCGAGAGCCGCGCCGAGGCCGAAGGTGATGGCGATCAGCCGGAAAGCCGGTATGCCGATCGCCATCGCCATTTCTCTGTCCTGCGCCACAGCGCGCAACTGCCGCCCAAGGGGCGTGCGAAAGAAGAGGAGATATTGGCCGCCAATCAGCAGCGCGGCGACCATGACCGTGGCGATCGCCTGGGGGCTGAGCACGACCGGACCAAGGGGGAGGTTCGACCCCTGAAGCAGCGGCGGCCCCGCCTTCACCTCGGGCCCGATCGCCACGACGTAGGTGTTCTGCAGGATGATGCCGGTCAGCAGAGTGCTGATGAACACCGTCGACGGCGGCCGCTTCATCAGCGGAAAATAGGCGACACAGCAGACCAGCACGCCGAGGACGAACATCGCCAACGCCACCAGCGGCAGCAGGAGGAGCAGCGGCAGCTTGATCCAGGAGCCGAACAGAATCGCCGCGTAGCCTCCCGCCATGACCAGGTCGCCGTGGGCAAAATTGACCGCGCCGGTCGCGTTCACGACCAGGACGAAGCCGAGGGTCACAAGCGCGTACACGGCGCCGAGGACTAATCCGTTGGCGACGAGCTGAAGGATCGACATCGGCGCCGCGAGTCCCCTACTTGAGGATCATGTCGGCGTCCGAATAGGTCGCGACCACCTTCGGGATGCGGCTCGTGCCGTCCCAACAGACGATCTCGGCGTTGTGCGACATGTCGCCCTTGCCGTTCGACTTGTAGGTCATCGCGACACCCTTGTAAGTCGTTGTGTTCAGCGCGTTGGCGACTTCGTCGGCCGTCTTGGCGCCGGCCGCGATGACTGACATCGTCATCATCACGGCGTCGTACTGGCCCAGCGCCAGGCTGTCGGGCTCTTCGTTGAACTGCTTCTTGTAGGCGTCGGCCCACGCGGCGATCTCGGGCGTTGGCCGGGTTTCGGGCGCGGAGGCGGTTTCCGCGCAGGTATTCTTGAGTTCGGTCGGCTCGAACAAGGCGGTCGCGGTCGGCTCGACGATCGAAGAGCTGTCGACGATCGGGATATTGAGGCCCGCGGCGCGCGACTGCTTCATGAGCAGGGCCATCGGCTGGTCGACCCCGTGGATGACCAGTACGTCCGCGCCCGCATCCTTGATCTTGGCGATCACCGCGCTCATGTCCTTGGCGTCGGGTTCGACGGATTCAGCGAGGACGGGTTTGTCGCCAAGCTTTTCGAAAATTTCCTTAAGGAGGTTGTAGCCGCCTTGCCCATAGGCCGTCGTATCGCCGATCAGGGCGATCTTCTTTGCCTTGAGAGTGTCGACCACGTAGCGCGCATGCGCCACCTTGATCTCACGATCGTTCGGCAGGAAGCGGAACACATATTTGTTGCCGCTTTCGGTGAGCTTGGACAGCCCTGAGATGGTGAGCAGGGGCACCTTGTAGTCAGCGGAGACCGGCACCATCGCGACAGTCTCCGTACCGAACACCGAAGCCGAGGCCGCAAGGGCCGGTTTGTCGCTGAGCGCCTTGTCGAGAGCGGTGGCGGCGCCCGAGGCGGAGGTGCCGGTATCGAAGACCGGAGCTTCAACCTTCAGGCCCGATGGCGCGTTTTGCGCCGCCATCACGGCGCCGTTGCGCTGGCTGCCGCCCGCGACCGACATGAAGCCCGTGACCGGCACGACGATCGGCAGGTACACATCCGCCGCGCGGGCCGCCACCGGCACGGCAGCGAGCAGCCCGAGACCTACGACCGCACTGGTCGAAATACTGTGCTTAACCATGGAAAACCCTCCTGCACTCGTTGAAGAAGTCTCAGGCCGAACTTGGAAGTGGATCGCAAGCGAGCCGGTGAACGTGGTATGCGCGGCAGGCGAAGCTGCGGCAGAAGGCTGCGACCGCAGGCTGCAAGCGATGCGAACGCTCCCGAAGGGGCGTATTTGCTTCGCGCAGGCGCTCGGCGGCCGCATTGGCCTCGCGACGCAGCTTGGCCTCGTCGACGGTGGTCATGCGTCCGCGATCCATGACAAGCAGGCCATCGATCATCACGCTGTCGACCGCTGCGCCGTTTTCTCCGAACACGACCTGGTGCGCGAGGTTGCCGAGTGGGGTGTAGTTGATGTGCCCGAGGTCCAGGAAGACAAGATCGGCCTTGTAGCCCGGCGCGATCCGACCGATCTGCCCTTCGAAGCCGAGCGCCCTGGCCCCGCCGCCGGTCGCCATGCCAAGAGCGTCAGCCTTGCCGAGCCAGCGCCTGTGGTCGGCCGACAGAACGGTCGAGACAGAGACGCCGAAACGCATCGCCTCGAACATGTTGAGATGGTCGGAGGTGTTGGCGGCGTCGGTCGCCAAGGCGACGTTGACGCCATGATCCATCATCTGGCGAATCTGCGCGAGGCCCGAGCCGAAACGGAGATTGCTGCCGGGAGCATGAACCGCCGATGCGCCGCGGTCCGCCAGCCTGCGCATGTCGTCGTCGTCCAGCCATATCGCATGAACGGCGGAGAAGTTCGGGCCGATCACGCCGAGACGGTCGAGATGAGCCGTGAGCGTCACGCCGTACCGCCCTTGCCCGGTCACGGCCTGGACCTTGGACTCTGCCAGGTGCGTGTGCAGCACCAGACCGTACTGCCTCGCGATTTCGCCGCAGCGGGACAGGAAGGCGTCGCTGCAATGCAGGGGAATCGACGGAGCGATCCCTAGTCGGATCCGGTCGCGGTCGAAGCGCCAGTTGGATGCGATCGCCTCGATCCGGTCAAGAATGAGGGATCCCTCACCCATAACCAGCGACAAGGCTTCGTTCCTCAAGTCGAGGGGCATTTGGTCGAGCAACGCGGGGTAGGCGCGGTAGAACGTCCGGTCGGCCACCATCGGGGCCACGACGGCGCGGACGCCGACGTCCGCGTAGGCCTGCGCCACCGCCGTGATCCCGTCCAAGCTCGGCGCCGGAAACTCGGCGAAGAGATCGCAAGCTGTGGTGCAACCCTTGCGGACCATCTCGACGGCGCCGAGCAGGCCATTGAGATGCTTGTCTTGCACCGTCTGGTGGCCGCTCAGCCCCGGCAAAGCGTTGAGGAAAAGCTCCAGCGGCCAGCGGTCCTCCACGAGACCTTTGGCGAGGTTGCCGTGGCCGTGGACATGGGCGTTGACGAGGCCGGGAATGATCGCCCTGTCCGCGGCGTCGATCCGGCGCGCGTCGACCGGACCGGCGCCCGTCGGCACGACGTCGACGATCGTGCCGCCCTGCACAACGATATCCTGCTTGCGCGCGCTCAAGTCGAGGGTCAAGACAAGCCCGCCCCCTACGACTAGGAGGTCGCTAGTCACGACGATAATCCATGAAGGACCACCGGTCTCCCACCGCTCCCTTCCATTGAATGACGGGAGCTAGGCAACCTCCGTGCCACGTCCATGCGGAGGGCTAAAGCCGGTTGGATGCCTTCGAAACGCGCAGCCTGCACACGCAAACTGTATGCAATTTAGTCAGTGAGATCGTGTACCTCTCGCGCCGGACGTGAACGTTCTTTCACCCGTGCGCGTGTCGCGGGGGCGCTTTTCGTCACCGCCGCGTAGTGGGAAAGAACGTCCCTGAGGGTTGGATCCGAGGGGAGCTTGGCGCCATCCAGCGCACGGGTCAGGACCGATTGGAGGTGCTCGCGCATCGCGACCCGCGCCTTCGAAACCGGTCCGTCGGCGATCAGAGCGATGAGATCATGATGCTCGTGACCACGATCGTCCCAGTTGGGACGGCCGTAGAGGCGAAGCACGACGGCGCTGCGCCAAATGACGTGCCTGAGGGTGCGGGAAAGCAGGGGACTTCCTGTCATCTCGGCCAGCAGGATGTGGAACTGCGCCGATAGCCGGACGTATTCCGCGCTTCTGGCGTGATAGGCGGTGTCCTCGGCGGCTACGGCGGCCTCTAGGCGCTTCTTCGACCCAGGCTTTAGGCGCCCGCAGAGGCGCTGGACGACCACGTCCTCAAGATCAATCCGCACCTCGAACAAATCATGGGCCTCGGCCAGCGTGGGCCGGATGACCGACGCGCTCCGGTTGGGCTGGATCTCGACAAGTTCTTCTGCGGCTAGGCGCTCGAGCGCCCGCCGCGCAATCGTTCGGCTAACGCCGAACTGCTCGCCGACAGCGTCTTCGGGTAGCTTGGCGCCGGGCTCCAGAGCCTGTTCGAGGATGGCGCGCCGGAGGGCCTCTTGAACTACCACCAACATGGACGGTCGTTTCGCCATCGACGATGTTTCTCCCGGTGGAATTGCGCCAGCCCTGATCAGCGAGCGAGGCCGTCGACGTCGACGGAACCGCCAAGCGAGTCTATCTACGTCGAATATCCGCTCGACATCTCAGCATAGCCCACACTGCGAAGACAACCTTACGCGCTGAACAGGTTTGAGCTGCGGGCTTTCTGCTGGTTTTGGCCTGCTGCTGGTTTTGTGGACGCCAAGGAATGGCGTTTTCTGAAACCTGAGGCGGTGAGGAGTTGATCGCAGCTGTATTTTCCGCGTCCCACTCTCTCCGAATTGATGCGCGAGAGCGTAATAGACGCTTATGGTCGGGCTATCATCGCGGTTCGACGGGTCGTCTTTTATCCGAACCGTCTCCTCCCTTTATATTGGACCACGTCTTTCGCTCTCCAATGAGGCCGAACGCTCAGAGCAATTCCGCGACGCGTCGCGCGATCGCCAGGCTCGCGGTCAAGCCCGGAGATTCTATGCCGAACAGGTTGATCAGCCCTCTGACCCCGTGTTCGTCCTCAGTCTGGATCAGGAAATCCGTCGATGATCCGCCCGGTCGGGCGATTTTCGGGCGAATTCCCGCGTAGGCCGGCTGCAGAGCCCCGTCCGGCAAGCCCGGCCAATAGGTCCGGATCGCCGCGTAGAAGGATTCGCTCCGCCGCGGATCGACGTCGTAGTCGATTGCGTCGACCCATTCGACGTCGGGCCCGAATCGCGCCTGACCCGCGAGGTCGAGCGTAAGGTGGACGCCAAGGCCCCCCTCCCGCGGCATCGGGTAGACGAGCCTGGAGAAGGGTGAGCGGGCGCTCAACGAGAAGTAATTGCCCTTGGCGAGATGGAGGGCAGGGATTGTCTCGACAGGCAAACCCTGGATTGTGCGAGCCACAGCCTGCGCGCCAAGGCCGGCGGCGTTGACGACATTCGCGGCCGTCAGCCGCATCGCCTCGCCGCCGCCCGTGTCAATCGTCAGCCCCTCGCGCTGCGCTTGACCTGAAACGACCGGTGTCGCGAACGCGATCGCCGCGCCATGCGCCTCCGCATCGCCCAACAGCGCCAGCATGAAGGCGTGACTGTCGACGATGCCGGTCGAAGGCGAAAGAAGCGCTCGCTCCGCCTTGAGCTCCGGCTCAAGCGCTCGCGCCTCCTCCCCCGCGAGCCAGACGAGATCGAGGACTCCATTCGCTTTCGCCCGGGTCTCAAGCGCCGCGAGGCCCGCGACCTCGCTCTCGTTGGCCGCAACGATGAGCTTGCCGCAGCGCCGATGCGGCACGCCATATTCGCAGCAGAAGCGATACAGCATCTCCTTTCCCTCGGTACACAGACGCGTTTTGGTCAAGCCGGTCGGGTAATAAATGCCGGCATGAATGACCTCGCTGTTTCGCGAACTTACGCCAGCGCCGATGGTGTCTTCCGCCTCGACAACGACGACCTCCCGCCCGGCGCGCGCGAGCGCTCTGGCGATCGCCAGCCCAATAACCCCGGCGCCGATAACGAGACACTCGACCGAGTTCACGCCCGCCTCCTCTCCCCGGAGATGCCGTACGAATAAATCTGCGGCGCCGCGGCGCACTTCGTCGCTGACCGGCGGACTTTCACCTGAACAAGCCTACGCCGTCAGGTCATACGAGTACCATGCCGCCGTCCGATATGATGACTTGACCGGTTATGTAGTCGCAGTCCTTGGAGGCGAGGAAAACTGCGATGCCACGGGCTTCGATGGAAAGCCCAATAGGATACCAGCGCGACTCAAATGATGGTTAATTAGGTCTTGACCTTGGATCGCCTCAATGCGGTCGCCACTTCTTTGCAGGCGCGAAAGGAGAAGCAGACTTGGTCAATTCTCATGGCCGTTTCGTCTGGTACGAGCTGATGACGACAGACATAGAAACCGCCAAGGCTTTCTACGCCAATGTCGTGGGCTGGGGCACGCGGGACGCCTCGGCGCCCGGCTTGGCCTATAGCTTATTTACCAGCGGAGATTCCCCCGTCACCGGGCTGATGAGCGTACCGGAGGGCGCGAGGAGAACGGGTGTGACGCCGCAATGGATGGGATATGTCGGAGTCGACGACGTGGACGATGCCGTCGACCGGATCAAGCGGCTTGGCGGAGCGGTGTACGTCCCACCAACGGACCTCCCCAACATCAGCCGCTTTTCGGTCGTCGCCGACCCGCAAATGGCGACGCTTGCGTTGGTCAAGGGGCAGAATTCTGGCCGGGCGCAGTCCGCCGAGCTCGGCGGATCGGGGCGCGTGGGCTGGCATGAGTTGCTTGCCACCGACTGGGAGAAGGCCTTCGCTTTCTACGCCGAGCTATTTGGCTGGCAAAAAGCCGACAGCCATACCGGCGAGATGGGCACGTATCAGGGGTTCTCCGCCGGAGGGAAGACGATCGGCGGCATGCTCAACAAGGCCGCGACATTGCCGCTTCCCTTCTGGCTTTACTATTTCAACATTGACGACGTTCAGGCGGCGGCGAAGCGCGTGGAAGCCGCCGGCGGCCAAATCCTGTATGGCCCGACTGCAGTGCCGGGCGGCGCTTGGGTCGTCCATTGCATGGACCCTCAGGGCGCCATATTCGCGCTGCTCGATAGGCGCAAAGCTGTCGTCTATTTCGAACGACCCGCATCGCGCGACCCGCCGATGCGCTGAGCCGCCGAAGGTGTTGATAAGCTCGGGAGGAATCGCGGATTTTGCTATTGCCCCACCGACTTTGCCCGCGCCATCGCCATTTGCGTGGCGGTTGCCCAGGCATACCGAGGCCGTGCGATTGTCAGTCGGAAGCTTCCGATTTCGCGCCGCGACCGATCGCAAACTGACCGACTGGTCCCTCGACGTGGAATTCGACTCCCGTCATCTTTGCGAACAGATCGATATTCGTGATCCCGATCGCACATCCGCCGAGGCCCATGTCGGTCGCCATCAAGTAGAGCGTTTGCGTTAGTACACCGACGTCCTTCAGAACGAGCGCATAGGCGATCGAGCTGTACTTCCATGAAATCCGGCCAAAGCGCGCGGCGATCGTGATCAGGATCTGCGGCGCAGCGGGCGCGCCCATCGCGTCTTCAGCTTCCGCCAGCAGCGCATCCAGATCATTCGCGGGGACGCCGATCGGCGCCAGCACGTGGGCGCCGGCGTCGTAATGGTAGAAGCCGCGTGCAAGGCCTTCGCATAAGTTGACGGCCAGATAGAGCTCGAGCTCGTAACTGGCGCCCGCCGACGGATACGGCCTGACGGTGTGTTCGCCGTCGTCGAGGTCGAGCTTCGTGTCCGATCTCGAGAGGACGCGCGCGGTCCCGTCAAGAAACCGCGCAAGCTCGGCGAGCGTGATCGGTCGCTGGCTGTCAAAGCTGCGTGTCGAATGGCGCTCTCGCAGCAGCTTTGCGGCTGGGGAGGTCGTCTGCGGATGCGCTGCCGAGACCTTGCGCAGATCGACCTTCTTTCCAGGCCAGCTGGGCCGCACGGCTGGCAGCGGAGAAATGACGCCGACATACGGATAAACTCCGCCTAGCGGATTGCCGTGCCGACCTTTCGTGCTGCGCGTGTGGAATAGAAGATCATGAAACTCCCAAAGAACGAGGCTGTGGTCACCCTCGGCCGGTCGAAGTCCACTTTCGCCGGCAGCCGCGACCTTGAAAAGGATTTGGCAATCGAGGAGCAGGGCGAGAAGCGCGACCCCTGGAAAACCTTCCTGCTGACGCAGCTGTTTGATTTGCCGCGGGGTGGAGAGCATGGCGATGGCCGCCGCAATCTTTGGATCGCAAATTTTGAACAACGCGCCGGCGCGCGGCGACTCCAGCACCATCTCGGCGCCGCGCCGTCGCATGAACGCGAACCGCGACAGGACGAGAGCCTCGGCATTGCCGAGTTGCGGCGCTTGCGGCCAATAATCGGCAACCTGCGGCTCGATGACCACGAGGTCCTCGCCGTTGCGCGAGCGCCCGAGGCGGTACTCCAAGAGACCATGCCCAGCCAATCGCCGGACCAGGAGACCCGTCTCTTTGTCGATATTCCGGCGAACGGACGAAATCGAGCTGAGTGGCAGGCCTATGCGCAGTTCCTTCGCGCGATCCGCAGCAGCCGCGCTGAACGTTCCCAAGCCGACTGAATGGCCATCGAAGCAGGCGATGATTTCTCCGTTCGCCTGCGCTTCGAGCCTGAAGCCCCGCCGGAGCCGCGCGGAAATAGTTGTTGGCGCGGCCGGTCGCACTCTCTTTGGCGCCGGAGCGGGCAAGCCGGGATCGCCTTCAGGTATGGGGGTGAATCGGATTGAGCTCGTTTTCCTTCAGGGGACGGTCACGCCATCCGAGCTTTACCGGCACATCGTAAAGCCGACCGGGCGCGAAGCGTCGATAGAAATGACGCAATCCCGGGACGATCACCCGGACGACCGGCGCCTCGATGTCGGGGCGCGTCTGATCGAGGACGAGGAAATCGAGGCCCGCTCGCTTCGCGAGGGAGACGCAGGCCATCACCTGTTCGCGCGTGTCGAGATGGCCAAACTTCGCGCCGGATTCCGGTCGGACCATCGGGTTGCCGCTCGGGGTCAAATAGGGATGGTCCTGCAGGCGTAAAGGCGTGGTTCCGTCGAGGCTCGATTTTTCACCCGTCCCGCCGCCCATGAGCCCCAGGGATAGAAATTGATTCAGCTCCGTCAGCGCCCGCAATAAGGCGATTCGCGCATCGAAATGCGCGCCTGAACCGAATTCAATGTTTTCCCGCCCGTTTTGCATCCAGTGGGTGACCGCCACGAACGTCGGAATCCCGAGATCGCTGGTCACGTCGAGCACCCATAGCCGGCGGCCGGCCTGGACCAGTTGCGTTTGCAGATCGCGGACATAGGAATCGTCGAACTGACCGAGGTCCAATTCCGGACGCTGCAGTCGATTGTACCACCAGATCGCGTAGGCATCCCTTTCGACCAGCTCGAGGAAACCCTGGACGATCGCCTCCTCGCGGGTGTTGCCGGCTGCGCAGCCATTGGAATCGGCTGCGAAGGCGGCGCCGCCCCGGTAAAAAAAATACAGGAGGCTGGTCGGAAGATATTTGAAGCGCGCGTCGCGCAGAGACCAGACCGGTGACCATTCGATCCTTGCCGATCGATCGAAGAGCGCGGGGATCGCCTCCTGCTGGTGCGAGCCGGGCGTCGGCGCTGAGCCCTGCCGCAATTGGGCGTCGCTGAATAGCAGGACTTCGTTCGGAGGAATGGCCTCGCCGGATGGGAAATCGGCAAACCGCCGCTTTGCTCGGATCTCGTCGCCCTGAAAAATCCCGGAATAGCGCTCGATTGCCTCCATGAGCGCGCTGGCCTCGCCCTGTTCGGCCGTGCTGCCCTTGCCGAAGCTGCCGCCGCCCAGCCCCGACCTGAGCTCATGGACCGTCTCCGCCGGCCCTGAAAAATTGTGCGTGGCATAGTAGTTGGTGTTCAAGGGCAAATCGGCCTGGATCCGCTCGAGACGTGAGACAACGCCGGTCAGCGGGCTCACGTGTCGGCGGAAACGAGCAACCGTGGCCGACGACGAAACGCTGCGATACCCGCCGCTCGTCATGACGACTTTGCCGCCCGCGCCAAGCTCGACCGGCGCTGGCGCACGGCGGGGATCGCGCAGTTTCTTGCGCCCGCAACTCGGGCATTGAGGGCGGGCCGCCACATGATGCTTCACAATGGTCGAGCCCATGAGGTCGAGGCTGATGATGTGATCGCTCAATTGCGTGCGAAAATCCGTGGCGATTGCTTTCGCGACCTCGACGGCCGCAAGTTGGATGGCGGTCTGTCCGAGGGTCTGTTGAGCCAGAGGCGAAACAGCGACGCAGCGGGCGTCTCTGCGGTCGAGGAGCGCCTTGATCTCCCGGTTCCGTTTCATCCGCTCGGCAAGACACGTCCAGCAGGCGCTCTGCTCCGGTCTGAACACCGGCCCCACCAGGGGGAAAATACCGGAGGGTTGGACGAGCACCCACGGGGCGCCATCCGTCAAATGCTGCTGGTTCAATTCGGCCAATCGTGCTTCGAGATAATCGTTGACCAACGTGACCGTCAGATTGGGGGAGCGCTTGACGACGCGAACGCCCAGCTCGCTGAGGGCGGCCCCGAGCTCCGTTTCCCCTTGCACGTCGATTGATTGAATGCGCACACGGCATTTCTGGAGATTCTGCTGCGCGATCCCCGGCGACAGGCCGAGGCTCGCCCAATAGGCGGCTGCGACGCCGTTCGAAGCGCTGGATGCCGGAAGGATATAACGGCGATCGACCAACCGCTTCAGCGCTTCATGGATTTTGTCGGATGGAAACTCCTTCTCCAGGTCACGAACGAGCTCTCGAAGGCTCTTTTCACCCTTACCTATCGCGGAGGCGAGCGCACAATAGAGCTCGCCGTGAAGCAAGAACTTCCGATCCTCTGAATAGAGGCACACGACATCGGGGGGTAGCACGTAGACGGTGAAATTCGGCGCGAACCGCGGAATGTCTTTACCGTTATCCTGCGTAAACTTGATTCCGAGATCGCCTGTCATGAGGTCAGTACGCGCACCTTGCCGCCGCTCCTAACGCCAGCGCAAGGCGCATTCTCCGGCTGCCAGCGCACCATCGTCAAGCTCACTGGCCAGCGTTTCTGGCGCTGGCGTTTCTCGATGGATTGGCTACCCGTTCCGTTGCTCTTCGCACACCGGACGCGCGCATTACCGGGCGCTCATCACCTGGAAAGCGCTACAAATGAGATCTCTGGCCGGGCCGCCTGCTCAAATCTCGGCCTGACGCCCTGCCTCTGCCAACCCGACCGCGAGGCGCTCCCGTCTAGCAGAGGGCGCAACCTCCCCACGACAGGCAGCAGCCGCCGCCCCAGCCCCAGCCCCAGCCGCACCCCCCGCAACCGCAGCCGCCAAATCCGCAGCCTCTGCAGCCTCGAAAGCCAACGCCGCAGCCTCGACAGCCGCCGCCTCGAAAGCCGCCGCCGCAGCCTCGAAAGCCACCGCCTCCGCAGCCTCGAAAGCCGCCGCCG
>Ga0209624_10000448_pt1 | contig 36274 bp, 32 predicted proteins | sample JacPinW_OM2H0_O1_FD_188565 | JGI IMG/M metagenome (GOLD analysis project Ga0209624, IMG submission 188565) | Forest soil microbial communities from Algoma, Ontario, Canada - Jack Pine, Ontario site 1_JW_OM2H0_O1 (SPAdes) (version 2) | ecosystem: Environmental > Terrestrial > Soil > Boreal...
AGCTCTTCCAGCGTTAAAGAAAGTTGCCGCTCTTGCGATAAGCGCGCCAGCTCTTGATTATTCATTGATCGGAGCGCAAGGGTGGTGATAATGCCCGGTTTATCTTCAAGCAGGAGCGATGATGGCTGCTCGTTTATAATCTGTTCGATTGCTCCATTCATTAAAAGCTTGCTGCAAATAAGTTGCAATTGTTCGTCAGTGAGCGAACCGTAAAAATGGTATTCACAGCTGGTTGTTGCTGCAACAAGTTCGTGAATGTGCAAGCGCCGAGCTGCTAAGAATAAGGTAGCAGCTTCAGGATTCATAACTTCCGCTTTGCGGGCAATCTCCACCTTTTTTGTTGCTTGATTTTGCACGGGAGTATTAATGGTATAATTTTGTGTAAGCTGATCAACCACCGTTTGCGCAAAATATTCTGCGTGTTCTGCCGAGCATCCTTCAAGGCGATATATTTTAACCGCTTCTACGTGAGTAACTGAAGCAATATTAAGCGTGCGCTGTATCTCTTTGTGAATTTTTTTGCCAAGTGTGTCAGCCTGTTTTGACCAAATGCGTATATCGGTTATCATACATCTCCTTTTTTATAATCCTCCTGTTGTTTTTTAATAAGGCTCAAAACTAACAATATTTTTTATTCAGATCAAGATCAGCGTACTTAAATTTCACCGTTCGCCTTGCTCAATTAAATAAAAAAGTTATAAAGCCGTTCGTGTCGATGGAGCAGAGCGAATGGAGACATACGAACTCCATAAAATTTTTTTTATATGAGTTCGCACGCCTCCATTCAGCCTGCCATGCAGGCTTCCATCGCCGCGAACGGCTTATCGGTTTTTCTCGATTGATGGAGCGAACGGAAAGCCTTTGACAAAATCTTATTGAGATAGTAGATTTTCTGCTTACTTTTAAATCTTGCTAAAAAAGAGAAATGTGATGAATATAAAAATTTTTATGCTGATTATTATGATAACAATACCTATCTATAGTATGCGAGTTTTAGTTATTGGTAGCGGTGGCAGAGAGCATGCATTAGCTTGGAAAGTAGCGCAATCATCATGCGTGGCAAAAGTATTTGTAGCGCCGGGCAATGCTGGCACCGCGCAAGAGCAGAAAGTTGAAAATATTGCTATTGCTGCAACCGATATCCAAGCATTGTTGCACTTTGCGCAACACAATACAATTGATCTTACTATAGTTGGTCCAGAGACTGCGCTAGAAGCGGGCATTGTCGATCTTTTTGAACAATATGGTTTGTACTGTTTTGGGCCAAATAAAAAAGCAGCACAACTGGAATCATCAAAATATTTTGCAAAAGAGTTTATGCAGCGGCATGCTATTCCGACTGCTGCGTATGCTAGCTTTACGGATCTTGCTAATGCGCGCGCGTATATTGAACAGCAAAAGATGCCGCTGGTGATTAAAGCTGATGGATTGGCAGCAGGCAAAGGCGTTATTATTGCGCACACAAAACAAGAGGCGCTGGAAGTTGCACGGCAGATGCTTGAAGGCCATACGTTTGGCGTAGCAAGTGAGCGCATTGTGGTTGAAGAATTTTTGGATGGGTATGAGATTACTTTTATAGTAGCAAGCGATGGTAACACTATGATTCCTTTTGCCACTGCGCGTGATCACAAAAAACGTGACGATGCCGATAGAGGCCCAAACACGGGTGGCATGGGGGCGTATTCTCCGGCATTCATCTCCGATGAGTTGCATGAAAAAATTATGCACACCATCATTACGCCAACGCTCGCAGGCCTTAAGCAAGAGGGGATTGTGTATCACGGATTTTTATACGCTGGTCTTATGATCAGCCCCGATGGTGAACCGAAAGTTTTAGAATTTAATTGCCGTCTTGGCGATCCTGAAGCGCAGCCAATTCTAATGCGCTTGCGTTCAGATTTGGTTGATTTTTGTCACGCAGTATTGCAAGGCACACTCGATTCATATGAGCTCAAGTGGGATAATCAAGTTGCACTCGGCGTGGTGCTTGCTTCTGGTGGCTACCCTGATTCTTACAAAACAGGATATTCCATCACTGGATTATCAAACATTGCTGATAATACGGTTCAGATTTTTCATGCGGGCACAAAGCTTGATAATGAGCAGATAATCACCACCAGCGGCCGTGTACTCTGCATTACCGCACTCGCTGATACGATAATCCATGCACGACAAAAGGCATATACTGCTGTTGAAAAAATCTCCTGGCCAGATGTATTCTATCGCACTGATATTGGACAATCTGTAGGTAAATAAGACATGCGAGGAAAATATTTATCGGTTTCGCATTGCCAATTCATTTTCAAGCTCTTGAACATCACTATATGTAGTGCGCAGAGACTGTACAATAAAATAACAAGCATAGATCGAAAGATTTGCGCATAAACATGTTATACCTGAGAATAAGCCTTGCAATGCTAGTTTTTGATTTCGGAAGCATACCCTATAAATTTCGAGTAAAAATTCACTCGTAAAACTAAATCCAACATAGATCGCTACTGAAAGCAATATCGATTGTGTATGTTTTTTTTATTTAAATTTGTTATTTCTGATCTAATTTTCCTATCGCTCCAGGTGGTCGAATAATGCTGATCAGAAATCTGTGTTGCGTAGTTTTTGGGTTGAACTGTTTGTTCAGAAATTGTAATGTTGGTGTAAAAAAATAAAGATAGTTTTATTGCTTATCATCGTTAACCCGTCTTTTCCTAAAAGATGTTAAAAATTTAATAAATGTAGCAATCATAGAATAAGAGGTATGATGCGTCAATTATAACTTTAATTTTTTTTGACAAACTTCTTTGTAAGCAGTACATTTTCATTTTGTTTTTATAGTGCGTAGAGGGGAGTTTATTATTATGAAGATAGTGTATTTAGTTGCGCTAATTTTGAGCATGAGTATTATGCATGCTGCAGAAGAAGGCATTGGCCATGAATGTGGTGTTGCGTTAGTCTGTTTGCGCAAACCGTTGGATGGTTATGATGATTGTGCCTGGGGCGCTCGTAAAGTGTGTGCTTTAATCAAAGAGCAATCTAATCGTGGGCAAGATGGTGCTGGTATTGCCACCTTGCAGTTTGATATGCAGCCGGGCAAGCGCTATTTACATCGTCTGCGAGAGGCTGGCGATAATGCCATTGACACCTTGCTTAATACTGTGTTTGCGCAGTTGCAGCACGTTTCTTTAATGCAGCCAGTGCAGGAAGCAAAAGAGCAGTGTGAATTTTTAGCGGAGCGATATTTGGGGCATGTGCGGTATGCAACGCATAGCAATAATGGATTGCGTTGCTGTCAGCCCTATGTGTGTAAAAATAGTGTCGCCACTAAAAATTTCGCGCTTGCCGGTAATTTTAATATGACCAATTGCCAACAGCTGTGCGATCATTTGCAAGAGCTTGGGCTTGCACCAACCAGTGCTGCTGACACGCATATCATTTTGGAAATGCTGAGCTACTATCTCAAACAAGAGCATGTAATGCTTGCGCAGCGGCATGCAGATTTAACACCAAAAGCATTAACGGAAGCAGTGATGCAAGAACTTGACATTGTGCAGGTGGTGCGTAATGCGAGTAAACTCTGGGATGGTGGTTATGTTTTCGCGGGTATTGTCGGTAATGGGGATGCTTTTATCTGCCGCGATCCTGCGGGCATACGGCCAGGATTTGTCTACATTGATGATGATGTAATTGCTGCTGCTTCTGAACGATCTGCATTAGTGAATAGTTTTAATATTGAGCCAGCGATGGTGCGCGAATTAAAGCCAGGATTTATTCTGGTGATCAAACGCGATGGCAGCTATTATGAAGAGAAGTTCGCTTCCTTGTTGCCAGAACGGCAGTGCTCTTTTGAGCGCATCTACTTTAGCCGGAGCTGTGATCCAGCAATTTATGAAGAGCGTAAACTTTTGGGCAAAAATCTTGCATGCGCGATACTTGATGCGCTGGAGCACAACACTGATAATGCTGTTTTTACGTATGTGCCTAATTCAAGTGAAGCGGCATTTATTGGGCTTGTTGAGCAGATAAATAATATACAAATTGCACACAATAAATTATCAGTGAGAGTTGAAAAATTAATTTATAAAAATCAGCGTTTGCGCACTTTTATCGCTAGCAATCGCAATGATCTGGTTAGCCGTCTATACACCACTACGCGCGGTTGCACTAGTTGCCATGATACCTTGGTTGTAGTCGATGATTCGATTGTACGTGGCACCACGTTACGCGAATCGTTGATGAAAGAGCTCATAAAATTGAATCCCAAAAAAATTATCATTGTCAGTTCTGCGCCACCAGTGCTCTACCCTGATTGCTATGGTATTGATATGAGCCAAATTGGCAGTTTTGTTGGCTTTCAGGCGGCAGTTGCTCTGCTCAAAGAGCAGGGCATCGCGTACATACTGGAGGATGTATATCAGCAGTGCATGGCGCAAAAAGATACAGTGCCCACTGAGATGATTAACTATGTAAATGTACTTTATGCGCCATTTACGCAGCAGCAATTATGCGATAAAATTGCCCACTTAGTGCGGCCAAAAGATTGCACGTGGCACGGAGAAATTCAGATCATTTATCAAGCCATAGATGGGTTGCATGCGGCAATGCCAGGCTATCAAGGAGATTGGTATTTTACGGGCAATTATCCAACGCCGGGCGGCAACAAAGTATTAAATACGAGTTATATACAATGGTATCAAGGATCTATGGAACGAGCTTATTAGTTTATTGAAAGGATTTATGATGAAAAAAATGATGTTAAGTTTTGGGTTGATAGTTGCCATAAGCGCAGTTGGCATGGAAAAAGAGCAAGAGGAATGGAGACCTATTCCGCTCTCAGACGCTATTTACTTGCCTACCGGTGATCGTATTTGCTGTACATGTAATCCCAATAGAGACCTTTCGCTTATGGTTTTTGATAGCAATGATCACTCGAAGCAGTATCTAAAGTTTAATTTGAATGAATTCATACTGCCATTCCAAGCAAATAAGCTATCAAATGTTCGGGTATATGGTATTGGTACTTTGCTTGATAATAGCGTGCTTACTGTTATTTTAGCCAAAAATAAATTACCAGATGATGTGCTTATATATATCTGGGGGTAAAACTAAATAATAAAAGTGCTTTGAAGACTAAAGGTATTATTACTTGCGATCGATTTATAGGTTTGGAAAATTTCAGTGTCCTCAGAGCGACTTTCACCACGAACAGCTCATTGCATATTAAAATGAATTGCCTGGCTGTCGGTAAAAATACAATAGAAGAAGTGGAGTTTCTTAATGATCGTGGGAATAATAAAACTACTGTTTTAAGACGATATAAAGCTGAAGATTTATAAGCTCGATAGTTGCGTATAAAGGAAACAGACATGAAAAAAATAATGGTAAGTTTTGGATTAATAGTTCCATTCAGTGCTATCGGGATGGAGAATCTAAGTAAACCCATAATTATGCCTTTGCCGTTGAAGTCTTCTATAGAGGTAGCTGATAAGGAATTTATGCAACCGATATATAATCCCTCTACGCATACCCTTTATTTTGCTACGCTGGGTACCGATGAAGTTTGCAAGAAGAATCCAATAACCATGCGGGTTCCCTGTCTGGAGACTCCCAAAGAGTATAAAAATCAGTATTATAAAGAGCCTTTGGATGTTGTGCTTCCAGGAATGGCTACCATTGGTAAGCAAAAATGGATTGTGCCGCTGTTAGCAAAAACATATAGCGAACAAGATACATTATTTATAAATCTGATTAACGATAACGATGGAGCTAGTGGTATTGGGCGTTATTGTTTAGTAAGGAACGGAAAAATTACAGATCCTACCTTTTATTTATTTTCTCTCACTAATAGCTTGCTCGTTAGTTTTTATTTGGAGATGATACATACTAATAATGTTTCTCTTATCCGGGAGCAATGGGAATTTAGCGCTGATACGCTCGGATGTATATCTGCAAAAACGATAAAAGAGTACATTGAGAAACCTTTAGGAAATATCAAATGAACTTTTGTTTAGTGTTCTTACTATGTAGTTTGCCGCTTTTTGGTATGCAAAGAAGTAAAAGCAATATTCTACCTTTCAGCAAAGCAACTGCTGTGCCCGAAGGTGCGAAAGATACAATCGAATGGGATAAAATTTCATTAAAGCCGGAAATTACGTTTGGCGATGATGACAGATGTACCTGCAAGGGAGTTTATGCATCTGGTGAGGGAATATTTGGGCTTGAGTTTTTTGATCAAACGCATCCTACTAAAAAATATAATTATTCTTTTGTAGAGGCTCTGCAAGTTTGGAAGTTAGATGAGAGCATATCAAATATTCATGTGTACGGTGTTGCACGGATATCAAAGCATTTCTATGTGGCAGTTCTTCTAGCACAAGAAAAGGAGCCTGATGATGTGTTTGCTCATATCAGATGTGATATGGAGAAGCAAAGTGGTCTTTGGTATATTAAGAGTACTGCCGGCCATTATAGAGACATCAAGTTATTTATTAATAGTAAGAATAACTTTAAGTTTAAGATGCTTGTTGAAGAAAATAATAAAAAATTCCAAAGCTATTCGATCTATAATGAAGCTGGTCAGATTAGTAGATTTGATATGATGCCCATTGAAGAGAAGAGATACTTATCGAGGGAGCTGATTAATAGCTGCAATTCTGTGACTAAAAAATATACCTTAACTGAAACAAGTAATATATGAATATTCTTTATCTTGCTTCTAAATCCTCATCACGCAGAAAGCTGCTAACACAAGCGCAAATTCCCTATGCTCTTATCGAGCAAAATGCTGATGAGACTCAGTGCGATTGGAATCTTTCGTTGCAAGAAGTAGTAACTGCAATTGCACGCTATAAAATGGAACATTGTATTTTGCCAAGCGGACAAGAAGGAGAGATTATTTTTGTACTAACTGCCGACACCTTAGGTAAAGAAACCACCGGCGCTTTAAGTGGCAAACCGGCAGATTTTGCAGATGCAATCGCAAAACTCAAAGCTGCTAACGGTGTTAACTACTGTGGTACCGCTTTTTGCCTTGATAGAAAGATTTATACAAATAATGGGTGGCATCTGCAAGAACGTATCATTACCTACGCGCAAGCAGAGTATGAATGGTATATGCCCGAAGGTGAAATGGAAAATTATATTGCTATTTCGGGAGCTTTAGATGCAGCAGGAGCTATAAAAATAGAGTACGGTGCACAATATTTAAAAAAAGTTGACGGTTCGTATAGTGCTATTGTAGGCTTGCCGATGTTTGAATTATGCGCTGCGTTGAAAAAAATAGGTTTTTATTAGAGTGCCATGAAATATATAAAACTGTTATTGTTCAGCGGACTTATACTGCCCAGTTGTTTTTTAGCTATGCAGCAAAAGCTCCTTGCTATGAAAACAGTATTGCTTATCGATAACGCACAAGAAGAAGATTCCATTGTTCAAATACAAAAACCTGAACCTGGATATGTGTGGGAGCGGTTGTGTGATATTCAAGCAAAAGAAGAAAAAAAGTTTGATGTTACCAAATTTTGGTTTTTTCCGGAGGCTTCTTCTTTTATCTTCTTGAACCTTCGCATACTGAGTAGCAATGCAATAAGGAATGCATTAGATATACAGATATATAACGGTCGGTTACAATGTACTTTGAGCAAAAATAGTTCTGATAGTACAAAAAAAGAATTCCAAGAATCGGATATGCAGACATTGCAAAACGCCTCTTTGCTTCGGATAAAGCTTCTCTTGCATGGTGAGGAGTTATCTAAATCGACGTTTAATATCGCATTTTTATCGGAATAAATTATTTATTCTTAATTCATCATATTCTTACTTGGTTTCCATTGTTTTAATAACTCTTTAAACAGAGCATCTTGCGCATTTTCTTTCGGATGTTTTTCAGAGTGTGCTGTTGCTTTTGCCACGCTTGAACGCACCGTATCATCATTAAGAAGAGTAGTGTCGATGTGATCGATTGTTGGCATGAGATTTTTTTCTACAGCGCGCTGTACTGCTTGCTCTTTATACGCTTCTAATAGCAATGTTTCAAGCATACTAAAAAATTCTATAATGCTATGCTGAATCTCTTGGACCATAGCAGGATCGGCATTAACATCACCTAACTGCTCAAACTGTTTTATATCTTCATGCAGGCCGTTTGCTAATGCTTTCGAAATCATTTTTTTTAATCTCTCAAGATCGTTTTCCAATAACCATCGCAGCAAACAAAGTAACTCATAAGAGATAACAAACTGTTGTGACTGATTATTATTATTGAATGAATCGTTATGCATACCGCAAGTCCCTTCCTTTTGGTTTCCGGTAATTTTTTCTCTTGTTGTGGATTGTGTGAAGCGCTATCCATTTTCTAGGATTATCATGTTTGTAAATCTATTCATATATTTTAGCGCATTTTACTGCAAATGTTTTTGGAATAACCAATTGAGACCACCATTACAGTAATGATTTATTCATCATATTCTATTTCCCAGTCATCAGCATCAAAAATTTTACTCTGCGTTTGGTGTTCGTGTGAGTTGCTGACTTCAATATGAGGCAATGATGGTGTGGGCAAGCCATCATTGGTAACCGTTGTTTTTTTAATTTTCAATAAACGTTTTGCCGTAGTTGATACGGTCTGTTTTGAGTGTTCTATTTGCGCATCCAACTCTTTTTGATTGTTCTCAAACACCTTGTTCATCTCTTTCTGCATCTTACTAATCTGCTTTTTAAGCTTGAGAATCATTTCTACACCAGCAAGATTAATGCCTAGTTGATGGGTGAGATAAATAATTTCTTCAAGCCGATCAACGTCTTCTTCTGAAAAGAGACGCGTGTTGCCAGCAGATCTTTTTGGTGCTAATAACCCTTCTTTTTCATACAAACGAATAGTTTGCTGGTGAACCGAAAACATTTTGGCCACCGCAGATATTGAAAAATAACCTTTTTTTCTTTTTAATATACTCATATAAAAAACTCATCAACTTGAAAGGCGATAACTACCTCATTATACCACAAAATTCATTTATTAGCAGATCCTGGCCAAAATAACAATGTTTTCTTATGCAATATTTCAGTTATAAATTTTTATTGCCACTCGAATCCTTCGACATGCTCAGGACGAGCGGGGGAAAAATTGTATAAAACCGCTCGTGGTGACTCTTCGACTAGCTCAGAACTAAAGGACCTGCCTGACCGCCGAAGCCCCTTGGCGAAGGCCGGTTCGAATCCATTCGAGCGGGGTTCAAAAGAAATCTATGGTATTACTTCATTTCTTGATTTTTAATATAGATTTCTATTACTTTAAGCAGGATCGATTATGTGTAAAAGGAGATAGCCAATGGCAACTATTCATATTAATAAGGCTGGATTAGAACAAGCAGAGCGTTTGATAAAAGCGGGTGAAATTGAGGATTTTGATACCAACTGGGAAGCTGAAAAACCAACGGTAGATGAGGTGAACCATTATCTTAATTCACACTATGTTAACGAGTATGGCATGTGGTTTTTAGGTATTAACCCTGGTTTTTCAAAGGATGTGAAAGAGCATTATGAATATCCCTATGGCGACTTGAAAACAGTACAGCGAAGCGCGTTGGTTGATACTATTGCTCGGGCAGAAAAAGCAGCGCATAAAGAGATTGTGCAAGTTGCTAAAAAGTTGTTAGAATTAGTTGATAGTAAAAGTAAGAAGTAAACAAATTTGGTACAAAGCGTAAATGCTTGGATACCGTATGGGCATGTGTCATTGAGCACATGCCCTTTTTTTTAGTACCTTCATTTTCTTTACATCGCATTGTCTTAATCAATTTTTAGTTAATTATAGTATTCATTGTTTTTAGTCCCTTTTTTTCGTTTCAATACAAGTAAAAACATATATAGCAAGAGAGACGGAAATGAAAATAGCTGCTCTAATGTTACTCTTTACGATCTTTTTTAGTTGGGGGATGGAAAAAGAAACAGGTATTGAACAAGATCGAGAGATTCGACCGTTAAAAGAACTGGTTCTTGCCAAGATAGTAAAATGGAGTGCTTCACCCAATAATCAAGAAATAGTTACCGTAATAAAATTTCAAAAGGATCTTCCTGCGGAGCTTGATGGCAAGCTTAAAGAGCGTGTGCTTAAAAAAAATATCGGTGTAATAGAAAATTTTTTTAAGGAGCCAGCAAAGATAGAGGCGCGCTTAATGTGGGAAAACGAGATACTTAAAGGTGGCAAAAATAATATTCCTGCTCTACAGCTTAAAGAGATCACGAGCAGCCCAAATGGGGATTGGTATATTCAGGCGAGTGATATAAAAACACTGAAAGAAAATAACAAATTAGTAACTATATACGATAAAGCAGACAATGCAGTAAAGACTCTGAAGATCTCTTATGGCAACTATGCAAACAGAGAAGTTAAGGAAATTATTCCTATAACAAAAAAGGACACAGAACATGATAAAATTATATGTTCCACTTGTTTAAGATTAAACAAAAATAGTAAAGAAAATACTTTAGATTGTTTTGATATTGAAACAAACCATGAACTGTATTATTTGATTGAAAACATTTTGGGTATAAACCAAGATGAGTCTATTTTAGCTACCTATAACCTATTCGCCAAAAAAATTTTCATACGAAGACTGGGAGATAGTTATTGTTACGCAAAAATTAAGTGTGAACCAATGCCCAACTATATAAAGAGCGGCCATTGGAACAATGAACTGAAAATTTCTGCAGCAGGAGATTATCTTGTTGTTGGGATTGAGCCATTTTTACGGGTATATGATACGAAAAAAGGTAATCTCATGTATGAAAAATTGGATATTCTCATAAAAGGATTTTGTATCCGTGAAGATGGCGAATGTATAGCGATTTTAAATTTTGATACGATTATGTTACTCAATCCATACACTAAAAATGTGATTGCAAAATCTCACACATTTGAGCGTCCTGCTACCTGCGATATGACCGATTCTTTTGTGCGGCCTGCATTACATCTGGTAAAATTTAGCGGAGAATCTCATCTTATAGCGCTGGGTAAAGAAGAGCAGATAAATTTTTCTCGCGGTGATAGTTGCGATTATACGGGTAAGTTTTTAATCGATTGTGAAAATAATGAGATTATTGCTCACAATTTTATTTACTCAGATGAAGAACCATTTTTGTATCAAAAAATAGGTGCAACATTTTCTTTTAGGGAACTTTGCAGTTTGTTAGTTTTTATACGCAAATACAATGAATGGTTAAAACCGGAATCAGCAACTAAAGGTATAAGGAAAAAGTTTAGTTTTTTGCAAATAATACTGATGGGTACACAAAAAAAATTTTCACAATCGATATATTGGAACTATCTTGCTACTTGTATGCAACAAATGTTTCCAGAGAAAACAAAATGTATTGTTTGCTGAGTAACAATAGGTGCTTTAAAAGAATGGATTGCAGATCAAGATCCGTTTTAGAATAAGCCAACATGCGCGAGAGAAAGATTCATGTTTGAGCTGATACACCGCATATTTGGTGCAGGTAAGCTCGAAGCGGCAGCGGGCTGGGCCCAATAGCGGGCGAAACGTGATAAGTGCGGTGCTGAGCAAAAAAGTAACAGCAGAGAGTATTTTAGTGTGCCAAGGCGGGAAGAATAATAGTTTTAAGTTCTTCATAGGTAAGTGGCACTCCTCTCTTTTTAACAATAACAATACAATCTACTGTTTTATTAAGTTTATATTCATGAAAAAGAGCTTTGATGCGCCGCCGAATAGTGTTGCGTTGTACCGCAGTGCCAATACGGCCGGGAGTAACAACGATCAAAATACCGTGTGCATGATCGGTGGGTGAGATTAAAATATCAAGGCCCGGATGTTTTAAAATACGCCGGGCCTTGATAAAAATTTTTTTAATTTCAGCAGGATGTGCTGCTTTGGGAGAAGAGTTATTCATTAAGCACTAACAGACAATCGTTTTCTGCCTTGTGCACGGCGGCGGTTAATAATTTTGCGGCCGTCGTGAGAAGCCATTCTTTTAAGAAAACCGTGCTTTCTATTTCTTTTTTTGCGACTTTTTTTAAAAAAGGTTACTGACATACTTTTTCCTGAGGGTTAAAACATAGCGTTATTCCCTTATTGTAGGGCTAAATTAAAATTTTTTCAAATTCAATCTGAGTTAGCCCTACTCTTTAGGTATCGCTCGGCGTCTAAAGCAGCCATACAACCGGCGCCAGCTGCTGTTATCGCCTGCCGATACAGGTAGTCCGCTACATCACCCGCTACAAAAATTCCCGGCACCGATGTCCGAGTATTATTTTCAACTTGAATAAAACCGTAATCGTTGAGCTGAACTTGCCCCTTGAAAGGGCCGACATTGGGATTTATGCCGATGGCAATAAAGGCCCCGTCGACCGGTATTTCATATGACTCTTTGGTTTTTTGATTGGTAATAGTAGCGTGGGTTAGGTGTTGGCCATTGCCTCTAAATTGGGTGACGGTACTATTGTAAACAATCTTAACAGCGGGATTATTAATTATCCGTTTTTGCGTTGCTGCTGAGGCGGTGAGCGCGGGGCCTATATGAATAACGGTAATATCTGTGGTGAAATTAAGCATAAAAGAAGCATCTTCCATGGCGGTATCACCACCACCAACAATGATCACTTTTCTATCTTTGTAAAATGCGCCATCACACACAGCACAGGTGGTAACTCCTTTTCCCCAATATTCTTGTTCACCGGGGCACCCCAGCTGCTTTGGGCAGGCGCCGGTGGCGATGATAACACTATCAGCGGTAAATTCCGTGCCTTTATTGGTGGTGAGCTTAAAAGGGGCTTTACTAAAATCTGCTTTTACCACATCTTCCTCAATCGTCTGCGCGCCAAAATGAGCAGCATGCTCCTGCATATTGATCATAAGCTGTGGCCCCAAAATACTTTTGTAACCGGGCCAATTCTCTACATAGCTGGTATTTATAAGTTGACCTCCTGGTTTTGAACCTGACAGAAGGACTGGATTTAAATTGGCACGCGAGGCATAAATGGCAGCGGTTAAACCGGCCGGCCCTGATCCGATGATAACCAATTTGGCATGCGTGATATTATTCATGAGATACCTACTTTTTGGTCAGCTGATGAATCATATGATTAACCATTTTTTCCCGTAAACAGGTAGGGATTAATTCGTGAGTGAGAATTGGATATTCTTGACTGTTAATCTTCGTTTGTGGCGGACGAAAATATAAAAATTCTAACATGCGCGATCTTTTAGTAAAATTAAGATAATTTTTAATATCGTGCGCAGTCACTTGAATCTCTTCTTCATGAGCTAATTGATCAATAAAAATTTCTTCGCGTATCTGTTTTTCAGCGAGCTCTCGCACTACTTCTTTAAAATCTTTTTGCACGCGGTAGACATGATAATCAGGATTGTTTTGCACGGCAGTGAGTACCTGTTTTTGTTGGCGCAAGACCAGATGATTGGGAATTTCAAATTTATGTTTTGAAAAAAGTAACTTAAATGTTTCTTCTACCATCGTTCTGCGCAGTGAAAGATCATTACGATAAGAAAAAACTTCAATAAGCTTTTGATACATCTCTTTATTGCTTTTAATGCGAAAATGCTGTTTGAACTGATCAAAACAAAAATAGGTGTAAGGAACAATATCTAAGATGGTGATAGCAAAATGATAGTTAGTTCTCAGTTCATTGCTAAAATAGTCTTGGATAATTCCATGAGTAGTGCAGAATGATTCACCATTTTTTTTATGTAAAAAAAGTTCGTGAGCAGGTTTATCAGGCTCTTCATCGCCAATTTTAAACCAAAAATTTGCGGTATGCCCATTTAAGATAGGATGTTTATCTTCATTGAGTAATGTGATGCTAAAATTAATCCAATCACCAATATTAACACCAGGGGTAGTGTTTGCTTGCTTTGACTCTATCTCTTCTTGTATAAAGCTTTCTACTTGGCGATCAAGATCTTTATAATTTTTACGTTTAGGGGCTTTAAAGGGCAAATAGCGCCATTCTTGAAAACTAATAGGGGCAAAAAGAGAAAGATCAAAGGTGAAATGTGCATCGTTATTAGGTTTGAAGGTAATATTGGCTAACCGTGGGCTTCCAGCGACTAAAATTTTTTTTTGTTGTATTACGTTATGCAGAAAATTGATAACCAAATATTTGAGTAAAAATCCTCGTGTATGTTCTACCAGATTAACTTGATAATTTTGTTCAATGTAGGCGCTCGGCGTCTCTCTTTTATGAAAGCCAAAGGGGCTGGTAATCTTTTTTTGTGAATGAGTGGCTTCTTTGTAGACGGCATCAACGAGTATTGCGGGAATAATAATATCAAGAACGCAAAAGTTTGCCTTGCTATCGATAATTTCCCATCGTAAAGAATGGGTTGCTTGTGTCACCATACTGCTCCTTTTTTATGGTGCAAGAGAAGGGACTCGAACCCCCACTCCCTTTCGGGAACTGGATCCTAAGTCCAGTGCGTCTACCAATTCCGCCACTCTTGCATGGTAGGGTGTTTTTAGCTGTGGTGGGCTGCCTTGGAATCGAACCAAGAACCCACAGATTAAGAGTCTGTTGCTCTGCCAATTGAGCTAGCAGCCCACGGTTACTGTCAAAAAAATTACATTATCGTAGTGTATCAAAAAAAGATACAATAGCAAAATAAAGGCCTATTATTTTAATAATCGTTCGTATGCCTCCATTCGCTTCGCTCCATCGCCACGAACGGATTTGTATAATGTACTAAATCTCCAATAGTAAAAATCTGTACCCCGTTCGTATCGATGGAGATTCCGTAGGAATCGGATGGAGATATACGAACTTATTTATACCGTCTTAATATCTTTTTCTTTCTTTTCCGTCAGTTGATCTATTTGCGCAATAAATTTATCGGTTACTTTTTGTAAGATGTCTTCTAAACGATTAAAAAAGTTTTCTGATATTTTTTTATCTTTTTTTGCATCGCGAATTAAGTTGTTAAACTCTTTGCGTACTTCTCGTGCACGTTCTTTAGATTCGTTATTTTTTTTGTGCAATAATTTTACCAACTCATCACGCCGGTTGGTGCTCATTTCTGGCAAGGTGATGCGAATAATTTTACCGTCGTTGACCGGTGTGAGACCTAAATCAGATGTAGTAATTGCTTTTTCAATTGGTTCAATCATAGCAGCATCCCAGGGCTGAATAATCAGCAGACGTGATTCTGGAGCGCTTAACACCGCAACATGTTGCAACTTCATAGGTGCAGCGTCATAACCCGTGACCATAACATCTTCAACGAGTGAAGTATGTGCGCGGCCAGTTCTGATTTTGGTCAATTCTTGTTCAAAAAATTTGATAACTTTTTGCATCTCGGTTTCCATGGGAGTTTGGAAACTTTTAATGTCATTTTCAACTAATTTAATTCCAATCATGATAGGTTTCCTTGTTATTAAACGTGAATCGTGCTACCAAACTCTTTGTTGTTAGCAGCATGTATTAAGGCATTATCAGTAAATATACTAAAAACACGAACGGTTTGTTTATTTTCTGCTGCTAAGGTAAATGCAGTGGCATCCATAATCTTTAATTGATGATCGAGCGCATATTTAAAGGTGAGATCAGATAACCGTTGTGCAGTTTTGTGCGTACGGGGATCAGCAGTATATACGCCATCGATATGGCTTGCTTTCCAAACTTCTTGTACATTCATTTGTAATCCCCGCAATATGGCGGTCGTGTCGGTGCTAAAAAAAGGATTGCCCGTGCCGCCTGCAAAAATTATTATATGACCTGCTTCTAAAGCATAATCTAATGCCTGTTGGGAGATCGATGTTGCAATTTCCGGGCAGGTTATTGCGGTAAAAAGAGATGCTTTTAATGTTTGCTGCTCTAACAAATCTTTAATGATCATACCATTCATTAAGGTTGCCAATATCCCGATCTGATGAGCAACTGGCTGGCAAAGCCCCATTTTCTTTCCATGTTCTTTGCCACGAAAAAAATTACCGCCACCAACAACAATGCCAAACTGCAATCTGGTTGAGAGATCTTTGATCTGATCAATAATAGTATTAAGATGCAGCGGATTTAAAGAGTGGTTTTGCGTTGATAGAAATGCTTCGCCAGTTAGTTTAAGCAAAATTCTTTTTTTTGCAGCCATCGAGCTCCTTTTATCTATGCACCAACTTCAAAGCGTGCAAAGTGGGCAATCTTAATATTTTCTCCCGTCTTTGCAATTGCTTGTTGAACGAGATCATTGATTGTTTGTTTATCATTTTTGATAAAAGGCTGTTCAAGCAAACAAACTTCAGTGTAAAGCTTTTTAAGTTTACCTTGCAAAATCTGCTCTATCACAGCGCCAGTTTTTCCTGATTGCTCTAATTGTGCTTTTAAGATCTCTTTTTCGTGCTCTAAGAATTTAGGGTCAACCTCAGCACTAGAAAGATAGAGTGGCTTCATCGCGGCAATATGCATGCTCACATCGTGTGCAAGTTCTTTTATGGTATCGGTGCGTGCCACAAAATCGGTTTCACAATTTATTTCTATCAACACCCCAACTTGTGCGCCCGGATGAATATAGGCATGAACTAAACCCTCAGCAGTGGTTTTATCAGAGCGTTTTGCCGCTACAGCAGCGCCTTTTTTACGCAACAAATCAACAGCTTTTTCAATGTCGCCATTCGTTTCTTCGAGTGCTTTTTTACAATCCATCATACCAAGGCCGGTACGTTCCCGTAACTGCTGAATAAGGGCAATATCAACTTTTGCCATGTGACTCCTGTAGGGTAAAATTAAAGAAAAATCGTGCAAATATATATGGTTATATCAGTTATTGTGCCAAAAATAGGGGTTTTGGCAAGTTGTGGGGAATAGAAGGGCTTACTTAACAAGCTTTGTTTTAAGGGTATTTTCAATCTCTGCCAGAAGGGTTTCTAACTGCACCTTTTTGAGCATAAATTCATTTGCTTTATCATAGCGAGAGCCGAGCCTTAGTATCGCATTCATAAGATCGATCGTTTGTGCCTGAATGTTTGAGATATCATCGTAAATTTGCTGATTAATGCGAAAATCGCGCGGGACTGAGCCAGTCATCAGCTGACTACCGGCCAATGTTGGCATTGCTTTATCTTGTGTTGAAATTTCTTTATCCTGCTGCAAAATAGGATTTGCCAGTGCCACATCAACATCTTCCTTGGTTTCTGTAATAAAGTCTGGAGTGGTTACTTGAGCATGGCAAATAGTTATGCCTAAAGCGATTGGTATGATTACGAGTATTACCTTTTTGAATAACACTTATTGCCCTATTTGATTTAATTCATGAGAAAGCTTATTTAAATCTGCTTTAAACTTTGCTTTAAGGTCATATTGCTGGTCTTTCAGCGTAGATTTAATGTGTTCAGCTTTTTCTTTAAGGCGTTTTGCTAGTGCTTCTAATTCTGCCAAGTCATCTTGGTTTGCGCCTTGATACCAACCTTTTACGGCTGCAACAGTATTATTGAATTTTTGTTGTAAAAATCTCCATGCCTGATTTCCCCGTGATCCTAGGGTGCCGATTGCCTGTTGTTCAGCTTTTATACTCTTAATATCCTGAGCGATGCTTTTGGTTTCAGGGTTTATGTCGGCAGTCTCAGGCTTTTCAAGCCCAACCATTGATAGGGTGGCCATGAGGCCGAGGCCCAATAATAAACGGTATATCTTCATATTTTCTCCTAAAAATAACTATTTTTGCTTAAATTTTTAATTCTAACTGTATTATAACAAATAGAAAATTACAAGTGCAAGAGTTTGCAACGGAGTTTGTAGGCACTCTATTAATTTTGTTAGGGGAGGGGGTTCAGGCTTGGTATTTTTAAATCCTTGCGGCTAGCGCAATAAATGGTTTAATATCCCATCATGATTCGCCATTGGCTTACTATTTTTGCTGTAAGGAGCAAGGAAATGCATAGAATATATACCGGTAGCGTAATAGTCTTTCTGAACATGCTATTATCTTTGACTACACATGCAACAATTCCTGGTGAGCAAACATTCGGTTTATATGATGCTGTATTAGATGGATATAAACATCTTTCTCCTACCCATGGCTTTGTAGCGAGTGAACAAAATACGTTTGACGGTTATTATCATTATACGCAGCCATCTGAGCCATTATATAAGCTCATGCACATTCTTTTTCGTTTTGTTGATACTTTAGTTCCTCATGTTAGTGATAGCGCTGTTGGCACTCATCTTGATGCTGCCATGATTGGCAAACTGCTTGCTGCAATAGAAAAAAATCTAGATCGCGGCACAGGCATTATACAAATTCCTAAAGATGAATTAAAAAAGCAGCTGCTGGAAATATTGAATCAAACTGGCACACGCATGAAACAAAAAACTAAGGTTGGCCCACGTGAAGATTTTGCACAAATTTTAGTTGACGCACTTGATGAAGCTGGCCACTGGGATCCTAATGGTAAGCATTACCCGCAATTTTTGGTGCATGACATGCTCCTTACCTTACTCTTTAAAAAAGTGAACAATAAGCCTGAATATAAAAACTATTTCGATCAATTCAAAGCACTCAATAATAGCGACGGGATTCTGAAACCGAATGCCATTGACCTCTTAAACAAATCATATGAGGATCCCAATGATCCTGCTAGCATGGCAAAGAATATTAAAGCAATATTACCTTTAGAGGGCAACATACACTCAATCTTGACTATTGCACTAACTCACTATGAATCACTTGCATATGCAGCAATTAAATTAAGCAGTGTAATGTCACATTACCCGTCGCAAGCATTCTTTAGATCCACTATTCTTTCTTGGTATTTAGAGAGTCCACTCCTTAAACAAGCACCCGATCTTATAAGCCAGTATAGATTTACCGACTGTATGGAGACTGCAATTCGCAACCTATTTATTTTTACCGAATACGATTCTACTACCAATAATTTTAAAGGAACTATCTCTTATTTTAAACAGTTCGACCCTCAAGCTATCACTTCTCAGAATGCACATACAATATGGGCTGACTTGGTTTCTGATATTCCACACGCAAAATACAATAAACGAGTCAAGCTAGAAAAAAGCCCTGAAGGCAAACTCTATTTTATTCTTGAAACTGCAAAAATTGATAATAAAGATATTCCTTGGGATCGACCTTCTCAATCAGACGAATGGTATTATTATGAACTAGAGCCTACACTCACCAATATTGTCCTGGTAGCAAATAAACTATTTGGGCTTCAGCTCAAAAGTTTTTCTGACTTTTTAAAGCACTTTAATCTTGAATGTCCTTCTTATATTGGCACAGAAAAAAAAGAAGACATCTGTAAAATTACTGATCAAAATAAGAAAACCTGTACACTTAATTATAAGCCTAGTCATGCATTAATTGAACCGTACCCTCAAGAAATATCTTTTGCCCTAATGGCAGAGATCATAGCAAAAGATCTGCCTTCTTGGACCAGTAGTCACTTTTTACCTCTTATCAATTTATATTCAGTGGATCTATTAACAATAAAAACTGAAAATACAGGATTGCAAACAAAGCTTATACAATCACCCTATTTACGTCATGCTCTTTTAATACAAAACTTTGCAAGCAGTGATGTTAAGCTCGTTATAACTGATCTTGTTCTTGCCCTAGGAAAATTATCTGAAATTAAAAGTAGTAGTTGGTATAGATCTCTGATAATGAAACTTATTGATGAGTTGTTAGCTCTTAATAATGCATATCTCGCCAATCAAGTTTTCACACAAATGGCCTTGTATGGCTATGCATGGCAAATAATTCCGGAATTTATCCAAAGATTCAACACAAAAAGCTTCCTTCTCAATGGTGATCATCTCAAGTATATTCTTCGCTTTCTTTCTAATAACGCCCCTCCTGAATATACTACTCAAATAACTACGTTTATAAGCCAGATATTTAATCAACAAAATAGTGGTGATACTCAATATTCTATTCTCGAAGGAATAAAAAATAACGTTTCACTCTATCAATCACTCCTACCAAGCTTCTTTTCAGAAAAAAATATTAAGCAACAAAATAATCCCATTTATATGATTGACCTTCTTGTTTCTAGCGGACAAACAACCGGTATAAAAGCAGAAAATGCCCAAGAAATTATAAAGAAATTAATGCCTGCCATAGAGAAATCGCCAGAAGATATTGAAGGTATTATTAAACGCATTATACGTGCCCACTCATACATAGGCAATACATTTTCAAAAGAGATAATTTTAAGACTTATACCGTTAATAGAAGAATGGCAAGCAAAAGCGATTATTAAAAAACTCGATGCAAATCTGTGGGGAGAAAATTTTATTAATCAATTAAGAATAGCAATTAAAAAGTGAGCGTCGCACGGCCTAAAGGCCGTGGCTTCTTCGAAGCATTACAAGATTACTGATTGAGGAAAGAGTAAATACTCAAGGAGGAGAAAGAATATGAAAATGATCCGTTACGCATTAGCATTTTTAATCTGCATCATTGCGCCATTTATCAAAGCAACCATCCCTGCCGAGCAAACTCGTGGTTTATATGATGCCATTATCGATGGCTATAAACATCTTTCGCCAACGCATGGCTTTGTGGCTCATGAACAAAAGACCTTTGACGGGTATTATCACTATACACAGCCATCTGAACCATTATATAAACTCATGCATATTCTTTTTCGCTTTGTTGATAACTTAATACCGCATGTCAGTGATAGTGCTGTTGGCACTAATCTTGATGCTCCCATGATTGGTAAACTACTCGCTGTTATAGAAAAAAATCTAGATCGCAGCACAGGTATTATACAAATCCCTAAAGATGAATTAAAAAAGCGGCTGCTTGAAATACTCAATGAAACTGGCACGCGTATGAAGCAAAAGACCAAGGTCGGTCCACGTGAAACTTTTGCACAAGTTTTAGTTGATGCACTTGATGAAACTGGTCACTGGGATCCCAAAGGTAAACATTACCCGCAATTTATTGTTCACGACATGCTGTTAACGTTGCTCTTTAAAAAAGTGAACAGTAAACCCGAATATAAAAATTATTTTGACCAATTTAATAAGCTTAATGATGGCAAAGGAATTCTCAAAACTAATGCTGATGAATTATTAAATAAAATATATGAAGATCCCAACGATCCTGCTACTATGGCAAAAAATATTTTAGCTGCACAACCAACCGGTGAAGCTTATACTATGTTTGATTACATACTAGATCACTATGATGCAGTTGCATATGCTAACATTAAACTGGGCCGCAGCGTTTTTGGTTACCCTCCCCAGGTATCTTTTGGTAAAGTCTTACTTTCTTGGTATCAAAAAAATCCTATTGTTATTCAAGAAAATCTCAAATTCTATCAGACAATAGCGACATATGGTTTTTCTGATTGCATGGAAACGGCGCTGCGTAACTTATTAATCTTTACTGAATACAATCAAACAAACAATAATTTTAAGGGAAGCATTAACTATTTTAAAGAATTTGATGTGCAAACAATCGCATCAGAAACTGCTCGCACAGCATGGGCTGATCTGGTCTCCGATATTTCGCAAGCAAAATACAATAAACGAGCCAAAGTAGAAAAAAGCCCTGAAGGGAAAAACTTATTAATCATGGAAAATGCCAAAGATAACAATAGCAATAAACCATGGGTTCGGCCTGCAGAATCGGATGGCTGGTACTATTATGAATTAGAGCCAGGCTTGGACACAATTATCTTTGTGGTAAACAAGACATATAATCTTCAATTGCAAGATTTTGGCGCTTTTTTAAAACATTTTAATCTTGAATGCCCCTCACAAAAGGTTATAAAGACTGAATTTTTAGGAGTCACTCTAGAAGAAACCATTTGTACTATCACCGATCAAGACAAAAGAAATTGCGTTCTTCATTATCATCCTGGCCATGCTTATTTTGAAGAATACCCTCGTGGAAAATTGATTGAGGCGATGAGCAATTTTGTGAGTCAAGTTTTTCCCTTTTGGACTGGTAGCTACTTTCTTCCGGTGTTAAATCTTTATCGAGTAAATTTTCAAACCATACCACTTACAGAAAGTTTCAAAGAAGAGTTACTCAAATCAATCTTGTTTCGTCATGCTTTCTTGATACAGCAATTATCGAGTAATGAAGCAAAGCAGTATATTATTAATTTTATTATGAAGGTATTACCACAAGATGCTTGGTACAAACATTTTATGATGCAATCAATTGATCAATTATTATCCCTCCGTGATCAAAACACAACAAACAATACTTTAATAATATGCGCAAAATACGCTGCAAAATGGGATATGGTGCCAGAATGTATAAAAAAAATGCAAGAAAATAGCGAAATCTTAAATTCGGATCAAATGGCAGATCTCATTAAGATCTTTGCTCAAAATATAACCCCCCAATATAAAAAAATACTCAACAATTTTATACTGGAACAATACGACACAGAAAATATTCGTGCACAATTTGAATTAGTAACAATGGCCCAAGATATTGACTCCGAACTGTATAAAATTTTATTCTCTCGCTTTCTTTCGGAAAAAAATATTAATAACCCACAAGCATCTTTTCTTGTGGCCGTACTATTAATTACTCAAGGGCAAGGGGCTGGCGTCACAAAAAAAGATGCGCAAGATATTATAAACAAGCTCTTACCCCATACAGAACAATTAGGAGCTAAACACGCGTATCGCATCATTAATGATACGATACGCAAGAGCCATTATTTAGGTACTGAGCTTTCAAAAGAGATAATATTGAAATTCTTTCCCAAGCTTCAACTATGGCACTGGATAGAAATTTATAAAGACCTTAATGTTGATAAGGAACTCTGGGGCCAAGATTTTATTGACCAATTGAAGCTTTTGATGAAAAATAAAAAATGAAGTAACTTCCCAAACTTTTTTATTGACCATTCAATTTTACAAAAGTTCAGTAACTAATTTGCTTAGCTCGCTTCGCTCGCTCACTTGCAGATACACGGTGCCAAAGATGCGTTGCCCTCTAAAGCGCTCACTGGTTACCACCAAACCGTTACTAATAAAATCAAGGTACGGTGAATCGATTTGATAGGGATCACCGGCCAAAACTATTTTACTGCCTTCTCCCACGCGGCTAACCAATGTTTTTACTTCATGCGGCGTTAGGTTTTGCACTTCATCGATTAAAATATATTGATACGGAATGGAGCGGCCGCGCATATAGGTGATAGCCTCCAAGCTTAATTTACCATGCTTGACCAGTTCATCCATAGAGCGCAGCGTCCCCTGTTGCTGTTGTTTTTTATCGCGCCGATCAATATTTTTTTTATTTTTATTGCGTCGATCATACCGGTCTTCTTCAATATCACTTAAATGCATACTTACTTGTGATGAATGCATAATAAATTCCATATTATCGTAAATAGGTAGCATCCAACTGTGCAGCTTTTCTTCCACCGTGCCTGGCAAATAGCCAATGTCGCGCCCCAATGGTACCACCGGGCGTGATACGAGGAGTTTTTCGTATTCGTCTTCAATCAGCACTTTGTGCAATGCCGCCAAGAGTGCCAAAAATGTTTTACCAGTGCCAGCTGGTCCAAAAAGCGTTACAAATTGTATGCTATTATCAAGCAAAAGATCGAGTGCCATGAGCTGCTGCGGGTTGCGTGCTTTTAGTGGCCAGCGCAGGAGCGGTTCATGAACAATTCTAAAATGGCGGCCACCCAAATAACGGAACACGCGATAATTATAGGGATTGTGCTGACTGGTGAGTAAAATGAACTCATTGATTGCTAACTTTTTTTTATCTACTAATGAATCGAGAATTGATGGAAAATCTTTTTTTAATTCTACTGCTGGCACATCAAAATTGGTCCAACCACGATAAAATTCATCGATAGAAATATGCTCTTTAACATAATCAGTTGCAGCAATACCGAGCGCGTCTGCTTTCACGCGTGCATTAATATCCTTAGAAACAAAAACAACATCATGCCCGTTGTTTTTCGTCATCAGTGCGGTCAAAAGAATTTTGTTGTCGTTAATATCAAGATAAAAAGGGATGTGTGGAAGATTATTTTCTACTAAAAAAAGAACTTCTAAGGTGCCGCCATTATCAAGATTAATGCCATCTTTTAAAGAACCGCGCTCTCGGAAACTATCAAGCAGCCGCGTGGCTTCTCTTGAATTACGTCCGCGTTCACTCATTTCCATCTTAAATTTATCAAGCTCTTCAAGTACGATAGAAGGAATGCCAACAGTGGCACCTTTAAAGTTAAAAAGGGCCATTGGATCATGAACGAGAACGTTTGTGTCTAAAATAAATATTTTATTTGCCATACTTCTTCCTTTTTTTACTCAGCTGAATCCTATCATAGCTGACCACTCCCAGAGCAAATGGAATATTTAGATTGCAAAAATTAACTTTAAAAATAATTTTTTCTGTATCTTTTCTGGAGGAAACACTTAAATATTACGCGATAAATGCAGCGTAGCAAGCGAAAAATATAGAGGTAAATTACTCATTGTAGACAACACATTCAGTGATATACTAAACAGGTATTTTAGTTGAAAAATAAAAAGGAAAGATTATGATCAATAAAACAAATTTTTTCACCATTCTTGTTATATGCTCCTTTACATTTTTACCTGCAATGCAAAATTCCTACGTTATTCCTGAGCTTTCTCAGCTCACGCTGGAAGAAAAAATTGCACAACTTTTTGTTTGTGCCGTTATTTCTAACGAAGAAGCGAATAAACAGTTTATGAAAGAGTGGAGCGAATGGACGCCGTGTAAACTGGATCATGAAAATATAAAGCATTTAATAACGAATCACAAAATTGGCGGTGTTATATTCTATGGAGCAGGAACTCATGCAGAAGATCAAAAAAAATTTACCGATGAGTTGCAAGCACTGAGCCCTTATTTTCTGCTTACCATGCTTGATGCAGAAACCTGTTTGCGCCAACGCTTGAATGAAGAAAGTTCACTCCGCTTTCCATGCGCGATGGCATTAGGAGCTGTTAAAAATAAAAAACTTATTTTTCAACTTGGCTTTGAAGTCGGTAAGCAGCTCAAAAAAATGGGCATAGGCTTAGATTGTTCGCCCGTTGCTGATGTTAATTATAATCCAGCTAACCCTATTATTGGCACACGATCATTTGGTTCAGATCCAAAACAGGTGGCGCTGTGCGCAACACAATTTGCAAGGGGTTTACAAACAGCGGGTGTGCTTGCCTGTGGCAAACATTTTATTGGTCATGGGGATACTTATAAAGATTCTCATGAAGCTTTACCCATTATTAATCTTCCAATAGAACGTTTGCAACACGTAGAGCTGTATCCTTTTCAGGAGTTGATTAATAGCGATATTCACGCAATAATGCTAGCACATTTAGAGGTTCCTGCGCTTGAACTGGAAAAAGGGATGCCATGCTCCATTTCAAAAGCAATTGTTACTGATCTTTTACAGAAACAGATGGGCTTTAAAGGATTAATTGTTACTGATGCGCTTTGCATGAAAGGGGCAACCTGCTATTTGCCATGCGGTCCTCTGGAAGTGAAGGCATTACAAGCGGGTGTTGATATTTTGCTCTGTTCTGAAGATCCTGCTCATGCTATTGCTTGTATAAAAAAAGCAGTGAAAGATGGCTTAATTACTGAGCAAGAGATTGACGAGAAAGTTACTAAAGTGTTGCAAGCAAAAGTACATGCATTACTGAATAGCCGCACCGTTGATCAAAGCAAAAGTGTCAGCAGCATTTTACTTTCCAAAAATGCACGAGAATTACAAAAAATTTTGTACGAAAAATCAATGACCTATGCAAAACAAGCATCACAGGATTCATTTAAATCGTCAGAAGAAAAAGCAATTATTATTATTGGTCCCAAAAAAAGTACCTTTGAGCAAGCGGTAAAAGAACAAGAGTGCAAAATTTATACCATACCAACTGCTACCAGTGAAAAAAAGATTGAATCGTTTATCAAGAAATCTGCAAACATTTCTCATGCAGTTATTAGTATTCATGCGATTAGCCGATTAGCACAAGAAAATTTTGGTATCAGTCCAAGTACTGTCTCATTAATTAATAAACTCAAAGAACATGGTAAAAAAGTTTCAGTGGTGCTGTTTGGAACACCGTACGCTATCCCTTTAGTCGATAAAGCGGATACTATCTTAGTTGCCTACGAAGACACCAACGAAGCACAAAAAGCAGCTGCAGCTGTTGTATGCGGTAAAACACAAGCAGAAGGTATTTTACCCGTTGATCCATATCAAAAATCATGTCAAGAATCGGCAACGGCTGTAGAAACGCAAAATCATATGGGGCAAGCATTACATGCTTAAAAAAGTATAAAAGGGAATGGATCAATCCATTCCCTTTTATTAATTACAGCTTAGCAGCTATGGCTGGATTTGAGCCAGTTACCACATCTTTAAAGTATTGAGCGCCAGGTTTAAAAGTTCTTGTTAACGCTGGTGTTGTACGGTTAACCAGTATTGTGCGGTTAATATGATACAGCCCATAATGTTTGCCATATTGGCCCCATTCATAGTTGTCCATGAGTGACCAATGTACATAACCGCGCACATCATAGCCGTCTTGTATAGCACGCGCAAGCGCATATAAATAGCGTTGATTGTGCAGTGTGCGGTGAGCATCATTGTCGGTGCCGATACCATTTTCGGTGACGTAGATAGGAACATTAAGTGGGTGTGCTAGGTTATCTGAAAGCTCTTTGATTGCGCGATAGAGGCCTTCACCATAGATTGTGTATTTATCGTTGTTGGTGGGAATTTCAATCTCTGGATTTGGTTCGCGAATTGGCTTGAATTTGCTCGTCATATAGTTGTGGCAGTAATAATTTAGACCAATAAAATCCATGCACTTGCCGCCATTTTGAATATACTCATCAGTTGCTTGAAAGCTTACTTTACCAGGAACCCACACTTTGAAGGTTCCTGTTTTAAAGAAAGTGTACATGCTTTCATTCACTAAATCGTTACCCACTTTGCAGGCAAAATGTTGAATCGGATTGAAAAAACTGAGTGGATCAAGCTGCATAATATTTTTTAAGATACCAATGCGTGCCTCTTTGCCACCATCCATCTCTTTTAACTCTCGATATATCTGTACATGTGCGCTTAAGAGATTAAAGAATACGTGAGCCATAAGCTTCATATCTTTTTTTGCTGGAGGTTTAGTGCCTGTCAACCAGCCTTGTGCTGCAACGCCCGATGGCGAATTAAAGGTGAGCCAGAGATGTACGTATTCATGAAGTTCACTAAAAACTATTGTGCAGAATTCTACAAAATAGCGAATATTTTCATGCTTTTCAAAACCACCAAGCGCATAAAACCATTTTGGTTCGGTGTAATGATACAACGTGATAATGGGTTTAATACCGTTAGCCACCAGTTTTTGGCAAAACTGCTTATAGTGATTAAGGACCTTAAGATCAACCTTGCCTTGCTCAGGGATCACTTTGCTCCATTCCACGGAGAAGCGGTAGGTGTTAATACCCAATGCTTTCATGTTGGCAATATCTTCATCTTCATGATTCCAAGAATCGCAGCCAATGCCAGCAGGCTCTATAGTTTTGCCGTCCATTTCTTTATTTTCAAAAGAGTGCCATTGATTATTAGTGCAGTTACCCTCAACTTGGTGTGCTGAAGTTGCTGCGCCCCACAGCCATTGATTTTGCCCTGGGTGATCGGTTTTGCATGCAACTGCAGCTGCATGCTGCTTGAAAAATTCTGCAATTGGTATTTGTTTGCCATCTTTTGTAATGTGGGTTGGATCGATATGCGCCCAATCCCAGCGGATCGTGTTCATATAGTTTTTATATGCTTGATTGGCAATATAATAGCCGGCAGTGCCAACCGCTGCTACCGTAAGTGCAGCGATGCTGAGTTTTTTATTCTGAGTAATAAAATTAGTAACATAGTGCATGCTATAGCTGGGTGCTGGATGCATAATAAACAGCCCCAGAAGCAGGCTCGCAAGACGTTTGGTAAGAATATTCATGGAATAGAGTTCCTTATAATTAATAAATTAACTGTTTTCTATCTCCCCCGTTCGCCTCAATAGAGGCTCCGTAGGAGCCGAGTGGAGAGGTCTCCATTCGCTTCGCTCCATCGACCCGAACGGTTTGGGAAGAAGTTTGATATCTGACGTAGGTGATGGCACTTCTATGCGGTGCATAGCAAGATGCCAATTATTAAAATCTTTTGCTGTGGTTAAAATGCCGAATGAGTCAAAGTTATAATGAAATGCTTTTCCATATCCATTGCATGGTGAAACGCAGAATGTACATACGATGCCATCCCACAATGTGCCAGCAGGCTGTTTCTGGTTTTCTGGCACCCATAATTTTGCTACACCGGCATCAGCAGGTTCGCTGCGGTTATCTTGATTTAAAATGCGGGGCATAGTTTTTTCATTGTGCTGATGAGCTCTAAAAATGCCGCGCAGCGCGCAATTAGATGTACTTGCTTGTTGCAAAAGATGCTTAGTAATTTCTTGGGGGAAGTTCCAATTGTTTCTGCCAGCAGCATAGAGAATTGGTGCCTGCTTATTGTTATTTGGTTGGAATTGAAAATCGCTCCACATGAATCCAAGTGAACCACAATGAGGAGCAGTGCGTGGATCGTAATCTTTAATCTGTGATTGTGGCATTTTATGCAAGCAATCTTTAAAATCTGGAGCAAGTTGTTGTGCTTGGGTGGCACGCATAACTTTGTCGATAACCATATGATTTTGATGAGCTGGTGCATTTAATAATTTCTTTGTTTGATCAAAGCCAAATTCCAAACCACCATGGCAACACAGTAAAGCATTAGCGCCAGATTTTACGTAAAGCGCCACGGGTAACTGATTATAAAAAGCGTCAACATGGTGCTTTAAGAGTTCTGGGTCCTTGAATTTTGCACTGAGCTCACGAATGAATCCGTAATGAGCGTTGATATCAAGATCTTCATGATTACCACGGACCATAACAACGTTGTCTGGATTATGCTTTTTTAATTGCAATGCGGTGTATATTACTTCAGCGCCATGCTCGCCGCGATCAGTATAATCGCCGAGTAATATTATTTTAAAATTTGGTTTTATGATCTTAAATGGGTTATGGGGATCCATGTACCCTTTGTCTGCTAAAAACTTGATGAATTGGTTGAATGAATCAATATCACCATGAAAATCGCCATGAAATGCTATCTGGTCTTCTGGATCGATCTCCACTTTTTGTACAAATGGTTGGTAATTTTTTTCTTTAAAAAACGATTGATCAGGCTGACTGATACCACGTGAATTAGTAATCCACGCAGCAGCTTTTAATGCCTCAGAATTAGTATGTATAATTGTATTAAGCTGATTAATGAACTCTTTTTTAGTGAGCGGTGTTTGTTGGTTATTTTCTAAACATTCATCGCATGCTTGCTTCCAGCGCCAAAAATTAGAGAATTCTGTCTGGTTGCTGGCATTAGTGCCAATGGTGCTATAGGAAATTAATGACAGGATCCCAAAGAGCACAGACAGGATAAACAAGGGTATACGCATAGATAATCCTCACATTATTAGAATACTGGTACTCTTTTTACCATAGATGCTATCCAATAAATGTCAAGACGTGCCCAGTTGATAATTTCAAATAGGCAATTATGTTGTGTGGGTTTTACCGCTTAGTATTATACATTAAAGCGGATATGAACAATATCGCCATCTTGCACAATATATGATTGTCCTTCAACGCGCATTTTGCCAGCATCTTTAAGTTTTGCTTCGGAGCCGAGCTCAAACAGATCTTTATTGTTGTATACCTCTGCGCAAATAAAACCACGCTCCAGATCAGAGTGAATTTCACCCGCGGCTTGGCGTATGGTAAGCCCTTTTTTGATTGGCCACGCGTGAATTTCTTTAGGCCCGCAGGTAAAAAAGGTAATGAGTCCTAGGTTTTTATAGGTTTGTTTAATAACTATATCTAAACTGTGCTCTTTAAGGCCAATGAGGTTCATCATTTCTTGAGCTTCATCAGTATTGAGCTGGGAGAGATCGTAGGCTATTTTGGCACAAATGGGGATGACCTTTTCTTGGCCAAATTTTGCAACGAGCTGCTGATAGTAAGGATTAGTGCGATAGCCATCATTTTCGATTTCATGCTCGGCAATATTGGCAATAATAAGAAACTCTTTCGGGCTGAGCAGAGGTATTGTTTTTACTGATGCTGCTGCAAGCAACTCGCGTACGCGAGTTATATTATCATTATCAAGTGCGGCATGAATATTTTTTAGCAGTTCTTGTTCGGCAGCAAGCTCTTTGTATTCCGGTTTTCCTTGTGCTTTTTTGAGCTGCGGCTCGAGACGCTCTAAGCGCTTGGCCACTGATTCTAAATCTTTGAGCATAAGTTCTGAGACGATAATATCATAGTCACCCAGCGGATCTACCACACCGCGTGAACTGATAACATTGGGATCTTCAAAACAGCGCAATACATGCAAAATAAGATTGACTGCCTGAATATGGCTTAAAAATTGGTTGCCAAGTCCTTCTCCTGCGGCAGCTCCTTTAACAAGACCAGCTATATCAACAAAAGTAACCGAGGCAGGAACTTGCTTTTGTGAATTAAAAATTTTTTGCAGTTGCGCTAAGCGCACATCGGGGACATGCGTTATAGCAACATGGGGCTCGATCGTGCAAAAAGGATAATTTTCTGCTGGCACACTTGATTGCGTTAGTGCATTAAATAATGTTGATTTGCCCACGTTAGGAAGGCCTACTAAGCCTGCTTGTATACTCATATTCTTCTATAATCTTTGAATTTTTCTATTATTTTATTGCTCAGTGTAATTACTATCAGAATCATCTTCGCCGGACTCATATTGAGAGGTGGTATCAGATAAATCTTCAGATTTGGATTTATCATTAACTTTTCTTTTTTTCTTTATAGAGCTTTGTTGTTCGTCTTTATACTTATCTGGCGTATTTTCCGATAGTAATGCTGTGTATGTTTCTTTCAAGTAGACCTGCGGTGGGCGTGAAAAACGATTAAGCCATGTTAAAAAAAGGTGATTGAGCTCTCTTTGTTTTGTTAACTGCCGTTTCTTATTTTTTGATACATTTGTAGGAATAGGTGTATTAAACTCATCCTGTAAGTTTTTAATAAAGCGTTCGTGTTTTTGCGTAAACTCTTGGTTAAAAAGAATGTGGTCTATTAGTTTTGTTGTTGATTTTTGTGCTGCTACTTCTGTCTCTATGTAGAAAGGGAGTATTGTTCTGCATTGTTGTATTAGCTCTTGGGGTACTTTGTCGATAATTTTATTAAGCTCATTATTAATAATAATTCTGTTAGTTTCACTATTGAGTTTTTCTTGGGCTTGTTCATGGAGCATAGGGGTTATTTGTTCAATAAAATTTAGTTTGATTGCCCTAATATTTTCAGACGTAATCTGTTGTTGGTTAAGAGCGTTGTTAATGCTTTTCTGTAATTTTTGTTGCATATTTCTATCGCTTATAATCTCTTTATAAAGAGAAAATTCACTGAAGGTTTTGGCGATATCATGCAATATAAGATTGGTTGCGTCAGAAGTGCTTATTGGTATCGCTTCGGTTTTAATAGTATCATTTGGGGTGCCGGCAAATTCTGTTGATAGCGTAGTAAAATGCCATTCATGAGATTCTATTATTTCGTCCCAGTCATTATTGTCCATGGCAAAAATAACGGTGGAAACAATAGTGAAAAAAAGTAATAAGGCTGACCTGGTTATTTCCATATTTGTTCTTTTTTTATTTATAGTGTTGCTTTGCATTTTATAAATTGTATAAGTATTTACTGAGGAGCACAAGACCTTTTATTAGAGTAATATGCGATAAAATAAGGTGTGCAACGCGGTTTTTGGTGGCTATGTATGGGGTAACGTGGGCTGGAACCAGGTCGGAGTTCCTTGCAGCTATTTACAGGATATCGGGTTCTATGGTATGAAAAAGAATGTGGTATATTTTCTACTATATTTTATCCTTTAAGGAGAGATCATATGATGTGTCATCATTCACCTGCTATGAAAATAATTGGCTGTGCTAGCTGGTTATTATGTTCAATTGCAGCAATTGCGTGGGGTTTATTAGCATTAGGGGAATCCTTGAACAAATCATTGAACATCTGGGACTTTCTTGCAGCACAAAATCTTTCTTGGATCATTTTGCCTGCCCAATACATTATTGGCGCAGCTGGCGTGATTAGCTTGATTGCATGGTTTATGTGTCTCGGGCACTGCCATGAAGGTCATGACCATAAAAGATAAATTTCTAAATTTAATTTTTTTAATCTAAAAAAATTAAAGGGCTCTTTAAAAGAGCCCTTTTGTATTTCTAAAGGTCTAGCTGGCTTCAGTATCGATTGGACCTTGATCATTATTTTTGTGATCGTGATCTGATTGTTGTTCGGTATTTCCTTGTTCACTGTATAAGGTTTTTGCAATGTCATGCGATGCTTGCATGAGCTCATCGGTAGCCTTTTGTAACTCTTGAGCGTTGTTTTCAAACTCTTTGAGTGACTTTTTGGCTTTTTCTAATGCTTGCTCTGTGGTGCTTATTTGTGTTGCTTGGAGTTTCTCTTTATTTTCTTTAATTGTTTTTTCGATTTGTAAAATAAGTCCATCCAAATGGTTTCTTTTTTCAATAAGCTCGCGAGCAGCTTTATCCGATGCTTCATGCTCTTTTGCATCTTGCACCATTCTTTCGATCTCTTCTTTGCTTAAACCGCTGCTGCTGGTGAGGGTGATCTTTTGTTCTTTGCCAGTTCCTTTGTCTTTCGCTGATACATGAACAATGCCGTTTGCATCGATATCAAAGGATACTTCAACTTGAGGCATGCCGCGTGGTGCTGAGGGTATTCCTTCTAAGCGGAATTGGCCAAGCAGTTTGTTGTCTTTTGCAAGCTCTCTTTCTCCTTGGAAGATGCGGATATCAACGGCCGTTTGATTATCTTCTGCGGTCGAGAAAACTTGAGATTTGCGCGTTGGAATAGTGGTATTGCGTTCAATAAGCTTTGTCATTGCGCCACCTAAGGTTTCGATGCCCAGTGAAAGGGGGGTTACATCGAGTAAGAGGACATTGCTGACATCGCCTGCCAAGATACCACCTTGAATGGCCGCGCCTACTGCTACCACTTCATCTGGGTTGACTGAGCGGTTTGGCTCCTTACCAAAAAACTCTTTTACTATTTGTTGTACTTTTGGCATACGTGTTGAGCCACCGACTAGTATTACTTCATCAATTTGGCTTGGTGAAACTTGTGCATCGGCAAGTGCTTTCTTGCAAGGTTCTAAGAGCCGTTTGAAAATATCTGAGCAAAGAGATTCTAATTTTGCGCGTGAAATTTTTATATTCAGATGTTTGGGACCTGAAGCATCTGCAGTGATGTAGGGAAGATTGATGTCGGTTTCCATGAGTGTTGAAAGCTCTTTTTTCGCTTTTTCTGCAGCTTCTTTAAGCCGTTGGAGAGCCATTTTATCAGTGTGTAAATCGATACCAGACTCTTTTTTGAATTCATCAACCAAATAAGAGATTAAGAGATTATCAACATCATCACCACCCAGATGTGTGTCGCCATTGGTTGATCGGACTTCTATAACGCCTTCGCTTACTTCTAGCACGGAAATATCGAAAGTTCCGCCACCAAAGTCGAATACGGCAATAACGCCATTTTTTTTCTTGTCAAAGCCATACGCCAGCGCTGCAGCGGTTGGTTCATTAATTATTCGTTTGACTTCTAAGCCAGCAATTTTACCCGCATCTTTGGTTGCTTGACGCTGTGAATCGTTAAAGTAAGCAGGGACGGTGATTACAGCTTCCGTGATGCTTTGCCCTAAAAATTCTTCTGCTGTGCTTTTAAGCTCAGCAAGGATTGCGGCAGAAATTTCTTGCGGTGTATATTCTTTACCTTGTGCGATAATGCCGATATCACCATTGGTTCTTTTTACAATTTTGTATGGCATTTTTTTGATTTCATCGGTCATCTCATCATATTTGTGTCCGATAAATCTTTTGGCTGAGTAGATAGTGTTTTCTGGGTTGGTTACGGCTTGCCTTTTTGCTAGGTTACCTACCAAACGCTTACCATCCTTAGTGAAAGCTACTACGGAAGGGGTTGTATTGCTGCCATCTTTATTGGGAATTATCTTAGGAGTATTTCCTTCCATGAAGGCGATGGCAGAGTTGGTGGTTCCTAAGTCGATTCCGATTATCTTTTTTGCCATATTCTTTCCTTTGGTTCTAAATAATTTACTTTTTTATTTGCTATAAAAACCGCTATAAATTATATATTTTAGATAAAAATGTGTCAAACTTTACGAAAAAAATATTAGTTTAACTCACTCAGATTTTTTTCGTCCTTACTATCCTACTTGTCACCAACATAAGTTATTTAAAAATAACTTATTCATTCACTCATCCAATAAGCGTTTATTATTGTCGCATAATTTACTAGGTCACCACTGAGTTCTTTCCGCCTCTCCCGAGTTCCAGCGGCAGAAGCCACCCCGCACTTATTTCCCCAATTCCGTTCGACGAGAGGCACTCCGTCTTCACCCAATCGCCTTTTCCTGGGGGAAATAAAGGAAGGCGATTGGGCTTGACTCCGTGATTTGTAAGTACGAGCAAAGGAAAAAAGGAATAATAAAGGAATAATAGAGGAGTAGAGAGGAGTAGAGGGGTATAGGAGTATAGGGGGGATTAGGCGATAGGGATGAGACACGGATAGGTAAGAGTAAGCAAGAGAAGGTAGTAGGAATATAGGAATAGAAGAAAAAAGAAAAAGACAACGACGTCAAATAAGGCCAAGAGGGTTACACGAACCAATTGAACGGCCAGTAAAATGTCAAAATAAGCATACGTAAGAACGCTCGCAAAATATGTTATTTGTGCAAAAGTACTTTTAAGGCATTTTATTACTTTTTATAGTTTTAGAAAATCACCCTATATTCTTTTTAAAAAAAATCCTCAAAAGGGAAATGCTGCGCGCGAGATTCTCAGCATAGTTTTTTTGTTGGCATTGTGTCTTTCAACTACATCCAAATGAACATTTTGGAGTTATTTTGTTGACAATTCTTTTTATTATTGACTACCATACAATTATGGAGTTAACGATACAAAAAGTGGGATGGCAATGAATAAAGAAAAAATAATAACTATTAGTATAACTTTATCAAGCATGATTGTTATTGCTTGTGTTACCCACTACTTTGTCTGCCAAATGCCCGTTGAACTGATAGCGATGGATATCACCCAAACATCTATCGATGTGAATGCATTTGATGCGAATACTGGCATAACGCCGCTCATGCAAGCAGCAATCGATTCTGATTATGAGAAAGCTAAGCTGCTTATCGAGCAAGGAGCTGATGTTAATATACGCTCAGCAACATCGGATAGAACAACAGCACTTAATTTTGCTTTGATTAATGGGGGCCACTTGGGTAGTTTAGCGGTAGCAGAGCTGTTGATTGCCAATGGTGCTGATGTCAATGCGGCGGGAGCACCGAATGCGTTGGGATTGGCTCCTATTCATGCTCTGATGCAGGTTACACAAATTGACAATCGGTGGAAAATATTACAAAGCTTGATGGCACACGGTGCACACATTAATGCGCAAACCGAAGATGGCAGCACGATGCTGCATATTGCAGTAACCACCCGTGATGCTGATTGGATTGATCGGTTGAATGCAGAATATGGCCAAATAATCAATTATGATATTAAGGATAATAAAGGCAGAACGCCGATGGCGCTGGCTATTGAGTTGGGGCATGTGAGTTTGAACAATGCGTGGAGTCCACAAAACTCCTTGGAAAAAAGGCCGGTCTATATCGGTAATGATTTCGATGTGAAGGCTGCCGATAATCAGGGGCGTACGGGCTTTCAGCTGGCGGTGATTCGAGAAGACTGGAAATTTATAACGGCGCTGGCAGACAAGGGCGCTGATATAAATCACCAAGATTTGATGGGTAACACTGCCTTACATTATGCCGTTGTTGGTATCGATCCAAAAAAAACTGTCGAATATCTTCTATCAAAAAAAGCTTCACCCAACATTGCTAATAGGCGTGGGCAAACACCATTGATGCTCGTCATGAATATAGCCAACCCGAGTGTGCGTATGGCAATTGCGCGTCTTTTGGTGGAGGCAGGATCTCCGCTTGCCTATAAAGATAGTGAGGGAAAGACTATCATTGATTTGGCTGCGACTGCTCGTGATAAGCCGTTGGTTGATTACCTGGGTGCGGCACTGAAGGCGCGCGCAAGTCAGAAGAAGTAAGTTAATGCTAATCAGCGTTTCTCTATTACCGCTTCCAGACGGCATTT
>Ga0209624_10000449_pt1 | contig 36142 bp, 38 predicted proteins | sample JacPinW_OM2H0_O1_FD_188565 | JGI IMG/M metagenome (GOLD analysis project Ga0209624, IMG submission 188565) | Forest soil microbial communities from Algoma, Ontario, Canada - Jack Pine, Ontario site 1_JW_OM2H0_O1 (SPAdes) (version 2) | ecosystem: Environmental > Terrestrial > Soil > Boreal...
CTGTCGCCGATTGGCGAAAGACTGGGAGTGTCTCAGCCGAAAGGCCCTCGCATTCCTACGGCTCGCCTCAATCCGGCTCATGCTGCGAAAGCTATGCATTCAAACGTGATGTTCGCGGACAGACTCTCAGGTCTGGGACAAGCTGGGTATAGCTTTCTCAGCCACATCGAACTTTACCTCGCGAATTGCGCGTTACCCCGATCTTGATCAAATGGGCGAGGCACAATTTTCAGAATTCCTTGCTGCTAGCGAGCTCCTTGGCTGGGAGAAGGATGAGATGCGACAGGACAACAACCGCAATCGTCGTTTTCAGAAAATGATTTTCTGGCACCAGCTGCATACAGTGAAGAGTGGGCACGCTGAATTCCATAATTACTTTATTTCTAGAGGAATATTTGTTCAGCCCGAACTGAAGGAGAAGATCCGGACGCTCAGTAACATGATGTATGATGCCTTCGCAGAGCGGGAGTTCAATGAGGAAGACCCTACGCCAGGCGCACGCCAATTCACGAAGTGTGATCGCTTGCAGCGCGATGGCCACGGGCAATTGCAAGCGATCGAGAAGGATGTTCAAGCGCGGCTCTGGGAGGCCAATAAGCTCGATTAGCAAGCGAGGCTAGCTTCTGGTTAAAAAACGAAGGGCACTCCCTGCGCCTGTAGAAACGCTCGTTCCATCGGCTCCTTCGCGCCGATGGGCCGCATGGGCAAGGCGGAAGAAGTCGCCAACACCATCCTCTTCCTGGCGAGCGACGAATCCTCGTTCACCACCGGCGCGGAATTCATGGTCGACGGCGGGCTCACGGCGCAGTAGGGCGCCGAACGCTCCAGACCTTTCTCACGATCCCCGCATGCCCGGATCGAGGAACATCTCCTCCAGGGGCGCGTTCTCGCCCATCTCTCTCGACATCTCGAGAACCTGGAGAAACGGGATGAAACTCAAATCTTTCGCCACTGTGACGCTGATCTTGATTCCAGGCTTGGCATTCGCTGCAGGCGGCGGAGGAACCGGCATATCCAACGGCGGCAACGGCAGCCCGGGCGGCGCCAACAGCGACGTCAGCAACGGCAATACGCCGCCGGGCCCAGGGAACGCATACTTTGGAACCGGCAATACAGATGCGCCCGCAACGAGGGGCGCCTCAAAGGAGATGAAGCGCCCCAATGGGAAACCGCAAAAGACGCCGTGAGCGAACGGCCGCCGGCAATCGACGGCGCGCCTCCTTAAATAGGAAACGCGTCGGGCGAGGCGCGGCGCTTTTTTACGGAACATCCCCTACACGCCGCTTTGCGAAGAACCCGTCGCGAAGCCGACGCAAGCTCCCGCCATGGCGTTTCGAACGCTGTAGACTTTCTCGCCGCCCCGCCTGCCTGAATCGAGGAACCAACCTCTCCGGCCCCACGTTGGTCGCACATCCCTCGATGCGTGACACGCACGCAACGTACTGAACTCGGAGAAACCCCATGAAACTCAAAACTCTCGCGACTGTCGCCATCGTTTTGCTTCCAAGCTTAGCTTTCGCCGCGGGCGGCGGTGGGGCTGGTGGCGGCGCGGGGGGAGCAGGCGGCGGCGCAGCAGGAGCCAGCGGCTCTGGCTCGGGCGGCGCCAACGGCAGCGCGTCTGCGGGCGGCGGCAACGGTGGTGCCAGCAACGGCAATGGCACGAGCGGCACAGGCGGCGCTAACAGCGGCGCGGGTAACGGAAATAACGGCGGCGCCAACAGCGCAGCAGGCGGCGGTGGATCCGGCGCCGGCTCGGCCGCGGGCAACTCTAACGCGGCTGGCGCGGGCAACGGCGGCGGCGCCGGCACGATGGGCAATTCCAATCAGCTTCCGCGCCAGAACGGAGAGCCGCAAAAGTCGCCATAACGATCGGCGCGGCGCTCACGCTTTCGATATCAGGAACGCCTCGCGCAATGCGGGGCGTTTCCTTTGAAGAAGGCGCCAGAGCGCGGCCTCGCGGCCCAGAGCAAGCCTATGTGCTCGTTCCCTCGCGCAGCGGGCTAATGGCTTGCCTGGGCCACGCGGCCGAGCGCGGCGAACGTGGCGATTGCCAATATCGCGGTCGGCGGATGAGACCGAACCATGCCCCAATGCGGCCAGATGATCTCATTGGTGTTGAACGGCTCGTCGCTATAGCGGCAGGTTCGAGGCGCCGCCATGAGGGCGATCCCTACGCCTCTCACGACAGGCCTCCCAAAGGCCCGAGCGCCACGAGATTCCACCGTCCCGCATGACCGCTCAGTCTGGCGAGCGAGAGCGGCGCGACATCGATCCGAGCAAAGGCCGAGGACCCCGCGCCGAGCGCGTTCACAATCGCGGCGCGAACGAGCGCGGCGTGCGTGACAGCCAGCGTCGCGCTTTCACGCGCCAACGCCAGCTTGAGCCAGATTTCAACGCGCTCGATCAGAGCCGCGAACGACTCGCCGCCGTGCGGCGCGGATTCTGGATCGCCAAGCCAGGCCGCGAATCCGTCCGGCTCGCGCTCAGCGACGTCTTTCGAGGCGAGACCGCGCCAGCGCCCATAGTCGCAATCCCTTAGCGCCATTTCGACTTCGGCGTTGAAGCCCATGGCCGCCGCCGTCTCGCGCGCCGCGCGCGCCGGCGAGGTCAGCACCTGAGCATAAGGGCGTAACCGGCCGCGCAAGGCTTCGAGCGCGCCGAGGGCCGAGGCCTCAAGCGTTTCGTCGTCGGGAAACCGAGCCGCGCGCGTCGCCGCGGAGGCGCCGTGCGCGAGCAGGTCGAGGCGCGCCGTCATGGGCGCGCCTGGCCCGGGGCTCAGTAGGCCGTCTGCAGCCGGCCGACCCGGGCTTGCGCGAAATCGCGTTCGACCCAGGCGCCGAAGCCGAGCCCGAGCACGGTCCAGATGATCGCCTGAGCGCCGAGCGAAGCCATGCGGAACTGCCAGAGCACGACAGCCGGGAAGCCTTCGGGGGTCTCATCCAGCGGGGGCATGACGAGAGCGAAAATGACCACCGCGACAAGAAAGACCATTGCGGCGACGATCGTCGCATTCCACGCGCCAAGATGCTCCATCAGCCGATTGCGGACGTTCCAGGCCGCGATCATCGAGCCGAGCGACAGCAGGATCATGCCGAAATAGATCGCGGTGCGCAGACCGATCGTGTCGGGGTTGCCGATCGACGGCGGGTTCGCCGGATATTTCAGGATCGGGACGGCGTAGACCGCAAGGAAGCCGCTGAGCGCGAGCAACGCCGCGGTCACGCGAGGGCTCCAATTCCCCATGCGGCCGTAACAGATCGCGAAAGCGAGCGAGAACAAGCCGCCGAAGGCGATGCTGTAAGTGGTGACGCCGGTGAAGAGGCCGATGCCGCCCTGGACCGGCCGGCTGACCAGCTCGGGCTCTTCAACGATTGGGCCCGTGTTTTCCCCTCTTGCGACTGCGGCGTCGTGCTCGGCCTTGGCTTTCGCCTCATCCATCGCGCTCTCAAAGGCGATAGCCTTGTCGACCGCTGGTTCACCCATCGTTTTCAATATGCCGAAAGCGAGCAGGCCGGCGAAAAAGCCGACGATCATTCCCCGCCACAACAAAGATCCTGTCGTCATCGCGATCATCCTCAACGGCAAGCCATCGCTGTCGCGTGCGGCTTGCTCGAGCCAATTCATCTTCCCGGATCAGGACTCGCCCATCGGAGTCCGAACAGCAGACGTGTTCAGTGGCAGGGGAAGCCGAGCAGATGGCGGCTGTCGTGCACGAATTCATGCACGTACATGCCCTTGATGATCGAGGTCGCGCCTTCTTCCGCACCGACGAAATAGACGCCGAGCAGGCAAATAAGGCCGGCGAAAATGACCCACGGCAGCAATTCGCGAATTGGAATTGCAGCGGGCCGCGCCGCGGTCGGGGCAAAGGTCGAAGCTGTCATGTCGAACTCCTGGGGGATATCGCGTCCCCGTTTGAGACGTGCTTCGCCGCGGAAAGTGTCTGACTCCCGGTCGAAAACGACCGATCACAGTGGCGCGACCGTGCCGGACTTGCACCGGCTTCCATCCGCGACGCGCGTGTTCACCATACGACCCTTGGCGGCGCTGTCAATTGCGGGCCGGGTTGCGCCAGTTGACCGCGTCAGAGGAAGATGGATCGATCCCGCGTGACCGCCGTCGCCAGATGCTCGGCGACCGCGCGGATGCGTCCGAGGCCCCGCGTATCTTCATGAGTGACGAGCCAATAGGCGCGCGTCGCGCGCCGCTCGGGCAGGACGCGCTTCAGGTCTTTGAATCGCCGTGCGATGAAGTCGTGCACCACGCCTAAGCCTACGCCTGCGCGCACCGCTTCGAGCTGGGTGACCGCATTCGCGCTTTCGAAGGTGGTCGCCGCGCCGCCGTAGAGTTCGCGCACATAGTCGAGCGCAGTCGAAAACGCATGCTCCTCGACATAGCCGATGAGGCGGTGGCCCTTCAGCGCCTCGATGTCGGCTGGCGCGCCGTTGCGTTTGAGATAGGACACGCTTGCGTAAATGCCGAGCGAATAATCGGTGAGCCTGCGGGCGACGAAGCGGCCGGCCTCCGGCTTGTCGAGGCCGATCACCACGTCGACCTCGCGGCGCGCGAGCGGCGTCAGTTGCGGCAGCGGCATCAATTGCAGGCGCACGGCGGGATGACGCTCGGCGAAGTCACGCAGCGCGCCAACGAGATAATAGGTCGAGAACCCGTCCGGCGCGCCGATGCGCACGTCGCCCGAAAGCTCGAGATCGACGCCGGAGATTTCGCCCTGCGCATGCAGGAACGCGCTTTCCATCTGCTCGGCGGCGCCGATGAAGCGCTCGCCCGCGCCGGTGAGCTTGGCGCCCGTCGTGCGCCGGTCGAACAACTTGGCGCCGACCGTTTCTTCGAGCGCCGCGATGCGGCGGCTGACCGTCGCATGGTCGAGCTTGAGCCGCTTGGCGGCGGCGACGAACTGCCCGCCACGAGCGACAGCGAGGAAGACGCGGACGTTATCCCAATCCATCGAAGGCCCTTGCGAAGTCATATGGAGCGTTGATCACTTTGGCAGGCCCGCAGCGCCCTGGCTCAAGCGCCTGCTGTCCAAGGGTCGATCACCGTCAAGCCGACTGCGGCGAAAGCGCTTGCGTCACGGGAAGCGACGGCGAAACTGCGCGACGCCGCTGTGGCGGCGATATAGCCGTCGGGTGTGGGAAAGCCCCTTCCGGCGTGGCGGGCCTTCACCGCCAGATCCGCATAGCGGCGCGCAGCTCCAGCGTCGAACGGAAGGATCCGGTCGGCGAAGAGGCCGATCACGCCTTCGACCGCAGCGGTCAGTCTGGCTTTGCGCTTGCCCTCCTGAAGGGCGCCCACCCCGAACAGAAGCTCGGCGATTGTGACCGTTGAGAGATAGAGCGTTTCCACAGCCTGCGCATCGAGCCATTGTCGCACCGACGCCGCCGGCTCGGGCTTCATCGCTTCCGAGACGACGTTGGTGTCCAGCAGGATCACTCGAAGCCCAGGGGTTCGGCGGGCTTTCGGTCGCGGGTCTGCTCAAGGGCTTCTACGTCAGCATTGGTCAGGCCGATCTTGCCGCTCATCTCGACGAGCGCACTGCCGAGCCTGACCCGATCTGCAGGCCGTACGGCCGCTTCGAGGATAAGGCGCATCTCCGCTTCCGCGCTGCGACCGTGTTTCGCCGCCCGCAGTTTCAAGGCTCGATGCGTTTCAGGCGAGAGGTTGCGGATGGTGACGGCCGGCATGATAGCAGATACTCCAACTTGATAGCTTTGACATCAAAATAGGAATATTGATTGCATGTTGCAAGGGTGGGCGAGGCGCCGTCGGGCGCTGTCGCTTCGATGCGCCGGCTGACCGTGGCGCAGTCGAGCTTGCGCCGCTCGGCCGCCGTTGCGCGCCACTGCGAGGAAAACCCGGACGTTGTCCCAAGCCATGGAGTTGGCACTCAGCTTGACGGGGAGACTTTAGGCAAGTCAAGGCGCCGTCGTCCGCTTCCACCTGTTCCTCATCCCACCGCGAGGTGGCGCGGCTCACTCAAGATCCCAGCGAGCGCAGGAGAAAGTCGGTCACCTTCTCCATCAAATTGGCGGTTACGCGTCCAATTTTCTCGGCACGACCGCTTTCGATGGTCGCAAGTTTGCAGGGACGAATGAGGGACGGCGCCGGAAGACCGGCCTTCGCATAAGAATCTCCGAGAAGAACGTCTTCCGGCCAGGTTCGGTTTTCGGCGCTGGTGATCATCGCAACCCAGAGCAGGCGTCCGTTTTCCCCGAGGCCTCCTCTGGAGACAACCAAAGCCGGACGCCGCTGGCGGGTTGACCGATCCGTATAGGGAAAGGGCACGCGGATGACGTCGCCCTGCTCAAAGCCCGGCATAAGCCTTCCGGTCGGCGTCGCTGTCCCATTCGGAAAAAGCGCCGAAAGGGTCTTCGACGCTGCGGTCCGACGCCTTCGTCAGAATCACCCTGGCGCCGTCGATCTCATAAGCGAGTTCATCACCTTCCACGAGACGGAGGGCGGCGCGGACGGGCTGCGGCACAGTGGTCTGAGCTTTGCTCGTCAGCTTACTGGTGATCATCGTTCTCAATGTAAGGAAAATCCTTACCGCGTCAAGTCGGGAGCGAGGTGCGGCGCTGTGCCCGATCGTCAGGAGCGCGGGCGTAAGCGCCCAGTTTCGTTGTTCTTAGCACATTTTCGCACAGCCGATGCGCGATCTCTCAAATTGCTGTGCGCAAAATCGTGGCGCATAAAGCGGTGAGAGCAGAGACATCCGGGAGTGGAGCGATGATCGAATATGGGCATTTCATCGGCGGCAAGCAGGTCGCCGGCAAGTCGGGTCGGACCGCGGACGTCTTTCAGCCGATGGACGGCACGGTGCGCGCTAAGGTGGCGCTCGCCTCCAAGGCTGAGATGCGCGCCGCCGTCGAGAACGCCAAGGCGGCTCAGCTAGGCTGGGCGGCGGTCAATCCGCAGCGTCGCGCGCGCGTCTTGATGAAGTTTCTCGATCTGATCGCGAAATACAATGACGAGCTCGCCGACATTCTGGCGCGCGAGCATGGCAAGACGATCGCCGACGCCAAGGGCGACATTCAACGAGGCGTCGAAGTGGTCGAATTCGCGCTCGGCGTGCCCCATCTGATGAAGGGCGAATATACCGATGGCGCCGGCCCCGGCATCGACCTCTATTCGATGCGCCAGCCGCTTGGCGTCGTCGCCGGCATCACGCCGTTCAATTTTCCCGCAATGATCCCCTTATGGAAGCTCGCGCCGGCGATCGCCTGCGGCAACGCTTTTATCCTCAAGCCCTCGGAGCGCGACCCCGGCGTACCGATGCGGCTGGGGGAAATCTTCGTCGAGGCGGGCGGCCCTCCGGGCATCCTCAATGTCGTCAACGGCGACAAGGAGGCGGTCGACGCTATCCTCGATGATCCCGACATTCAGGCGATCGGTTTCGTTGGCTCGACCCCGATCGCCGAATACATCTATTCGCGCGGGACGGCGACGGGAAAACGCGTGCAGTGCTTCGGCGGCGCCAAGAACCATATGGTGGTGATGCCCGATGCGGATATGGACCAGACGGTCGATGCGCTGATCGGCGCCGGCTACGGCTCGGCGGGCGAACGCTGCATGGCCGTCTCGGTTGCGGTTCCCGTCGGACAGAAGACCGCTGACGATCTGATGCGCCGCCTCATCCCGCGCGTTGAGGCGCTGAAGATCGGGCCGTCGACCGATGCTGGCGCGGACTACGGACCGCTGGTGACCAAGGCGGCTTTGGAGAAGGTCCGCGGCTATGTCGATATCGGCGTCAAGGAGGGCGCGAAGCTCGTCGTCGATGGCCGCGACTTCAAGATGCAAGGCTACGAGAACGGGTTTTACATGGGCGGATGTCTGTTCGATAACGTGACCAAGGACATGCGCATCTACAAGGAGGAGATCTTTGGCCCGGTGCTGTCGGTGGTGCGCGCGCCCGACTATGCTGAGGCGCTGAGGCTATGCAACGATCACGAATACGGCAACGGCGTCGCCATCTTCACCCGCGACGGCGACGCGGCGCGCGACTTCGCGACCAAGGTCAAGGTGGGCATGATCGGCGTCAACGTGCCGATCCCGGTGCCCGTGGCTTACTATACGTTCGGCGGCTGGAAGCGCTCGGGCTTCGGCGACCTGAATCAGCATGGGCCGGATTCGATCCGCTTCTATACCCGCACCAAGACCGTGACCGCCCGCTGGCCATCCGGCATCAAGGACGGAGCGCAGTTCTCGATCCCGACGATGAACTGAGCTTGGACGAGGGCGGCCGGGAGACTATGCTGGCTCCCGTCCCGTTTCTCTGTGGGCTCTCGAGAAGCGTTAATGTCGACCGCACTCAAGCTGATGACAGTCGAGGAGTTCTTGCCTTGGGCCGAGGGCAAGGAAGGACGTTGGGAACTGCATGACGGCGTCCCGGTGATGATGTCGCCGGAACGATCCCTTCACGCGGAGACCAAGGCCGAGACATACGTCGCGTTGAGAGAAGCTATCCGGCTCAAAGGGCTACCGTGCCGAGTCTATCCGGACGGCATGGCGATCCGGATTGACGCGCGGGCGACATACGAACCGGACGCATCAGTTGTCTGCGGCCCTCGCGCTCCTCCCGATGCCGTCGAGATCGACAATCCGGTCGTCGTGGTTGAAGTCCTCTCTCCAAGCACAGCCGCAATCGATCATGGCCGCAAGCTGAGCGGCTATTTCTCGCTTCCGAGTGTGCAGCACTATCTGATCCTCGATCCCGAGCGGCGCGTCGTCATTCATCACAAGCGTGGCGCGAGCGACGCGATCGAGACCCGAGTGCTGACAGACGGCGTGGCGCGGCTTGATCCGCCGGGATTCGACGTGGCGGTCGAGGCGCTGTTGGCGCCGGCCTGATTGGTCTGAGTGACCTGTGCGCCGAACTCAGAACCTGAATAGCGTAAACCCTGGCGAAGCGTTGCCGAGTGGGTCGGTAAGCCTCTCCCGGCCGCGCATGCCCTGGAAGGTGCCCTCGATCGGCGTCGGCTGGTTGAACGTGCTGTAGACATAGCCGTTGCCGACCGTGCCGACGGGAGCCTGCGTGCCGAGGGTCAGGTAGGACGGCCGGGCATGCACCGTGATTTGCCTGCCGGCCGGGGCCGGCTTTGCGGCGCGCTTTTTGAGCGCTGTCTGGCGGGGCTTCGCCTTCTGGGGCGGCGCCCCCAGAGGTCCCGTCGTCTGCACAGCGCCCTCGTCCTGCGGCCCTGTCTGGGCGTGCGCTGCCGGCGTCGCCGCCGCGAGGCCGGACGCAAGCGCGACCGCGGCCAGGAGCCGAATCGAGCGAACCATGGAGTCTTCCTTTCACTCGACGCAGCCAGCAGTTAAGACATGGGGCGGCGGTAACTGAATGCAATGGAGCGAGCCTCGACGAGACTTCGGCGCCCCCTGACCGATCGCCGCCGTCCATGCCCCGGCGTTGGCGGAAAATCAATGGCAGCGGGGCGGCCCGGGTCGCGCGGCCGGGCACGAAACCCTCCAGCGACATTCCTGAGGTCGCGGGCTCCGGGTGGAAGCCGCGGGTGATCAGATTGGCGGGATCGGCTGGCAAAAGGTCGCCATCGACACTCTGCGATTGTTGTGCGTAGTAGGCGTTATAGAAACGCTTGGGATGGTCTCCTGGAGGATGGCGCCCACGTCCGATACTCGAAAGATTTCGGGAGCGAGCGGCTCCGAGCAAGAATCCCTCGTTGAGGCGCTGCTCGAGGGCATGGGCGAGGGCTTCTTTGCTTTTGACGACGGCTGGCGCTTGACCGCTGCCAACAGCGCTGCGGAGACAATCCTCGGCGCGCCGAGCGCGGAGGTCGTTGGCGCCCTTCTATGGAACGTCCTGCCCCAGATCAGGGGGACGGAGTTCGAGCGGCGTTGTCGCCTTGTCATCCAGAAGCATACGAGAGAAGAATTCGAGATCTATTCGGCGTTGTGGCCTCATCGCCATCATGACGTGCGAGCTTTTCCCTTTGGCGCCGACGTTGGCGTGGCGTTTCGGGACATCACGGATCGCGAGAGAGATACGCAGGCCTTGCGTGACCGGCAATTGGAGCTTGTACGGGTCCAGCGTATTGGCGGCGTCGGCGGGTTGGACGTGGATCTGGCCAACGGCTTCCGCAGTCAACGCTCACCAGAATATCTCCATCTTCATGGCCTCCCGCCAAACACGATCGACGACTCGCACGAGCGGTGGATCGCGCGCGTTCACCCGGAAGACAGAGAGCGAGTTGAGAAGTACTTCCTGGCGGAGGTCGCAGGCTCCGAGAGAGAATACAAGGCTGAATATCGCATCGTTCGACCGAGTGACGGTCAAACACGATGGATTCGCGCTGTCGCGGAGATCGAGCGCGACCGTCAAGGTCGGGCTTTAAAGCTCATCGGCGCACACCTGGACATCACCGACCAAAAAAAAGCGGAAGCAACCGTGCAGGAAAGCGAGGGACGGTTGCGGGCGATAGCCGACGCAATCCCGTTCCTGATCTCCTATCTCGACAAAGATCAGATATTTCGGTTCATCAATAAGCCCTACGAGTCGTGGTTCGAACGTCCCTTGAGCGAGATCGTTGGCCGCCATGTGAGGGAGGTTCTGGGGCCGGCGATGTATGAAGTTCGCCAGCCCTTCATCGAGCGCGCGCTCGCCGGCGAAAGCTTATCGTACGAGGCCGATTTTCCTCGATCGGACGGAACGGTCCAGACCGAGATCGTGCATGTTCCGCATCGGGATCAGGCGGGACGCACTTTGGGCCTCTACACCGTCGTCATGGACATAACGGCCCGCAAACTTGCAGAAAGGGTTCTGTCCGAGAGCGAAGAGCGGTTTCGGTCGATCGCGGATAGCGCGCCCGTGCCGATGTGGGTGAGCCGGCTCGACGGTCTTCGACAGTTTGTTAATCGCGCCTATCACGAGTTCTTGGGCGTTCCGTTTGCGGATGCTCTGAATTTCGATTGGCGTAAAGCTCTTCATCCGGACGATCTCGAGCGAATCCTGCGCGACCAGCGAGCGGGGGAAGGATCTCGGAAGCCTTTTGTGCTCGAGGCTCGATATCGACGTCACGACGGCCAATGGCGTTGGCTACGATCCGAATCGCAACCCCGATGGGGGCCGGCCGGCGAACACATCGGCTTCATCGGCGTCGCGCACGACATCACGGCATCCAAGGAGGCCGAACGGGCCCTGACCGAGGTCAACGAGACCTTGGAACGGCGCATCGAAGATCGCACCCGGCAGCTGGCGGCTTCGGAGGCGCTCATCCAGACGTTCTTCAATCACTCCTCGGAATGTTATGCGGTCATTGTGGAAGAGGATGACGGACAATTTCGATACGCCGAGGCCAATCCAGCCACGCTACGACTGTATAAAAAGACCCGAGACGCTGTGGTTGGCCGCACGATCCAGGAAGCCCTCGGCGCCGAGAGCGCGTCAGAAATCGGGGCGCATCTTGCTGTGTGCCTGCGAGAGGGAGCGCCACACCGATACGAACGAACACAGGGCGACGCGATCATCGAGGCGATTGTTACGCCGGCGCCCCAAGAGCCCGGCGCGCCGCGTCGGGTTGTCGTCAGCGCCCACGATGTGACGGAACGACGTCGTCTCGAGCAACAACTGCATCAATCTCAGAAGATGGAGGCTGTCGGACAGCTCACGGGCGGCGTCGCGCATGATTTCAACAACCTGCTGACGCTGGTGATTGGCGGTCTCGACATTATCGGCCGTCAGATACCGAACTTGCCTGATCCCATCGCTTTAACCCGAGTGGAACGAGGGAGAGAGATGGCGATGCAGGGGGCGCAGCGCGCCGCCTCGTTGACGACGCGTCTGCTCGCCTTTTCGCGACAGCAGCCGCTAAATCCGCAGGCGTTGGACGCCAACAAATTGGTCGTGGAGGTTTGCGACCTCTTGCGCCGAGCCATCGGCGAAGCGATCGCTGTCGAAACGGCGCTGGGGAACGATGTGTGGCGGATGTATGCCGACGCGAATCAGCTCGAGAATGCACTGCTCAATATCGGCTTCAATGCGCGCGACGCGATGCCCGATGGGGGCAAGCTGATCATCGAGACCGCAAACGCCTCGCTGGACAAAGCCTACACATCTTCGCTGAACGAAGACATAGAGCCTGGCGAGTTCGTGATGATCGCAATCACAGACACCGGCACGGGCATGGACATGACGACGCAGGAGCGGGCTTTTGATCCATTCTTTACGACTAAGGAGGTCGGCAAAGGCACCGGTCTAGGGTTGAGCCAAGTCTACGGATTCGCGCGACAATCGGCCGGGCACGTCAAGATCTACAGTGAAATCGGCGAAGGCACGACGGTCAAGATCTATCTGCCTCGCAGTGTGAGCGATAGGAAAAATCCAATAATCGGTGAAGCGAACAAGCTTTCCCGATGGACCGGCGCAGAAACGATTCTCGTTGTCGAAGACGACGATGAATTGAGAAAATACGCAAGAGAGGTCTTGGAGGAACTCGGCTATCACGTGATGAGTGCGGGGAGCGGCGCGGCCGCACTCGAGACGCTGAACGGAAGTCATCAAATCGATCTCTTGCTCACGGACGTGGTGATGCCCGGCGGCATGAACGGCAGGCAGCTCGCCGACAAGGCCGTGGGCCATCGACCGGGTCTCCGCGTGCTCTACATGACCGGTTACACCCGCAACGCGATCATCCATCAGGGCCGCCTGGATCGCGGAACAAATCTGATCAGCAAGCCATTTTCATTCGAAGAGCTCGCTTCCAAAGTTCGCCAGGTCCTGGATGCTGCAGGTTGAGGGGGATGATGTCGCGCGTCGCGGTTCTGCCGGCGAGGTCTCGCCGGTTTCAGGCTAGGCGATGGCGCTTCGCATCGAGGACTACGCACTCATCGGCGACTGCAGGTCGGCGGCGCTGGTTGGCGTCGATGGTTCGATCGATTGGCTGGCGTTCCCGCGGTTCGACTCGGCGGCTTGCTTCGCAGCCCTGCTCGGGACCCCGGATAACGGCCGATGGATCATGGCGCCAACGGATGATTCGGTTGAGGTCCGACGACGCTACCGTCCTGGCACACTCATTTTAGAAACCGAATTCGAAACCAAGTCTGGCAGGGCGACCCTCATCGACTTCATGCCGCCCGCGAACGGGCGGGGCCTCATCCGGATCGTTGTCGGTCAAACGGGAAAAGTGGACTTCAGCACAGAGTTCATCGCACGGTTCGAATACGGGGAGACTGTCCCGTGGGTCACGCGCCTTGACGACGGCGGGATTAGCGCGGTTGCCGGTCCAACCCGACTTGTCTTGCGCAGCGAAGCCAAGCTCCGTGGCGAGGACCTGCGAACCGTCGGCGACTTTAAGGTGAAGGCAGGCAAATCCGTCGCCTTCGCCCTCTCCCATGGCGCCTCGTTTGAGGATCCGCCGAAAGCAATCGATCCGTTTGCTTCCCTGAAGCGCACAGAAAAATTTTGGCGCCAATGGAGCGATCGTTGTCCCGATGTCGGGCCTTGGACCGAGGCCGTCAAACGCTCGGTCATTACCCTGAAGGCTCTCACATATGCACCGACGGGTGGAATCGTCGCGGCGGCGACCACGTCCCTGCCTGAAGAGATCGGAGGCGTAAGGAATTGGGATTACCGGTGCTGCTGGCTGCGCGACGCGACCTTCACAATTCTCGCTCTCATACGCCTAGGATATTCCGACGAAGCCCAAGCTTGGCGTGACTGGTTGGCTCGCGCGATTGCGGGCAGTCCGCAGCAAGCGCAGATCATGTACGGGGTCGCTGGCGAGAGGTGGCTGCCGGAAGTTGTGATCCCGTGGCTGCCTGGTTACGCCAAATCCGCGCCGGTGCGAATTGGAAACGCGGCCTCCAATCAGACGCAATTCGACGTCTTCGGCGAAGTCGCCGACGCCATGTTTCAATCTCTCAAACATGGACTGAAGCTGCCCGAACGATCACGAACCTTGCGGCCCGTCATCCTCGATTACCTCGCCAAGGTCTGGCGGGAACCTGACGAAGGCATTTGGGAAGTGCGCGGCGAGGCTCAGCACTTCCTGCATTCCAAGGTGATGGCGTGGGTCGCGTTCGACCGCGCGGCGAGCGCCGTTGAAGCGAAAGCGTTTCACCAGTCGGGGCGAAAATGGCGAAGGATCGCCAATGAGATCCATGCGGAAGTGTGCGAGCGCGGGTTCGACCAAAAGATCAATAGCTTCGTGCAAGCCTTCGGATCGAAGCGCCTGGACGCAAGTCTGCTTTTGATTCCGCTCGTTGGTTTTCTCCCGCCTGATGATCCGAGGGTTCGCGGAACTCTCAAAGCGATTGAGGAGAGGCTGTTGGTCGAGCATGAGTTTGTTTTGCGGTATGAAACCGAGGACGCCGTCGACGGGCTCCCTCCCGGCGAGGGCGCTTTCCTGGCCTGCAGCTTCTGGCTGGTCGACAACTATCTTCTGCAAGATCGACACGAAGATGCGAGACGACTGTTTGAGCGTTTGCTCACGCGTTGCAACGACGTCGGATTACTGGCGGAGGAGTTCGATCCCGTCGCTGGCCGAATGCTCGGCAACTTTCCCCAGGCTTATAGCCACGTCGGGTTGATCAACTCCGCGCTCAGTCTCGACCAATATGAGAGTTCAAGAAACGAGCAAGCTGCGCCCCGCGCAATTCGGCGACGAGCGCAAGAGAAGCGAAACCCTCCGCGCAAACGCCGTCGCAGCAAAGCAACCTGATTTGATTTTATTTGCGCGAAGGACGGTCAGGTCGTCGGCCGCCAGACTTCCGGCACGTAGCGATAAGCTGCGCCGTTCGAGACGACATGTCCGAACGCCGGGAAGTCGAGGTGGACGCCTGCGACGCGCAGTTTCTCTCCGGCAACGAATTTGAGCACCTTCTTGCGCCCGTCCGCCGCGGCGGCGGGATCAATGTCGTAGGCGACGCTCGTATCGGGGAAAGTGAACTGCATTCCTGGAAAGTGGACGATGTCGCCCCAGATAAGAAGCTGATCGCCGCCGGACTCAACGAGCCACGCTGTGTGACCCGGAGTATGGCCCGGTGTGGGGAAAGCCCGGACGCCCGGAGCGACTTCGTCCATCTTGACCGCACGAACACGATCGCCATAAGCGGCGAGCGCCGCGCGAGCGAGGTGGAAATCGCCCTGGCCTTCCGTGGTCGCGCGCGCCATCGCCCCGTCGTCTGTCCAAAAGGCGAGCTCGTTCTCATGCAGGATGAGCTCCGCCTTGGGGAATACAGCCTTTCCGGACGCGTCGATAAGCCCCGCTTCGTGATCTGGGTGCATGTGCGTCATCACGATCGTGTCGATGTCGGCAGGCTCAACACCCATAGCGTTCAGGTTTCCCAGGAGGCGCCCGACAAGCTCCGTCTTGCCTGCGAATCCTGCGTCCACGAGCACAAGTCGGTCGCGGCTACGGATCACGAAGCAGTTGATGGTGAGCCACGGCGGGGCGAGACGGAACTCGCCGAGATGAGCGCTCTCGCAGGCGGCGCGTTCTGAAGTGACAAGATCGTCGAACGACGCCTGATGGACGCCGTCGTTGACCGCGCTCACGACAATGTCGCCGATGGCGATGTGCGACACGCCGCTCGGTTGAGTGCTCGACTTCAGGCGGGCATCCATTCTCTTCCTCCCTCGGACACGACCTGCGTCGCCTCGCCGGCCGTCAGCGCAGCGAGAAGCCGCGATCGCGTAAGAAATCCCTCAAGACTTCTCGCCCCGTCAGCGCCGCCTCGTCCCGCACGCGTAAAGCCGATTGTTCAGTCCAGTCGGTAACCCGCATGTTCTGCTCGGCCTGGAAGTCGCGAATCCGCTGATCGTAAGCGGCAAGCAGCGCGGGATCGGGCGGCGCGTAGCGCTCCCGGTGCAGGATCACATTCTGGGGAAGACGCGGCTTCACATCGGTCCCAATGCCCGGATCAGGAATCCCGATCGTCATGCCGAAGATGACCAGAGCCTCATCGGGCAGGGCAAGTTCGTCCGCCACGCCAGCTGGGTTGTTGCGCATCGCGCCGATATAGCAGCCGCCGAGGCCAAGCGATTCCGCCGCGACGATCGTGTTCTGGGCCGCGAAGGAAGCGTCGGCGATCGCGAAGATGAACGCTTCGATGTAGTTGAGCGCGATTCCCGGATGTCCGCGCTCATCGCTGATCGAGCGCAGGCGCGCGAGATCGGCGACGAAAACGAGGAGAAGCGGCGCGTCGTGAATATGCCGCTGATTGGCGGCGAACGACGCCAGCCGCGCCTTGCGGGCCGGGTCTTCCACCGCGATGACGCTCCATGCCTGAAGGTTGGACGTCGTCGCCGCCGACTGCGCCGCGGCGATGAGGAGTTCGAGGGTTCCAGGGGGCAACGGCTCGTCTCGATAAGTACGAACGGAGCGATGCGACATGATCGTATCGAGCGCGTCGTTCCACGGAACGGAGGACAAGCGATTGGCGAATTCCTCGTCTCGATAACGGGCCCATAACCGGTCCCGAGCAGGAGTGTCCTGCTGCCTCGCCATGTCCGCCGTAAGACCGTTAGCCATTGCGTGTCGCTCCGATGCGATAAAGCCAAGAATTCAGATGACGCCCTCCGCCTCGAGCGCGCGAATGTCAGAGGTCGAATGGCCGAGCAGTTCGCCCAGCACATATTCGTTGTCTTCCCCATAGCATGCCGCGCCGCGATTGATGAGACCGCCAACATGCGCGGGCGTGCGGCTGAGTTTGAACGGCGCTTCAGCGACCGGCCACCGGCCGATCTTGGTTCCGTCAACTTCGGTCAGCCACTCGAGCGCTCGCAGTTGGGGGTCGCGGTCACAGCGATCTTCGGCTGTCTGGCAAACGCCGGCGGGAACACCCGCCGCCTGGAGCCGTTCCATGCAATCATAGGCGTCGAGATTCCCGGTCCACTCCCCGACGAGGATGTCGAGATCGTCCTGGTTGCTGACCCTAGCCCCGAGGCTGGCGAAGCGGACATCCGTGGCCCAAGCACCGACGCCGACGACACGGGTCAACGCATTCCATTGCTCGTCATCAAAACAGGAGATCGCGATCCAACGATCAACGCCCTCGCAACGATAAGCCCCATGCGGCGCGGCGCGGCCATGGGGCGAGCGATTGCCGGTTCTCTCCCATTCGCGCCCGTTCACCGACCATTCGAGGATGGGCTGTGCGCAAAGAAAGATGCCGGCTTCACATTGTGAGGCGTCGATGCGCTGACCTTTGCCGGTCACCGAGCGGTAGTAGAGCGCGCCGAGCAAGGCCTGCGCAAAGCCATAAGCGCCCATCCAATCGAGGTAGGAATAGCCCCACCCAGCCGGCATCGCCGGCTCCGGCAGACCCGACATGTGATTCGTTCCGGCGAACGAGCCGGCGATCGGCCCGACCGTTCGCAAGCGTCCGTAGGAGCCATAGCCGCCCATCCCCGACTGCTGAACATAGATGATGTCGGGGCGGATTTTACGCTGAACTTCGTAGCCCAGCCCCAGACGGTCAAGCACGCCGGGTGAGAAGCCCTCCGCGACAATGTCGGAAATGGCGACGAGGCGCCTCGCGATCTCCAGGCCCTTGGGGTGTCGAATGTTGAGCGAAATGCCGCGCTTGCCGGAATTCTTGTTGTTGTATTGGCCGCCCATATCCGAATCGGTGACGCCCGCAAGCGGCGCGTTGGCCGATCTGCGCGCCTCCCGGCCGCCGACCGGCGCCATTGCGGCGAGGCGGGTGTCCGGATTTTCCTTCCACTCGACCTTGATGCTTTCAGCGCCCAACGCCGCAGCGAAGCGCGTGCCGCCAGCGGAGGCCAGAAACCAGGAAAAGTCGAGGATTCGCACGTTCTGCAGCGCAAAGGGACGGCCGCGAGCCGACATCGCCGGCGGCGCCCCGACCGGCTTGGAGACGGCAGGCTCCGCGCGTCTCGCCTCGTTCGTCCGCTTCAGAACTTCGTCTGTGTCTTCGCCGATGAGCGGCGCGCGACGGCCAGGCTGCCATCGGGTCTCGGAGCTCAGCCACTTGCTGGTCGGATAGGGAAACGACCTGTTCGCCTCAGGATGAAAGATCTCGCTGATCGCGCCGCGTTTCAGCCAGTGCTCGTCGTTGACGCTCTCGTGCGGTTTTCGGACCGGCGCCCAAAGCAGACCGGCTGCCTGCGCCTCGCTCCAGGGCGTTTTGTCATAAGTGTAGGAGCGGACGAACCGCTGGATCACTTCGAGCGTGTGCGACGATGTTTCGTCCGCCGCTGCCGTCCCCGGGATGTTGCGTGCGCCGAGGTCGCCCGAGCCTTCGGGGACGCGAAGATCCGCCGCCATCCCGTAGCGATCGAGGAACGGCGCGAGATTGGCGCGGTCTCGCGAGCCGACGCCCCAGGTCATGAACCAACGACCATTCTTCGTATGGCTGATACTCGGGACGCGGGTCACTGTCTCTGAAGCATGCCGGCAGGTCAGGCGGTAGAGCGGCGCCCTCCGCATAACCCACGACATGAGGTCGAGTTCGGTGTTCTTGGCGACGGCCTCATGGATTGCGCAGGAGACGTCCTGGCCAAGGCCGGAAGCCCGACGTTCGATGAGCGCCGCGAGGACGCCGATCAGAAGCTGCTCGCCCGCTATGTGATAGGCGTGCCAGATTTGCGGGGCGATCGGCGGGAGGTCGTATTCGTTGGCCGGATTTGGATCATAGCCGCAGTTCATCATCACGCCGCCAAGCGCGAGATGCACGAGGTCGGATCCTTTAAAGCCGCTCCATGGCCCGTCATCGCCAAACGGCGTCATCCGCGCGACGATGAGAGTGGGAAAGCGCTCAGCGAGCGAATTGCGCGTAAGGCCGAACTGCCTATTCAGCTCACCGCCGCTCGAATCCATGAGAATATCGGCGCCCGCCATGAGCCGCAGCAACGCCGCCTTCCCGTCGTCGGAATCGAGATCGAGGACGACGGAACGCTTGCCGCGATTATAGGCCCAAAAATAGAGCGATTGCTCCTTGTCGATCTTTTCGTCTCGGAACGGGGCGATCAGCCGCGTACGCGCCCCCTCGGGCGGCTCGATCTTGATGACCTCCGCCCCAAGCCCGGCAAGCAGCAAGCCGCAATATTCAGCTGTCTCGTCGGCATATTCGATGACGGTCAGACCGGAAAGCATGCCCGGGGCGTCGGATGGAGCAAGTCCATCTGTCGCTGTTTGGCGCTCGGTTGTTCGGGCGGATTCCTCGGTCATGATGATGTGCGTTAGGGCCCGGGCGGGGTTCGCGGCCTTGATCGAGAAGGCTTCGACGAGATAGAACAATGCATTATATGCGATCATAGCCCTTGAAGACGCAAGGCTGTCAACCCGAGACTGTCGGCGTCGCGCGGACATTTGGAATGTGATGAGAGGAAACGCCGGTGCAGAAAGAGTTCGTTGTCCTGAATTTCGAACGGTTTCGGCCCTACCTTGTGGCGAATGCGCCGCTCCAGCGTCTCTACTCCGGGGTTATGTGGGCGGAAGGGCCGGTCTATTTCACGGACCTCGGCGTGCTTCTGTTCAGCGACGTTCCGGGAGAAAAGATTCTCCGCTACGTCGACGGCCAGGAGCCGACCGTTTTCCGGGCGCCTTCCGGCAACGCGAACGGCAACACGCGCGACCGCCAGGGACGCCTTCTGACTTGCGAGAGCGGCAACCGCCGGGTCACACGCACGGAATACGACGGCAAGATCACGGTGCTCGCAGAACGTTACGAGGGCAAGCGCCTCAATTCGCCGAATGACATCGTCGTCGGTTCAGACGACGCCGTCTGGTTCACGGATCCCGATTACGGGATCCTCAGCGATTACACGGGGAACAAGGCGCCGAGCGAGATCGGGCGGCGATGCGTTTTTCGCGTCGACCCGAAGAGCGGCGACCTCACGATTGCAACCGACGAACTTGGCAAGCCCAACGGTCTCGCCTTCTCGCCCGACGAAAAGATCCTGTACGTCGCCGACTCGAGCGTGACGCACGATCCGCAGGGCGCGCACCAGATCGTGGCGTTCGATGTCTCCGCCGAGGGGAAGCTCTCGTCTCGCAGGACGTTTGCACTCATCGACTCCGGCGTGCCCGACGGCTTTCGGGTCGATGTCGATGGAAACATCTGGACCAGCGCGGCGGATGGGGTCCATTGCATCGCGCCGGACGGTGAACTGATCGGCAAGATCCTCGTTCCCGAGACCGTCACGAATGTCGCCTTCGGCGGCCCGAAGCGAAACCGGCTGTTCATCACCGCTGCCTCCTCCCTCTACTCGATCTACGTCGGCACACGCGGCTTATGAAGATCCGGGCGTGGAAGTCGGCTTGACCCGTTTGATATAAAATGCATCATCTCTAGCGGAGGAGAGATGGCCGAATTCCACAATCTGCGCGACCGCGTGGCCGTCGTCGGGGTCGGAACGACTGCGTACGGGAGTTTCCCCGAGACGGATGAATACGGCCTGGCTGCGGAAGCGTTCCGCAATGCGCTGGATGACTGCGGCCTCGACAAAAGCAAAGTTGACGGGCTGCTCACCTGCCGGATTCCGAGTTACAGCCGCGTCGGGGAAACCTTGGGCCTCGACCCTCGCTGGACGATAACCTTGCCGGGGCATGGCCGAATGTCCGGGATCGGCGTCATCGAAGCGACAATCGCGCTCGCCACCGGACAGGCAAATTACATCGCGCTGCTTTACGCCAACATTGGCCGGTCGCGGCGCGTCTTCTATGGCGGCGATGAATCGCCTGGATATTGGGACCCGTGGGGATTTACGTCTCCCGGCGCGGCGCATGCGCTGATGTTCCGGCGTCACATGGAGCTTTACGGAACAACCACGAGGCAGCTCGCGGAAGTGTCCGTGGCCTTCCGCCACCACGCGCAGCTTCATCCCGACGCGGTCATGAAAGCGCCGATGACGATTGATGACCACGAGGCTTCGCGGTTCATCGTCGCGCCGCTCCGTCTGCTCGATTATTGCCTTATCAATGATGGCGCGGTTTGTCTCATACTGACGACTAGGGAACGCGCCGCGAACCTGGCCAAGCCGCCCGTGCTGGTCAGCGGTTTCGGCGGACGGGAAGCCTATCGCACAGCGTCGATAGAGAACTTCGAGTTCGATTCCTGGCACGGCCAAGTCTCGGCGTCCGCGAACGATGCGTTCGCAATGGCCGGGGTGGACCGCGAGGATGTCGACGCTCTCATGTGCTACGACAATTTCAGCCCGACGGTTCTTTTCGGCCTCGAGGGTCTTGGCTTCTGTGAGCGCGGCGGGGCCGGATCTTTTGTCGAAGGCGGGGCGCTCAAGGTCGGTGGGCGGCTCCCCACCAACACCGACGGCGGCCACCTCTCCAATTCGTACATGCAGGGCTGGGCGCTGAACGTCGAGGCGGTGCGCCAGTTGCGGGGCGAATGCGGCGCGCGGCAGGTTCCGGATTGCGAAATTGTCACTTATGCGCAGGCGACCCCTTGCACGCGCGTCATCGTCTACGCGCGCGCCTGAGGCGATCATGGACAGGGATGACGTGTCGCTGCCGCAAGACGTCTACCGGAAACCGCTTCCCGTCATTACTGCGCTCAACAAGCCGTTTTGGGATTACGCTCGGCAGTCGATCTTCGCCCTCCAAACATGCGACGCGTGCGGGGACGCTCACGTGCCGCCGTCGCCGGTTTGTCCGCGATGCCTGAGCGCAAATCAGACCTGGAAACCTGCCTCCGGCCGCGGGACGTTGGAATCCTGGGCGGATTTTCACCGAGCCTACTGGGATGGCTTTAAGCAGGAGCTTCCCTATCGGACCTGCCTCGTCAAGCTCGACGAGGATCCGCTCATCGTCAGCAATCTCGTCGGCGACGACGCGAAAACGAGAATTGGCGCCCGGCTGCGCGTGACGTTCGAGCGGGTGACGGAAGAGATCGCCATTCCGAAATTCGCCCTCGACTGATGCTGAACGACCAGAGTCGGATCATCGTCAAGAGCACGCGGCGCGCTCGCGACTCGGCTCCTGCGGTTCGTTCGCTCAAGCGATCGGGGGAGGCGTACGACTACAACGTCAAATCAGCGACGCGCGCGCTCGAGGTCATCGAGCTCTTCGGCGTGCATCGGCATCCTCTGTCGGTCACGGAAATCGCCAATGCCCTTGCGATCCCGCAATCAAGCTCATCGGTGTTGCTTCATGCGTTGAGCAGCATAGGATTTGTGACCCGCGATCGTAAGACCCGGAAATACGCGCCGGGCATTCGCTCGGTTTTTCTGGGCAACTGGCTTCACGATGCGATATTCCCCGGCGGCAGCCTGCTTGGCGCGCTGGACGCTTTGAGCAGAGATGCGAGTGCGAATGTCAGGCTCGGCGTGCGTAGCGGCGCGCATGTTCGCTATGTCCACGTTTCATGGCCCGATAACGCACCCAATAGGCTCCGCCTGAGTCCCGGGATGATGCGGCCAATATGTCATGATGCGCTTGGCAGAGCGCTACTGGCAACGGAAACCGATCGGGACATTTACGGGATCGTGCGGCGCGCCAATGCGGAAGAAGGCGCGAAGGTCATCGGTGTCGAGGCGTTCATGGAAGAGCTTCGGGCGCAGCGGAAAAACGGATACGCTGAATGCGACGACTTTGGATCTCGGCGCGAACGCGTGCTGGCGATTCCCTTGCGCGCCCCGTTCGGGATTCCGGCGGCGATTAGAATCGGCGTTCACGCTGGGCGACTTCCGGTCGAACGCCAGGATTTGCTGAGACTGCTTGACTGGGTCGGGCAAAATATTGCGGCAAAGGCGCCCTGCGCCTCCGCGGTCCAAGGTGCATTGGACTAGGGAAAACCGCAGCGACAAGCGGGCTTCTGCGGGCCTAGCGCGGATTCGCCTGTTTCGGTGTGCTAGAATTGGATGGGGCGCCGACCGCGGAAGTGAGCGTAATGACCGACCTTCAGTCTCTGGAACGCTTACCACGCGCCCGCAGTCAAAGCGACGAAAGTGACGTTGATTGGAGCCTGAGGTCGAAAGAGACTGTCGAGCACCAGATCGCCGAAATCCTGCGCGAGAAAATCATCGTGGGCGTCATCGCCCGCGGACAGAAGCTCAAGCAGGCTGAAATTGCGCGATTGCTTGGCGTGTCGATTACGCCGGTCCGAGAGGCGCTCCGACTTTTGGAGGCTCAGGGCTATGTCGCGGTGCGCGCGCACCGCGGGGCCATCGTGTCCCCGTTCGTCGTCGAGGGCGCCGAGGAACTGTACGAGCTCCGGCAGGTCCTGGAGACCCGCCTCACGCTTGAAGCGGCGCGACGGATGACGCTCGCCGATCTCAATGCGCTCAAGGTGCTCAATCACGATTTTTTCGCCGCTTTGAAATCCCAGTCGCGTCCGTCCTTGCAGGAAAAAAACTTCCGCTTCCACTTTCGTTTGTACGGAATTGCGGGGCAACCGCAGACCATGGATTTCGTGCGCATGCTGTGGGCCAAATACCCGCTGGAAATGTTGACGAAGATGCCCGGACGGCAAACGCGCGTCTTCCAGGAGCACGCAGCCGTGCTTTCTGCTTTGGAGCGCAACGACCCAGAGGGCGCAGTCGCCGCCATGCAAGTTCATATCAAGACCGGTTGGGAGGAATTTCTCGCAAATTATCGCGAAGCGGGCGGGCGTTGAGCGCATCCGCCTGCTCAGGGCGTCGGATATCCAAGCGTCCCTCCAAGGTTTGAGGTGGTCCGCGAAACAGCGCGGCACGCCGCTTTTCTCGTGTCCCCTCATCGTCGTCCGCGATGGCCTCTTTCCCAGCCACGGCTTGCTCGTGAAGTCCGTGATCAGCTAGGTTTTTGATTGCGCCTTGACGTGATCATTTCGCCGAAATCCGGCGTTTTGTTCGCCGCACGGCGCCAACGATGCACCCGAGCACGTCGGGGAGGTTTCGCGGCGTCATCCGTCGCGAAAAGGGAGGAGCAACATGATTTTCTGCAAGGATCGAGAGACGTTTAAGCGGGGCGTTTGCGCGCTTGCGGCTATGGCTTTGTTCAGCTTTGGCGGCGTCGCAGCCAGCAAAGCCGCTGACCCCAGTCCCGAAGACCAGAAGAAGACGCTCTCGGCGGTTCCTGCCGACGCGCAGAAATATTACGGCGGCTATTGGTATGCGGGGAACGTTGTCGCGGACCCGTTCGCGGACTGGAAGCCGCATGCGCCGCCCTGGCAGATTTGCCACAACGATTCCTACCTCGGCAATTCATGGCGCGCCAATCTCGTCGGGGAGCTCAAGGCCCTCACGAAGCAGCTCGCGGATCAGGGGCTCGCAAAGCCTGATCTCATCGTCACGAACTCGAACGGCGACATCAATCTCGAGCTGTCGCAGCTCAAGGCGCAGGTCGCGCAAGGGTGCGACATCATCATGAGCTATCCGGGCTCCGCGACCGGCCTCTGCTCCGGCATCAAGGACGCCTACGACAAGGGCGTCCTGTTCGTGGCCATCGATTCGCCGGTCACGTGCCCTGAGGGGCTCAATGTGGCGACCAATCCATACTACCGCGGCCAGTTCGGCGGCGAGTGGATCGCCAAGCAGCTCAACGGCAAAGGCAACGTGATCGTGATGAACGGCCAGCCGGGCACCGCCAACACGGTCGCGCAGGAAACCGGTCTTCGGCAAACGGTCGCTTCCGATCCCGGCATGAAGGTGGTCGGCAGTCTCTTTGGCATGTGGACCGGCTCCGTTGCGAAGTCCGAGGTGCTGAAGTTCCTAGCCACTCATCCCGAACCGGTCGCGGCGGTGTTCTCGACCGGCAACATGGGCGTCGGCGTCGGCCAGGCGTTCGAACAATCCGGGCGGCCTGTTCCGATCATCACCGAGGTCACGAACCTCTGCAGCCTGCTCGCGTACTGGAAGGAGAAGAATCTGACCGCGTACACCTTTGTCCAGGACGGCGGGCCGATGGCCTACGCCGCCTTCATTCCGGCGCTGCACATGATGGCCGGACAGAAGCCGAAGGTGAGCACGATCTTCATGCCGCTGCCGATCATCACGGCCGACAATTTCAACGACTATTATGAGCCGTCGATGACCGTGCAAAGCACCTGCTTCGCCAACGGTAAAGATCTGCACCTCGTGCCCGACGAATATTTCGATCAGTTTTTCACCGGCGGCCAGCCGCGGGCGCAGGTGAAGATCGTCCCAACGAACTAGTTTTAAGCGTTCACGGGCGCGCCAGCTGTCGGGCGCGCTCGTTCGTTTTTGCGGGATGCAGGGCCGACGTTCCAGGCCTTCTTGGAGCGGTGGCGGCCCCGCCGCATTAGGCCGGAAAGTGGATGGGCGCAGCGCTTCAGAGATTCCATCGAACGGCAGGGTTTGCTGTACCCCTGGCTTTGGCCGTCGCCCTCTTCTTCGTCATCAACGTTCTCATTCCTGGCTACGCCAATCTGAACAGCCTCTTGTCGCTGCTCCTGCTTTCGAGCCTGCTTGGCATAGCTGCAGTCGGTCAGACGCTGACCATTGTCCTCGGCGGCTTCGATCTTTCGATTCCCGCGGTCATCGGCCTTTGCAACGTTCTGTTCTCGCTGCTCTATGGCGCGGGCTGGTCCGCCGTCGCCGCCATTGTTTTCATTCTTGCGCTCGCGACCTTGATCGGCCTAGCCAACGGCTTTGCCTGCCGCTACCTGCAGCTCAATCCGCTCGTCGTGACGCTGGCCTCGGGCTCCATCATATTTGGTGCGATCTGGGCAGGCACGCATGGCGAGGTCGCCGGCTCGGTTCCCGACTGGCTCGTCACCATGGTCTCGGTCATCGGCAAAACCGGGCCGATACCGCTGCCAGGCTCCGTCGTCTTGTGGGTTGTCGTCGCGGCGGTGATTTTGTTCCTGGAGCAGAGAACGGTTCTCGGACGGTGGATCTTCGCGGCTGGCGCCAATCCGCGCGCTGCCGAGCTCGCTCGCGTTCCGATGCTCTTTGTCTGGATGAGCGTCTATGGGATTAGCGCATTTCTTGCAGGGGTGGCGGGCATTCTCCTCGCCGGATTCAGCGGCGCGGCCGATCCGACCGTCGGCGCCGCCTATCTCTTCACGACCGTCGCGGCTGTGGTCGTAGGCGGCACCCCGCTCACCGGCGGTCGCGGCGGTTACGGCCGCACGATTGCCGGGAGCCTCGTCGTGACCGAACTTAGCACGCTGCTCGTCGGCCTCGGGCTCGACCAGGCGGCACAGCAGATCTTCCTCGGCTTTTTGATTGTCGCGCTGGTTGCGCTTTACGGGCGCGAACCGCACGTTAGCATGCGCGTATGAGCCTTCAGGCGGCAAAGCATCAGCTTGGCGAGACGCGACCGCATGCGGCGCTTGGTCGTCCGTTGCTGGAGGCCAAAGATATTCGCCGCACCTTTGGCGAGACGATTGCGCTGGACTCCTGTTCGCTTTCCGTGGCTCCGAGCGAGATTCATGCGGTTGTCGGGGAGAACGGTTCGGGCAAGAGCACGCTCATCAAGATCCTGAGCGGGATCGTCAGCGCGGAATCTGGAACGCTTGAGTGGAACGGCGAGCCGTTCCGAGTCTCTTCCCCGCGCGCCGCGCAGGCAGCGGGAATCGCCACCGTTTTCCAGGAGACCTTGATCCTCCCGGAGATGTCGGTGCGGGACAACGTGATGCTTGGTCTGGACGGAGTCGTTCGGCGCAAAACAAGCCCTGCGCGAGAAGCCGAGCTGGTGCGCGAATCGCTCGCAATCGTGGGCATGGGCGGCCTCGACATCGAGAAACTCGCGGGTGCTTTGTCGCTCGCCAGTCGCCAGCTTATCGGTGTCGCGCGCTCGCTTTTGCGACCATGGCGGCTGCTCATTCTCGATGAGTCGACCTCTGCGATCGATATCGAAGATCGCGACAGGCTTTTCGAGGCGCTGAGGAATTTTCGCGGCGAAGGACGCTCTATTCTTTTCGTCTCCCACCGGATGGATGAAATCGGTAGCCTTGCCGATCGCGCTACCGTCCTTCGTTCCGGGCGAAGCGTCGCAACGCTTGAGCGTGGCTTCTTCTCGAGTGAGATACTGCTCGAATTGATGTCGAACCGTGAATACGCTCGCGCAGAGAAGGGCGCGCGGGCGTACCAAACCCGCGGCGCGCGCGTTGAGCCCCTCGTTACGATACGTGGCTTGTCAGTGCGCAAGGGGCGCCCCGCCTTCGACTTCGATCTCTATGCCGGCGAAATTGTCGGCGTAGGCGGTCTCGAGGGGCATGGGCAAGTGTCGTTTCTCGAATGCGTCGCCGGCTCGCGCCGCCCGGCCTCAGGCGCCGTGCACGCGCGGGACGCGCAGATCAGGTCGGAGCGCGATGCGGCGCGCGCGAAGGTCGCCTTTCTGCCTCGCGATCGCAAAAGCGAGGGCATTCTCGCGCCGCTCTCGATTCTGGACAACGTGACCGTATCGGCGCTGAACGATCTCGCGAGATGGGGAGTGCTGCGATGGGGTCACCGTAACCGGCTCGCTGACCAAGTGTGTCGCGATATGAAGGTGAAAATGGCGGACCTCAAGTCGCCGATCGCCTCGCTGAGCGGCGGAAATCAACAGAAGGCGCTGCTTGGGCGGCTGATTGCGACCAAGCCGCGAGTCTTGATCCTGAACGACCCGATGCGCGGCGTCGACCTGGGGGCTAAGGGGGAACTTTACGAGGTGTTGGTCAACCTCGCCGCGAGCGGTGTCGCGATTCTCCTGCTCTCCACGGAACTGATTGAGCTCTGCCTTCTATGCGATCGCGTCGCAGTGTTCCACGATCATGCGATCAGCGCCGTCATCGAGCAGGACTCGCTCGATGAGCGGGCGCTCATCGACGCCATGTTCGCGCACCGGCTGAGCTCGATCGATGCGGTCGGGAGCTCGTGATGGGCTGGATTACAAACCGCAGATACGCGTGGCCGATCCTCGTTGCGCTGGTGATCTTCGCGATTCTGAATGCCGCCGCGAGTCCGGCCTTCACCGACTCTGGCAACTGGAACGGGATGCTGATCGGCGCGGCGCCGTTCATCATAACGGCGATGGCCCAGACCGCCGTCGTCATGTCGGGGGACGGCGGGGTCGATTTGTCGGTCGGACCGCTCGCTGGCCTCGTAAACGCATTCATTGCGTCGGTGCTCGTTCCTCACGGATGGACCGACCCGGTCTCCATCGTAGGCGCTTCGCTGCTTGTCGGCGTCGCCTCAGGACTCTTGAACGGAATCATGGTCGCGGTCGTCCGCGTGCAGCCGATCATCGCGACGCTTGGAACCTATCTCGCCTACCAAGGGATTACGCTCGAGATGATGCCGATGGCGGGGGGCCAGGCGCCGGATTGGCTGGTTGGGCTTGCCAATAGCAGAGGCGGCGTCCCCGGGGTGCTCGTCCTGCTTGTCCCCCCCGGGGTCGCCTGGGTCGCGTTCGAATGCACGGCGTTCAGACGCAATCTGCTCGCGGTCGGCGGGGACGCGCGAGCAGCTTATGCGTCGGGCGTCAATGTCGCCGCGGTGCGCATCATCGCCTATGTGATCGGCGGTATCCTTGCTGCGATCGCTGGCCTCGTCTTCACTGCGGCCCTCGGTTCGGGCGATCCGCGCGTTGGCGTACCCTACACGCTGAGCTCGATCGCGGCCGTCGCCCTCGGCGGCGTGGCGCTCAACGGCGGACGCGGCGGCATGTTGGGGTCAGCCGCCGCCGGCGCGCTGCTGTTCCTGATCCAGACGCTTTTCACCCTCGCTCAAGTGTCGATCTTCTACATCCAGATCATGTACGGCGTGATTCTCTTTCTCGCCCTCACCCTCAACGCGGCCGGCGAGCGCGCACGCCGCGCAAGGATGGCGTTGGAGGCGGAGTAGGGCGGCTTGCTTGCGGTCGCTCCTCAGGGCTTGGGCGTTCGAGCGGATCGTGGTCGAACGCCGTCCAGGGGATCATTTGGCCATGATCGTTGTGAGCAACTGGCTGAGGTATTTCTTGAACGCCTCGGGGTGCTCGGACATGGGGAAGTGGCCCATGCCGTCCATCCGCGTGTAGGTCGCGCCCTTGATGGCGTCCGCAAGCGCGCGCGAGCGCTCGGGCGTCGCTGACCAGTCGTAGTCGCCGCTGATCACGTGCACCTGGGTCTTCGATGTGTCGATTTTCGACGCGGTGCGGGTGAGGTCGTGCTCACCGAGGTAATAGTCGAGGTCGCCACGGAACACCTGCGGGCCGCCCTGGCTATAGACCCAGGCCGTTTCGCGGCGGAATTGCTCGGGGCTGTGCGGCGACATCTGCCCCAGCATGAGTCCGGCCTTCGTCTCATTCGAGGTGCGCGGATGCGACAAATATTCCAGGAACGGCTCTGGATCGTGCGTCGCAAGGCCGCCTTCGACCGCGATCACGGCGCGGAACAATCCTGGCCTTGCGAGCGCGAGATCAGGCGCAAGATGGCCGCCCATCGAGCAGCCGACATAGATCCCCCTCTCGATCTCGAGCGCCTCCGTCATCGCCTCGATGAAGTCGATGGCGAAGCTCTGCGACAGCGAATAGCGCTCCCGCCACCAGGGCTTGCCGAGCGGCGGCAGCGACTTGCCGTGATAGGGCAGGTCGTGGGCGATGAAACGGAACTCGGACGTCAGTTTCTCGTCTTCGAGGATGTGGCGCCATTGACGCCCGTCGCTGCCAGCCGTGTGCTGCATCAGAACCGGCGTGCCCTTGCCGGCCTCCTCGAAATAGACGCGATATTCGACGCCTTGCACCGTGAGATGGACATAGCGGCCTGTGATCGGACTGAACTTGGCTGTCACGGCGCTCACTCCTTCTCGACGGTCGCAAGCGACCGCAGGATCTCTCCCGAGCGGCGGATCGCGTAATAATAGGGCCAGAGATAGTCGGGATCGCCGCCGAGCCGAAAACCATGATGGGCGCTCGCCGGATAGAACTCGTGATACCAGGGCTCGGGCAGCGGCTTGAGGAACTGCGCCCAGTCGTCGGCGGGCGCGGTGATGACGACGTCTCCTGAACCCGAGGTTTCCGGCGCATGCGCATCAACCGCGTTGACCTCGCCGTCTTTGATCTTGATCAGATAGACGTCGTCGCCGATGTCGAATCGAAGGCTCCCGCTCCAATAGCGCGACAACACGCGGAACTCCGGATCGTCGCGTAACGCGGACTTGAGCTTGTCGCGCGATAGTTTCACCTTCAAAGCCGAACCTCCCTCGTGGGTCCCTGCGAGCGCCTCTGCGCGAACGGAGATATAACGGGTGCGAGACAATCGATCTGTGCCGCCAGCATACCGCGCTATGCGAGCTTGCGCCCTGAGATTTCTCGTCCGACCGATCCGATTCAAGCAGGACGGCGCACGCTGTAACGGAAATCACATATGTGAAAATTCGGGCGACGCCGGACACGGCGAAATTTATGAGCGCGCGCAACAAACGCCACCTCAGGCGAGCCGCACTCGGGTCGCCGTCAGGCCTCCGTCGACCAGCAGGATATGGCCGGTCACGAAGCTCGCATCCTCACTGCAGAGAAATGCCGCCGCGCCGGCCACCTCCGCCGGCTGGCCCGCCCGCATGAGCGGCATGGAGCCGATATTGCTGTTGCGATAGTCGGCGTCGTTGGCAAGCCGATCGGCCGTCGCGGCCGTCTCGATGAGACCGGGCGCGACCGCGTTCACTCGGATCCCCTGGGGACCGTATTCAGCGGCCATCTGGCGGGTGAGCCCGGCTATACCGGCCTTGGCGGCGGTGTACGCGGCCTGCTTGGCCATGCCGACGATCGCCAAGCCCGAGGCCATGTTGAGGATGTTGCCACGCCGCTTAAGCAACTCCGGCAAGGCGTCCCGGCATAGGCGAAACGTGGCCGAGAGATTGGCGTTGATCCAGTATTCGAAATCCTCATCTGAAGTGTCGTGGGCCGACTTCGAATTGCCGACGCCCGCAATGTTGGCAAGCACGTCGAGACCGCCGAACCTGGCCACGCAAGCTTCAATAAGATCAGCTGACGCGCCTTTCGCCGCAACGTCGCAGAAATGCGGCTGCCAGCGCTCCGCAGCCGGCGGCAGTTTCGCCAGCGTCTCCGGATGGCGATCGACGGCGAGGACTGACGCTCCTTCCTTGAAGAAGCGCTCGGCGACGGCGCGACCGATGCCCGAGGCGGCTCCGGTGACGATCGCAACCTTGCCGTTGAAACGTTCGTTCATGCGAGATCCTCAAGGTGAGCGTTGCAACTCGGCGAAAAGCTTCCAACGACACGAGGCCGTTCAACCAGGATGCCATAGATGGAATCGAAATAAAGTGGCGCGTCATCCGGCCGTCGATGCGTTTGACCAATAGCGCTGCGCGTCGCACTGGGACTTAGTAAGGCTTTAGGCTGACGAGAGGCGACAATGTAGGAAGATGATGCCGGAGAGCGCTTTAGCCCCGCTAATCCATTAGAACTTCACAGGACCCGAGGAAGACGGCGTCCACCCTCGCTCGCGCGGACTTCCTGGTGGCGGACGCAGTCCTCCCAAACCGGTCTCCCAGCCGCGGCTTCCCTGCTAACAGGGAAAATAACAGGGAAAGCGCTCGAGAAGGAGAGGTGGAGGGAGCGCAATGTTCTGAAATCATGAGAGATTCCATAGTAATTCCCTGCGCACGAAACAGGGAATGCTAGGAAAGAGAACATGGAAGGTTTTGCGTCCTGGCACGGAAGAATGAGACCGATCTGATCTACACCAATTTAGGCCGCGGCAATCATGGCCGTCTTCAAAACCCGGCGGCAGCATGAGGTCTTTGTCATCGTGCGAGCGCAATTCGTTCGCCGGCGCGATTGTACATCGACGCGCTCACGCATCACGTCGGCGGCCCTATTGTGTCGGGCTGCTTAAGCTGCTCGTCGAGGTGCACGTCGCGACGTCTCAAGCGGTCGGTGGGTTGGTGAACGCTAAGGGGGAATAATCGCACATGCAATAACTTGCGTTGCCGGGGCTTAATTGCTGGCGGCCAAGGCAATTGTAAGCCGGCAGACGCTTCTACGCCACATTCGAGGTTCGGCATTGGGAATCGTTCCTCGAACCGTGCCGCTTGCTTGTCGATAGCGGCCGTCACCGCAATGAGGAACGCGGTGGTCCCCAGAAGAGTCTCATTCGCGAACCTGGGAAAAATGGATGAGCTTCGCTTCGACCTGCTCGCGCAAACGGCTCAGGTTGATCATTCCGTATCGAGCGCAGTCGTCGTCAAGGCAGGTGCGCGCCCTAGCGGTCTTAGCTGCCTGATTGAATTTGCCAAGGTCAGAGATGATTGCAGTTCTAACGCTATACGGCGCGCCCGGCCTGTCAGATGTCTCACGCTGCTCCTCGCGAGACAATCGTCCAAGCAACTTTGGATGAAAAAACAAATATTTGTCGTGCTCGCCCTTCGGTTCGAGGACCGGGGGCGCAATGGTGGGCCAACTCAAATCTAGTATCTTCTTTATTTCGGTCGGATCGATTCCAAACTCTGCGAACTCCAGAGCGATCGCCCAGCGAAAAATATCTTCCATTCGATAGGCTATGCGCCGGCCCTTCCCAGGCGCCGTCGGAACGATCTTCAATCGCTGGAAATGGATTAGACGAGCCCGGAACGCGCCCCGCTTGTGTTCGACAAAGCCATGGACAGCCATCAGCGCTTGCTCGACCACGGCATATCCAAACGTCGTTTCAGGCTCGGTCCTCATTGCGTTCTCGGCTTGCGAATTCGGGCTCATTTCGCTCGTTCAAAATAAATATCAATTGCGAGCTTGCAGTCTAACAGACAAGGCTAAAGGCGCCGTGAAGGACGCCGCCGGAAAGATGATGGACGACAAGACATTGCAAGCCGAAGGCAAGATGGACAAGGCCAAGGGTAGCGCCCGCGAAGCGCTGGGCGACGCGAAAGACGCCGTAAAGTGCAGTAGGACAGGAAAAATAATAGGCCGCGAAGAAGGCCAGACGGGCGCTCCTCACTGTGGCCAGTAGAAGTGCACGTTAGGCTCCGCGTTCGGTTCGCCCACCGACGCGCCGATGGCTGGACGCGTTCGGCCTCACGCCCGGGCTCGGTGCCAGCGGCGTGGGGAGGCTGAGCAGCGCGCCTCTAGCGACTCTGACTGGCGGCAGCGCGCGATGCGCCGATCCCCAGTCGCTGGCTTCGATGGCGGCCGAATTGTCGGTCTCTCCGCTAAGATGGAGGGACGGCGAAAACCGACCACCCGGAGACGGCATAGTTCGCCAAGCCCCTCGCGACAGCGCTGACGCGCCAGGCGAAATTCTCGGACCCTGCGGGAAGCGGCAAATGCACACTGCTGACGTCCACGAATCCGCTCCAAGCCTCGCGCGCGGCACCCGGGTCAAGGACCCGGAGTTCGACGAAATAGCGCACAGCCTCGGGTTGGACAGCCGATGTCCAGACGAGGTCGACTTGTTGCGAGCCAGGCTCGATCGCGCTGGTCTTCATGGGAAAAATCGGATCCGGCGGCCGAACAGAAGCGGGCCGGTTCGCCGGGGACTTGACCTCGCCCATGCGTTCGCGCGCGGCCGGCAGACCGGCGGCGGCGTACCAGGCGCGCGCCAGATCCGCATTGGACGGCACGCCCTCTCCGCTTTCATAAAGCTGGCCGAGGTTGAAGGCGGCGCGCCGGTTGCCGGCAGCGGCCGCTCGCGCATACCAGATCGAGGCTTGCGCTACGTCGCGCGGAGCGCCGCGACCGCTGTCGAGCATGGCCGCGACATTGAATTCGGCTTGAGTGTTACCCAAGTCCGCCGAGCGCCGCATCGCAGCAAAGGCCTGGACGGCGTCGGGCGCTCCCGCGTCGCCGATGTCGAGCGACAAAGCGCGCTCGAACCAGATCTGCGCCGAGTCCTTCTCTTCCATTGGCGCTGACGCGTCGGAGCTCAACGTCACGGCGGCGTTCGGTGACGAGCTGACAGCTGCGATGGCTACCGCCGCAGCGCCAATCCTCCTCGTGATCCTCATCGTCACCTCCAGGTGATCTCGACCCGGCGGTTTTGGACCTCGGCGACACCCGGATTGGTGGGGACGGGCAGCTCCGTCTCGCCCTTGGCCAGCACCTGGAACCGATCCGCCGGAATGCCGCGGGCAATGAGGCCTTTCAGCACAGCCGCCGCGCGAAGCTGCGAGATTTCAAGATTGACAGCCGCGTCGCCGGTGCGGTCTGCGGTGCCAGTCAGGATCATGACGATGGGCTTGCCCTCGTTGAAGGCTCGCGAGGCGTGATCAAGAACGGCCTTGTCTTCGTTTCGGATCGCGGTGCTGCCCAGGTCGAAATAGACGACGAGCGGCGCGGGCGCCGCCGCGGCCTCTGCCTTCGGAGCATCGGTCTTCGCGGTGGGCGTGGATGAGTCCGCCGCGTCAGCCGCTGCTGAGGCGGCGAGGCAAGAGGCGGCAAGGACGAATGATAGGATACTCTTACTCATGGTTACTCTCCCTTGTTGAAGTCGTTTTGATCGCCGCCAAATGACTGTCGCCAGAAAGGTTGAGTTCGACGGTGCCCGGGCGAACCATCAGGCCATCCTTCGGTTGAGGTCGGCGCATCGGCTCGATGCCGACAAGATGCCCGACTTGCAGCGCAATCGGTTCGTCGGGCGCATAGGAAAAGCTGAGCTCGAGTCGGATCGCGCCGCGGCTCTCGCGGAGGTCAGCGACCTCAATGCCTTGTCTCTTAAGCACGCTCGCCAGCGTCTCGGCTTGGGCCCGAGCGTCAGCGTTGTTCGGCAGATAGCGGATCAGCACGCGCGGCGGCATTCCCGTGGGTAGAGACGCCAACGCGCTGAATGGGTCCGAGGCGCCTGGTTTAGCGTGGGCCGCGGGAGGCGGCGCCGGCGGGGACTTGGTCTCATCCGCAAATGCCGCTTCACGATCGTGCTGGAGCCGGCTAACTTCGGCAGTGAGCGCCTCATTTTCGCTCTCGAGCTGGGCAACACGGCGCTCCGCGTCCGCGCCGGCTTGCGAGGGCGGCTGAGCCTCTGATCGCTCGATGGGGCTAGGGGGCTGCGGCGACGGGGTGGACTTGGTCTCGTCGGCGGACGAGGGCGCTTCCTGGTCATGCCGAATCCGGCTGACTTCCCCGGGAAGCGCTTCTTTTTCACTCCTGAGCTGGACGATGCGGCGCTCGGGGTCCGCGGCGGCTTGTGGCGCGGGCGGCGTTCCGCTCGTCGCGTTCATCTGTGCGCCACCGCCCTCAGAGACGCTCGCGGATTCGGAAACTTGCGACGCTGGCGGCTCCGAGGTTGGCGGCACGGCTTCGCTGGTGGTTGTGTCGGACGGAGCTCCGTTCCGGCTTTGCGCCCCCGCCGATTGCGGCGCTTGGATAAGCTTGTCCAGGAGAGCCAGCACTTGCGGCTGCAACTCTAAACACTCCATTTCGTTTTCGAAACGTATCGACTCATCGAGAGAGGGTTTGGCCTGCAGTTCCGCGAGCCGCTCCTCGTCGTGCTTGCAGGCATCAGCGGTCGCGTCCGACGCTGGCGGCTCCGAGATTGGCGGCACGGCTTCGCTGGCAGAGGTTGTGTCGGACGGAGCTCCGTTCCGGCTTTGCGCCGCTGCCGATTTCAGCCGCTGGCTGAGGCTGTCTACAAGAGCGAGCAGTTGCGGCTTCAGCTTGGGGCACTTGAGTTCGCTATCGAAACGGATCGCCGCGTCGGCCGAAGGATTCGCCCGAAGTTTGGCGAGGCGATCTTCGTCATGCTTACAGGCGTCATCCAGCGTCGACGAGGTCGATCTTGGCGGCGATGCAGCGTCACTGCCGAAAGGTGTCTCGGACGCCGCCAGATTCAGTTTGGATGAGGCAGTCGATCCGGAGGGGTCGCTGAGACCGTCCAGAAGGGTCTGCAATTGCGGCCACAATTGCATGCACCGAATTTCGCCAACAAAACGCAGGCCTTCGTCTAAGGAAGGTCTCGCCCGAAGCCGGGCAAGTCGTTCCCCGTCTTGGTTGCAGATCGCATCCTGCGGATTAGACCGCGCAGCGTCGAAACCTTCGTCGCCTGGCGCGGCGTAGAGATAAACCGCAATCGCCGTCGCGGTCAGCAGCGCGAGCAAAAACTTGGTCAGCGCGTTCATACGATCGTACCGGCCTAAGGTACAAGTGCACAGTGTTTAAGAAAAGTCAATGAGTTTGCACGCAACCGGTTGTAGCAGTCCCCCGCCAATTCGCGCGACTAAACTTGGGGCGTGTCCGTCGTCAGATGATTTGAGACAGATTGCCGGCTTCCAGAAGGGAGGCTCTGGATCATCTATGATTGAGATTATGCGGCATGCAGTTGATGCTGCAAGCGACGGTTT